>Ga0075362_10000085_pt1 | contig 25738 bp, 24 predicted proteins | sample EndMetdeltDD1762_FD_71397 | JGI IMG/M metagenome (GOLD analysis project Ga0075362, IMG submission 71397) | Populus endosphere microbial communities from Tennessee, USA - Endosphere MetaG P. deltoides DD176-2 | ecosystem: Host-associated > Plants > Roots > Endosphere | place: USA: Tennessee...
GGATGAAATCCGTGAGATCCGCCAGAAGCAACAGGATAAGCTAGAAAAAGTCGCCAAGCTGAGTCGCCAGGAAGCAGCAGAAAAACTGATGCAAATGACCGAGCGCGACATCCGTAACGACCTGACTGGATTGGTCGCCAAACTGCAAAACGAGGCTCGAGATGACGCCGAGGATAAAGCAGCAGCTATTATTGTTGGTGCCATGGAGCGTATGGCGAGCGAAGTGACAGCAGAACGCACCATTACCAGTCTGAAACTATCAGATGACGAAATGAAGGGCCGCATTATCGGTAAAGAAGGCCGCAATATTCAAGCACTGCAACGTGCAACGGGCGTCGATATCATGGTTGATGACACACCCGGTTATGTTGTGCTGAGCTCATTTGATCCTGTACGACGTGAGGTCGCACGTCAGGCTCTTGAGCTTTTGATGAAGGACGGACGTATTCATCCTGGACGTATCGAAGAAGTTGTCGAAAAAGCTCAAAAGAATGTTGAAAAAGAGGTCTTGCGAGCCGGAGAAGATGCCGCTCGTGAAGTTGGCGTCATCGGTATTCCAAAAGAAATTCTGCATCTGTTGGGTGAACTCAAATACCGCACCAGTTACGGCCAGAATGTACTCAAACACAGTACCGAAATGGCTCATATTGCCGGAATCTTAGCTGAAGAGCTGGGCGCGAACGTCAAAGTTGCCAAGTACTCAGCCCTCGTGCATGACCTCGGCAAAGCACTTACCCATAAAATGGAAGGCAAACATCACCATATTTCTGGTGAGATGCTGCGTAAATATGGCGCGCCTGAAGCTGTGGCTCACGCGGCCGAAGCCCACCATGATGACATGGAAGCAACAACGGTCGAAGCGCTCATCGTTCGAGTTGTTGATGCTATTTCTGCCTCCCGACCTGGTGCGCGCAATATTTCTGCCGAAAACTTCGTAGAACGCATGAAAGAACTTGAAAACGTTGCCACTGGATTCCAGGGTATCGAAAAAGCCTATGCTATTTCTGCCGGTCGTGAAGTCCGCGTCTTCGTAAAACCGCAACACATCGACGACCTTGCCGCCGTACGCCTGGCTCGCGATATTGCAACCAAGATCGAATCGACCATGCAGTATCCTGGTACCGTAAAAGTAAACGTCATCCGAGAAACGCGCGCTGTCGAATTCGCTAAATAACATGAAAACATACGACGCATATCTTTTCGACTGGGATGGTACGCTCGCCCAGACATTACCCATCTGGGTTGCTGCAATCCAAGAGGGATATGCATGGTATGGTATTGAAGCGACAGCCGAAGAGATAGGCCCCCTGCTAGGGGATTGGCAGGCAACTTCTCAGCCCATTCCCAGCGCAGAACGTACACATTTTAGAGAGTGGACAGAGTCGATGGCTAATGCACAGCTGTCCAAACCGCCACTGTATGAAGACGCCATACCGCTCCTACGAGCCCTAAAGACTGCAAATAAAAAGCTCGCACTCATTACCACTACAAAACGCGAGGCGATAGATATTGTACTGTCACATCACGAGCTGGTACTGCTTTTTGATCTAGTTATTACGGGTGACGAGGTTAGTGCACACAAGCCCAGTCCAGAGGGTATTCTTTTTGCACTCAAAAGTTTTGGCATAGAAAAGACCCGCGCCGTTATGCTGGGCGACTCCGATAAAGACTTGGGCGCCGCACAAAATGCCGGCATTGATAGTATTCTTTTTTATCCGGAAAGTCATAAGCTAGTGCACGATCGTGCTTTTCTGGAGTCATTCAATCCGACGCTAACCATTGCTAACTGGAGCGAACTGTAGCATGGAAAAAGAGATCGAAGCCAAGTTTCTCGATGTTAATCACGAAGAAATGCGTGAAAGACTCAAACAGATAGGCGCGGTATTAACACAGCCCGAAACAGATATGAGCCGGGTAAATATGGACTTTCCCGATGCTTCTCTCAAGAGAAAAGGCGGTTGGCTGCGGATTCGCGATGAAGGTTCTCACGTCATGATGACCTATAAGCAGCTCAATAGCCGGGATATCCATGGCGTCCAAGAAGTTCAGACCAAAGTCGATAGTTTTGGAACTGCCATGCAGCTCGTGCAGGCACTTGGGATGGTTGAGGCATCCTACCAGGAGACAAAACGTGAAACGTGGCAACTGGATGATGTTGAAATCGTGCTCGATACCTGGCCATGGGTGAAACCGTATATAGAAATAGAAGGCCCATCAGAAGCTCATGTGCAAGAGAGTGCCCACCGGCTTGGCTTCCAATGGCATGATGCGGTATTTGGTCCCGTCGAACCGGTCTATCTGGCCGAATATAATATTACTGTCGATGAGTTTTATAAGCTCACACGTATAACATTTGAAGATCAACCACCCACATGGTTAGAGGAGCGTCGAAAGTGAAGATTTTGTACTTGGGTGATGTAATGGCAGAACCGGGCTTGGAGCTTGTTGAACGCGAGCTTAAAGATCTGCGTCAAGAGTACTCTATTGATGTTGTGATCGCCCAGGCCGAGAATTTATCGAGCGGGAAGGGTGTTCGCAAGGATGATTTTGACCGTTTGCTGACGGCTGGCGTTGATTTTTGTACCGGCGGCAATCACACCTTTCATCGCGAAGAAATTTATACCTACCTCAATCTTTCGACACGGCCTATTATTCGCCCGGCTAACTATCCGGCTACCATGCCTGGCCGCGGCTACAAATATTTAGAGACGCCGAAAGGGAACATCCTGGTTATCAGTTTGCTGGGCCAAATTGTTGGCCGTCAGGCTGACGTAGAAGTGGATAATCCGCTCAAAATCGTGGATGAAATCCTGGAAGCGGAGAGGTCTACGCCCAAAATTGCTACGATCGTGAACTTCCACGGTGATTATAGCAGTGAAAAAGTAGTTATCGGCGACTATCTGGACGGCCGCGTATCGGTGGTGGTCGGCGACCACTGGCACGTACCAACCGCTGATGCCCGTGTGTTACCTGGCGGTACCGCGCATATGACTGATGTTGGGATGTGCGGCGCTCTTAACTCCAGTCTCGGAGTAAAGTTCGAGAGTATTATCCCACGTTGGCAAACTGGCAAACCCACACGCAACGAAATTGAAACGAGCGGCCCCTTCCAGATCAATGGCCTGATTGCTGAAGTTGACGAAACCACAGGCCTTGCAACGCAGGTCGAGTACTTGCGCAAAATCTACGAAAAATAAAAACAAAAGTACCCTGATTAAGTACGTCTCCGCAGCGCGAAGAGCGCGAGGACCTAGTACGTATCAGGGTACTTTTGTTTTTCGGCTAGTCTTCTTTGCCGCCAAAGCCAATAAGAGCGATGATGACACTCACAAACATGTCGATAATGACAATCCGCAGACCGTCCACCTCATGATTGATGGCCATAAGCACAGCGCTGCAAATCCAAATGGTGGCAATAACGCCGGCCGTATAGGGATATTTGATAAATAGTAATAAATCTCTAAGCATCGGTGGTCTCCTTGGCTTTGCTCATAGCTTTTTTAAGTTCAACATGTTGTAGCAACCGGCGAAAAAGCATCGGATCTTTGATAGCGACGCGTTCCAACCAGCGGTTAACGGTGTCCACTGCCTGGGATGTGCTGATAGACCGTTCAGTTTCGTTGATAATTTCAGGATGGTTCAAGCGAACGCGTTCGGTAACGTTATTGAGGATTTTCGGTAGTGTGCTTTGCATGTAGCCCATGGTTTCGAGCAGGGAAATATACGTTTGTGCAGCACGCAATACTTCTGAAGATTCTAGCCGCACAACTAGTCCCAGGCGATTGCCGCGGTTAACCATCTGTCCGAAGGCTTGCAGCATGCGGCCTTCTTGCAGAATTTCATCGACATCGCGAGTGCCGAGTGCGCTATCGAAAAGATCTTGCACGACGCGACCGACTTCTTTCATGAGGTCTTTGGGGCCATCCGGGCGCACCACAGTATTAGCGGCACCGGCTCTAGCTGGAAGCAGCTTTTGCGGATCAGGCTGTGGCATGCGCGGCATAAACGTGCTAAGTTTTTTGAGCGCGCGGTACAGATCGTTCACGAAAAAGCGCAAGAACTGCTCGAACATGGCACTGACATTCCCGGTGCGGTTGTACATGAGGCTCCATTCGCGCAAGATGCCATAAAAAGCAGCTTTGTTGCGGGGAGAAGGGGCGGAAATGCCGAAATCTATCAGTCCCACTTGGTTGTTGGGCAGAAAACGGATGTTGCCAGGATGCGGATCGCCCTGAATGCGCGGTAGGTCAAAAGCTCCGCTTAAGAGCTCGGTACCCAGCTTCTCTAACTGCACTTCGATATCTGACCCAAGATGCGCACGCACGTAATCGGCAATGTTCACGCCGTGGCTTTCTTTGAGGCGCAACAACTCAGCTCCAGATATACCGCCTACGTATTCCTGGACGATAATATGCGTGGTGCACAGATTCATGTAGGTTTCGGGAATAACAAGATCGGGGTTATTTTTGTAGGCTTGGTATAGATCGTTGGCGAAATGAGCTTCGGAAACGTAGTCGGTTTCGCTCATGGTAGCCTGGCGGAACTCTTTAACGGCCTGGTTCATTTTGATGGTGATGTTGTCGTATTGCTTAGCCGCAAAGCGTCTGCTGAACATGCTGAGCAGACGCAGATCGTATTTAAGGAGCTCGCGGATCATGGGCCTTAGCACCTTGATAATGATGGGTTTTCCATTGGCGTGTTGGCCCATGTACACTTGGCCAAAACTGCCGGCAGCGAAGGGCTCCGGTTGGATAAGGGCGATATCGCGCAACTGTTCGGGGCCGAGCTCCTTTTGTAGCGTGGCGATGATATCAACCTGTTCAGTTTCCAGGTTCTCAAAGATTTTCAGCCGGTTAGGGCTGTGCCAGCGTTTCATGACTTGCGTATTGAATAGCACGCCCTGCAGGAATTTGACGTACACACCGCCCAGATCGACAAACTCGTCACAAAGGAGGTTATACATTTCCTGTTCTTTGCCTCGTTGGCGAAGGTAATACACCCGCGCACCCAAGCGGGCAAGACGGCGAGTTCGATGCCGTTTAATGGCTGTGATAGAAGAATTTTCGGGCATACCAACCTCTCTTATCGCTTGCTGAACCCGATCAAGAACAGGGCTAGCGTGGAAATAATCGCTGCAATATACAGCTCGAAAATATCATTTGGATCACGACGTGTGATGGCCATGCAAATGACCGCTACCCAAATCAACACGATGGTGATAAAAATCGACGCGTACTTCATCTCTAGAGGTAGTATAGCAAGAAACTGAAAAATTAGCATCTGTCAATACAACCATAACCAAAATGTATTGCGGCCCGGTATTTTGTGTGTCAAAATAGCATCGTTCGCTGTCTATCGGAGGGAACACCCGTGTCTGCTGTCGCCCTGCCCAAGGCTTATGTCCGCCTTCTTCTGTTGGGGATGCTCTTGGCTGTTTTGCCGTCGCAGTGTCAGGAGGATGGTCCTCTGAAACCTGCTACTACGCGAGGACAGCATGCTGTCGTAACTGACGTTACGACCCAAAACAAGTAGCACCCCATATTACGAGAAAGGGGCTTCCTATGTGGAAGCGACGGTCGGCAGTTCTGGCCCTTGTTTTGGTGGTAACGCTGGGACTGACGGCATCGGAGTGCAAGACGGGTCATACCAACAGATGTGACCAAACTCCTCGGTCCTGCGAATAGGGTAGTTTGCCTGAGGGCGACCCCTGGCTATGATGATCCGCCATTAAATCCCGAGGGGATCCCATCACCGTGCCCGGAAATGTTTCATAAGTCGTATGCCGACTTTTACTACGTTTCCGGGCCTTTTCATGTCCAAAAAGTAACCCCTGGCAACAGATAGAGAAAGCACTAGCATAATTAAGATAAATGTGGTATAATATACGAGTTCAGTCCCAAGAGGGGAGTGAAGGAAGTTTTCCATCGACGTTTTTTAACGTCATCACATTGTTCAGTACACCGACGAGAGGAATCTCACCGTGACCAACGACAAGGGTATTGGTAGCAAGGCTGGAGCTGCGCTTCCGCCGATCACCGAATCGACTCTCGCTGCACCGTCCCCGGCCGCTCCTGCGCCCGCACCGGCTGCACCGACTGGATCGGATCCCGCGACTCTCGCCGCACCGGTACCGACTCCGTCCCCGGCACCCTCGGGTGATTCGACTGCCGTCCTGCCGACCACTTTGGCTACGCCCAGCGGCTCCGACTCCGGTGCTCGCACACCGCGTGTTGTTCGTTCGGCACACCGTGCCGCTCGCCGCCGTCGTGTTGCTTCCCCGGAAACCACCGAGCCCCAGGGCTCCCCGGAGACCGAGCAGCCCTCCCTGAACGCCGACGACCGTCGCGAGCTCGAAAAGCTCCGCGCCGAGAAGGAGAAGGCCAAGAAGGACCCCTGGTCCGTTCGCGCCAAGAAGTGGGGCAAGGAGTTCGCCAAGAAGTGGGGCAAGCGCCTCGGCATCATTCTGGTGATCTTCCTGGCTGGCTACTTCGTAGTCAACCACTACAACCTGTTCGGCGTCGGCAAGGACACCGGTGCTGCATCGCAGCCTCGGCTCAGCGCCCCCAAGGGCATAATGCCCGGCGGTGACGACGGCGCCCAGCGTGGCATCATGGCCAGCAACAATCCGACTGTCAAGGAAGACGGCGATGCGCTGACCTTCGAGTACGCTGACCCGTCCTACCCGAACGCGAACGTTACCTTCCAGGTGATCACCGACAACGACCTCAACATTCGTGAGGTCAGGCTCGGCGACAAGCTCAAGGAAGAGTACGGCGGCAAGCTGTCCATCGGAACCGTCGACGGTTCCCGGGAGGACGACGTCCGGTGCTCGCACACTGCTCAGAGCTGTGACATCTCCAAGGAGAACATCAATCTCTGCAAGTCGTGGCTCTTGCTTTCCCGGATTATCCCGATCGCGGGTGGTTCCGACCAGGAGCAGCCGTTCTGGACCTCTCTGCAGGTCTACAACGCTACGCCCGTCGGCACCTACACCGGTTCCGCCGACCTTCCGCACCACTGCGGGGTCAAGGACTCGGACACGTCCAGCTGAACACTGAACATCGCGGATGGCGATCTGATTCCCTGAAAGGAGAAACAAACCATCAACTAGAGTAATCTGTTACAACAGGTGACTCCGGGATGGAGAATGGTAGCTCTTAGAGCTTTCAAAGCCCCCAGGCTTACATTCTCCATTTCCCACCACGTATACCCACTGGAAATTAAAAAATTATCTGTTATAATCGTTTATGTAACGGGGATTGGCGCAGTTGGCTAGCGCGCGCGGTTTGGGACCGCGAGGTCGAAGGTTCGAGTCCTTTATCCCCGACCAAGTACGAAATTTTCAGTCTGAAGGAACCCTGCCCAGGGTTCTTTTAGCTTGTAATCAATTTCGCACCTCTGTTGTTTGCCGCTCCCAGACTGCTTGACGGTGAAGTTCGAGAAGAATTTTCGCAACACTTGATCAATTAGTGAAATATCATGGGTTGAGCGTAATTTACTAGATAGGGAACTGAATAGTTCGAGATATTGCTCGTATGTCAGGACAGCTTCTTTTACGGTCTGTATCTGCTCGGACAGCTCTTTGTGTTTAGCTACGAGCCTATCTTTTGTTGCCATAATTTCATCAAGATCGTAATGTCTCGCCATATCAGGGTTGCCTCTAATAAGGTCTTTTGTTTCATTAAGTTCTTTTTCTGCCTCTCCCATGTTTCTAGTAATCGACATGAGTTCAGAACGCAGGACTTTTGTTTGTTCTATTGCGTGCTGTCTGGCATCTGCAGCATAGTGGCGGTAGTTATCTTCGGTGGTGAATAAGTATTTATCGAGAATATCGAGGGCAAAGTTTACTACTTGTTTTGCACGAACGCTTTTACCTCTAAATGAGCAGCCCAATGTCTCGCATTTATAGTTGTAGTAGAGGGTTTTCTTGCCAGTTTCTTTATCGGCAGCAAGAACCTTTGACGTCAAACCTGAACTGAATGGCTTATCACAATAGCCGCAAAAGACTATTTGACGCAAGAGGTTGGCTTTTGTGACCTCTCGCTTTTTATTGGCTGTTATTGATGACGTAAGCTTAGCTGAATTAAAATCAGTGATTTTATTGATCTTAAAGAATTCGTCAACACTAATTGCTGGCGTAAAGTCGTAATATTCCTCGAGGTTACAAAGAGCATCTCCATATTTTAGTACCCCAGCATATACGGGGTCTTTTAGGAGCTTCGAGACACTATCCTTATCCCACTTGTAAGGCTGGTGGACGTATTCGTATCTTCTGTTCTCTTTGTCCCCGATGTTTGTGTTTTTGTGAACGAAATAGCTACTTTGGTTGAGGTACTCACTAATAGTCTGCTGAGATTCACCACTTAGTCGCATCTCAAATGCTCGTTGAATTAATGCAAAGTTATTCCCGTCAGGAAATAACTGACCTTGGCTGTTGACTGTATAACCGTGTTTCATTCTGCCGAAGAACTTACCATCGTGAGTCTTATTCGTATTACCTCGTGTCACGCTTTCACCTAAGTGCTCGGAGTATTGCTTAGATAAAACGAAAGAAATACCCAACAGCATTTTGCCAGTAGGAGAATTTTCAAATGATGACGTAGCGAATCTTAGGTCTCTCAGAATACCTTTATCAAGAAGGTCAATTATCTCTCCAGCCTCTTTCATATTGCGCGAAAGTCTATCTGGGTGCCAGGAAATGATGCCGTCTATCCGCCCAGCTTTGATGTCATCAATAATCTGACGAAATTTAGGGCGTATATCTGGCTCTTTTGCTGAGCACTTTTCAGTTATAGGATCACCAATAACTTTTAGGCCATGAACCTGAACAACCTTCTCTTGGCAATCTCTGATCTGATCGGGTATAGATCTTTCTTGGCGTTCATCTCCAGTAGTGGACTTTCGAGCATAGATTGCATAGCGTAGCTTGGTGTAATCTATCTCATGTAGAGGCTTGGGTGCAGACAGCTCAAAGAAATTCTTGAGCTCTTCGGTACTTGTAGGGGTCATGCCTGTAATTATAACCCTAGTTCGAGCAGTATTTGGCTAGAGTATGATTATAGTGTCAATAATTTCGCCAGTGTCTTTATCAATATATGTATGGTCTACGAAAAGCTGTGCCGCGCTATCTGTGACTTTTTGTTTTGCTAGTTCCTGAAGAACGCTAGCAGTTTCTGTGTGTATCGCCACAATATCCCTCAATATGTCAGCAAGGCAAACAGTCCTAGTTATGATTAGGTTGTTTTTTACTGAGTTAATCGAGGTAAGTATAGCTGGCTTTATCCACCTATTACGGCCAGGTATCACCAGGAGTTCATTCTTATAGGCTTAAGTACTATTATACGCTAATTTACAACACTCGTCACTGTAGTGATGTAATTGATACAACCCAAATCCCACTGTTAAGTCATTGTTATGGGCTAGCTAGAGGTCTCTAAAGAGATCTTCAATTTTTACGTCTAAGGATTTCGCAATTTTATCAAGAGTGCTGAGCCGTGCCCATCGTTTGCCGGTTTCAATGTAGGCAATTGCCACGACGCTCATATGTACAGATTCGGCAAGTTGCTGTTGCGTTACGCCACGACTTTTTCTGACGTCCGCAACGCGCTTTCCAAAAGTTTTTAATAACTTGCCCTCATTTGTACTTTGCATACTTTAAGGGTAGGAATATTAAACAACTAGTTACATAAACTATCTGTTTATAAAATCAAATATAAATGCTAGTATTACAGATATATATTAAACTAACTGTTTATGTGAGACTGAATATGGAATATCGACAGAATAAGAATGCTATTGTTGCCAGTTATGTTATTTATAGATGGTTCCCGGCACTATATACGTGCTTCATTTCATGCATTGTTGACTACCTGAATTATAAGAATACAAAACTTGTTTTTACTGACAGGTTTTTAGTTTATGAAACAGGTGCTTTCACGAAAAGAATAAAAGAGATCTCATACGAAGATATTCTAAACATTAGAGCGGAACAGTCTTTCTTAGGACAACATCTAAAATACGCCACCGTAACAGCTGTTATGAAAAATCATGAGGACAGTATCGTCTTTAAGTTTGCAGGCCACCCAGAGGCCTTGAGAAGGGCTATACAAGAGAAGTTTGTTGCTTCACAGAAGCTAAAGATATCGTGAGGTAGCAGCTATGACTGGACTGTACTATAAAAATTGACAAATAGTCATGATTACTGATACGATTATTTTGGCTACGCACATCGTGTAGAAGTACATTTGCCCTGTTACGTTCGGACGCATGTAACCCATGCGTGTGCAGTCATTTTTGACTACTAACGGCCATGAGCCGCGACACAAGAATGTCGCACCATTAACCCAGACTGTGCCCCCCTGCATCGGCTATGGCGTATGTCATCTCCGATGACGGGAACAGGTAGCTGCAGTCTGCGGCCAAGCGAACAGATAAAGAAAGCGTGACGAAAGTCCTCCTTAAACGAAACACACGAACAGGGTGTTTAGCGTAGTGCTTGCACCGACAACTACTAAAAAAGGAGGGTGACTATGTCACATGGAATGATTGCAGCTGCAAAGCTGCGAGATGCCATTGTTGGAATGCGAAAGCTAGGGGCTTTCGACGAAGATGTATACAGTGAGATGTTGATCTTGCTTCAAGGACTGGACCGCAGCATAGCGGAAAAGAACAAGAAAGAGGTAGATATCATACTGGCTAAGATTGCACGACTGCTCTATGAGCAAACGTGCATGAATCAGGAAACTGAGCGCTAGTACATCATTCTTTATCAGTTGCGATAACAAGAAAGATTTTTTATGAAGTATGATCAGGCAATTAAATATATACGTGAAAAGCGTGGTATTTCCCAAGTATCTTTGGCGGCTAAGATTGATAGAAGTCCCAGTTATATCTCCCATATTGAAAAAGGGAATCGTGACCCAAGTATGGAAGTACTGAATGAGCTTTCTTTTGCTCTTAAGGCACCCGTCTCGCTAATAACTTTACTAGCAACAGAGAAGGAAGATGTAAGAAATTCAGCTGTTTATAATGAGATCAAGAAGGCAGCCGATGCAATGTTGGAGCTAAGTGATATAAAATGAGAGATGCCGTAAAAGTATCTCTCAAGAATCTCAGTACTGATCTCGGTATTGACCGTGAGATAATTCTAAGCACGGCAGAGACAGTTAGCCACTACTATAGTTCGTTTGATAATTTAAAGTATCGCCGCCATAATTCTGTAGCTTGGCGACACATAGACAATCCTACTGGCGTTTTAAAGCTCATACAAACCAGAATCCAACGACGTATACTGCGCCCCTATGTAGAAGGCGGAAACGTACCAGAATATGTTGTTGGTGGTATGCCCGGAAGATCTATTAATAGAAATGCCGACCCACATAGCTCCAGACCTTGTGTTGTAGGGCTGGATTTAAAGAAGTGTTTTGACCACATTAATGAGGAAAGAATCCTCGATGTTTATCTTAACTGTTTAGGTTTTGGCCGCGCCGCAGCTGCGGTTGCTACTAAACTGACAACATTTCAAGGGCGTCTACCTCAAGGATCCTCTTCTAGCACCATACTGTGTGCGCTTGCATTGAGAAACATGTCCAAGGAGATAAACGATTACTGCATAACTCATTCCCTGTCTTTCACTATGTATGTCGATGACATTACAATTTCAGGAGATTACAAAAATGCGACCCTCGCCATAGAGGAGATTATCCGTATTTGTACTAGGCATAACATGCATGTTAACAGAAGCAAAACAGAAATAATGAAATCAAATCGTCCGCAACTTGTCACGGGTTATTTAGTAAACACAAGAGTAGGTATTAATAATAAATACACTAACACTATTCGTAAGGAGATTATTAGAGTTTCGCAAAAAGGGTATGCACCTAGCAACAGGGAACTTTTTCAAATTTGGGAGAAGATAAAGTATGTGCGACGCTATGATATAAGTAAGGCTCAGCGTCTTTATGCTTTTGCTAGTGGTAGACTTCAGGATGTTGAAGGCTTAATTAGAGACGTGCCAAGCCCAGAACATCGTCCATGTAAAAGCTATTCTTCCCCCCACACAGTAAATACAGCCAGGGCATAATAGTTTAAGACAGCCATACTATGAACAGCAACTTGATTCTAAGCAAAAACATTACGTCTCATGTAAGACCTGCACGTCTTGCTTTGCTTATTGACAATAAGTCGCCTTACGCAAAGTCTTATATTGAGGGTGCACTTCAGTCTTTTTCTCGTACATGGGGTGGCCATAATTTTATTATTATTCCGACTGACGGCAAGACAATTGCTGAGAATTTTTGGCAGCTGCTCGAGGCACACAGCCCTGACGCGATAGGCTGTTACTTGCCTAGTCTGTATGATATAAAACATGCTAACCCAGAGCAATATGCTCAATACAAACAGGCTAATTTTGAGGAGCTTGGATTGGATGAAGAAGAGTTTGAAGACCACTGGAGAGAACAGGTTAAGACGGTTAGCTTAAGTTCTTATGAGATTAGCGAAGACTTGTCACAAGAGCTGAAGAATAGGCTTTCTCCATTCTATCTTGAAGAACATGTCGTAAGCCAAAATGTATCACGTGATGCGAGTGTTGGTTTTCCCTTTACAGACCTCGTTGATATATTGCCCTATGCCACTGAGAAGCCACAGTCGGCCATGAAGCCTTTAAGATTCTCAGACCCTAATATTGACCTCCTAGCTCTTTCGATTACCGGCAATGTTTCTGATGAATTTGCCAATCAAATAGACGCACTTGGCGTAGTGATGGAGGAGTTTACGGAACCTGATGACCTAAAAGTTGAAACTTATTTTAATAATATCTATAAATCCAAGGGTAATGGTCCGGATCATCAGCTAACTTTTCCTGAGCAGATTACTTCAATAGGACTCTCGGGATACTACGATGGCCATGCACACTTCAAACACGACAAAGATATAACTATTATTATTGGCGATAGTCTTGAGGATTACTGCTACTACTACTCTTTGTCAAAAATTCACGATCGGGTTTATTGGGTACCTGACTCAGTCCTAAGAGCACACAGAAGTTTTATGGAAAAGAAGAATGCTTCACCTGACTCTTTGGCGGAGATCTGTAGAAATATGGCAAGTTTCTTCTGTAAACAAATAGGCTATGGCCACGGAAAAGCGGTAATCCGCTTATTGAGTTCTAGTCTAACATCACGACAGCTAACCATCCGAAGTAAATGGCTAGATGAAGCCTGTTGGGTGCATGGAACTCTGCGTAAGAATGTAAAAATTCTCTCAACCTATGACAGTATCCTGGACTGCCGTCGTTTCGTCATAGAGACTAATAATTACTCAACTCAGCAAGATATGATCTTTCAAGAAGGTACTAGTGTGGGTAGATTACAAACCCCCAAGCCTAGAAACTTTACCTATATTCACCCAGCGGACCACAGGTGGATTACTACTATAAACATAGAGTCATTTTTGCCAATGCAACTTCCGCCAATGGGCAGTGAAGTTATTCCAACTCGAATAGCGGGACACGAATCCCGCTATGGAAATGACGGGTTTTCTTATATATGCCCTGATGTCATGTATTTTGGTGGTGACATAGATGCGGTAACTGTGAAACCAACTCTACACCTCTTGAACGACGAAAAAATATTTGATAATTACTTTGAATATTCCGGATTTAGTCTTGAGAAATCTGATAAAGGTAGCTATTTAGAAGACACTATTAAACGATTTGGCTCACTAGAAGAGACCGCCAAATTCTTCTATAAAAAAGTGAATCGTGATATTTTTGATCAGTTTCTATACAAAGATGCAAGAAAAGACAAGGAAGTAATATATCTAGAAATTGAGCGCAGGGCCTGCCTGAGCTTCGACGCCATCCAGCGTAAGCTACTGCATGAACAAGAGGCAGTTAACCTTGTAGATTTTCTTATTGAAAAGGATATTATGCGGCGAGGACTAATTTTTCAGTGTTCGCGTTGTCGCTTTGCAGCTTGGTATGACATTGCTACTATAACGAAGACTTTCAAATGCACGAGATGTGACCTAGTTCAAGCATATAACGCTAAAAGCTGGAAGTCTCCTTCGCAACCGCGTTGGTACTTTAAGCTGGCTGAGACAGTGTATCTGTTTTACGAATCTAATTCATATCTTACAGCACTATCACTTGACTATCTCCGACGTAAATCAAAAAAAGCATTCCACTATATTACAGAGAACAATATACATAACTTTCCTAAGCCGGGTAAGCACAAAGAGGCGGATATTTTAGCAATAAGTGACGGTAGGCTGATAATCGGAGAGTGTAAAAATTGCAAACCGCCAGCTGGAGATTTATTAAAGTATGCCGCTCTTTATGGTGCTTTAGCAGTTAAGCCCTCAGAGTTCATTTTGTTCACAACTGAAACAAAGATTAGCGAATCTGTAAAAAGTGAGTTAAGTAAAATCCCTAATTCATCTATTGTGATAGCTAAAGATATTATGGAACTATAGATTAGATTGCAGATAATACACGATCCAATGTAGGCAACGGCTGGGAATAGCTACGTCGATGTTTTGCTGTCCTGGTATCGCCTAAAGGCTTCCTGTTAGGGATATGGGGCCTGGCAATGTATTATTGTTAAAATGACCGATAAGGCAGTTATATTCGATCTTGATGATACCCTGGTGCGAACGACACAGTATAAGTGGGCACAGCACCAGGAGGTTGCACGAAGATTCTACGGAGTAGACCTAGATGAGTCTACCCTTCGAAGTCATTGGGGCAAGCCATCCCGGGAACTGGTGGAGGCTTATTATCAAAGTAGTGAGCCTGTTGAGGTAAAGTTACAGAAATTTCATTCTCTTGATGATGAATTTCCCAAAACACTCATCGAAGACGTGCCCTATGTCTTAGGACAATTAGTAGCCCGCAATCTTATAATCGGAATAGTTACTAATGGTCGTAAAGAATCGGTGCAGAAAGACGTAGTGCGCCTTGGCTTGCCTATTCAAGATATCCATTTTATTCATGCATACGAAGACACTAAAGCTTATAAGCCAGATCCCAGCGCATTTAGGTTGGCAAATTCGATCCTTCAGTCGATGGCTATCACTGATATAACGTATGTCGGTGATAGCTTAACAGACTTCTATGCTTCAAGAGATGCGGGCATGGATTTTGTTGGTGTAACGTCAGGGCTTGCCACACAAAAAGACTTTTTGGCTGCTGGTGCCGCTAATGTTGTGAGCGACATCAAACAGATACTACGTATTGTTTAGGCGAGATCCTGCCAGAACTTGTCTACGCCTTCTTTTGTCATCGGGTGCTCGAGTGCTTCTTGGAGCACGGATGGAGGAAGTGTGGTTGCATCTGCGCCCAGGACAGAAGCATTTATAAAGTCATGAACTGTCCTAATTGATGATGCCAAAATAATTGATTCGCTTTGCATCATGCGCTTGCATTGCATAATATCTTCCAACATAGTGTAGCCCGCGTCAGAGCCCTCGGCTCTTTTACCATGTGTGGTCAACTCTGCCACATGGTCTGCGTAGCGACCAATAAGAGGTGCAATATAGGCCGGTTTGGCAAGCATGGCTAGTGAGGACTGAGCTGCCGAAAAAGCCATATGTAGGTTGATCCTCACCTGCGGTGAACTGCTCGCAAGCTCTTTTGTCGCAAGAAGTCCATCAACAGAGATAGGAACTTTAAATACTATTTTTGATGCTTCGTACCATGGACGTGAACAGTACTCGTTAATTAGCTCTTTAGTACCTTCTGAATCCTTAGCTAGTGCTTCAACATGAATCTCTAGGTGAGGAAATTCCTTACGTACCTGTGTCATGAACTCTTCACTAGTCATGCCTGCACGTTTAATGATAGTTGGCGTGGTTGTTACGCCATGAATTAGGAAGGAAAATTTCTTAATTTCTGAGATTTCCGCAGTGTCTAAAAACAACAACATAATAAACTTATGCCTTTCTTTTACTTTTCTTGTGATTGCCTAAAGTTGTATAAGATTTCTGTTTCTGGCCGAATACCAGCCAATAAGTAGAGATGGGTCTACTATACTTTGACTGTCTACTAATTTCTGGAAATCGCTAGGTTTCATTAGTACTTTCTCAACGTGCTCCGAAGGGTCGTCAAGCTTGAGCTCTGATTCATCGTAATCATCGCAAAAGTAGACGTGAGCTGGCCAATCGATACGCCCGGGATTAGGGTAGAAAGTGGCAAGTTTTATAAGTGATTTTGGTATAATCCCTGCTTCTTCCCGACACTCGCGAATAGCGGCTTGCTCTGGCGTTTCATCTGCTTGTTTGCCTCCTCCAGGAAGGTCATAAATCCACTCATCAAGCGGGAAGCGGTATTGGTGGGCAAGGACAATCTCTCCGTTTTTTGTTTTAATGAGCACTGCTACTGCGCAGCTGTCGCCATGATCGACTTCATACTTTGTTTTTTGACCATTCGGTAGTTCTGCTTCATGCTCAACAATATGAACGCGACCTTTATATACTGTCTTTTGAGAAATTCTTTTCCATTTTGGCTTAGGATCGGACACGGCAGACCTCTATATTAGTTATTTCATGAGTATATGCTATGTAGGGTAATTCGTATATATGGAAAAACTGTATTCCTATGTTGCTATGGAATGCAAGTGGTTTTGTCTAAAAATATCGAGAGCATTTCTTAGGGTGGTAGTATCTCCAATTTTGATAGAAGGGACGTTGTCTCCAGTGTACTCAACGCTAAATGTAATACCGAGCAAGCCCATAGCTTCCCGGTAAATAGGACTATCCCAACCTAATGGATCGTCATCCTCAGTCTCATAATTACTAATTAATCGATTCAAAGCATATTCTAACGTTGTATCAAATCCTTGTTCATCGCTAAAGTCAAACAGCTCTTCGCCGCCATTAATGCCGTCCGGAAGCTTCCTTACTTCGCTGTTGTGAGCCCCTAGGTTTAATTTCCACTTTTCATTTGGGGCATAGCCATGGAGCCAGGCGGAGACAACCCTGCGTGCGGATGTTTGTGTAGTTATGCTCGGGTGTTGTGGTCGTAGGACCGTATCGTCACTTTGCCTAAGTTCAGTTAAGGCCACGCCCATATAGGAGTCACTAGATCTTTGCATTTTAGTATTGCCACCTAGTGCACAATAGGCGCTTGCTCGCATGGCTGAGTTATTGCTGTTGACAATGCGTTTCGCGCTATTTCCTTTGAAAGTACTGACAATATTATGCAGGCGATTGGCTACATGAACAAACGGGTATTTTACGTATGCACCATGATCTAAATCAAACTCTCCAACTACGGCGTCTACAAGGGGTGACTCATCAAAGTATGCCACATACCCTTCAAGATATTCATTTTTTGCGTGCACCATATCTACATCGTTCATGATTATAATGGGATCTTCGACACCTGCTTTAAGGCAACGAAGAATATGAGCATCAAAGTGCAATTTTTTGAGTGCGCCGAGATTTAAAGGATCAGTAAAAACTGTAGAGGCTTCACTTATATTTAACGCATTAGGATAATCACGTTTAAAGGCTGCTAATGCTTCAAGAGTTTCAGTATCATCCGTAGGGCTTCCGTCCTTTCCGACTGCTGGTCTATTTAGGAAGAGAAAAACTTCAAACTGATCTTTTGGCAGACTCTGTTTGGTGTAATGCTCTAAAGACGTATAAAGACTCCAGCCTTCTTCGTGTGAGGCCACAGGTAGACATATGGACGTTCGTGGGACTGGTTTATCAGTAAGTTGGTCCGCTAAAGAAGCAGCGGCTTGCTGGTCGTGTAGAGGCATGCTCTCAATATATCCTATTGCCTCATGCGCAAAGGATAGTTCATGGTGTGATGGGTTATTCGATTCCACCAATGTTTTCGATCGGTATTCCGTTTCTAGGGTGGCTCGCTGTCGCTCGTGAAGCTTTTTAAGAAATGGCATTTCGCCAGGTAAAACACCGGGGGCTAATTCCTCAGTCAAAGGTACGTTTGTAAGGTGTCTGAGTACCTCTTCAAGGGGCTGGTCTAATCTTTCGTAAGTCTGTTCGTACATATTGATCTCCGTTCTGGATTATCTAGGTAAACCCACGTATACTTCTGGGATGCGTAGCAAAAACTGTGCTAATCCAGTATACCAAGCCTAACCTTTTATAACTGAATGACGTCAAAATTACGAAGCCTTACCACAGAACTAACAACTATTTTGCCTGAATCTCGGCAAGAAATGATAGCTATGATCAGCGAGAGATTGTTTGGCAGAACAACTATTATTGATACGCATAATACTGCGTCCGTTATTTTTATATTTGGTCATTCCGGTGCTTCTTATGTGCTTAAGGCAGAATATGGTGGCCAGACTGCTACTACTCATGAAATCTCTTGGTATAAGAGAGCTTTGGGAAGGGCTAATTCGCCTAAATGTCTTTTTTCACATCACGATGAAAAATTTGCGTTTCTCATACTTGATTATATTCAGGGTGCGCTAACGCTCCAGGACGTAATGAACTCTGATAATTATACTGATAAAGCATTTGTGCAGTTCATTGAAATGGCCATTACGGCAAACCGAGCACTTTTTGACGGTAGTGATCCTGTTCACGCGGATCCTGATGAGGTCGATACTTTCTATGTTGAGAAATTCCATCGACGTTATGAAGAGGCGAAGGATACTCCATATCTCAAAGATCTTTTCGATGCTCTGTCGATAAAAGTAAACGGTGTTGTAGTGCCCACGCCGCTATACTATATAGAGAAGATCAAAAGCACACCCATGCTTCGTAATTACTTAACTCCAAATAAACTTGGACTTATTCATGGTGATCTTCATTGCGGAAATATTCTTGTGAGTAATAGTGATATATTTTTTATTGACCCAAATGGCGCATACCAAATGCCCCTAGAGTATGACTACGGCAAGCTCCTACATTCAGTACACGGAGGATATGGGCAGATAATGGCAAGCGAGTATTCATTGCTGAAAACAGCTAAGGATGCTTATAGTTATGAAGTCAGCAGGTCTACGAAGCAGGTGGCATCGCTCGAATACCTCCGCTCAACTTTTCCAGAACAAGTTTTTCTGCGCAGCATGTACTCAGAGGCTCTACATTTCGCGACGATGCTTCCTCATCATGCAGCTAATCAGCGGGAAACTCTGGCACTTTTTCTGCGCAGTATACAGATTTTTTACGAATTATTTAATTACGAAAGCGTGAGGAAAAAGCTGTGATTTCCTATGAATTTACTCAACTAGAAAACTTGCCAAACGAAGCTGAATTATCCGACACTACCGTCTTAATGCCCATAGGAGGGCAGGCAACAAGGGCACAGTCTGTTACTGAAGATGTCATCCCGAAACATCTAATACCCTTGGGCGAAAAAACCGTGCTTGATGTAGTGTGCGAAGGTCTACAGTCTGCGGGCTTTAGGGAATTTGTTTTTTGTATAGGACACCATAAGGATCAGATTAAAGCACATGTTGAGAAGAGTTCTTGGGCGAACAAAAAAGATGTGTCATATGATTTTTCTGAAGAAACAGAACCGCTTGGTGTCGATGGCGCAATATTACACGCTATTTCACGTTTAGGACTTAGGGGACAGGGATTGATTGTCCCTGGAGACGTTATGTTGCCCTGGAGAAATGTGGCTTCGATGGATAGGCATCATAAGTCCTGGAATACAGATGTCACCATGGGTGTGACAAGCTACACCACAGAACGTACGACTGATGTAGGGAAGATAATTGTAGAAGATAATACGGACAGAATTTTATGGTGTTATGGTAGGAATGACGAACCAGACAAGGAGCTTAAGGGCAGCCAGGCTCTCACAAGCGCTGCAGCTACATCAATAAACATGCATGGATACGCTGATACATGTCAGGCCTATCTAGACGACCATCCAGGCCACGGTAAAGCTCCGCTAAGCTTGCGTGACCATGTCATGCCTTGGGCAGCACGCAACAGTGATTTTTCAGTCCGAGCATTCGATATAAAAGGTGAAGTTCTTGATCTAGGAACGCCGTCAAACATTTATTACGGTCAGGAAAACTGGTTACGATATGCATAGTGCGGAACTCTCTAGAACAAATAAAAGTGTGATGTTTAGTTTCTGGGATGGTGGCCGTGGTCACTTGGCTCGAGTGCGTAATTTGGCGATAGAAGCAACAAGGCGAGGTCATGAAGTTAGCTTTATAACTTCCCAGAAGTACGCCCAGGAACTCGGTGCATTAGCAATTGCAGAGAATATTCATGTTGTACCAAACAGGCCGCCTCAAACACCAGCTCCACCCTATGACTTTCCTCTTTATTCACACGCCTTCCGGCATGCGCAGCGTTTAAGGGGTCTTGGTTTTAATAATTCAGACTGGATTAGGCAAACGACAGAAAGTGAGATTAGTGCAATAAAAAAGACTCGTCCTGATGTTCTCGTAAACGACTATCGAGACACCGTACGTACCTCAGCAGAGATTTGTGGGGTGCCTGTGGTTGGTATAACACAGAGTACTGGTAACGTTGATGGCTTTCGCTTGGGCTCATGGGTAGAGCCACCGGACGGTGTTATGCTGCCTGATTGTACGCAAAGTTTCAATGATGTAAGGGCTGATTATGGTCTTATGCCTATAGAAGATGAATTATATATGTTCGAAGGTGATGTCAACGTCATACCGAGTATACCTGCACTTGATCCGCTAGAAAGATTATCACCACGGTCGCATTATGTTGGTATGATTTCTCAGTGGGAGACTGGAAATCTAGGCTTTGAGCCTCTTGCTAATCCTGGAGAGTTGAGCGTATTTAGTTATGTTGGCGAACCTTCTCGGCCATCATTCGGCTACGAAAAAATGCTCGCAAAGGTTATTGAGTCAAATCCTGAGCTTGGATTTTATGTTGTTGGAGACCCAAGTAGGTACGATACTCAGCTTAAAGAAAGACGAGAGAACGATTCTATTAGGATAGAACCGTTCATCCCGGGCTCTGCAGCAATTTCAGAGAGCTCGGCTATCTTAACCCATGGTGGCCACAGTACGACATGCCTAGCCCTCTCTTTGGGCAAGCCCATAATCGGAGTCGGTGCGTATCAGTCAGAGGCTGCTACGACGCTCAGAAACGTCGACAAAGCGCACGCAGGACTTTACCTACCACATTCAGAGCGTCCTCTGGATCAAGTTGATGCTCCAGACCTGGGGGATAACATGAAGATATTTGGATACTGGCATACTGAGCTGACTGGAGAACATATTACAGAAGCTATTAGAACAGTACTAGAAGACGAAACGTATCATGAAAATGCAATGCGACTTGGCGCGGAACTAGTGGCTTATGGTGGCGTCAAGAAAGCTTTAGATATTATTGAAAGGGTATAGTGGATGAACTATCTTAAGGGTAAAACAATACTTATTACAGGCGGTGCGGGCTTTATCGGATTCCATTTTGCTCATAGGTTAATGCAAACTACAGACTGTCGAATCATCATCATTGATAATCTAAACGATTACTATTCTGTTGATCTCAAAAAAGACCGGCTTAAGCAATTGGGCTTCAACTTAAGCGAGAATAAACACCCGAAAGGCCATATATTCTATAGGATAGATATTTCCGACAGTAAAAGACTTAGGACTGTTTTTGATGAAAATAAAATTGATATTGTGGTCAATCTTGCTGCTCAAGCAGGTGTTCGATATGCAAAAACTAACCCTCGTGTGTATATAGAGTCCAATATTGACGGGTTATTTAATATCCTCGAAGAATCTGATGCTCACAAGGTTGATTTGCTATTATATGCCTCATCTTCGTCCATATATGGAAATGATTCTGAGATTCCGTTTAAGGAAAGCTCAACAAACCTCCAGCCCCTGTCACTTTATGCGGCAACAAAGTTGAGCGGGGAGTTAATGGCTCAAACCTTTTCTCAGAGCACTTCTCTACATGCAGTTGGTCTCAGATTTTTTAACGTATATGGTCCATGGGGACGTCCTGACATGGCGTACTTTAAGTGGTCTACTGCGCTTAAAGAGGATAAGTTAATTACAATTCATGGAGAAGGAAAGATGCTACGGGATATGACGTACATTGATGACGTCACTGAGGCTATGATTAGACTAATAGGGCGGTACGCACCAATGTCTGGCGCAATCAATTCACTCGGTATTTATGAAAATCATGAAGTGTTTAACATTGGTAACAGCGACCCAACCGTAATTCAGCATGTTTTTGACTTCCTGAGCAATAAGCTCGGACGCACGGGACGAGTCAGCTATGTTCAAAAGGGCGAAGAAGAGGCGGATACGACATACGCTGACACTAATAAGTTAAGACAAGCTGTTGGATTTACTCCTCATACCGACGTTGAACTAGGTCTGGGGAAATTTACTGACTGGTTCAAGGATTACTACAAAGTATAGCGCTAAGGTGCAGAGTCAAAACTGTCCTATAGCTTGATATTTAGCGTACTGACAACATCAGCGTTGCTCCCTGCTTGTAGCTTGTTCAAAAGAATCTGAGCATCAACAGGCTGGCTTGTTATGTATTCGAATAGTTCGAGTACTAGCCGTTCATCCCGACCATGAAAAAACCACCAGCATTCGTGTTTGGTGGTTTTTTCTTTGTTGAGAAGGTCAGGGACGAGACGAAGAGCGAGGAATGTTTTCAGTGAAAACGTTCCTTCCAACAGAGAGCGAGTCCTTTATCCCCGACCATGAAAACAGTCCGACATCTTTCGGGCTTTTTTCATGCTTGAAGCTATATCTATAGAGAGGCTTGATGAGAATACGCAAAAGATTACAAAGCTTTTAGCAACCGCTCAAATTGCAGCATTAGAAACTTATCTATAAAGCCAGTACAATGGTGATGTATGAATGAGGATACTGAGGCCAGGTTGTTTCGGGCTAACAGGAAGCTTGTTAATGAATCCCTATCGGCGACCAAGGGGTGTTATTTTATTGGCTGCAAGAATCCTACGATACGGGCACACTCGATCTCCAACAAGAGGTTACTCCTGAAGCTTTCAGACAATGGTGATGTCATGTACTTCAATAAGAATAGCTCTGATTGGGGGTCGCTTGTTAAGACTGGCCGTGGTACTGCTTCGACTTTTAGTGGATTCTGTGGCGTGCATGATAAGATATTCTTCCCCATTGATAACGAGGACTACGTTACTGGTAATAAGGAGCAGAATTATCTTTTTGCAATGAGGGCAGCCGCCAAAGAATTTACCACACGCAGGGCGATGAGCCATGCTGTTGATACGAGAATAAACACAAACGAAAGTCAGGAGTTTGCTTTTGACTCTCTGGGTCTAGCGATGATGGGTAGTTTTCAGAAAGGCTTTGATATTGGTCTTGAGGACCAAAAAGTCACCAGAGGCATTTTTATTGACACTTATATGAAAAATAAATATATGGTAATCGACACGGCGGTAATAGAAATTAATGAGGAGTTGCCTATTGCGGTGAGTTCTACTTTCAATTTAGAATTAGCATATGACGGCACTCTTATAAACGATTTGAGCCCGGCTGGATACTCCCAGAGGATGAAGCCGTGTTTTCTTACGATTTTCCCTCAAAATGGTAAGACGTATGCTTTAATATCCTACCTCAGGAAGGATCGAGGTCCATACAAGTTCCTGCAAGAGTTAAACGGTCTTAGCGACGGTGAAAAGAAAGTTGTACTCTCTAATCTAGTCACATCCTACACGGAAAATTTTACGGCTGAGCCCAACTACTGGAACTCTCTTAACGAAGATACTAAAACTAGGTACAGCAAAGTATATGGTAATTCATTCAAGACGTTACGCGCACCCCTCATCGCCGATAGTACTTTTAGCTTATTCCCGAGTGATCAGTAGACTTAAGCTTGTAGGCGATGTCTTGTGCTAAAGATACATTATATTAAAGTACAGGATCGAGAGGTATTTACTTGAGTAGGTGTTTGTCGTAACCCATGGCGGCGAGGCCCTCAAACGCTTCCCAAACGTCGGCCGGGATTTCCTGCTCAATCTGGAAGTCGCGTTTAGGGAACTCTTTTATGCGCTGAAGATCGCCGACCATGAGGTTAAGAAATAGTTCCTTAGGAATTTTGTCGTTAAAGTGTTCTTCATAGGTGAGCGGCGGGGAAGTGACAATAAGCTCGATATTTTCGTCCAGCCATTGTTTTTTGAAGGTGGCGTAGGCACGACGCTCCATATATGGTTTGACAACAATGATAAGCGAGCTCACGTTAATACTCTTTTCCTGCAATAGCTTTTCGGTAAAACGTATGTTCTCGCCCGTGTTTGTAGATGTCGGTTCTATCAGAATTTTATGTGGCGGCACGCCCATGTCCAGGGCTACGTCCCGAAATGTTTCAGCCTCAGTTTTTGTATTCGTGTCTTTGGTGATTTTGCCGTAGCCACCCGAAAATATAAGCAATTTTCCGTAACCGTCCAGCATAAGCTGTGCGGCATGTGCAGCAATGCGGGTATCGAGGGCGCCAAGGCCCAAGATGGCGTCAGCCGGCTTTAGCTCCATGCCTAAACGCATATACTGAAAGATTTTTTGTGCGTAATCGTCGACGTTCATTGCTTAGACTCTGAAATAATTCGCAAAACGGGCGGAACATACTCGTCCAGGGTGGGGTGCTCGCTTATAAACGTCGCAATTTGTTCTGGCGTATTGTGTACGATATGCAGGCGGCTGAACTCCGGAGTTTCACCTTTATCGGTGAGTTCGGCGACAAAAGCGTCGTATCGTTTTTGAAATGCATCGGCGCTTATCGCAAGGTCGGCACGATACACGGCGGTCATTTTACCCTGGGGTCCGCCCGTCTTGAGATAATACGGTGCAAAAGATGCAACCTGGGTTGGGTCGTTTACGTCAATGCCGAGCTCTTCACGAAGCTCGCGCACTGTGTTGCCGGTGAGGTCGATGGTGTTGTCCCGTACATCATCTGAGTCAATGCCGCCGCCACTGCAACAGATAGCTCCCGCGCGCGCCGTGTGCGGGCCCATTTCTCCGAGTACAATCTGGTTATCGCTCGTTACTACGAGTGTGGCAGAATGCAGCACCCGGAAGGCGTAATCGCCAGCATCATGCCGTTCGCAGTAAACGTTGTGTGCAAAGCTAGTTTGAGCCATGGTTACGGCTATTTTAGCCGGAGTACGGTCGATACTTGCGACGCTAAACGCTGTGCCATTAAACAGATTGGGACGCTCGGCAATCATGCCTTGCCAATGCTGGTCAACTTCTTTTTGCAGCTTTGGCGGCAACATAATTGGATCATCCGTGATAGTGATGGAAAGGTTAACGCCTTTAAGCGAGATGAGTTCAATAGCTTGTCCGATGATATTCATTAAGTGTTCCTTATTCTATATAAAGTATACCCCTAAAAATGAGTTGGTGTGGCTAGTTTTGAGCGCGTAGGCGGCTCGGGCACTAGCCAGCCCGTGTTGACGGTAGATGACTTATGAAAACTTCACACCGTGGAGCGCGCGTAGCGAACCCACAGATAGTGGATCGCCGTTTATCTGCTCGAAGCTATAGGTCTTGGGCCAGCTGAACAGTAGGCGGAAAAACATCACGATGCTCACCGGCAGGCTTGGCACAAACAGCACGAACCCGATGACCCGCAGCAACAGCATGTGGTTCGTATCGAATGCCAGAAAAGCACCGAACGACGCAGAAGCGTGGGCGGCCGTGAATATCAGCAACCTGCGCTTGAACCTCTGCCAAAACAGTTGGCGCCACTCCGCTCTTGAACGCAGCTGAAGCATATAGCTATCGCCGCAGTCGCAGACCAGCCG
>Ga0075362_10000086_pt1 | contig 25674 bp, 19 predicted proteins | sample EndMetdeltDD1762_FD_71397 | JGI IMG/M metagenome (GOLD analysis project Ga0075362, IMG submission 71397) | Populus endosphere microbial communities from Tennessee, USA - Endosphere MetaG P. deltoides DD176-2 | ecosystem: Host-associated > Plants > Roots > Endosphere | place: USA: Tennessee...
TTGTGAAGATGGGCGTCAATCGAGATTTCATTCCTATTTCGTGGGTTTCAGAGCAAGTTATCGACCGTCAGAATTTTGAGGTTCGCTTTAAGCATCTGAAAGCCTGGACTAAAGGCATGAAAGTCATTTGGAAGTTTCAGCAGCTCTCTAACAAAGTCCGGGTCGAAATCGTCCATGACCTCAAGTTCCCAATTCCGTTACTCGCTCCGATTGGCGAAGTGATCATTGGGGAATTCTTTATCGAATACATCACGAACCAAACACTAAAACACATGAAGATTTACATGGAGGAACAAAGAGACGGATCGTGATCATCGGTCCCGGACCGATTACTCCTGTGGTTGTCGGGAAACAGCTCTTCTGGCACGGGATTCAGGAACCGGCGATTGGTCCAGTCTTCGGTTTCGATCCCCCCGCAGCGATCTCAATCAAGCTAACTCTCTAAAGACAGTGGCCTTTCCTGTTCTTGCGAAGAACCCGTGAGGAGATTAGCTTCGGAACCACACCCGGTGCATAGCAAAACGCAGAGGGTCAACACAAAGCCTTCGTCGAAGGCGGCCTAGATCGGGCTACCAAATGCTGGCTTTCCAGAGGATCAGCCATTGTAAGCCGCCACTGAATTCGGGTTAATCGAATATGGATGTCGATCAAAGGAATTCAGCAGGTAAAAACCTCAATTTTTTCGGATAATTCTCTCATTCGACAAAAAATAATTGGGCAATTTAAGGTTGTGCGCTAATGTTATCGGCTTTTTGACAAACGGGGCGTAGCTTAGCTTGGTAGAGCGCTTGGTTTGGGACCAAGAGGTCGCGAGTTCAAATCCCGCCGCCCCGACCATTGAGACAATCAGCTTTGAGTTCGCTGTTACTCAGTTCACATCGAACTTTCCTTATCCATGATCCGGTTCGATATTCTGACTCTATTTCCTCGGCTTTGCGAAGGAGCATTCACAGAGAGTATTCTCAAGAAGGCACAGGAAAACCGTCTGCTAAAAGTGACCTGCCTGAATACCCGGGACTGGGCCACTGACAAACACCATGTGACGGATGAACCGCCATACGGTAGTGGGCCGGGTATGGTTATGAAACCGGAGCCAATTTTTTCGGCAGTCGAATCGCTGCGTACGGAAGACTCTTATATCATCCAGCTAACGCCCAGCGGCCGGCGGTTCAACCAACAGATCGCACGGGAACTGAGCGCGAAGCAACATCTTATCTTTGTGTGTGGTCACTACGAAGGCATCGATGAGCGAGTGACAGAACACCTCGTGGATGACGAACTTTCGATTGGTGATTATGTTCTCTCCAATGGTGCAATCGCAGCAGCGGTTGTCGTCGACGCGATCGCCCGTCTGATCCCCGGCGTTTTGGGGGACGGCACATCGGCGCAAGACGAATCCTTTGAAGATGGCCTCCTAGAATATCCTCAATATACGAGACCGCAAAACTTCCGTGGGTGGAAGGTCCCCGACATTCTGCTCTCAGGTAATCATACAGCGATCCGGAAATGGCGGGAATCGAAGGCCCAGGAAAAGACAGCAAATCGACGACCGGATCTCCTAAAGAATTCGCGATCATAAGAGTGAGAAAGGAAAACAATTATTCCTTCGCTTCACAATCGGCCTCGGATCTCTTGAGTGGTGTGCGCGGTTCTAGCCAGAACATTCTATTTTTCTGGTCTCCTTCGTTTGGCATGAAAGAGGTGAGAAAAATTCCGGAATGCTCATCCGTTGAAGCAACGGCTGACGTGATAAGCGAAATAGTTGACCACTGGGTGCCAATCTATAGCGCTGCTGTTAAAGCGGGAAAAGGCCATGTGGCAAGCTACCATCTTTCCAAATTTATCCGAGATATGTGCGACAAGTTTGGTGAAGATCGCCCAGAGATTCCAGCCAAGATGCGCATTACGTACCACTCAAAAAAAATAGGGAATGTCGTATAGGAATCAGCGGTTTACGTGCATCCCTTCAGCGGAATTCATGTCAATATCAGAGCGTTCGATCCGAATATTGATCCCGTTGATTATATAGACTGATTTTTTGAGCAGGGTTTATTGCTTGCTCGATCATAGCTAGATAGGCATCAAGCGGCCCGATGGTATGACGAAAATCATCCTTTTCAGCGGACGCTGGACGGTGTACAAAGAACTGAAATACAAGTACTTCGAATTATGGCTACTGTTACGTTTGATACCCACAAGTTCGTTAAGACCCTGGAAGAAGCTGGCGTACCAGAATTGCAAGCTGAAGCTTTTTCTACTGCTGTGCGAGAGTCACATGAGGCTGCGGAGCTTGCGACTAAAGGGGATCTACGAGAACTAGAGTTACGCCTCGACACGCGCTTTGGACACATAGATACACGTTTCGAGAAGGTGCACGGCGAAATGTTGCTACTGAAATGGATGCTCGGTTTGCTTATTGCAGGCGTGGCGTCCCTGGTCCTTAAGGCGTTTTTCGGCGTTTGATCTCCCGACTCAATTTTGCTCTTTTGCTCAGATCTAACAAGATCAGCATATACTTTAGCGCTCTCTAGGTCATCAAAATTTCCCGTGTATTTCATCTCACCGTCACTGTGGCGAGAAAAGAGTCTGTATCTCCCTTCCTTCTGATCGATAAGGTGGAGGAAAAGTGTGCCTTCAGGTAAAGATTCATTGTGTGCAATTTCTGGGGGGTTTTCACTCATTTCGTGTATTAGGGGGGGGTATGATCGTTTCCTTCACTACACGCGACAAATTTGCAACCGTTTTGTGCAAAAATTCATCCACCGGAAAGTGAGCGTAAAATATTGTCCTCCGCAACATCCCTTGCGTTGTGCGATTGGCGCTGGGGAGTCAAGACCGGCCCAATCGAGTCCAATGAAATTTTAACGCGACCTTAGTGCGACCAAGCTTATACAAACGCCTATAGCGTTAAAAATATAAAATTCATAACCGCTTGTTGTTGTTCATGTTGTACCAGACATCGGACCAGAAATCTACTTCTACCTACATCCGTTGACGACATGGATGTCAAAAGCCTATAGCCAGGTTATACGGCGAAAACCAGATCCTAACGAAATCAGTTCTCCCTCCTTACAAAATTGATCGGAAGCAGCGATGTTGGCCGGACCGAGAGCGGTTCTCCTTTTAGAATAACTTGAAAGGTGTCTCCGGTCGGAGGAAGAAAGTTTAACCCGACGGCAGAATTGAAAATGACCTTGACTGTAGAAGCGAATTCAGCAAAGCAGGCCATAGTCAAAACTGTCAATCGGAGATCATTCAATGCGCAGAAAAATTATGCAATAGAGGCGCTCTCCCGGCAGCTTCAGAGCCTTGTCGCATAGGATCAGACGACGGCAGCAGTTTATATCACATTTGATCCGGAACTTCACCCAAGAACGAGGGACGAGATTTCGATAGGGTCGAGAAGCCTTAGTAAAATGAGGATGAAGGACTCGACAGCTGAAATCACCTTGAACCGTTTTGGAAATTCAGGTAGGTGTAGCTTTTCAGGCCGCGTTCGTACTCGTTGAGTAAACGCATCGCTTCGTTCGGCTTTAGGCGATCAGATTTGATGGCTGCGTCGACCTGAGCTTTGAGCAAGCGGATCAATTCGTGCTGATCCCATTGGGTCATCGAGAGAACACTACCAATCGTGCTTCCTTCAATCACTTCTTCAATATACCAGCCCGACTCTTCGTCTTCATCGAGAAATATATGCACCTCGTTCACACGGCCAAACAGGTTATGGAGATCGCCCATGATATCCTGGTAAGCACCCATCAGGAAAAAACCGAGATAGTACGGTTCACCCGGACGAATCCGATGTAGCGGCAATGTCTCTTTCACATCCTGCAAATCAACAAACTTGCTGACCCTCCCGTCCGAATCACAGGTGATATCAGCCAAAATCGCATTCCGATCGGGAGGGTGATCAAGCTGATGAATTGGCATGACCGGAAACAACTGGCCGAGTGCCCAGTAATCGGGCAACGATTGGAACACCGAAAAATTACAAAGGTACTGGTCTCCTAGAGAAGTTTCCAACTCTTTTACTTCATCAGGAATATAGCGCATGCCGCGGCAAAGTTCGACAACTGATTGAGCGACCTGCCAATAGATGACCTCAATCTTAGCTTTGGTTTCAAGGTCCAGCAAACCGAGTTCAAACATTGACTGGCATTGCTCCTTGAGCTGCAACGCGTCGTGCAAAACCTCCATGCGATTCTGTTTGGTCAGACTCTTCTGTGTCTCAACCATTTCGTGGAGCAATTTCGGATCGGATTCCTTGATTTCGAGAGCTAGTTCGGTGGTCCCTTTCTCGATAGAACTGAACGCCTCAACCACGAGGACCGAATGATGAGCCACAATGGCTCGGCCACTTTCATTGACTATTGTTGGGTGCGGCACCTTTTCGGATTCGCAAACGTCGATAATGTTGTACACAACATCTCTCGCGTATTCCTGCAAAGTGTAGTTCATTGAGCTATCATACGCGGTTCGAGAACCGTCGTAATCGACGCCGAGTCCTCCGCCTACATCGATGAACTGCATGGGATGCCCCATCTTTGCTAGCTTCGCATAGAAGCGTCCACCCTCTCGAACGGCTCGTTTGATCACGCCAATATCTGGCACTTGCGATCCGACGTGGAAATGCACCAGCACTAGTGAGTCTGCCATCCCTTGGTTTTTTAGGTAATTACTGGCTGCAACGAGCTCAGCGGTGGAGAGCCCGAACTTGGCATTTTCGCCTCCGGTGGTGGCCCATTTTCCAGAACCTTTTGCCTGCAAACGAACACGTAGCCCGATCAACGGCATCACGTTCATCTCTTTGGAGACCTGGACGATGTGGCGGATCTCCTCCAACTTCTCGACTACCATGATCACCTGTTTGCCAAGTTTTCGCCCGAGCATTGCATTCTGGATAAAGGTCGGATCTTTGTATCCGTTGCAGATAATTAGGCTGTCTGGATCTCTATGGACGGCAAGCGCAGCGATCAATTCTGACTTACTCCCCACCTCCAGTCCAAAATTATAAGGGCGCCCCGCCTCCATGATCTCCTCTACAACTTCACGGAGCTGGTTGACCTTGATCGGAAAGACACCTTTGCAGATACCCTGATAACCAGCCTCACTGATTGCTGACTGAAATGCTCGGTTGATCGTCTCGACCCGGTGCCGCAAAAGATCCTGGAACCGGATCACCAGTGGAAACACCATTCCCCGATTGCGCGCTTCGTTGACCACGTCCACGAGATCGATCGTTTGAGAATAAGCCTGTGTCGGCGCGACTTGCACATTGCCTGCCCCATTGATCGAAAAATAACCGGTGCCCCATCGGTCGATGTTATAAAGGGCAATAGCGGAAGGGATATCCCAGGTTTCTGACATTTCGTCGCCAAATTAAGTGACCCACTTTTAAATGCAATGCGCAGGTACAAAAAATATGGGGCACTTTAGGGTCCGACGTGACTCAGTGGCAAAAGACCCGTTGAGTTCACGAAGCGGCGACTCGGCTCCGGAGTTTATTCATCGTCATTTTCTTCAGGCTGGATGTCTTCTGCTTCCATTCTGCGGAGCACCTCGGTCATATCTTCGACTTCTTCCCAGACTTCATGGCTGACGTAGATCGGAGCAGTCTGCTGTGTTGCCATGGCGATGCAATCACTTGGACGGGCATCAATTTCGATAATCTTCCGCTGCTGTAACTCGTTTTCAGCGCTGAGGATTAGCCTGGCAAAATAGGTCCCCCGCTTGAGGTCGTTCACGATCACGCGCTCCACTCTTGCACCGAGCGCACGGAGGACATGCCCAAGTAGATCATGGGTCAGCGGTCTCTCCTTCTGGATACCCCGCATGAACATCGTGATTGCAGCTCCCACACTCTGATCCACGTAGACCACAAATACTTTTTCTTCGTTGCCCAAAAAGACGGCAGATCCGGCGCTCGTCGGAATGACAGCACGAACCTGTACTTCGACAACGGGCTTATTCATACGCCAAGCGTAGCTATTCGCCCACACGCTTCAAGACCGATTTGCGGTATTCGATTTCAACGAATCACCCTCAAGATTGTCCTTTAATTTCTTATGGACACGCTCTTTACCTTCCAAGGCATTGACATGAATAAGATTCTCGACGGAGCCGTCAAATGGCTTCTGAATTCAGGATTCCACATCCTCTTGATTCTGATAATTGCTGGGATTGGCCTGAGAATTGGGCAACTTTTCATCCAGCGCTCTCTCAAACTGGCGCTGCGCGATACCGGGAAGGATCTTCTCACTAATATCCAGACAGGCAAACGCTGGAAAACATTGGATACCTTATTTGTCACGATCCTGCGCCTCACAGTCTTCATTCTTGCCGGACTCATGATTTTCAGGGAACTTGGCTTCGAGACCGGTCCGATTCTCGCCAGTGCTGGGGTCATTGGTATTGCCATCGGCTTCGGTGCTCAAAGCCTGGTAAAGGATATGATTACCGGAGCATTTATTGTGTTGGAACACCAATTTGACGTCGGTGATGTCGTGAAGATCGGAAACCACGATGGTGTCGTGGAACGAATAGGTGTGCGGACCACAACGTTGCGCAATATCGAAGGGATTGCACACATCATTCCAAACGGAAAAATTGAAACAGCCAGTGTAATGACGAAGGGCTGGTCCCAATTGTTGCTCGACCTAGATGTCACCTATGACACCGACATTGATCGGGCGCTAGTTGCGATCGAAAAAGTTTTGAAAGATTACGCATACGAGTTTTCTTCAGAGGTGATCGGAGAACCACAAGTGCTCGGCATCGAGTCTCTCAGCGGCACTAGTGTCAAGATCCGCTCCACAGTTAAGACTGCGCCAGGGAAACAGTGGGATGCCGGGCGAATTATCCGGCGTCGGATCAAAGAGGTGTTTGAAAGCAACGGTATCCAGCTCCCATTCCAGCAGAGTCTTGTCTGGGTTCACCCTGAACGGTAACGTTTCGGATTAGATTTCAACAATGCAATATCTTTTGATATTGCATTGTTTAACCGCCCATTCCCGAACAGCTACGCCGGCTAATGGCATGGTAGCACAAAGGGCGGCAAGGCCCCGTCACGGGGTTGATCCCAACTCACGGTAAGCGGCGCTGGCGTACTGCTACACACCGCAATCGGAACGATGGATTAAGTCTTCGAGGTGGCTAGCGATGAATCAGTTTGTGGAGTTTTTCACAGTCTGGTAATTTTCCCCACCGTCTCAGCCAGCTTTATCGTTTCTCAAAATGTGCCATCCTACTCAATTCCACAGCAGCATTCGGACAATTAATCAACCCCTGGATTGAAATGCTCCCACCGCTTGCGAAGTTTCTGCGGGGCTCCCCTTTAGGCGCAAATCATTAGCCGGAGCCCATGGCACACCATAAGTGAGTTGATTAGTGGTCAATTAAACTCTGCAAAAGTCAAACAACCATCAATTCCTACTCAAATCCAACAGATCAGCACATGCTTTGGCGCTCTCTAGGTCATCAAAATTTCCCATGTGTTTCATTTCACCGTCACTGTTGCGGGAAAAGAGTCTGTATTCCCCTCTCTCCCGGTTAATAATGTGGAGGGAAAGCGTGCCGTCAGGTAAAGACTCACCGTATTCAGTTTCTGTTAATTCATCGCTCATTCGTCTATTGCTACGATGGGGGAATCAGATTTGTTGCCGCAGTGCAGCGAGCCGTGAACAAATTGTTTACTCGCCAGAAAGTGAGCATAGAATATCGTTCTCCACAAACCTTTGTGTCAAGCAGTTGCGCGGAGAATGCTTTTAAACGCGTGCGTTGATCTTTTCGGATTGGACAAGATTTTGCCCCACCGATTTCGTGAGTCACTCCAGGACAGATCAAGTTCTGTTTGCAACATTACCACTTCCACATGTTCCTTGCGCCTTTGACTGCTCGGGAGGGACAGCCTCCGCGCCACCTGAAATTGATGCACTAAAAGTATCCATTGCTAGAAGAACCACTTCTGATTCGCAAAAAAAATTGTCATTTTTCATGCGGGCCTCCGGTAAATAGTACACTGTAGAGGCTGATTAGGCGCTATGGAAGCTAGCTCAACAACCTCTAACCACATTCCCAGACTGCTGTTCATGGGGCTGAGGGCTGCTGTTTATAAGGTCCGAAACTTGGATCGCGCCAAGACGTGGTTTGTGCAATCGTTACGGCAAGAATTGTACTTTGACGAACCGTACTATGTCGGATTCAACGTCGGTGGATACAAGCTGGGATTCGACCCTGACGATACAACGGGAAGACCTGAGCAGGAAACCGTTTACTGGGGCATGCGTGATATCGAAGAGGCTCTTCGGCAACTAATAGCTACCGGCGCTGAGATGAGTGAAGACATTCGTGATGTTAGAAGCAGAATCCAGCTTGTCCCTATCTGCGAACCCCAGCGAAATTTGCTTGGAACTATTGAACATCCGCTGCTTAGCGCCAGTTGATTCCTGTTTGATTAAATATGATGTTTTTGCCTCTCCTACTTCCGGCTCTCATCACTATCGGAATTTCCACACTCATTATCCGAGCTGTAATTGGATACCTGATCCGTCCGATCGGACCTCGCCAACGGCTGTTCCGCTTCCCAAGAATCAATACCCGCTGGATCGGCCGTCAGCTAGCTGTGCTCCTTTACCAATCTCGGTTCAGGACCAAACGATAAGACCACATTCTCGGTGACCTTCACCATTTTCTTTGGTCATCGGCTATTCCCTTGCCTAGCACAGCGTATCACGTGAAACGCGATGCGATGCGCTAACCTTGCAAGAGCAACCGACCAGGATCCTCGATACATTCTTTCACTCGAACCAGGAATGTTACCGCTTCTTTGCCGTCGACAACGCGGTGATCATAGCTGACCGCAAGATACATCATCGGACGAACCTCGATCCTACTTTCAATTGCTACCGGACGGTTCTGAATCTTATGCATGCCGAGAATCCCACTTTGCGGCGGGTTCAAGATCGGCGTGCTGAGCAAAGAGCCATAGATACCGCCATTGGTAATGGTAAACACGCCGCCGGTCAGATCGTCCAACCGCAACTTTCCATCATGCGCTCCCTTGGCATATTCGGCAACATCCTTTTCAAGATTGGCTAATGATTTTGTGCCGGCATCACGGACAACCGGAACGACGAGTCCACGATCGGTTCCAACTGCCACGCCGATGTCGTAAAAATGATTTTCCACAAGGTCATCACCATCAATCCAGGCATTCATTGCCGGTACCGTCTGAAGGGCATCCACAACCGCTTTGATAAAGAAGGACATGAAGCCAAGCTTCACACTATGCCGCCTTTGAAAGTTCTCCTGATATCGAGCGCGGAGCTGCATGATCGCCGTCATGTCGCACTCGTTAAATGTCGTTAGCATCGCAGCGTTTTGCTGGGCTGTAACCAAATGAGTTGCGATCTTTTTGCGCAGCGGCGACATTTTTTTGCGGGTCGTTCTTGCGCTATTGTCCGCAGCGGAAGCTACAGACAGTGGTACTGACGTTGCTAGAGTCTTTACCGTAGGCTTCGCTTCGGCCGGAGCCGGTTGGGTTCCTCGGTTTTCCAGAAAATTGACTAGATCCGACTTCGTCACCTGACCACGCTTGCCAGTTCCTGCAACCTCGGAGATCATAATCTTTTCTTCCTCGGCCAACCGTCGGGCAGCTGGGGACAAGGTCTCATTTCGTGTGTCCGTTACTGTGGGAGTTGCGACCGACGTCACAATTGGCTCGGGCTTCGAAGTCTTAGTAGGAGTAGCTTCTGGTGGCTCAGCTGTAGTCCCATCCAGAACTGCAACAACCTGACCGATTTTTACCTCCTCGCCGGTCCCGATCTGAATCTGGAGCCGACCGGAACCGTTCGCAGGGATTTCAGTTGAGATCTTGTCCGTCTCCAGGGTAAATAATGGTTCACCATCTTTCACAATGTCGCCACTCTTCTTGTGCCAAACGGCCAGCACTCCAGATGTAATCGACTCGCCAATTGCAGGGATTTTAACTTCGATGCTCATGCACAAATAGATTCAAACTAATAGGGGGTATCAGGATCATAAAGCATAGGCGTGGAGAACAAGATCCCTCTGCTGCAGATCATGCCACGCTTTCGATCCGACAGCAGGACTTGCTGCCGCCGGACGGCCGACATAACTGATGCCTTGTCCCACAACATGCCCCAGAAGCGGTGCAATGTAGGTCCATGCGCCCATGTTCCTCGGTTCCTCCTGACACCAGATCCATTTCGAGGCGTGGCGGACCGAACGGATCGCTCCGCTGACCGCTTCGAGGCTGAGAGGATAAAGCTGTTCCACACGGACCAGAGCAACATCTTTCACCTGATTTGTTTCCCGATAGGCAAGCAGATCATAGTAGACTTTCCCTGAACAGAAAATTACACGATTCACATTTACCGCTTCATTGATCAATGTCGGACCGAGCACCTGTTGAAAGGTTGAATTGGTGAAGTCTTCGATTCTGGAAACTGCCTTCTCATTCCGAAGGAGCGACTTTGGGGTCATGATCACTAGCGGTTTACGGAAATCGCGGCGAACCTGACGTCGGAGCACATGGAAATATTGTGCCGGAGTCGTCAGGTTACAGACCTGTATATTATCCTCGGCGCACATCTGGAGAAAACGCTCTAACCGCGCACTCGAATGCTCAGGGCCCTGGCCTTCGTAACCATGAGGCAAAAGGAGAACAATGCCGCTCGGTCGTTGCCATTTCGATTCCGCAGGTACAATAAATTGGTCAATGACCATTTGAGCGCCATTGGCAAAATCACCAAATTGTGCTTCCCAGAGACAGAGCATCTCCGGAAAATCGAGCGAATATCCATAATCAAAGCCAAGCACAGCCGCTTCAGAAAGCATACTGTTGTAGACACAGAAACGCGCCTGTCCCTCCCTCAGACTACTGAGAGGAATAAATCGTTCTCGGGTCTCAAGATCGTATAAGACCGAGTGTCTTTGGCTAAATGTCCCGCGTCGACTATCCTGTCCGGACAACCGAACGGGCGTGCCTTCCAGAAGAAGCGAGCCGAACGCGAGCGCTTCACCAAAAGCCCAGTCATATGGACCACCGTCCGCATGCTGTTTCCGGCGCCGATCAAGCAACATCTTCTTCACCTGAGGTTGTACACGGAAGCCTTTGGGAACCTGAGTGATCCGCTCGACGATCAAATCCATGACATCTTTGGCGACACGCGTTTCAGGCTCGTTGTGACTATACGGCGGCTGGAAAATCGCCGTCGAATCGTCAAAGCTCCGACGCAAATCTTTCGTCGATCTCACGTCCGAGGTCTGGACCGCAGCCAAGGCCGTCTCGAGCAATCCCTTGAACTCCTGTTCCAAATTCTCCGCTTCTTGCGTGGTTAGAACACCGGATTGCAGCATCTGTTCCTTGAACAGCTTAGTCACCGCCGGTCGGACTTGAATGAGTTTATAGAGCTTGGGTTGCGTGAAACTTGGCTCATCCGTCTCATTATGGCCGTAGCGCCGATAGCAGTACATGTCGATCACGATATCGCGTGAAAACCTCTGGCGAAATTCAAGGGCTAGTTGAGTCACAAACGCAACCGCAATCGGATCATCGCCGTTCACGTGAAAGATCGGCGCCTCAATCATCTTGGCGACGTCCGTACAATACATTGTGGAACGTGCATCCGCGGGCAATGTCGTGAATCCGATCTGGTTGTTTACGATGATGTGGACCGTTCCACCGGTTTCATACCCGGGCAGCTGAGATAGATTGAGAACCTCAGCAACGACTCCCTGCCCAGCAAACGCCGCATCACCATGGATGAGCAACGGCAGAACTTTCTTACGTTCCTCGGTGTCCTGCAAAATTCGCTGACGAGCTCGCGCCTTACCCTCCACCACTGGGTCAATGATTTCGAGATGGCTGGGGTTGGCTGCGAGTTGAATCCCGATTTCTACACCTGATTCTGCCTTCCGAATACTTTCGTAACCGAGATGATATTTGACATCGCCATCACCCGCCACAAGGTCAGGGATATAGTTTTCCGAAAATTCCTTGAAGATTGTGTGGTACGATTTCTTGAAGAAATTTGCTAGAACCGTCAGACGGCCCCGGTGCGCCATGCCCATCACGATTTCCTGGACCCCGGCGCTTGGACAACCAGCAAGAATCGTCTCGAGAATAACCATCAGGCTTTCGCCACCCTGAAGAGAGAACCGTTTTTGTCCGATGAATTTCGTATGGACGAACTGCTCGAATGTCTCTGCTTCCATCAGGCAACGGAGCAGTTTCTTCTGCTCGTCAGCACCTAAGGCCGGCTGAGAAACTCGCTTTTCGATTCGCTCACAAACCCAGGACCGGATCGTCTCGTTTTGAATATGCATGAACTCCACACCAATCGAACCGCAGTAGATCGTGTGCAGAGTTTCTACCAGATCATGCAGCGTCAATTCCCGAGATTGCTGAAAATAGTGGGAAGAAACGATCGTGTCGGATGGGACATCCGCCAACCCGAGTCCCGACAATGTGAGAGCCGGCTGTTCCGGCCGCTTTTCACCGAGGGGATCGATCTTGGCCCGTGTGTGGCCAAGAATTCGGTAATTGTAGACCAACTCATCAATCTTATTCTGTAGCCGGCCAGTTTCACCGGTGGCAGCCTGACTACCTATAGAAACCGGGGTTGTACCATTACGACCGGGTGACGAACCCAGCTCAAAACCTTCAAAAAATGCAGACCAGCTTGAATCAACAGATGTTGGGTCTCGTTTCCATCGTTGATAATACTCGTCCAGAAGATCGGCATTCCAATCATTCAAATACGAAGTTTTCATCTTAAAGCTCGAGGACGAACCGCGGATAGACAATCTAAGCGAACTTTTGTTCAACCCAAATGAAAATTAATAGAAATTTTTTCGGGCACATCTCCAGAACCCAAAAACTGGCCGTTCCCCTGGGAAACGAGTGCCGTTCTACCGTCATTCTATGCCACTTAAGCATTCTCTTCTTGCAGAAACTTCGACCAAACAGACTATTCGTACGTATTATGGATAGAGCGATTGACGGTTTGACAGTGATCAACGTGTGAAATATCAAAGGGTCCTCTGCCCTCGAAACGCTCTTTGCCCTTCTAAATGATCAAAGTAGAACAACTCACCAAAAAATACGCCGGCTTCACCGCTATCAAGAACCTGAGTTTCGAAGTCGACAGAGGTGAGATCGTAGGATTTCTAGGACCCAATGGCGCCGGTAAAACGACGACGATGCGGATCCTATCGAGCTTTATGCCAGCCACTTCCGGGCACGCAGCGATTGCTGGCTATGATGTTTTCAAAGATTCGATCAACGCTCGTCGACACCTAGGGTATCTGCCCGAGAACATCCCGCTCTACGGCGATATGCGGGTCAGCGAATACCTGCGGTATCGCGGAGCGCTCAAGGATCTAAGCGGCAAGAGACTTAAGGAACGCGTCGGTGTAGTCAAGGAATTATGCACGCTCAAAGAGGTAGAAAACAAGCTGATTTCAACCCTCTCTAAAGGATACCGGCAAAGGGTCGGACTTGCTGAAGTGATGATTCATGAACCGGCCCTCCTGATTCTCGATGAACCGACGATCGGGCTCGATCCAAGCCAGATTCGGCAGGTCCGGGAATTGATTAAGGCATTGGGTGAACAGCACACGATCTTGCTTTCCACCCATATTCTGTCCGAGGTCGAGATAACCTGTTCTCGCGTCATCATTATTAATCGGGGCGAGATCGAGGCATCCGATACTCCGGAAAACCTGGTTGGAAAGATTCGGACCTCAGGCACAGTGAATCTTGAAGTACGGACCGGATTGGATAGTCCGGCTGATTGGATCCGACAGATCCCTGGAGTCAAGGAAGTCAAAATCGAGACGGACGATTTCTGGCATCGTTGTACAATCCGAGTCGAAGCCAATTCCGATCTACGCGAAAAAATTTATCAGCTCGCTGTTCAGAGACACTGGATCGTCCGAGAACTCACCCGGGAAAAAGCCACTCTGGAAGATGTATTTATCGAGCTAACCCACACCGATAATTAATGATGAGAAGGTTCCTGACGTTGCTTCAGCGCGAGCTATCAATCTTTTACTATTCGCCGATCGCATACGTCGTACTGTTCTTTTTTCTGATCCTGAACGGATTGTCATTCTGGTTTGCAATCGCTATTCTGAACCATGCGCCGTCGGAAAACACTGTCGTGCAGATGTTTTTCAATTCAGCTTTTTTCTGGATCGCCTACCTACTGGTGTTTCCGGTGATCACAATGAAGCTCTTCGCCGAAGAGTTTAAGCTCGGAACGATCGAGACGCTGATGACGGCACCCGTTCGGGATTGGGAGGTGGTTATCTCCAAGTTCCTAGCAGCGTTGCTGTTTTACATGAACCTCTGGCTGCCAAGCCTGCTCTATTTCCTGATCTTTGGCTGGTTAGGCAATCGCTCAGCAATTGGCTCGTCCGGTCAACTCTGGGCTCCCTATCTGCTCCTGCTTGTGATGGGAATGTTCAATGTTTCGCTCGGTTGTCTCGCGTCCGCACTAACATCCAACCAGATCGTAGCCACCATGATCTCTTTCGTACTGACGACCGGTATTTTTTTTCTGACCCTGATTAATTATGAGGTCAACAACACGTGGCCACTGTTACACGATGTCACTGCCTATGTTGCGCAGCTCGACCATATGGATTCGTTTTCCCGTGGGATTGTCGATTCGCGGGCTCTAGTTTTTTACCCGAGTGTCACCCTTTTCCTGTTGGTAATCACCTACTATATCTTCCAGTATCGCCGCTGGCGGACGTAAAAAACACGTCATTGGTTATGTCGAATTCCATCTCCAAACCAGCCCGAATCAAGCGGCTCCATATCGGCGCAAACGTGACTCTGCAGATTGTGACCGTGGCGATTATCGTGCTAATGATCAATTACCTAGCGTTCAATCGGTACATGCGTTGGGACTTTTCGCGCAACAGCAAATACACGCTCTCGGAACAGACGAAGAGACTCCTGAATAGCCTGAAAAAAGAGGTGAAGATCTACGTCTTCTTCTCGCCGACATCGCAGAACGCCAAGGCAGAACTATACACCGATGTTCAGCATCTCATCCGAGAATACCAATTCGCCGGAAAAAAAAAGATCCGGACTGAAACCATTGATCCTTATAGGGACCTCACCCGGGCACGAGAGCTCAAGGCGAAATACAACTTTGGAACACAGGAAAGTCTTATCATCCTCGAGTCCGGGGATAGAAAGAAGTTTGTTCAGGTCGCTGAAATGGCTGAGTACGAGTCTCCGGGAATATTTGGCGAAGCCCCTCGTGTCAAGGCATTCCGCGGGGAACAGGAATTGACCAGCGCGCTGCTTCAATTGACCGAAGAGAAGGAAACTAAGATTGGCTTTGTCATCGGTCATGGAGAACCATCGTTGGATGGAGAGACTTCGCTCTCTCGTTTCAAGGAGTATATTCAGCGCCAGAATATCAAACTTGAGCCGCTTGTGCTGGCGAATCAGGAGAACATATCAACCGGTTACGCGGCAGTAATCGTTGCGGGTCCACGGTACGATCTGAATGATCGCGATCTTTCATTGTTACGCAATTATTGGAACGATCAAGGGCGCATGTTCATTCTACTGGATCCAAAATTCAAAACACCGAAGCTCGACCAGTTTCTCGTGGAGTTTGGCGTTCACGCGGACGACGATGTGATCGTTTCACAAGTAAAAACCGGGAGCGAAGAGCAATCGCAGATATTAGAAATCGATAGCCAATTTCTGCCGGAGATCAGCTTTCTTCGGCCATTAAGCCAGGTCACCGGGTTCTTTCCAGGTGGCACTCGATCGTTGTCACTTGATTCCTCCACAATCACCCGGCTCGGGATCACCGCGGCAAAGACACTCGTTCCGATGGGGTCCGATTACTGGGGTGAAAAGGACGACATCTCTAACCCTCAGGCCACACCGATCTATAACCAAGGTGTGGATCTCCCTCCCCCACTCGTATTCGGACTTACACTCGAGAGAGGGGCGATCAAAGACGCCCGCGTACAGGTCCGTTCTTCGTCCCGCATGTTCATCATTGGCAATGCCGATTTTCTTCGTGATGAAGCATTGGTCCAATCTCCAGCGGATGTGGATTTTGTCCTGATGAGTATCAATTGGTTGGCGGATCGCGAGCAACTCTTGGCCATCGCACCCAAAGCGCCGCGCACCTTTATCTTGAACTTGTCCGCTCAGCAGATGAATCAGATTGTCCTCTTAACCGTTGGCGGAATACCCCTTTTAGTCGGGCTGCTCGGAACCGGAGTTTGGATGATTCGCCGACGATAGTAACGCATGAAACTTCGGACGACATTTATCCTGCTTGTTATCGCAATCGTTCTGGGAGCTTTCATCCTAGTGCTGGATCATCAATTCTTGACGACACGGGAGCAAACCGACCGAACCCAGCGGGTCTTCGAGGTTGAACGCAAGGAGATCAAAGGGTTCACAATCCATAACGGCGACAACCTGGTAAAAGTGAAGACTGAAGGCGATTCCTGGAAATTAACAAAGCCGTGGACAGATAATGCCGATCTTAGGGTTGTCGACCAACTCTTAAACACCATCCAATTCCTACGCCCCGATAACGTGATCGATAACCTCGGCAAAGGGGATATCAAACGCGATAAGATGAAGGAGTTTGGCCTTCATCGTTCACGGCTCAGCTTAAAACTCGATGGCAAACATACTCCGGGGGAAATCCAGTTTGGTGGCGACACCGCTATACCAGGCAAGTGTTACCTAAGAATTGGCGACGAAGATGTGGTTTACGTCGTCAGTAATGACCTGCGGAACATCGTTTCAAAAAAAGCTGAAGATTTTCGAGATCATCGGCTCACTCCGTTTCTCACAACGCTAATCACACGCGCGATCATCCAGATGCGTGGCGGCGAAATAGAGCTCGAAAAACAGCAGGACAATTGGCAGCTCGTCCGCCCGATCAAAGCCCGCGCAAATAATGATGTGGTGACCAATCTCTTGACCAAAGTCAATCAGACGCAAATTGCAAAATTCGTCCCCCGTGACAAAGCTAACGTTCCGATGACCGGCCTGGATTCGCCCTCCAGCGGGCTCACCCTTTTCACCGGAACCGATGAAAAGATCGAGATCCAGTTTGGCTCTATCGATCCGACCGACAACCAGAAAATGTTCGCGTTCCTTCCTGAACGCGACGCGGTGATCGAGATCAATAAAGCTTTTGCTGGGTTGTTTGACATCACTCCAAATGAGTTGCGTGATCGCAAAATCGCCCGGATCAACCAGGATCTTGTCGATTGCGTCACCATCGAAAAAGTCGATCAACCCAAGATCATTCTGGCTCGGCAAGAAAACCGTTGGAAGTTTGTTGCCCCTAACAATTCTGTTGCGAATGCAAACAGCATTAACCGACTATTAGAAGCGATTAACTCCGGAGAAATTAACGAATTTGTATCGGATACCGCGACAGATCTTGGCAAGTATGGCTTGGATAAACCGTTCTTACAATTCACATGCAGCTCCTATTCATCCGAGAACACCGCCGAATCGAATGCAGGAGAGTCTGTCCTGGCGACAGTTACATTCGGCAAGTCCGAGAACGGATTGACCTATGAACGAATCGCAGAAGAACCATTTATCTTTTCGGTCCCGGACACTCTAATTTCCGAGCTGCCGAGCACAGAGTTCGATTTCAGGACACTGGAGATCACTGACTTGAAGCGATCTGATCTCATCCGTGTTCACATCGAACATCTGGGAGCTCCGCCTCTCGACCTTGTTCGAGACAACAAGAATAAATGGGTTCTGAAAGGAAGTAAAAACCAGCAAAACGCCACGCAGATTCAGCTCCTGCTGAACACAGTCTGCGGTCTCCGTGCAGCCAGCTGGGTCGGCGATTTAAAGCCCGAATATGGACTGGAAACACCCTCACTCATTCTCGTCGCAGTCTATCAAGCAGAGGGTAAACCAAGGGAGATCATACTAAAATTCGGTGCCGCAAACCCGAATAATCAGCATTACGGCAGCGTTTCGTCCATACGAGGTGCCTTTCTAATCAATAATTCGGCGTTCAGCCAACTAGATACTCCATTAAGAGATTGAATAGTAGGGCACGCTCCTGCGTGGCCGTCAACCCAGGGGATTCACCAAGGGTGGATGTTATCCAACTTTTTCTAGGAAACAAACTGCTTCTTGTCATACCTACGGTCACACAGAAGCCTGACTCTATCTAACCACCTGACCAGTGTAAACAGTCACAATTCCCCTGCTCAAGGGCTTTGCATCACAGCTTCGGAATCCACAGCGATTCAGTAGCTCAAGCATTTTCTCCCCTTTTGGAAATCCTTCAATACTCTTCCCTAAGTAACGGTACGCTTCTGGTTCACCCGTTATCCAACCCGCTAGAACTGGAAGAATGTGATGTAAATAAAAGCGGTAACCCCAAAGAAATGGGGGGCTCGGAAACGAAAAATCGAGAATCACAACGTGTCCACCCGAACGTAAGACGCGGCATATCTCTCCTATTGCAACTTCATACAAAGCCATGTTCCGTAATCCAAAGGCGATGGTGACAACATCAAACCGATCGCTCTGGAAAGGCAACGCAAGGCCATCCGCAACCACCAGTTCTTTCAGTCCACGGCGACGCGCTAAGGTTAACATCGGCGCACAAAAGTCAGCCCCGATCAAACGCGCCCTAGGCACTTGTCTCGAGATCTCTGCTGCAAGAGCCCCGCTGCCAGTCGCCAGATCTAAAATATCTCTAGGAGCCCATCTCGCGACCCTTGCCGCAACGTGACAGCGCCAGAGCGCATCCAGTCCCAGACTCAGGAGCGTATTAGCTAGATCGTATCGAGGCGCAATCTGAGCAAACAGGTGGCGTATGGTGGTCGGTTCCTGCTGAGCAAAGGTTAATTCCATGCCAGGAAAGTGCTCACGAGAGGACTTGAACCTCCACGGGTTGCCCCATACGGTCCTGAACCGTACGCGTCTGCCAATTCCGCCACGTGAGCAACAGCGGGGTGGGAAAATATCGAAGAAACTTGCGTTGTAAAGAGAAATGACCCCGGCTAGCTCAACCGCATTGGCATCAGCACGTATAAGAACGGTTCGGCAATCTTGATCACTCCAGGGCTCATCTCGTCGATGAGATCAAGATAAATCTCGTCATTTGAAAGATTGCGAAGTGGAGCCATCAGAAATTCCGGATTAAACGCAATCGAAAATTCGCGTCCCTTATACATGACAGGCACCGATTCTTTGGCTTCACCGACATCAGGCGTATTCGCGACAATATCGATATTGCTCTTCGAAAAGATCAGTTTAACTGAATTCGATTTCTCACTGGCAAGTAATGAAACGCGGCGAACCGCGGTAAAAAAAATCTCCCTCTCAAGGGTGATTCGTTCTTTAGCTTCAGATGGAATAACCTGGCGATAATTCGGATAATTCCCCTCGATAAGTTTCGAAACCAGCAGAGTTCGATTCAATTCAAACATAATCTGGTTCTCACCGATACTCAGTTTTACTTCGCCTTCGTCGCAAACGAGTCGTTGCAATTCGGTCACCGCTTTCGTCGGGACAATAATATCAATTTCCTGGCTCTGTGGGAACTCAAGTTCCAGATCGACTAATGCAAGCCGTCGACCATCTGTCGCGACCAAAGTGAGTTTGTTGTCCTTGAATGAGAAAAGAATCCCGTTTAGCACATAACGTGTTTCGTCCGTCGAAATCGCGTAGGCGGTCTTTTTGAGACCATCCTTCAAATCTTTCTGAGAAATCGTAAAGATCTTGGCATTGTCGAAACGCGCAAGCGGCGGAAACTCTTCCTCCGGCAGCCCAAGGATCTTGAAATAACTGGAGCCACTCCGAATCGATGCAAAATTCTTGGCATCGATATCGAAATAAATTTCGGAAGCCGGCAGCTCTCGGACGATCGAGAATAAGCGGCGAGCCGGGAGCGTTGTTGCTCCGGTTCTTTCAACTTCTGCTTCAACAGATCCACGAATACCTACATCTAGGTCAGTAGTGGTCAACCGAATCTCTCCATCACCGGCTTGCAACAACACGTTGGATAATATGGGAAGTGTCGTACGGGTGCTAACCACATTTTGAACGGTAGAAAGACCTTCAAGTAACTTGTCCTTACTGACGCTGAATTTCATGGTATGGGGAATATCAAATCATGCGCTGGAATTCTTCGCAAGTCGCGTGCGACAACGCCGCGCTAGCGAATCCTCACTTTAAGGAGAATTCGCCACCTCAAAAGTAGGAGATAATCCACTAGTGTGCACCAGTATCAGTGCAACAAAAAGCAAACTTGCCCGTAACTCAACGCTTTCCTTCCCGGTGATTAAAGAAATTTCTTTGGAAGGTCAACTATTGTTGTGGTTTCCAGAACTTGAGCTCTTAACGCTCTAGCTGGGTATTGAGCATAACGATCAGATGTCGAACCTGATCTTCTTTCACCATCCGGAGTAAAACAGTTTTGCATGCATACAAGACCGTCCCGTGATCTCGGCCACCAAAAGCGTCTCCGATCTCATTGAGGGAAGCCTTGGTGTGCCGGCGAGCCAAATACATCGCTACCTGTCGCGGGAAAGCAATGTTTGCCGGACGCCGTTTGCTTGTCATATCGGCTAGGCGAATATCGAAATGTTCCGCGACCTTTTTCTGGATCTGATCAATCGTGACGATCTTCTTGGCTTCTTCTTGCAGGATGTCGTGCAAGAGTTGCTCGATGTTTTCCCGAGAAATTTCGTGCCCGATCAACGAAGCAAAGGAAGCAACCCGCATCAAGGCTCCCTCGAGCCGACGAACGTTGCTTCGAACCCGTTGAGCAAGGAATTCAAAGACATCCGGCGCAAGTTGTACATGTAGCGCTTGAGCTTTTTTTCGCAGAATCGCCATTCGGGTCTCGATATCCGGCGGCTGCAACTCAGCAGTCAACCCCCACTCAAATCGGGAAATCAGCCGGTGTTCCAAGTTGGCAATTTCACTAGCAGGCCGATCGCTGGAAAGAACGATCTGCTTCCGACCATCGAATAGGGTATTGAATGTATGAAAAAACTCCTCCTGTGAGCGTTCCTTACCGGCCAGAAAGTGAATATCATCAATCAAGAGAACATCCGCCTGACGGTACCTCTTCCGAAACTTCACCAGCGTATTGTGCTGGATAGCATCGATGAACTCGTTGGTAAATCGTTCACTCGAAAGGTACATGACCTTGAAACTTTTCTTCCGGTCCATAACCTGCTGACCGATCGCTTGCATCAGATGTGTCTTGCCCAGACCGACTCCCCCATAGATGAAAAGCGGATTATACGTTTTCGCTGGTGATTGAGCAACTGCAAGCGCTGCGGCATGAGCAAACTGGTTACTCGAACCGACGACGAATGTTTCAAACGTATTCCGCGGGTTCATCCCATGATTGCTGCCCACGTCGGCTTCTTTATCCTGAATTTTCGGCGTTGGCGTCTCAATCATCGGGTCAATACGAGTTTCAACCACAACGCTTCCCTTACCGCTTTCTGCCACCCGAAACTTCAAGCTACGAGGACTCCCCAGGACTGCCATGGTAGCAGCCTCGACATGGCCGAGATAATTACTTTCGATCCAGAACTGATAGATCGTGTTCGGAACCTGGAACGTAAGAGATCCTTCATCCGCCTGAACCAGTTCGATTGCTGCAAACCAACGCTGAAACGCATCCGGACTTACATAAGCCCGGATTCCATTTGCAATCTCTTCCCAAATTCGCCGGTAGCTCTGTTCCATAAGTGATTTATCCACACACGCTTATTGCAAAAACGTCACAAAAATCCGAGTGTTCCGGACCCAGCGACCACACAATAATAAGACCGGCTATCGGCATCATGGTATCCGGCATCACTTGCAATCAAAGCCATTAAGTTGTTCTTACTGAACCCATTTCGAAGCCTAGACGGTTCTTTTTTTCTTCCTTTAGCAAGCAATCATTCCTCCTGTCGTCGCAAAAATACATCTTCCGTCCGATCGATTAACGGGCCTGTTCAACATAATATTAACAAGTTATTCACATGTACCCATCTCGCACATGTGAAGTGGGGATGACGATAGATCCACCGTTTGGCGGCAGCAAGAGAAAAACCCCAAACGCTTCCAAATAAATTTGCAGTCTAATTACAAGTTATTCTTGACCTGTCACTACGATCTCGTCTCTTGCGGCTTCTCTGTTGTTCTTCTGCTGGGAAAGATGCTCTTCTGCAATTCTAATCCGATTTTCCGGCGTTGGAACGACCCAACTAACCATAAAACAAACGCTACATCCAACGAACACCCACCATGACCAAGCGATCGTAGGCCACCAATCCGGTAACCAACCGCCGAACGCCCAATCTTCGGGCTCAATCCTTCCCTGACTAACTAACTTTGCAATGTCAAACGCAGGTAGTTTTACCCTACAAAATACTAATACTGCAGCGATACCTGACAGCATGGCTAAAATGTTCATCCCATCTCGACCTCGGCGTTTCGTAAGCATCCCAAGAAGGAAAATGGCAAGCACCGATCCGTAAGCATATCCATAACTTTGCAACGCCAGCGGAATGATCGTCAATTTCGAATCTCGAAGTACAGCATACGCTGCCAATGTCGCCACACCAATCATCAGGAAGCCAAAGACGACCGTAGCTGCTTGAGCCGCATAAATAGCTGATTTATCGGATTTACCCTTGTGAAAATATGGGAGAAAAAAATCTTTTGTAAAACTTGTCGCTAATGCGTTAAGAGCAGCGGAAGTCGAACCCATCATCGTGGCAAATACTCCGGCGATAATCAACCCGCGTACACCCACCGGCATTTGCGTCATAATGTAATACGCGAAAATTTCGTTATGAGCTTTTGGTAGATGAGCATCCGGCTGTACTTGATAAAAAACAGATAAAAGAACCCCAACTACCAAAAAACCGCCTGCAATTGGAAAATCAGCTAATCCACTAAGAATTAAAGATAGTCTCGATTTCCTGAAATCTTTGGCAGTTAACATGCGTTGCACGCTATCCTGATCTGCACCGTGAGTCGCCATTGTAAAGAACGTCGAACCAACGAATGCAGAGAAAATGGTATATGGCTCTTCCAACATTTTCTTTAGCCCAATTTGGATACCGTGGGTAAGATCAAACCCCACTTGAAAGACGGGAGGAAAACTACCTAATTTTTCGCGAATGGTAACGAATCCACCGGGGATATTGTTAATTAACAGCACAATGGCAAACAGCATTGAACCAAGCATCAGACTAGCCTGAATAAAGTCGGTCCAGATGACTGCTTTGATCCCGCCGATTGCGGTGTAGAGTGTGGTTAACAACGTTACAAACAGGATTCCCCAAAAATAAGTCCAGATATTTACCTCAGCCCCAGGGAACAGATATTCGAAGAACACCTTGATAATCACCCCTCCTAAATAAAGCCTGATCCCGATCCCAAGGACCCGGGTAAAAAGGAAGATGCCGCTTGCCAGGTTTTTAGTCCATGGACCAAACCGAACATCGAGGAATTCATAAATACTCTGAACTCCATAGCAATAATACGGCTTAATAAAAGTTAATGCGACGACAACCCGCGCTAGGATTGTACCTATAACCAATTGTACATATATGAAGCTCCGAGACTTGAACCCTTCTGCCGGCGCCCCTAGGAAAGTAGCAGCACTTGTTTCAGCCGCTATAATCGAAGCCAGAACTGCCCACCAGGGAATTGAACGGCCACCAAGCGCAAATTCGGTCAGATTGTGGCTTTTTCGGCCAGCCCAAAGCCCAATGCCGACAATTCCCAAAAAATAAACCAGCAAAACAACAACGTCGATCGTGAGATGGACAGGATCAACAGCTAGACTGAATATCATGAGGAAGTCTTATAACGGGATGGCCTCGCAGATGCAAAGGATTCGCCTGTGATATTTATATACGACATGACACACTAGTCAGAGCGGAAACGGGTGCAACACTAAGATCTTTAACAAGAATGCGTGAATTGCGGCCACTTGCATCATACTTGGCACGGCGCAGGGGAGGGAGAGCCTCAACCGTCATCTCCACGAAGCCGCCCTTTTGTTGTAAATAAACGAATGCTTGGGTTGACAAAGCGAAAAGCTTCGAAAAACCACGCTGGAGGGCAAGGTTTTCAACGAACGATATTAACTTCCGCCCTAGCCCCTGGTTTTCACTTGAGCGGCTCACATAGAGACAAGCCAACTCAGCCATTTTCTGCTCTGGATACGGGTGTATTGCAACGCATCCAACGATGTGCCGGTCAATCTCGAGCACCCAATAATCATCAATGTCCGACACGATCTCCGCTCGGGTGCGCCGAACAAGTTCTTCGTTACGGACTGATTGTTGGATTAACGACATAACGGCACGGATGTCTTTCTTGTAAAGACGCCTGATTTGCTCGTATTCGTTGAAATAGATCATCGTTCCAACGCCGCCGTTGCTGAAAATTTCGGCCAGAAGTGCTTCATTCACGCTCCCATTCAAGAGGTGCACCCGGGGAACCCCATACCGGCAGGCCTGGGCTGCATGCTCGAGTTTGGAATATAGGTTTTTAGGTAGATTCTGCTTTTCTTTGGCAAGAATTTCATCCAATTCAGGGGCTACCAGATGCCCGATGCGTTGTCCATCCAGGATCAACCCATCAAAAGGCGATAGAAAAATCAGCTTCGTCGCTCGCAATGCCTCGGCAACTTCAAGAGCAACAAGATCAGAATTGACTCGGAACGTCCGCCCTTCCCCATCGAAACCGAGTGGTGGAATCACAGGTACGATCTCTTCGTTCAGAAAAAGCTCAAGACTTCTGACATCAACTCGCTCCACTTTCCCGGCGAAAAGGTAATCAACCCCGTGAAGGATTCCAAAAGGATGCGCGATGATGCAGTTTGCGTAGACAGCCTGAAGATCGACCTGAGTGAGTCCTTCCATGATCTCGTTGGTCAACCGGATCGCAACATTAATTGAGAGCTGGAGCGTCGGATCATCGATGATACCGGTGCCATCCGCATTGGAGATTGTGATCCCCTGCTCAGTTGCAGCGCGGGAAATCTGGAAACTGGCGCCATGAACCAGAACAACCTTGATATTCAAAGAGCGCAGAACTGCAATATCCAGCAAAAGGTTAGAAAAATTCTCCGAGCCAAGGATTCCGCCATCGACTGCAATGACAAAAATCTTGTCTCGAAAGCGTGTCACATACTGCAAAATTCCGCGAAGCTCAGGTAATTTCATGGAAAATGATTAGCGTTTAGCAGTGTCTTGGCGATTGACGCATCATCTCAGTAAGCAAGAAGCATAGGGTAATCACGGCTTACGAAAGGAGTAATACCATCCAGATTTCAAAAACAGAAAAAATTGTCGATCTGTTGGAATCAGTGATTATCCTTCTCCCACTAAGGCGTTCAACCGCTCAAGATCAAGCTCGGTAGCGCTCCTGACGATTAGATCTGCAACTGACAAATTCTGCCGCTCGCTGAACTCGGTCGGAATGGCTACGGCCTTCATCCCTGCGTTTCTTGCGGCGCGGCAACCCGGTTCTGAATCTTCCAATGCGACGGCCAGATGTGGAGAAACCCCAAGCGTTTGAGCTGCCTTCAGATAAACATCAGGTGCAGGCTTCGGATTCAAAACCATGTCACGCGTAAC
>Ga0075362_10000087_pt1 | contig 25586 bp, 22 predicted proteins | sample EndMetdeltDD1762_FD_71397 | JGI IMG/M metagenome (GOLD analysis project Ga0075362, IMG submission 71397) | Populus endosphere microbial communities from Tennessee, USA - Endosphere MetaG P. deltoides DD176-2 | ecosystem: Host-associated > Plants > Roots > Endosphere | place: USA: Tennessee...
CCTTGAGCGAGAGCACGTCGTCGACCAGGCCGAGGCCCGCGACGAGCGCGCCGGCCGCGAGCAGCGGCCACAGCTGACCAGCCGCCCCGGTGACGGCCGCCAGCGCGCAGACCGTCAGGAAGATCGCCACGCCGCCGAAGAGCGCGGTCGGACGCCGGCCCCATCGATCGGCGCTCGGCGCGGCCACCAATCCCAGACGGAGCGCGGCGGCGCGGCACATCGGTGTCAGCGCGAGAGCCAGCGCAAGCGCGGCGAAAAAACACGCGCCCAGGATTGTCATCGGGAGCAGACCGTCATTGTAAGCGAACAGGTCCCCGTTTCTGCGCCAGCGCATCGCGGTACAGGCGCTCGACATCGTCGACCAGCCGGCCCGGCGAGAACCGTTCCACGACCGACTGCCGGCCCGCGGCCCCCAGCCGCAGCCGCTCGTGGGGATCGGCGGCGAGCCTGACAATTCCGTCGGCGAGCGCCTCGGGGCTTCCCGCCGCCACGAGCAGACCGGTCCGCTCGTGCTCGACGACGTCCGCGACGCCGCCGACGCGCGTGGCCACGACGGCCTTCGCGGCCGCCATCGCCTCGATGATCGCCACGGGCGTGCCCTCGTTGCGAGACGCGAGCGCGCAGATGTCGATCGTCGCGTAGAGCGGCGCGAGATCCTCGATCCATCCCGCCGTGCGGACCCGCGCCTGGAGGCCGAGCGCCGCCACCAGCGTGTCGACCTCCCCGCGGACCGGACCGTCGCCGGCGATCAGCAGGACCGCGTCGGCGCGCGCCGCCGCCACCCGCGCGAACGCGCGGACCAGCGTCGGCAGGTCCTTGATCGGGACGAGCCGTCCCACGTAGCCGACGACGAGCGCGTCTTCGGTGATGCCGAACTGACGGCGCAGGTTCGGTGCGTGCGCGTCGACGCGGGTCAGGCGATCGAGTTCGAGACCGAGCGGCACGATGGCGGTCTGCGCGGCGGCGGCAATCCTGAACCGATCGACGATGTCGTCGCGCTGAGCGGGCGAGATCGTCACGATCCGATCGGTGATGCGCGCCAGGCATCGCTCCGTCAGCCGGACGGCGGCGCTCGCCGCGGAACCGAAGTAGCCGGTCAGCACGTGGCCGTGAAACGTGTGGACGACCAGGCATCGGCGACGGCGGGGCCGGGTGAGGTTGTAGAGGAGCGCGGCCAGGCGTCCGAGCGTGCCGGCTTTTGCCGTGTGCGTGTGAACCACGTCGGGCGCTTCGCGGAGGATCAGCCGGAACAGGTGAACGAAGGCCCGCAGATCGCCGATCGGGCTGATCCGCCGGCCCAGGTCGCGGATGTGCGTCGTGGGGAGCGCCGATTCCGCGGCGAGATGCTCGAGGCTGGCCTCGTGCGACTCGAGCGAACCGTGCACGAGCCTGGTGTCGTGCCCGCGCGCGCGCAGCCCGCGGTCGAGGATGACGACGTGCCGCGCCGGACCGCCGACGTTCAGGCGCGCGATGACCCGGACGATCTTCACGTGCCTAGAAACCGCGGTAGATGAACGTGGAGTCGAACGAGGTGAACAGCATCAGCCCGATGACGGCAATCGCCAGGCCGATCCCGATGAGCGCATCCACGATGAGGGCCTTCACGATCCTCCTCCGCCGAACATCAGCACGAGCAGCCGCCGCGCCGTCGCCAGGTCCGTCATGAAGAAGACCCAGCCGACCGCCACCAGGGCGAACGTGACGCCGGCGCTGAGAACCGACGCGAGGCGCGACCGGTACCAGGCATGGTCCGAGATCGACGGCGGGATCTTCGCGCGGATCACGTGGTGAGCGGACAGCAGGAGACCATGGTACGCGCCCCAGGCGAGGAACGCACCCGTGAGGCCGTGCCACGCGCCCACCGCCAGGAACGTCACGAGATAGCTGATCGTCGCGATCAGCGCCGGCCACGGCCGCAGGATCGTGCCGAAGAGGATCCTGCCGGTCGGCACGAAGAGGTAGTCGCGGACCCAAGACGACAGCGTCATGTGCCAGCGGTTCCAGAACTCCCGGATGTTGACGGCCAGGTACGGATACGCGAAGTTCTCGGGGACCGCGATCCCGAGCAGACGCGAGAACCCGATCGCCAGATCCGAATACGCGCTGAAGTCGAAGTAGATGCGGAAGGTGTAGGCGAGCACGATCGTCCACGCATGCACGGGACCGCTCACGTACGCGAGCTCGGCGCCCGTGAGGGCGAGCGTGTCGGCGAGCACCAGCTTCTTGCCGAGTCCCACCAGGATCCGGACGATTCCCGCGTAGACGTGGTCCGCCGACACCTGCGCCTGCGTCACCGCCGTCATGAACTCCGGAAACCGCCTGATGGGCCCGGCGATGCGGCACGGGAGGAAGAGCGCATAGGCCAGCAGATCGACGACGGCGACGGACGCGATCCGGCCGCGGCGCCGCTCGATGATGACGTGCAGCAGCTCGAACGACAGGTACGAGAACCCGAGCGGCGCGATCCATCGCGCGGCCCCCGACATCCCCATCTGCCCCACGAGATACGGATTCTCCGTGGTCTTGAAGTACGCCAGCAGCCCCAAGACCGCCGCGCCCGCCAGCCACGCCACGCCCCGGCGGTGCGAGAACGCGGCGCCGACGACGAGCGGAATGACGAGGACGATCGACAGACCGGCGTAGACCGCGTAGAACGCCGCACCCCACAGCGCGAGCACGAGCGTGCGGCGGGCCGGCGGTACGATCGTAAAGCTCACCCAGCAGCCGAAGAAGAGGAGCAGGAAGCGCAGGTCCGTGAAGATCACTTGTCGCGGTCCTGGGCGCGTACGTCCCACGTCCTCGCGCCCCGCGTCTTCGCGCCCCACGTCTTCGCGCCCCACAGCGCGCGCGCCAGTGCATCGGCCCCCGCCCCCGTCACGTGCATCCCGTCGACGGTCAGCCGCGGCGGCACGCGGATCACGAGGACCCGGGCGTCGGGGGCGTAGACACGATTGAAGTCGCCCACCATGCCATCGGCCAGCTCGCGTGAGTAGCCGACGATCTGCAGCAGGACCACCGGCTTCCGCCGCTGGCGGGCGAGATCGCCGAATTGCCACAGCTCGGGCCGATCCGCCCGCAGCGCGCGCTGGCGCGCCTCGTCCGGCATCGCGCTCGACACCGGAGCGTCGATCGTGATCCCTTCTTCGGGCGCGGCGCCCTGCGGCTCGGCCGCGCGGACACGGGCAACGAGCGCGCGCGCAAACGCCCCCTTGTGCAGATAGATGTACTGCCGCGTCGACGCCCCGAAGAGCGCCGCCTGCAGCCGGTACGCGTCCCGGTACAAACGCCAGCGACCGGCGAGCGCCGAGAGCTTCTGCTCCGTTTCGTTCGGCGGCGGCACGTCGAGACGGGCCATGTCCGCGGCGTCGAGCGGAATGAGCCGCGGGAGCATGGGATCCAGCGTGGGGCGCTCGATCGGGCCGAGCAGCGCGTACGTCAGATCGACGGAGTCGATGACGGCCTTGGCGACGGCCAGAGCGCTGGCGGTCGGGAATCCGTTGATCCCGGCGTTGAACACCTTCGCCGACGTGTCGATCCGCTGATAGCGCGCCGGCACCGCGTCCGAAGACGCCAGGGAATAGCCGAACACGATCGAGTTGCCGAGGAACAGCACCCGCCGCCGCTCTCCGCGCGGATGCTCGCGCAGGTAGCTGACGAGCGGTCCGAGGGCGAAGAGATCGGAGTTGTCGAACCGGAAGTCGCGTGCCGGATCCTCGTAGCGCGCCCGCTCCAGCGATGCCAGCACGGCGGGCTCGATCCGATCGACCGCGGCGAGCGCGGCGACGGCGAACACGAGGCGCCGGAGAGACCGCGAACGCGCCGCCGCGCGGAGGACTCCCACGGGCGTCAGACGAGGGCCTTGATCGCTTCCGACAGACAAATCAGCTGACCGTCCTGCTGGCGATCGAGAGATGCGCGGAGGCCGACGCGATCGGCGTGGCCGGGATCCCGGTACGCCGCGAGGCGCACCCGCACGGTGTCGCGGGGATCGGCGTTCCCGTAGTACGCGATCCGGCGGTGCCGCAGCGATCGTTCGCCTCCCGGCAGCTGCCCGTCCTCCGCCATCGCGCGCTCGGCGCGCTCCATCACCGTGACGTAGTGGACGAAGTAGACGAGCCCCGCGCCGTTGGTGTCCCGGTCGGCATCCAGCTCGTAGAGGAACTCGAACGCGTGTCCGATCGGCGGCCAGCCGTCCTCGATGAGCCCCAGCGAGCCCGTCTCCTTCGCCGCGCGAGCCAGGTGATAGGGGTTCTCGTCGTTCGGCAACGGAGGAATCGCCGAGAAATCCGCGTTGGCCGGCGGCGCCACGCGCAGGGCGCTGTTGCCCCGGACGGGCGTGATGAAAATGTTGCCGAACCGGATGAACGGGTGGGCCTCGTCGCGTGCGTCGGGCACGTGGTCTGCCGGCAGACGGTCCGCTCGGTCGAAGCAGACCTGGCCCTCGACCGCGATGTTCTTGAACGACCGGAGCGCGACGGCGAACCGGACCGTCGCGTCGAGGCCGAACGACTCGATCGGCGTGTGCCCGGGGATGCGCTCCTCGATGAAATAGAACGCGGCATACACTTCCCCGCCGGACACGGTCCGCAGCGCCGACAGCGGACGCCCGATCGCCGAGGCGATGGCCGACCACTGGTAGTGCCCCGCGTAGGTCAGCAGGTGCGGCTCCCACAGGCCGCGCCGACTGGTATGCGGCAGGCCGAGGGTCAGATCGTACCGGCAGACCACGGTCACCCGTCCCCGCGCGCGCCGCGGACCAGCGCGACGATCTTGTCTACGCTGTCGAATTCGCGCAGCTCGTGACGGCTCGTGTCGATGGTGATCCGGAACGTGTCCTCGAGGAAGGCGATCAGCTCGAGGACGCCGAACGAGTCGACCACGCCGCTCGAGAACAGGGCGTCGTCGTGCCGCAGGTCCCCGCCGCGGAGCGACGACCGGAAGCGCGAACGGACGAAATCCGCCACGATCTCATGCATGTGAGATTTCACCCGCCGCCGATCGGGACGGCGAAGTCCGCCGCGCCCACGCGGCGAGGACGAACATCTGCCACAGCCGATCCGTCCGATGCGACCGGCCGGCCGCGAACGCCGCCCACAGGGCGCGAATCGGGCCGGCGTCGAGGCCGAGGTCTTCGAAGATTGGACCGGCGCAGAAGCCCTCCATCCGCTCGCGCAGCGGACCGCGGAACCAGGCGGCGAGCGGTACGCCGAATCCCATCTTCGGCCGTTCGATCAGCTCGCGCGGGACGCGCGCGTCCAGCAGCCGCCGCAGCAGCCATTTCGACGTCCCCCCGCGCCGCTTCAGCGATGAGGGCAGACCCAACGCGAGCTCGACGACCCGATGATCGAGCAGCGGCGCGCGCACTTCCAGGCTGACGGCCATCGACGCGCGGTCGACCTTGGTGAGGATGTCTTCGGGGAGGTACGACACGAGGTCGAGCAGCCCCGCGCGCTGCTCGCGGTCGAGCGCCTCCGATCGCGACCGCGCCTCGGCGTACGCCGGGCCGTCGGGAGACGGCTGTCCCGTCAGTGCCGCGATCTCCTCCGGATCCCACCACGAGATGAAGCGGGCATACGGATCCGCGTCGTCGCTCCTGAGCACGTCCGCGATGCGCCGCAGACGGCGCGTCGGGAGCCGGTCGGCGCCGACCGCCGCCGCCCGCCGAATGCCGCGAGGCAGCGCCAGCGCCGCGCCGGCACGGGCATGGAACCGGTAGCGCGGATACCCGAGAAACAGCTCGTCGCCGCCGTCTCCCGACAGCGCCACGGTGACCGATGCCCTCGCGATCTTCGAGACCAGATACGTCGGAACCGCGGACGAATCCGCGAACGGCTCGTCGAACATGTCCGGAATCCGGTCCACGACGTCGAGCATCTGCCGCGCGCCGCACGTCTCCTCGTGGTGATCGGTGCCGAGATGGCGCGCGACGGCCGCGGCGTAGTCGCCTTCGTCGAGCTCGGGATCCTCGAACCGGATCGTGAACGTCTTGACCGGAACGGCGCTCTGCGCCTGCATCAGCGCGACGACCAGGGACGAGTCCACGCCGCCCGACAGAAAGGCGCCGAGCGGCACGTCGGCGATCATGCGCTGGCGCACGGCGGTGGCCAGCCGCGCCTCGAGCTCCGCCGCCGCGTCCGCGTCGGAGCGCGCCGACGCGCCGAGCGCACACGGCAGCGGATCCCAGTAGCGGCGGACCGTGACGGCGCCGTTCTCCCACAGCAGGAAGTGCGCGGGCGGCAGCTTCTTCACGCCCGCGTAGATCGTGTACGGCGACGGCACGTACCCGTAGCGCAGGTACAGCCGCATCGCGTCGGCGTCGATGCCGCGCAGCACGGCCGGATCCGCGACGATGCCTTTCAACTCGGACGCGAACCGCAGGGTGCTGTCGGCATCCGCATAGTAGAGCGGCTTCTTGCCGAGCCGATCGCGCACCAGCCAGAGACGGCGCCGGGGCTCGTCCCAGATCGCGAAGGCAAACATGCCGGCGAGTCGATCCAGGCAGTCGACGCCCCAGCGGGCATACGCCGCCAGGATGACCTCGGTATCGGTACGGGTGCGGAAGCGATGGCCTGCGGCCTCGAGCTCGTCGCGCAGCTCGAGAAAGTTGTAGATCTCGCCGTTGAAGGTGATCCAGAGGCGCCCCTCGTCTGCGGACATCGGATTGCGGCCGAGCGGCGACAGATCGATGATCGAGAGACGGCGGTGCGCGAGCGCGACGCGTCCGTCCTCCGACGTCCACACGCCCTCATCGTCCGGTCCGCGGTGCGACAGCGTCGACGCCATGACGCCGGCAATCTCGGCCGCGGGCGCGCCGCCGCGGGCGCCGGGGCCGCGCACGAGACCGGCGATGCCGCACATCAGTCCTGCCCCGCTCGCGTCGCGGCGGCGCCGGCGCGTCGATTGGCCAGCGCCAGCGGCAACATCCAGAACGGAGCCGCCGCCATCAGCCGGAGTCGGAACAGCGTGCCGAAATTCGTGACGATGTAGGCCATCAGGAGGGCCGCCGACACGCCGAGTGCGCCCGTGAACAGGACGTAGGCCAGGCGGTCCCCGATCGCCCATCGGCGCCGCACGAGGAGCGCGATGCCGGCAAGGATCGTCAGGTCCGTGAACACCGTGTCCAGGTCGGCGATTGCCAGCAGCGCACGTCCACCGGTGAGGTCGACGATCGACAGCGCGCGCAACAACGAGACGGGTACGAAGAGGAGCCCCAGGCCAATCGCAATCGCCGACACGCGGTCCTCGCTGGCAATCGCCAGGACCGCTTCAGGCGACGGCGGCGGCGGCGCGGCGGCCACGGAGCTCGGGGCGGCCTCCGTCACCGGCGCCGGCACCGGCACGGGCGACGACGACGGCGACGGCGACGGCGACGCCGCAGTCGGTGGTGTCGATGAGCTCGTCGGCTTCGTGATCGGCACCACGTTCGTCTTGCCGGGTGTCGCGACGAAGCCTACGCGGTACTGATCGACCATGCCGACGACCGTCGTCGCGGCCTCAGGCGCAGTCTGTGGAGGCGGCCTGACGGGCGGCTGGCGGCCGGCCATGATCCACGCCTTGTCGATGACCCTGGCGTAGGGATTGAAGTAGGCGATGTCCGCGCCCGCCGTGTAGGACATCCAGGCGGCGGTCAGGAGCACGGCGCACATCGCGGCGTACGGGACGAACCGCATCCTCCCCTGCCGCCAGAGATAGAGGAACAACACCAGCGCGAGCGCGCTCCACGCGAGCACGCCGTAGTACGGACGAATCCCGCCGAACGCGTACTCGGCGCCGACGAACACCGCGCTCATGCCGAGCGCCGCCGCGACTGAGCCGCCCTTCCGCGTCAGCGACGGCAGGAACACATACGCGGCGACGCAGGCGAGACCAATGAGACACACGAACAGCGTGTCCTTCAGCGGCTGCGTGCCGTAGATCAGCAGCACGGGGGAAAACGACACCGCGCCCAGCATGACGGCGCACGGCAGGTCCGCGCGCCAGCGCCCGACCGGCCTGAAGATCGCAACGATCGCCAGGCACAGCACCACGTAGACCGCGATGTTGAAATACGCGCCGTTGATAGGACTGATTCCGGCCGCCCGCATCCACAGCGCAAGGGCCTCGACGAACACCGGCGAAGGACTGCCCGCGACGATGCTGCCGATTCCGCGCTCGGCGGAGTGGATCGCCAGGTAGTAATAGGTGGTCGCGTCGATCGCCTGCTTCCAGAAGCCGTCGCCCGTGTGCTGCTGGCGGAGAAACGGCAGATCGAGATACGACGTCCAGAACAGCACCAGCGCCAGCGCGGCGCGGACGAGCACGCCGGCGACGACCAGGGATGCGCACAGCGACGAGCGCCGCCCCAGCCACCGGCAGGCGCCGATCAGTCCCGCGCCCGCCAGGGCGGCGAACGCGAGCTGCGCGGCGAGCACGAGCGGGGCGGTCATGCTAGGGCGCCCCGCGGCGCTTCCCGGCGACCGTGCGGAAGACGTCCGCCAGCGTCGCCGCGGCACGCCGCGTCGAGTAGTGTTCGAGCGCGTAGCTGCGTCCCGCGGTCCCCATCCTCTCGCGCAGCGCCGCATCGGTCAGCAGGCGGGACAGCGCCGCGAACCATTCCTCCCCGGTGCGCGCTTCGAAATGCGTCACGCCGGGCGTGCCGATGCTCGCGACGATGCCGACCGGCGACGCGACGTAGGGGATGCCGCACGACAAGTACTGGATCGCCTTGAAGCCCGACTTCCCCTGTGCCCAGCCGTCCGTCGGGAGCGGGTAGACGGCGACGTCGTACGACTGCAGGTCCTCGATTTCCCGCGCCAGCTCCCACGGCCGCATCTCCACGGTCACGCCGTCCACGCGCAGATCCGTCCGGCCGGAGCCGATGATGCGCAGGCGGAAGCGATGCCTGGCGGCAAGCCGCTGGAACACCGGCACCAGCGGGAGCAGGTACGCGAACGTCGAATGCGTCCCCATCCACCCGAGGACGAAATCCCCGGGCTGCCGATCGGCGCGGGGCGTGAACCGCTGCGTGTCCACGAGCGTCGGCAGTACGGTCGTCGGCACGCCCTTGCCGCCGACGTAGGCGGCAACGGTCGGATTGCCGCAGATGGCGTGGTCGCACCAGCCGATGAGCCTGTCCGTCTTGCCGCGTCCCTTCAGGATCGCAGCGAACGCGCCGTAGACGCTCCCCGGCTGCGCGAGATAGGTCGCGTCGTCGAGATCGAGCACCAGCGCCGAGCGGCGATGCGCCAGCCACTCGATCACCGGCGGCCCGATCAGCGCCGACTCGCGCTGCACCCACACGAGATCGTAGGACCCGAGGCGCAGCGCGTCGCCGAAGCGGCGCCCCGATCCCGCGAGCATGCCCAGCGCCGTCCGCAGCGCACGCCTGCGGTCGTAGAGACCGGCGAAGGTGCGGTCGGTCAGGAACGGACGGACATCGACGTCGACGCCCAGCTCGGCGAGCAGCGGCACGTACTGAAGGACGCGATAGCGCGTGGCAGCGGCGAGCTCCGGGAGAGCCGGCAGCGCGAGCACGCGGACGCTCACGGATCGCTCCCGACTCGATGACGACATTCCGGAGGTCGCGACGCTCCAGGACGGCCGACTTGTCGATCATCGGGCGCCATTATCCCCCATCACGATCCCGGCCCGCGTACGCCAGGGCGACGGCGAACACGACGATCGTCGTCGCCTCCGCCGCCGCCACCGCGGCGACGATGCCCCAGAGCCCCCACAGCCGAAGCGCGGCCACCTGGTAGACGAGCGCCAGCGACAGCGTCACGACCGAGAGCCGCGAGACGAGGCGCTCCTGCCCGCGCGCCTGCAGCAGGAAACCGCCCAGGATGCTCAGGCTGCTCAAGAAGGCCAGCGCCGCAAAGGCCGCCACGAACGGCATCATCGCCGGCGGCACGTCGAGCGCCCGCGCGATCCGTCCGGAGACGCTCGACAGAGCGATCGCCCCCAGCAGCACCGACGGGCCGGCGACAAGCGTGTACCGCACGAGGATCCGGCGGACGGCTCCCGCGTTCCCCTCCTGCCAACGCCGCGTCAGCTCCGGAAACTGCATCAGCGCCAGCGATGTCGGAACCAGGAGCAGCGCGTTCTGACACGCGAGCGCGACGGAGAACACACCGAGCTCCGCGCGCGTCGTCACGCGCTCGACCGTGAAGATCGACAGGCGTGAATAGATGACGCCGAGGATCGTCTGCGCGGCGAACGGCCAGAGCGCGGCAGCGGTGTCGGCAACGCCGTCCGTCCCGATCGACAGCACCCACCAGCGTCCCGATACGAGCAGCAGCGCCTCGATTGCCTTCCCCGCCACGTACGCCGCGACGAGCCAGAGGACGCCGGCGCCGAGCCCCAGCACGATCGCGCCGAGCGCCGCGAACGTCAGCAGCCCGGCGGCGACGGCTGTCGTGATCCCCGCGGTTTCCGCGGCGACGACGCGCTCGCTGACGGCGTTGGTCGTGACGAGAAACAGCGGACAGAGCGGAAAGAGGATCGCGAGATACCGTGCCGCATCGGCGTCGATGGCGCCCGCGGCGGTCAGGGCGGCCACGAGCACGGCGGCGGCACCGACGAGTCCGAGGCGGAGCGCGTTGCCGGCGGCGAGCAGTCCGGTTGCGGCGTCGGCCGCGAGCGTCGCCAGGTTGCGCGGCAGCGCGCGCGTGGCCCCCCAGTCGACGACGGCGACGACGATCGTCACCGTCGCATGGGCGAGCATGAAAGCCGCCAGTTCCTGTCGTCCCCATCGATGCGCGATGAAGAGCCCGAGCACGATCGGCAGCCCGCCGGCGACCGCACGGAACGGGACCAGCGGCGCGGCGGAGACGACTGCGCGCAGGTGAGGACGAAACACACGTGGGGAAACCGACAGAAGAAAAGTCATGTTGCTGGCGCGCGGCAGTCGTGTCAAGCCCCGCGGCGGAGGACCGCGGACTACAATGCGCGCGTGGATCCTCGGGACGCGGGCCCTTCCGGCGCGGGACAGCGGTGTTGACGCTCCCCCGAGGGGTGCCATTCAGGGCCGCGGTCGTTCGCTCCGCGGCCGCGGTCGCGGCGGCGGTCGCGTTCGCCATGCCGCTGCTGGCGGCGCTGCACACGCCGGTGCCCGGCACCAGACAGTTTCCGCTGTTCGAGCCCGGACAGACCGACCGCCTGGTGCCGTTCGAGATCCATGCCGCCGCGGCCGCGGATCCGAGCGCGCGCACGCAGCTCCACACGACACCGCTCGTCGTACGCGACGCCGCCGCCGTCACGAGCCATCAGCGTATTCTCCTGATGGTCGGGACCTACCGGACCGTGCCCCGCCTGGTCCGCGGGATCCTGTCGTTCGCCGGAATGGACTGCGCGTATCACGCGGCCGGCGGCACCGAGCTCGCCGACAACTATCTCGTCGCCTTCGAGCGCGACGCCGGCTGTCGGCCGGCCGGCGACCGCGCCACGGGCCGCGCGACGCTCGAGCTCCACCTCGGGAACGCGGCGCGCATCGCGCTGTGGACGTACCTCAGCGATGCCCCCCCGCCGGCCACGGCGCTCGTGCTCGCGTCGCCCGGCACGGCGGAAGCGCGCATCGAACCGATCCTCGTCGGCACGACGGTCGACGTCCATCCGGCCGACACCGCCACGCGGATCGATCTGCTCGCCTACATGTGGGACGTGCGGCCGACGTCGCGCTGGATCGACGCCGTGATCGCGTCCGGCGGCGTCATGATCGGTCTCGCCGTGATCCTCGCGTGGCCCGGCGCGCCCGCGCCTCGCATCGACGCCGCCCGGCAGGCGGCCGCGGCGTTCGTCGCGGCGCTCGCGCTCGGCGGCTCGTATGCCGTCCTCTGCCCGCCGTTCCAGGTGGCGGACGAGCCCAGTCATTTCCAGGTGCTGGCCGGCTATCTCGGGCGTCCGGATCTCGCGCGGCAGTCGGATGCGTGGGCGCGCCGCAACATGTTCGAGGAGATCAGGTTCCGTCCGTTCCGGCCCTTTTCGCCGCTCGACCGGGGCGAAGCCGGACGCGCGCCATCCCTGGTCAGCCTGCCGACACGCGATCTCTACGGAGCCGCCAGAGTGGTGTGGCGTCCGCTGAGCGTGCTGGTCCGCGGCATGGACCTGCCGCACGCCTTTCTCACGGTGCGGCTGTTCCAGGCGGCCGTCTTCGCCGCCGTCGTCGCGCTCAGCCTGCTGCTCGTGCGGCTGTGCACCGGAACCGCCGCGGCGGCCATCGCGCTCGTGCCGCTGTTTCTCGTTCCCTCGCTGCCCCAGTTCGGCATGCACGTGTCGAACTACGCGCCGCTGCTCGCGGCCTACACGCTGATCGGCGCCGGCCTCGTGATCGCGTTCTGGGACAGGCCCCGCTCGTGGGCGGCCGGCCCGATCCTGGGGCTCGGCCTGGGAGCCGCGATCGGCATGAGCCGCAGCACGCTGCCGTTTCTACCGATGATCGCGCTCGTGCTCGCGGCGCGCGTTGCGCTCGGCGATCGGGCGGGCCGCCGCGCGGCCGCGTGGATCTTCTGGGCCGGATTCACCTTGTCGCTGGCCGGCATGCTGACGCTGCTGCGAACCGGGTACACGAACGAGCTCGACATCTACGGCGGCCTCGTCGCGGCGCCGGCGACGGCGTTTCTCGTCCTGCTGCAGTACCCGCTGCTGCTGATGCCCTTCGGCGCGGCGGGACTGATGGCCGAACTGCTCCTCGCGCGTGCGCGCGCCGCGGTCGCCTGGCGGCCGGCTCCCGGCGTCGTCCGCGCCATCGCGCTTGGCGCCGCGGTCGGCCTCTTCGTGCTGTTCGCGGCTTCGCTCTTCGTGCCCTACCCGGTGCTGCCCCTGTACGCCGTGCCACAGCGCCCGCCAGCTTCCGTGTACGTCCGTCAGGCCGTCCTCGCCTGCGGCACGTTCCTCCGCTTCGGCCGTCCCGACTGGCTGACCTCCATCACGTTCTTCGCCGGCTTCGGCTGGCTCGACATGGTCCCCCCGGTCCACCTCGTGTCGATCCTCGCCGGCGCCAGCGGCCTCGCGCTCGTGATGCTGCTCGTGTGGATCGCGCGTGTCCGCTCGACGCGCGCGCTGATCTGGGTGGGGTGCGCCGGGACCGGTTTCATCGTCTCCACCGGCACCTACGCGCTGAGCATCGTCCGTGCCGTGTCCTCCGATCTGCACGGACGCTATCTGCTCGGCCTCTACGTGTGCGCGCTCATCATCTGCTGGACTGGCCCCGCGCGCGCGGCGGACTCCCCGTCTGCCGGACGGTACGCGCCAATGGCGGCCGCGGCGCTCGCCGGCTGCATCGCGGTCAACGTCTACTGTCTGAGGCTGATCCTGCTGCGCTATTTTTCGTGAGCCGCTTTCTCTTCTTGTAGTTTCCCGCCTTCAGGCGGGACTTCGCGGCGCCATTCCGCCTGAAGGCGGAAGCTACAGAGATAAGGCGGAAACTCGCGGACGCGCGCGTCAGGCCGTGACCAGCAGGCGCTCGACCGTGGCGACGAGATTCGCGGCGGCGAACGGCTTGGGCACGAACGCCATCTGCGCCGTGGCCGTCGCCGGCGCCGGCATCATGTCGGCGTAGCCCGACATGAAGACCACCGGCAGGTCCGCCCGCGCCATCAGCAGCCGCTCCGCCAGCTCCGGTCCGTGCATGTCGGGCATGACGATGTCGGTCAGCAGGAGGTCGATGCCCGACGGCTCCTTCTCGAACAGTTCGACCGCCTCCATCGCCGACTCGGCGGCGATCACGCGGTAGCCGGCATGCGACAGGATCCGCGCGGTGGTTGCGCGGACGCCGTCCTCGTCCTCGACGAGCAGGATCGTCACCGTGCGCGGCGTGCGGCGCGGCGCCGGTGCGGCCGGCCGCTGGAGCGGTGCCCGGGCGCCGGCAGCCGCCACCGGCAGCAGGATCGACACGGTCGTCCCCTGGCCGGGCGCGGTGTCGACCGTCACGAAGCCGCCGGCGTGCCGCGCGATGCCGTCCACGAACGGCAGTCCCAGCCCCGTGCCGGTCCCGACTTCCTTGGTCGTGAAGAACGGCTCGAACAGGCGCGCGACGATGTCGGGCGTCATGCCGGTGCCGTTGTCGCGGACGCTCACCCGCACGAACTCGCCCGGGACGGCGGGCGAATCGACCGGTTTCGCCGCCTCGTCCACCACCGTGCGCGTGACGTCGACGTGAATCGTCCCGCCGTTGGGCATCGCGTCGCGCGCGTTGATCACGAGGTTGATGACGGCCTGCTCCAGATCGTGGGGATCGATCAGGATGACTGCGCCGCGGCTCTCGATCTCGAAGGCGAGGACGATGTCCTCGCGGATGACGCGCCGCAGCATCTCGCGCAGCGTGTTCATCGTGGTGTCGACGTCGACGCGCGCGGCCCGCGCGTCGTGCTGCCGTCCGAACGCCAGGAGCTGCCGCGTCAGCGCGGCGCCGCGCTCGGTGGCGTTGCGGATCTCGGCCAGCGCCGCCTGGTCGAGCGCGCCGTCGCGGCGCGGGTCCATGAGGATGTCGGTATACCCCATGGTCACCTGCAGCAGGTTGTTGAAGTTGTGCGCGACGCCGGCGGCGAGCTGGCCGACCGCTTCCATCTTCTGCGCGCGGCGCAGCTTCGCTTCCGACTCGCGCACGTGCGCGAGCGTCGCGCGCAGCTCGTTCTCGCTGGTGCGCAGCTCCGCCACCAGCCGGTTGCGGCCCGCAATCAGCCGGCTGCCGAGCACCGCGATGATGGCGAACACGACCAGGGACGGCCCGGTCCACCGGTACGGCGACGTCGGTCCCGCCACCGCGAGACCGACGACCGCCAGGAGCGTGGCCAGCAGCCCGGCGCGGGCGTTGCCCCAGTGCGACGAGACGGCGACGGCGCCGAAGACGGGCGCGAAAGGGGCGGGAGCGAAGAACGGCCAGGTCAGGGCGGTCAGCGCTACGCCAGCGGTGGTGACGACCACGGCCAGGACATAGGCTTTGACGGGGGCACGCACGATGACGTGAGACAGTCTAGCAGCAGGCTGAGGTCTCGACCGGAACGTCTATATGCGAGGAAGGGAGTACCAGATGCGGTCCTACATGGGTGCGCTCGTGGCGGCGCTCCTCCTGGCAGCCCCGGCTGCCGCGCAGCAGCAACCGGCGGGACAGGCGGCGCCCGCGCCCGAACCGATCATCATCGGCCCGCCTCCCCCGCCCGCCACGGCGCTGGAAGCGTTCGGCGTCGGACCCGGCGAGGTGCTGATGACCGCGTACGAAGAGCTGGGCGAGGTGGACGGCGTCTTCGTCGAAGCGCGCGAGATGCGCGACGTCCGCCTCCGCCGCGTCCGCGGCATCGTCGTCACGATCACCGGGCGGCAGCCGAGACCGGAGCAGGCGTTCGTCGATCCCGACGAATTCGCCGACCTGCTGAAGGGGTTCGACGCGCTGCAGGCGATCACGACGAACCCGACCGGCCAGTTTCGCAACTTCGACATGCGCTACAGCACACGCGGCGAGCTGGTCCTGACGGCGTCGAGCACGCGCAACCGCGGCGTCGTCTACGGCGTGGAGGTGGGCCGCGTCCTGCGCACGCGGCGAGGCCTGAACGGCGGCGAGTTCCAGCAGCTGCGCACGCTCGTCGAGGCCGCGCAGCAGAAACTCGCGACGCTGGTGAATGAACGATAGAATCGGTATTCGTGTCGATTGCGCGCCAGCTCACGCGGAGCCTGACCGGTAGCTGGCTGAACGTCCTGCTCGTCGTCGCTCCCATCAGCTGGTGGATGGCCTTCCAGGGCGACACCTCGCTGTGGCTCTTCATCAGCGCGGCCGTCGCGCTCATTCCCGCGGCGGGACTGATCGGCGAAGCCACGGAGGAACTGGCCAACCGCTCCGGCCCGACGCTGGGCGGCTTCCTCAACGCCAGCTTCGGCAACGCGGCCGAGCTCATCATCGCCGTCGTGGCGCTGCGCGCCCATCACATCGAAGTCGTGAAGGCGTCGATCACCGGCAGCATCATCGGCAACCTGCTGCTCGTCTTCGGCGCGTCGTGCTTCGTCGGCGGGCTGGGCCATGGGTCGCAGCGGTTCAACCGCATCTCGTCCAACAGCGCCACGGTCATGCTGTCGCTCGCCGTCGCCGCGCTGGTCATGCCGGCCACGGTGGACTTCTTCGCCCACGGGTCGCTCAACGCGCGGCCCGACGTCCTGCGCCACCTGAGCGTCTGGACGTCGTGGGTGCTGCTCATCGTCTATGTCGCGGGACTGGTGTTCGCGTTCCGCAACAATCGAGATCCGCTGCGCCAGGGTGGGCATCACGCGCCCCGCTTCAGCGTCGCGACTGCCGTCATCCTGCTCACGATGGGCACGCTGCTGACCACCATCGAGGCGGAGATCCTGATTCGCGGACTGGAGCCGGCGCTCGCCGGCCTGGGCATGACGGAGCTGTTCGCCGGCGTCGTCGTGGTGGCGCTCGTCGGCAACGCGGCCGAGCACTACAGCGCGATTTCCGCCGCGGCGCGCAACGACATGACGCTGGCGATCGAGATCTCGATCGGCAGCAGCGCGCAGATCGCGCTGATGGTGGCGCCGCTGCTGGTGCTGACCTCGAGCGCGCTCGGATCGCCCATGTCGCTCGTCTTCAATCCCTTCGAGATCGCCGCCATCGGCCTCGCGGTCGCGACGGTGTCGCTCGTGGCGATCGACGGCGAGAGCAACTGGCTCGAAGGCCTGCAGCTGCTCGGCCTCTACGTGATCCTCTCGGTCGCCTTCTACTTCATTCCCGCCTGACCATCACGTAAGAACTGCGCGCGGCCGCGCGAGCTCGGCCGCAAAACGCTCAGCAAACTGCGGTCGAGCTCCACGTGGTACTGCGCTTGCTCAATGGACGGGCAACAGAGCGATGAGCACACACAGGAGGATCGCACCCATGAAAAACGCACGATGGACGAGCGCCGCGGCGGTGGCCGCGCTGCTCGCGTTGCCAGGCGCCGCACTCGCACAGTCCACGCCGAGCACGCCGCCGCAGAATCCGCCCTCACAGCAGCAGCCGCCGCCGTCACAGCCGCCCGCGCAGCCGCCGTCCGCCGCGCAGCCGCCCGCCGGCCAGGTGGACGCCGCGGCCGCCAAGGACCACCTCAGCAAGGCGCGCGACACGTTGAGCGCCATCACCTCGATGCCCGAAGCCGCGAAGCTCCAGGGCGAGACGCGCACCGTGGTCGCGCAGCTGATCTCGAATTTCAATGGATTGATCACGACGCAGTCCGACTGGCGATCGGCCTATGACAAGGTGAACCAGAACGTGACCGCGCTCCTCGGCCCGGACACGCCTCCTGACCAGCCGGTCGGCACCTCGGGCACGGCCGCGCTCGACCCCGCGATCCGCGCGAAGCTCGCCGAGTTCCGCACGCACCTGAAGGCGTTCGAGTCCGCGGCCGGCGGCGCGGCCCCGGCCCCCGGCGCGATGCCGCCGTCGGCGCCGACCCCGACGACCTCGAACCCGGCGAACCCGGCGAGCCCCACGAATCCGGCCAACCCGTCGAACCCCCCCGGAGCGGCAGGGGTGAGCCCCTCGTCGCCGACCGCCGGAATGGACCCGGCCGACCGGGCGAAGGCCACGGCCGAGGTGAATGCCGCCGCCAACGGCGACGCCCAGAAGGAGCTCGATGCGATCTCGTCGATCCTGAGCGCCTCGAAGACGGGCGCCCTGACGAAGGCGCAAACCACCCAATTGAAGAAACACGTTGAGACGCTGCGGGCCCTGCTGGCGCAGCGCTAGGGCGTTTGCCGGACCTGAAGGTCCGGCCTACGAAGAACGCCGGGTCTGAAGCCCCAGCTACGAAGAAAGAATGCAAACGTAGTCCGGGGCTTCAGCCCCGGCGACCTCCCGGCGAACCCTGCGTTGGTCCCACCCCTCCTCGAGCAGGTGACAAGACCCCGCCCTTTGTGGAATAGATAGGACCCATCGATTGTTATCATCACCAACTAGGAGGAGACATTCATGAAGAAGTACGCCCTGTTCGCGGCCGCGGTGTTGTTCGCGGCGTCCCCCGCCCTGGCGGAAGAGAAGACCTGGACCGGAACGCTCAGTGACGCGAAGTGCGCGGCCAAGCACGCCAAGACCGAGCACGGCGGCGGGTCGGCCGACGATAGCGAGTGCGTCAAGAAGTGCGTCGAAGGCGGCGGAAAGTACGTCTTCGTCGCCGGCGCCAAGACCTACCAGATCGCCAATCAGGACTTCGCGACCCTGAAGAATCACGCCGGCCATCAGATTGCGCTGACCGGCGAGATGAAGGGCGAGAGCATCACGGTCTCCAAGATCGAGATGCCGAAGGCCGCCGCCAAGTAAGAAAGACACGGGAAGACCGGAAGACGGAAGGGCCCAGCGGCGCTGCGATATGATCGGCGCGCCTCCGGGCCCTTTCTATGTACAGACTCACGATCGCCGGCGCGGCGCTGCTCGCCGCCGGCTGGATGGCCGCGCCCTCGACGACCGCCCTCGCGCGCGCCGACGAAGACTGGGATCGCGGCGACTACGTGGCCGCGCTCACCGCGTATCAGCAGCTCCTGAACGGCCCCGACGCGGCCTCGGTGCTGGAGCCCATCGCGCTGCAGACAGGTGAGCTCTTTCGCACGACGGAGCTGACGCTCGACGGCGCCAACCCCGTCTTCGCCCCCGACAGCCGCCATTTCTCCTTCGAGACGGGCCCGGCGGTGTCGGCCGGGACGGTGTCGGGCGCCAACCGCCTCACCCACGTGCGCGCGACGGCGAATCCCGCGGCGGACGTGACGACGCTTGACGGCGGCGAGGCGAGCTTCTGCCCCGACGGACGGCGCGTCGCGTTCCTGCGCGTGCCGGCCTCGCCGGATCTCGCGACCGCGCAGGCCGCGGTGGCGGCCGCCGCGACGGTCGCCGATCGCGCGCCGCGCCAGCAGCAGCTCGCGCGCATCGTTGCCCGCACCAGCCAGATCGTCGTTCGCGACATCGCTGCCGGACGCGACGAGGAGATCGGCACCGGCGATCTCCTCAAGGCCGCTCCCGTCTGCGCGGCCGACGGCGCCGTCCTGTTCGCGGGCGCCGCCGAAGGGGACGCCACGTCGACGCAGATCTATTTCGGCCGCACGGCCGCCGCGCCGCAGCCGCTCACGACCGGCGCCGGCTTCAAGGTGCCGGCGAAAATCGACGCGGCGGGCCGCACGCTGCTCTTCCAGGTGCCGCTGCTCGGTCCCTTTCGTCAGACCGGCGGAGGCGGACGCGGGGCGGGCACCGGCACGGCGTTCGGCGTCATCACACCAGGCGGCGCGTCGTCGATCGTCGACGGCCTCTCCCCCGCTCTCTCCCAGGACGGCAGGTTCGTCGCGTGGATCGTGCGAACGGGCGGACAGGGCGCGGCGCTCGAACAGCGCCTGGTCGCGGCGTCCGCCAACGACCTCGCGTCCGCGGCCGACGTGCGCAAGGGCACGGAACGGATCGACGCGCCGGCGCTCAGCGCCGACGGCGCGCGGATCGCGTTCCAGATGACGCCCGGCGACGATTCGGAGATCTACGTCATCGGCCGCGACGGGAAGAACGAGCGGCGGATCACGCGCGAGATCCAGCACGACGTCGCGCCGCAGTTCCTCGGCGCCGATCGCGTGCTCGCGATGGTCGGCGAGGCGCGCCACCGCCGCTCGTACGTCTACGACGTGGCGGGCACGCGCGAGCCGGCGTCCACGCGGACGCGGCTCTTCCACAACAACACGGTCCGCACGATCGCGCCTGAATACGTCTGGGTGCCGTCGAGCGACGGCACGAAGCTGCTCCTCGTGGCCGAACGTGACGGCGACACGGTGTCGCCGCCGCGGGGCGTCTACCTCGTAGACCTCTCGTCGCGCGTCTCCCTCGACGAGGTCAAGGCGCGCGTCGCCGCCAGCCTCAAGGCGGAGACCGCCCTCCGCGACGCGGGCCGGCGCCTGTTCGCGCCGATCGCCGACGCCGTGCGGAGCGTCACGTCCGCGGCGTCGCTGTCGCGCGTCTACGCACACGAGAAGACGCTGTTCGACTTCGACTCGAAGCACATCTCGCAGCCTGGCAACAAGCTGGCGTCCGAGTACCTCTTCAACGCCTACACGTCGTTCGGCTACGCGCCCGAGTACCAGTGGTTCTCGCCGCGCAACGCCGCCGGCGGCCGGACGGCCAACGTCGTCGCCACGCTGAAGGGCACCGTCAACCCCGAGATCGTCTACGTCGTCAGCAGCCACTACGACTCGGTCGTGATCGGGCCGGGGGCCGACGACGACACGTCGGGAACCGCGGCGCTGCTCGAGACGGCGCGCCTGCTGGCGGGACATCCGATGCCCGCGACGATCGTGTTCGCCTCGTTCACGGGCGAGGAAGCCGGTCTGCTCGGCAGCCGCGAGTTCGTCCGTCTCGCCGTCGAGGGACGGATGCAGATCGCCGGCGCGCTCAACAACGACATGGTCGGCTGGTCGAACGATCCCCGGCTCGACAACACGATCCGCTATTCGAACCGCGGCATCCGCGACGTCCAGCACGGCGCGGCGATGCAGTTCAGCCAGCTGATCACCTACGACGCGCTCTACTACAAGTCCACCGACGCGGCGTCCTACTACGACGCCTACGGCGACATCGTCGGCGGCATCGGCTCGTACCCGGTGCTCGGCAACCCGCACTACCACCAGTCACACGACCTGCTGGAAGGGATCAACCATCAGCTCGTGGTGGAAGTGGCGAAGACGACGGCGGCGACGGTGATGCTGCTCGCGTCGAGCCCATCGCGCCTCGCGGGCCTGGAGGCGAAAGCGAGCGCCGGCGGCGCGGCATTGACGTGGACGCCGAGTCCCGAAACCGGCGTCACCGGCTACGTCGTCGCGTGGGGTCCGGAGGACGCGCCGAAGACGCAGCGCGTGACACAGCCGCGAGCCACGGTTTCCGGCGTCGCGCGCGGCACGGAGATTCGCGTGAAAGCGGTCAACGCGAAGGGCCTCGAAGGGTGGGACTGGGCGCGGGTGATCGTCAAGTAACGACGGCCAAATCCAATGCCCGAATGTCGAGTGTCACTCAGAACTGAAAATAGATGAAATCGAGCGACGTCCGGCTGCGCAGCACCAGGATCGCGGCGAAGGCCGCGCCGTAGGCGAGCGCGCGCAGGCCTGCACGGCCCCAGCTCTCCTCCGCCGGCGCCGGCCGCCCACGGTGCATCTCGACCCAGATGCTCTGCACCCAGAGCGGGATCGAATAGCCGAACGCGAGCAGGAACAGGTACACGCCGATCTGCCGGTCGGCCGGCGTGCTGTGCCAGGGCACGAGCGTCAGGTCCCGCACAATCGCACTGAGCTCCGTCTCGCGGAAGAGCAGCCAGCCGACCAGAGTCAGGGCGAACATCCCGGCAATCTGCGGCAGCTGGCGGAGTCCGAGATCCGAGGTCCGAGGTCCGTCCCGGGGTTTTCGAACCATCTGGTGGGCGCGCGTCAGGAGCAGCAGCACGCCGTGATACGCGCCCCACAGCACGTAGTTCCAGCTCGCGCCGTGCCACAGCCCGGAGAGCAGGAACGTGACGAGGATGTTGCGGGCCCAGAGCAGGCCCGTCGCGCGCGAGCCGCCCAGCGGAATGTAGACGTAGTCGCGGAACCACGTCGAGAGCGAGATGTTCCACCGCCGCCAGAAATCCGCGGGGCTGCGCGCCATGTAGGGATGGTCGAAGTTCTCCGTCAGCTCGAACCCCAGCCAGCGCGACGAGCCGCGCGCGATGTCGGTGTAGGCGGAGAAGTCGGCGTAGATCTGGATCGCGAAGGCGAACACGCCCGCCCACAGGATCTCGAACGACGGATCGCGGAGCGCGAACACCTTGTTGGCAATCACCCCGACGTTGTCGGCGATCACCAGTTTCTTGAAGAAGCCCCAGACCATCAGCGACAGGCCGGTCGTCGCATGGTGCACCGAGAACCGACGTTCGGCCTCGACCTGCGGGAGCAGGAACGACGCGCGCTGGATTGGACCGGCGACGAGGTGCGGAAAGAACGAGATGAAGACGGCGACGTCGAGCAGGCTCCGCCGCGCGCGCAGCTCGCCGCGGAAGACGTCCACCGTGTAGCTCATCGCCTGGAACGTGTAGAACGAGATGCCGACCGGCAGCAGGACGCGCAGCACCGGCGCGCTCACCTGCACGCCGGCGGCGGCGAGCACGGCCTGGACGTTGTCGGCGAAGAAGTTGAAGTACTTGAAGAAGCCGAGCATCCCGAAGTTCGAGACGATGCTGACGGCCATGAAGCGGCGCCGGTGTTCCGGCCACCGCTCCATCCCGCGCGCCGACAGGTAGTCGATCAGCGTGGACGAGGCGATCAGGATCAGGAACCACGGGTGAACGTAGCCGTAGAAGACGTAGCTCGAGACCAGCAGCAGCACGTTCTGCGCGCGCTGCGGCAGCCGCCAGTAGATCGCAACGACGAGGACGACAAAGACGACGAAGTCGAGACTGTGAAAGATCACGGAAGCTGCAGGCGGATCCGTTCGGCGAACCGCTCGGTATAGCGGCGGCGCCCCTCGCGCGAGAGATGGTCGCCGTCTTCGTACCAGTCGAGGGTCTGGGCGGGATCACCGGTGTCGTCGAAGAGGACGCCGCCCCGCGCCTCGACGTATGCGCGCAGGTCCCGGACGTAGCGCTGGAGCGCCGGCGACTGGTACGGCGGCTGCCCGCCGGCGGGGCGCCGCTGCACGCGCACGAGCACGAGGCGCAGTCCCGCGCGCTGCGCGTCGCGCAGCATCAGCGGCAGCTGGGACTTGTCCACGAACGCGGCGAAATCGGCCTCGCGATCCTCGGTCGCCTGCATGTCGGCCGCGTCCATCGGGCGCAGGTGATCGAGGCCGAATCGTTCGTTGACCGCCAGCATGAACGCCTCGCGCTGCCGGCGGTAGGGGAACATCGCGCGCGCCGGCCACTCGTTGACGAGCGGCTCGATCCCGCGCCGCGCCTCGGTCGACGCATACACGCGGTCGAACCCGGAGCGCAGCTCGTAGAAGGTATTGCCGCGGCGGCGGGCCACCACCTCGTTCAGGCCGTCCTCCTCCGCCAGGGCGGCGGTGTCGAGCGACCACGTCGCGTCGATCCGGAACATGACGTTGGTCAGGTTGGTGTCGCGGAAGAAGACGAAGACGGCTTTCGGGTGGATGCCGCTGGCGATCACCCAGTTCTTCAGGACGAGATACCACCACGCCGGCCCGCTCCCGGCATAGAGCAGCGGCGCGACGGACTCGCCGCTGGCGCGCGCGAACACGGCCGGGTCGATCCGCGATCCCGCCATCGAGTCGCCGATCACGACGTACGCCGGCTGCATGCGGGCGAGCGCGGCCGGACGCGACGCGTCGAACGGCGCGCGCTCGCGCGGCCCTTCGAGCGACGGCAGGTAGGTCGGCTGGAGGTTCGCGATCGGATGCAGCGCCGCCGCGCCGCGCAGCGCGAGCGGAATCAGGAGCAGGCCGGCCGACGCGAGGAGCAGGTGGCGGAGGGCCCTACCCACCGGCGCCACGTTCAGGGTCGAGTCCGCCGCGCCCGCGCCCGCGGCCGCGTCCGGGGACCGGCGCGTCCTTCGGGCAGCCGCCGCCCGCCACCGCGAGGACGGGGCGAACTTCGTCCGGCCGGACGCGCGAGACGCCGTAGATCTCGTCGCGCCAGCTCGAGATCTGATAGACCCAGTACGGCTCCCGATCGATCAGGATCCGTCCGAACGGAAGCATGAAGGAGACGTCGGCCCGATCGCAGAAGGTGATGCGCGCGCCCACGTCGATGACCGGCTTGTGCCCGTCGCGCTCGAGCACCCAGCCGCGGACGAACGTGATGAGACCGCACTCCCGATCCACCGCGCGTGCGGGAAAGCGCCGCACGGCCTCCACGTAGCTCGTCACCCACTGGCCGCTCGGCGTGGACTCGCGCGTGCGATAGAACGCCTCGAGCTCGATCGGGTACTCCTTGCGCGCCTCCTCGCTGTAGGGATGCTCCCACGAGGTGAAGTGGGACGCGGCGAGCGCCTCTTCCTTGTTGAAGTCGTCGGCGATGAGGCCGACCATCCGCTTCGCGTCCTGCGCGAGCAGCGAGACCGGCGTGACCGGCTGGAGCTGCGCGCCGCCCGCGATGGCGAGGCCATCCTTGGGCACGGTCGGTTCGCGCGGATCGAACTCGCCGGCCGGAAAATCGGTCCGCACGCCGAGAGCCGTCGCGCAGAAGACGCGCATGTGCTCCGGCTTGCGCAGCGCCAGCGGCTTCGTCGTCCCGTCGAGCAGCCACGCGGTCCATGGCGCGGCCGGGCCCGGCGCGCCCCACCACTTCTTCGGAATGTCGCTGAGCGAGATCGGCAGCACGGCGTCGCTGTGCGGATCGGGCCAGTCCGCGCTCCACGAGCGGCCGTTGAACGAGGCGAACGGCATGAGCACGCCGTCGCGCCGCAGCACGCCGAGAGCGAAGGGGGAACGCGTGTCCGGCTTCGCCCCCTGCGCGCCCGTGCGCACGCGGGCGAGGGGCACGGATCCGGCGAGCGCCAGCGCGAGGACGGGAGCCGCGATCCTGCGGAGAAATGCCGACATACGCGCGGCAGCATTTTAGTCCATCTATCACGGGAGGGGCATCGCCCCCAGAACGGCCCTGCGCGCTCGCTCGCGAACTATCTGTCGAGGACTTCGCGGACCTTCTTGAGCAGGTCGTCGCGCGAGAAGGGCTTCGCCAGGAAATCGGCGGTGAAATCGGGAGTGATACTGCCGGGATAGCCGGAGATGCAGAGCAGCTTCAGCGTGTTCCTGCGCCCGCGGAGATGCTGCGCGAGCTCGAGGCCGCCCATGTAAGGCATCCGCATGTCGGTCAGCAGCAGGTCGATCGTTTCGCCGTGCTGCTCGAACAGCTTCATCGCCTCTTGCCCGTTGCGAGCTTCGTAGACCGCATACCCCGAGTGCGTGAGTGCCTGCGCGAACAGCTTGCGGACGGCGGGCTCATCCTCGACGAGCAGAATCGTTTCCAAGCTGGCACCTAGCCTAGCACTAGCGGTGCAAGAATTCCGCCCGCCAGCTCGCGGGGTTTTCCGTGTGAATCCGCGCACCAGTACTCTGGTCCCGGTGCCCCATTCGAACGTCGCCGGACGTTTTTGACAGCCCGTCGCGCGGGACCTTCTTCTTCGACGGCGGCGCCGGCACCACGGGCTTCGGCCAAGCAGATTCTGGAGCTCGGCGTTCATGTGCTGCGGCAGCTGCGGGCCGCGCCGCCACGACCGCCCGCGGCGCCGCGGCCGCCCGCGGTGCGCTCGACGATCACGTTCGCGGCGTCCTTCTCGTCCGCCGTCCGCGGCGGATCGTAGATCGCTTCGTCGAGCAGCGCCGCCGCCTTGCGCTCGTTGACGCCCATCCGCTCGGTCCCGCGCGCCAGGTTCTCGCTCGTCACGCGCGCCGCGTGTCCTGCGATGAGTGGCACCACATCTCGGGTCAGGTGATGAACATCACGGGAATCCCGTACTGCATGCAGGTGACGTGATCGCTCGACCCGTAGTGCTGATCGATCTTGTGTAGAAGGCGTCGTTGCTGCCGTTGGGCGAATCCGGTGAGGCCGGCGACGAACAAAGTTGTAATGAGCACGCCCTTCGGATGATTCCCGTCCCCTTCGGCTAAACTCTACCGCACCATGCGATCCCTCTATGCC
>Ga0075362_10000089_pt1 | contig 25345 bp, 21 predicted proteins | sample EndMetdeltDD1762_FD_71397 | JGI IMG/M metagenome (GOLD analysis project Ga0075362, IMG submission 71397) | Populus endosphere microbial communities from Tennessee, USA - Endosphere MetaG P. deltoides DD176-2 | ecosystem: Host-associated > Plants > Roots > Endosphere | place: USA: Tennessee...
TAACCGCATCCGAAATGTCGCTTTTTTACATACGATTAATTTTGAGTAATGGCTGGGTCTTCAGCAACCGTCGAAAGGATATCGGCGATGCTGGGGCTCCAGTCTAATCCGCGGACATAGACAAGACGCGATGCGAGAAAACAAGAAATGATGGCTTTCTTGTGGATGTCTGGCATGGCGAGGATTGCCTTTTTGTATTTCTCTCGAAGAAGGGGGGGGCAATAGAGGAGTAAGCAGCGGATGAGAGGATCTTTAGGATCTTGGGATAAGTCGATTTTTTCAAGATGTTCGAGAAGCTGGTATTTGTAAAGGTTGATCCGCTCGGAAATCTTTTCTGAAATATCAGTGAGGAATTCGCCTGTTTTCTGATGGGTGGAAAGAAGGAGGCGCGCTTCATTGAGGGCGGCTTTCCTGATGATTTCGAGGACTTCTTTTACAAATTCATCTTTCTGTTTGATGAAATCCTCTTCGCTCATGCAAAGGCCTGCAAGAACTTCGAACGAAGAGCAGGTGACGCCCCCTTTGTTGCAAGAGCTGTCTTTGATGATGAGGACGCCGAGCTTTTCTAAGGCTCGCCGCGCTCCGGGCGTTAGGTAGAGGTTGGCCCCTTCCGCAATCGCTTTCGAGGTGGGCTTTCCTGTGTCATCCAAAAAGCTTAAGTAATTGGCGTCATTGAGGGTGCGGGGGCGTCCGCCGCCTGGAATAAAGATATCGGTTTTCACTTGATGGACGTTATTTCGGTAGAGATGGTTCATCTCGTTTCCGGAGAGCCAATCTTCGACGAGTTTTCCCCCTTTTTTGCGCCAGCAGAGGGTCTGTTGCGTATAGGCGTTTTGTTCTTTTTTCGTTTTGACATCGAGTAAAAACCCTCCTTCGGAGAGTTTTTCGGCTGGATAGCTTCGAATGGGGAGACTTTTGTAGAAAAGGTCGGCCATTTCTTTGAGATCGAGTCCTTCCGGATCGTAGATGGTCCCCGATACGTCAGTCAGGGCGAGAAGTTTGGCGGTCTTGGGATAGTATTTGTAGAGATTGAGGATCTGGTTACCTGCCACGTCGCCGTCGGGGCCTCCGGAGATTTTGATTGTAAAACGGTCTTTCGCAGGGTCGATGCCTAGATAGAGGAGCAATTCGTGCATGTAGACGTTCACGCCGAAAGAGGTGACTCCATATTCCTTGTGGTTGATGCCCGCGCCGGGTTTGCTGCTCATGAACGAGCGGCCCGGTTTGTAGTCGCATTGGACGGCGTAGTTGGCGATCCAGACGATCATGTCGTTGAACATATTTTCATCGGGGCCGAGATAGATGTATTCGGGCCGTTTCCAATAGTCGACGACCGATTTGGCCCGGAGCGTCCCATCTTCATCGCAATTGAGGAGAGTTACGAAGCTGTCGATGAACGATCTTTGTGAGGCGTAGAGATAGGCGAGTTTTTGATCGCGGCGGTAGATTTTTAGCTTTTCTTCCCTAATCGCCGGATCAACCCCATCCACTTCCATTTCCCGTTTGTAGATCTCCTCTTCCTGGGTAAATACATCGAACGGCTCAAGCAGGATCGCGGTCTTCGCCCCTCCTTCGGGGATGTCTTTGTTTTTTTTCTGTTGGGTGTAGGCCAAATTGTAGGCCTCTGAAAAGATCGTATTCCTCTCATTGAGGAATTGCTCTCTTCTCTCTGGGATCACAGTGCGCACGCCGCCGCGCGCGAGATCTTTGAAGCGGATATTGAACCCGATAAAATTCATGCCGCGGATAAAGAAGATCCCGTAGGGCAATTCGGGGAATTTATCTTTTCTTTCATAGGGGACCGCGTCGAGATATTTTGGATCGAGGCGGAAGGAAAAGCTGCTTTTGTTGTGCCGGTAAAAATTTGTCTTGAGCGTGCAATCAATGAAGGTGAGCGCTTGGCGCAAAATGTTTTTGCGTCTCAAGTCATTGATCGCCTGGCCTGTGTCGAGATTGTCGATCAATTTTCCCAAAGAGGTCCGCTTTTCATTGTAATCTTTTAAATCGTTCTTCTCCGGATCGAATTTCGCAGCGAAAATTTTGCAAAGCTGCACGGTCAGCTCGGGATGACGGCAAAAACCTTCGATCACATTTTCGAGGGAATAAAGATTGGGATCGGCATAAACGAGCATTTGGTGGACAAAGCTGGCGAAGTTTCGGACAAGATGCCCTTCGTTGCCGGTCAAAAGTCCTTTTTCAACGAAGATCGAATTGATTTCGTCTTCTGTTTCAAAATATTTGAGGAGCGCGATTTCCCTGAGCAAGTCATCGATATCGGCCTCTTCCCAGGCCGCTTTTCCCTGTAAACCATGGAGCCCTAGGGAGAGGATGAGAATGCTCTCAGGGCTGTAGGGATTGATGTAGGTGGCGACCACTTTTTTCAATGCGAGGTGATGGGAGTTGATGATTTTTGCCAGCCGGTAAAGGAATCCCGCCTTTGGCACGTTTCTCCAAGCCATCACAAGCTGTAAAGAAGGGATCTCTTTGCTCTTCCAATCTTCGTTCCTCTTGATCTCATACTGGCAAAGATCGCGCGTTTTCGCCCGAGCATATAAACTCAAGGCTAGCATGAGCCTTTCATTGTTCATCCACCGCAAAAAACGGGGCGATAGTTCATGGAGGAGTTTTTCGAATTCTTCCCCTTGAATTTCCATTTTCTGCTTATGGGCGAGATCGAGCAGCTCTTTTCTTCGTTCAGGAGCCATCCGCTCTTCTTTCGGATCGCGGAAATAGAGTGCGGCAATCCTCAAATGTCCTTTTTTCTCTCCAGGAGGAGGCTCGTTCGATACGAAAGCCCGATAATAGCGAATCCCATAAAGCCGATATTGCTTTAAAATTTTCAAGTCGGCGTCAGGTGCATCGGTACAAAGAATCAAGATCTTGTGTTTAAAATGGATCGGCGTAAACTGATCTTGCAAACTGAAACTGACCAGGTTGCGGGCGATTAAAATTCGGGTCTGCGGATCCACCTCGTCTAAAAAACTGGGCGGCATGTGCTCTTCAAGCCAGCGGTAGGTTTTTTCAAAATGCTGGGATTCAGCCTCGATCGCGTTTTTCAACGCTTCTTGGGAGAGGGGGGGGTACTTGGGTGTCTGCATGATTCCTCTTTACCCCAGCCCCCGATTTTTTAAAAGAGCATATCAGAAGAATCGGTGCTGTCTCAAATAATAGGCAGAGCCAGCCGCGATCAGAGTGATCGCCGCGCTCGCGGCAAAGATTTTGCATGCTCTCGAACATGCAGTTTTTTTGCCGATCTGATCGATCTGTTCTCGCAGTAATTTTATTTCTTTTTCAGGAGAGAAGCTATTCGTCTTGTCATTCAGTTTTTTTTTGTAAATGGCCGCTTCAGACTGAACGAATTGGTAAGCAGCCAATTTTTTGAGTATGTCCATGCCAGCGGTTGATCCCTTATCGGCAATGAGTTTCCTTTCGACCTCGGGGATTCTTTCTTGTACCAACATGTCTGGATATCGTTCATTCCATTTTCGCTCTTCCTGAGAAAAATTATTATAAAGTTGATTGGTTTTGCTATAAGCTTCTAGCCACTTCTTAGTTGTGGGATCGGCTACATACACTCTTTGATTTTTCTCTGTTGTTTGAGGAGCACAAGAGCTTTTTAGGATCGTCCCAGCCATGATTTTAATTCTCCGTTATAAAATGGCAAAGAGAGTAATTCAAATTAAAAATTTATGCAACGCCCTCTTATTTTCTCAGGAGGCGGAGGCTGTTGAGGCCGACGAGGACGGTGCCCCCTTCGTGGAGAAGGACGGCGACCCAGAGCGGAACGAGGCCGAGGAGCGCGGGAGTTGTGGCAAGGCAAATGACGCAGAGGGCAAGGGTTAGGTTTTGTTTTACGATCTGGAGTGTTTGCTTTGATTTTTTAAAGAGCCAGCTTAAGAGGTGGAGGTCGTCATTGAGGAGGACGACGTCGGAGGCGTCGACGGCGGTGGCGCTGCCGATTCTTCCCATGGAGATGCCGACGGTGGCGCGGGCGAGGGCGGGAGCGTCGTTGATTCCGTCGCCGACCATGGCAAGGCCCCTTTTTTCCGAAAGTTCGGCGACTTTTGCGAGTTTGTCTTCGGGGCGCAGGTCGGCGTAGACGTCGTCGATGCCGAGAAGCTGGCCGACGCTCTCCGCGTTTTGTTGGTTGTCGCCGGTGAGCATGACGGGGAGGAGTCCGTTTTCGGATTTTATTTTTTGGATGAGTTCTTGGCTTTCTTTGCGCACTTGGTCTGCGAAGCGGAAGAGAAAGACTGAATCGCCGATGGAAAGGACGGCAAGCACAAGTCCTTGTTCCGTGCGGCTCCAATTGCGGATTTGAAGGGCGAGAGGAGGTGGGAGCCGGGAGGCGATGTGCTCAGGAAGACCAATAGAGACAGGGCTTTCGTGGACGATCCCTTCAATGCCGAAACCGGGGATGGTTTTAAATGCTTTGATAGGGGAAGGGGCCAGTTTTTTTTTCTGCGCTAGTTTGCAAATTGCGGTGGCGATCGGATGGACGACTTGCCGCTCGAGTCCGAAGGCAATGGAGAGCGCCTCGTCGGCGGAGAGGGACGTGTTATTCAGCGGTTCGATCGAAGTGCATTCGAGATCGCCGGTGGTGAGGGTTCCTGTTTTGTCAAAGGCGATGATGGAGCAACTTGCGAGGGCGTCGAGGGTGATTCCCCCTTTGAGTAAAATCCCTTTTCGGGCGCAGGCGCTGATAGCGCTCAAATAAGCGGTCGGAGTGGCGATGATGAGGGCGCAAGGGGAAGCGGCAATCAAGAAGGCGAGCGAACGGTAGACCGATCCTTCGATCCCAAAATAACTCATTGAAAGGATCAGAGGAAGGCCGGCTGCGAAAATCACAGTAAGAAGGATGATTGCGGTTGCATAGTGTTTGCCGAACCGGTCGAGCCAGCGCTGCAGGCGGGGTTTGGCTTCTTGGGCTTGAGTAATGAGTTGGATGATCTTGGAGAGAGTCGAATCGGCGCTTGTCCGGTTCACTTCAATAATGAGGGCCGATTCCAGATTGCGCGCTCCTGCGGGAACTGGATCTCCTACTGTTTTTGGAACGGGGACGCTCTCTCCCGTTAAATGGACGAGGTTGACGGACGAGGTCCCTTCTGTCACTTTGCCGTCCAAAGGGACGATTTCGCCATTTTTTATAAGCACTTTTGTCCCGATCCCGATTTCCCGGACTGATTTTTCGAACAGCGTTCCATCGGAGGCGACGATGTGGGCAAATTTGGGAGCGAGGGTGTTTAAATTGTGGAGCGCGCTTTTCGCTTTGTTGGAAACCGTTTCTTCCATGCCGTGGGAGAGTTCGAACAGGACCAACAATAACGCCCCTTCAAGTCCGCTTCCAATGGAAACCGCGATGAAAGCTGCGAGAGTCATGAGGACGTCGATGTTGATTTCAAGGTTTTTTAAATCATTCAAGGAGGCGATGAGCGCGGGGATTCCGGAGAGAAAATAAACGAGCGAAAGAAAGAGGAAGGAGAGGGGCTCGTTTACAAAGGAAAAACTGAAGGCCAGGGCGAGAAAAAAAGAGGCGCTTGCAGCGCTTTTCAAAGAGAGATTTTTCCCCCAATTCCGAGAGCGGGGTGTTAAAAAGGGGCTGATGCTCTCTTCTTTGTCCGAGGCGAAAAATTCATCGAAGAGATAGGGAGATTTCATGATGGTTGAAGGATGAGTTGGCCCAAGAAATAGGCGACGCCGACGGAAAGCAACGCGACTGCCAGATTCCAAATAATTGCTGGAAGCGGACTGTTTTTTTCTAATTGAGCGGTAGTTCCTGAAGAGAGCGCGATAATCAGCGCAGCGCAAGCCCCGACGCCCCATAGAGGCAAGAAGAAGAGGCCGAAGGAGAGGATGAGCGCGGAACCGATGACGCCGACAAACGCGCCGGCTGCTTGTTTCAGCGGATGTTCATACGACTCAAGACTTAAGCCCAGTTCCTCTTCCAACATTACCTGCAAAAGCCGGTTATCGTCAGCCATGAGCACATCGATTGCCTCATCGAGTAATTTTCCTGTGAAACCTTTTGCGGAATAGAACGCCCTTAACTCTTCTTTTTCCTGGGGACGGTGATGTTCAATTTCCCAGCGCTCTTCCTCAATCAGGCGGTGGAGCCGTTCTAACCTGGCCCATCCGAGAATCGCGCTTCGGCCCACTTTCCAAACGAGCCATCCAGAGGCGAAAACGAGGAGGATCCAGTGGAGTTGCTGTTCGGGAAAATGGAGTTCGGTGAAGAGAGTCCAAAGCACGACTAAAATGATCGCGGTCTCTTTGGCGGCGTCTGCCGCCGCGCTGTAATGGCCTGGCAATTCCGTGCCGTGAATTTCCGACGAGGCGGCTTTTCCTTTGCGCCGCGCTTCGATCACATGTTCAAGGGCGTCTTTGCCTTTAAAGTGGGCGGGGATTTCTGGTTTCATAAAACCTCTTCTTCTAAAGAGGCCTGAAGCAGGCGGCCCAGAGAGATTTGATCTTCTCCCGCAATCACTTCCCGTGTCGAATGCATCGCCCAGCCTGAAATGCCGAGGTCTAGGGTTGGAACGCCGAGATTGGCCGCCATGATCGAGCCGACGGTCGATCCGGAAGGGATATCGGACCTTCCCGCGAATTTTTGGATCGGGATTTTGTGTTTTTCGGCGATGCGGATCAAGGGCGCTGCAGTGGCGCTGCTTGTCGCATATTTTTGGTTGGCATTGAATTTGATCACAACTCCTTTTCCTACGAAAGAGGCGTTTTGCGCATCGTACTTATCGCTGTAGTTGGGATGGTAGCCGTGGGCTAAGTCGGCAGAGAGGCAGAGGGAGCGGCTTTTCATTTGGTAGTAGTCTTCCCGGTCCATTTTATAATGCATGCAGATCCTCTCCATCACTTGGTTGGCAAACAGGGAATCTGCGCCTACATAACTCAGAGATCCGATCTCTTCGTGGTCCCAAAAGAGCGCCATTTGCAATTGATCCGAAGCGGCATCCGCTTGAATGAGGGCGGCAAGGCTCGCGTAGGCCGAAGTGAGGTTATCGAGGCGGTAAGAGGCGATCAGTTCTTTATCAAGGCCCAAAAATGAGGCTTTTTCAAGGGGCGTGAGAAAAAGATCAAAACTGAGCAGTTGGGAAAACGAATGGTGTTTGGCCAGCCACTGGTCCCATTGTTTTTCTTTGGAGCGGAAACTGAAGATCGGTTTCAAATGGTCTTGTTTATGAACGAAGATCCCTTTTTCATGGATCGTCCGGTCGAGATGGATCGCCAACTGAGGAATGATGACGGGACAGTCATCGAGAGAAACCAATTTTGAATGGCAAGCTCCTTTGCCATCGATTCCCGTTAAGCGTCCGGCAATCCGCAAATCGCGATCGAGCCAAGCATGAAGAAGAGGGCCGCCATAAACTTCCGTACCCAGTTGGCCGATGCCGTGGGAAATCAGTTCCGGATGGGGTTTTAATTTTAGGCACGGACTGTCGATGTGGCTTGCCAGGATCACAGTTGCGCGAAGTTTGGTTTTAGGAGTCCGGAAAGCCGCCACCAACGTGTCTTGCCTGATTAAAAAGTAGCCCTTTCCTGGTTCGAGTTTCCATTTTTCACCCTCTTTGAGAAGGGTAAATCCAGCCTCTTTCAAACGGATGCCGATTTCATGGGCCGCATGAAAGACGGAAGGGGACCGGTCAAGAAACTGGGTGAATGCTTCCAACGAGTGCATGGGTTCCTACTTCAAGAAGGTTTGATTCTTAGAATCTCTTCTTCTAAATACTTCTGCAAGACTTTTGGCACAAGGATCGAACCATCTTCCTGCTGATTATTTTCAAGCAGGGCGACCATAAGCCGCGATGTGGCGACGCCTGACCCATTGAGGGTGTGGACAAATTGCGGTTTTTCATTCTTTGGCCGGTAGCGGATGTTTGAGCGGCGCGACTGGAAATCGGTGCAATTAGAAACAGAGGAGACTTCATAGTAGCGGTTTTGGCCAGGCAGCCACACTTCGATATCGATCGTTTTCGCGGCGGCAAAGGACATGTCTCCCGTCGTGAGGAGCATGTTCCGATAATGGAGTTCGAGTCCCTGCAACACCTCTTCCGCGCTCGCTACCATTTCTTCGTAAACGCGGCCGCTGTCTTCGGGTTTGGTCAAGCAGAAGAGCTCTACTTTATTGAATTGGTGGGTTCGGATTAAACCTCTTTCCTGAGATCCAGCTGCGCCTGCTTCTCTCCGGAAACAGGGAGTATAGGAAGTGAATTTAAGAGGAAGACGCTCTTCATCCAAGATCTCTTCGGAGAACATCCCATTGATCGGCACTTCCGAGGTCGGGATCAAAAATAAGTTGTAGTCGTCATCTTTGATTTTAAAAAGCTGGCTTTCGAATTTGGGAAGCTGGCCTGACCCATACATGATTTCAGGGCGGACAAGCAAAGGCGGCATCACTTGCGCAAAGCCATTTTTCCGATGGATGTCGAGCATGTAATTGAGCAAAGCCCATTCGAGGCGCGCTCCCATCCCCATGTAGAGCGGCCAGCCAGATCCAGAAGTTTTCGCTCCCCGCACGAAATCGAAAAGATGGAGCTTTTCATTCAGCTCGACGTGGTTTTTAAAGGGAAAGGAAAACTCCCTTTTTTTCCCGAATTCTTTAATGCAGACATTGTCTTTTGGGCTTGGGGAAACGGGGACATCGTCCATTGGCAAATTGGGCAGTACGGCCAGAGAATAGCGGAACTCTTCTTCCACTTTGGCGATTTTGTGGTCTAAAATCCCAATCGCATCGCCGATCGCCGTCATCTCCGCAGTGAATTGGGAGACATCCTCGCCCTTCTGCTTTTTCATCCCGATTTCTTTTGAAGAATGGTTCCGCTTCGATTTCAGCTCCTCGGCCTCCGTCTTCATGGAGCGGAGCTTTTCGTCCAGCGCCAGCAAATGGGACAGGTTCGCCTCGGGGACTTTCTGTTGGAGCTTTTTTTCGACAGCTTTCGGGTCTTTGCGGAGTTCTTTGATATCGAGCATAAATTCCTCTTGAAATAAGTGGAGAAGTATAGGAGGCGAAGAGCCAAAAGTCAAATTGGGAAGAGGAGGAGGGGAGGGAAATAAAAAGGGGGATTAAGGTTCATGATTCAAGAAGAAGGAGCAACGCGGAGGGCGAGAGGTAGGAACGCGGAGAGCGCGGAGGAAAATTTTAAATAGTGAGAGAAGGGTGCTATTTATCAGGGAAGAGGGCTATTCTCAAATTCTTCGAGTTCTTCTTTTAAGGTTTTGGATTTTGGGCCGCTTTTTAAAGAAAGGTCTGTGCCGTCTTTCAAAAGCGCGACGGCTTCCTTATTTCTATGAGCAATAGCTAGGTGTAGGGGGGTCAGCCGATCATCGCTTCCTTCTACATCCATCTGACAATTTAATGCCTTTTCTTTTCGTCCATCATAAGATCCGATCAACTGAACGAGAGCCTTGGAAACATGGAGTATCTTATTCAGAGTTTTTTCTATGTCCACACTATCTAGCGCTATTTTTAAAAAGGGGGTGTTTTCTGGTTTTAAGGCTAAGCGGTGTAAAGAGTTAGCGTAGAAATTATTTATGTGATCAAACTTTGCTCCAGCTAATAACAGAAGATTGAAAATATTTTTGGATATTTTCTGGTTGCAAACTAGGTCCCAGAGAGGCGTGGAGCCATTCAAGTCCATGTCATTACTTAGGTCATCTGCCTTGAAAGAGGGTTGCGTTAGATATTGCACGATGCTTTCATGGCTGTTGGCGACAGCAAGGTGCAATGCATTTTTTCCTAATGAAATTGTGCCATCATCCTGAACGAGAACGTTTGCTCCTGCTTTTACGTGCTCTTTTAGGCTGTCTAAGTCGCCTTGAGCGGCAGAGCGAAGAAATTGCGAATTTAAGCTAATCGATGACATGATCCCTCGATAAAAGTAGAAATTTTGGCATGCTCTCTAGTAATTTATTTCCAGGTCCGGCCGAATTTTTTGCAAGGCATTGATCCGTCCGTTCACAGGACATTTTGCAATATTGATTTTTTGGAGCTTGGGACACAGCAAAGGACTTTTCCCAGTCAAGACTCGAAGGGTTTTGTCGCTAATGTCCTGGCATGCCTCGCAATCAATTTCTAGGATATTTGGGAATTTTTTTAAGAAAGGAATCATTGCTTGGTCGGAAATAGAAGTTCCAATAATTGAAATACTACGCAAATTGAGGGATGGGCTCAGAGCCCCAAGCCACTTATCGGATGCTTCTGGTGGAAAGACTAGATCTATCGGATGTGTGGGAAGATTTTTTAAGCCCTCGATTTTCTTAACGACATATCTATCTGGCGATAGGGGGCGGTCGTTTATGGGCTCAGGGGACATTGTGATTGATGTCATCGTTGATTTCCTTCGCTTAATTTTTTTTCCCTTTCATGCAAAAAAGAGACTGTTTTTTCGGTAAGATCAACAAAAATTTGCTTTTGCTTTTCTGAAGGGAGTGATGCCACAGACACATCAAAAATATCTCCATTACGAATAAAATCTGGATAAGGCGTAGTCTTGGGAAAATGTTTTTGAAGTGCATCAGGGCGAATCAGAATAGATTTTTTCTCCAAGAGCGGTTTTCGGGACAGGAGTTCAACTAAAACCCCAAATGCATGGGAGGAGATTACTTGAACTTTTAAAATGTCTCCCACCTTGATATCGCTTGTGATTGAAGGATTGGTTTGAAGGGATGCCTTCCCAAAAATCTGGAAAACTTCCCTGCCTGATTCTAGATTTTTCGATTCCTCTTGGTTTCTTTTATCTGGAACAAGTTTCGTAGGGTTCAAGCCTTGGGATAGCGGAGATAAATTACTAGTAGACATCAGGCCTTTTTTTCATGAAACGTTCTTGTCGAATTCTTTGAGTGCTTCTTCCAGAGTTTTTTTTCCTTTTTTTAGAGAAAGGTTTGTGCCGTCTCTTAAAACAGCAACCGCTTCCTTATTTTTTGAAGAAATAGCTATGTGTAAGGGAGTCTCCAAGAACTCTTCCTGGTAACCTGCTCGGCAATTTAATGCTTCTGTTTTTTGTCCTTCAAAAGAATAGGATGCGATTAATTGGGCGATAGGCGGAGAAGTCCACCCTGCTATCTTATGAAGGGTTTTTCCCATAGCTACTTCAGCAAGGGCGTCGACCTCGGCCAATCTGTCCAGCGCCAGCTTAAGAAAGGAAACGTTTTTTGGAAATTTAGCTAAGTGATGTAAAGCGTTGTATTTGTTTTTATTTGCGTGGTTAAATTTTGCTCCTGCTGACGATAAAAGATCGAAAATTTTCTTAGATATTTCGCTTTTGCAAACTAATTTGAGTAGGGGCGTATCTCCTTCGTTGTCTTCTCCGTGAATTAAGGTAGCAGTTGGAAGGGGGTGTTCTTGCGTCAGGTAGCGCACGGTCTCCTCGTGCCCCCTGGAAACAGCGGCGTGTAGCGCATTGAGGTTTTGATAAGGACTTGTGGTGAGAATGTCTGCGTCTTTGCTTAAACATTCTTTTAGATAGGTTAAGTTTCCGCTTTCGGCGCCGGCAAGAAAAGCCAAATTTATTCCTGACATAAAATTCCTTAATAAATCAAAAATTATAAGGATTGAATTAGCAAATTGTCAAGGAGTTACAATAAAATTAACGAGGCGCGGACGGTTTTTTGGCGAAACGTAAAAGAACTGCAGGGAAAAGAAATGCAAGGCCGATTCCGAGGGCTAAAGTTAGGGGGAAGAGAATCCCTGTTTCTTCGTTCGGTGGGAAGAAACCGAAGAGGATGCCTGCGCCGGTCGAGGCAATCCCAAGGGCTGCGGCGATCCCGATGCCCCAATTCCCTCCAGGGATTCGGTAGGCGCTCAAAACAGGGGGATGGGTTTTCCTTAGGCGAAGCGCGGCGGCGAAGATCAGCCAATAGTAGATCAGCGCGATTTGGCTGGTCAAGATGATGAGGAACCAATAACCGTCGCTGACTTTCGGGAAAAGGATCATGAGAAAAGTGAATAAGGTAAACACGACCCCCTCGATCAAAAGGATGCCGACGGGAGCCTGGGCGCGGTTTGTGAGAGTGAAGATAGAGGGCATTCGACAGCTTTGGCAGGCGATGTGCATCCCGCGGGTCGAGCTGATCATCCAAGCCGTTACATTCCCCCAGTTGCCGGCAAATACGAGAATGAGTGCGGATGCAAGCAGCCAGGCGGGGATCCCGAGCGATTGAAAAAGAACGGCGAAGGCGTCGAGCAGCCCCGAGACGACGTTGATTTGGTCAGGGGGAATCACCTGCGCAATGATCAAGGGGCCGGAAATGACGATCAAGAGGACCAAGCCTCCGGCATAAATCAAAGCGCGCGGAATGGTTTTCTGGGAGCGTTCCACATCTCCGATATGGACGAGCGCCATTTCAAGTCCCGTGAGGCTGATGACAATTTGAGTCAGTACGGCTAAATTCGTGGAGGAGGTGTTTAAGGCGAATGGGATCGCGGCGGGATGGCCTTGTCTTAGCCAAATGAGGCCGAGCCCAATTAAGAGTGCGATAGGGATCATAACGCCGCCGATGGCGCAAACCGAGCTGACCCAGGCCGACCACCGGATCCCTGCAATATTCAATAGAGTAACGCCCCAAAAAAGTCCTAGAACAGTCCAGAGGACGAAATGTTTATTCGAAGCGATCTCCGGGTTGATAAGATAGGCGAGAGCTGCGGCAATGAAGGAGAAGATCGTCGGATACCAGATGAGGTTGGAAAGCCATTGGATGCAGACTGTGAAAAATCCCCAGGATTTCCCAAAAGCTTTTTCCACCCATATGTAGGAACCTCCTGTGACGGGATAGGCTGAGGCAAGCTCGCAAACGATGGCTAATGTGGGGATGAAAAAAACCAACGCTGCAATCGGATACAGCACAAGGAGGGCGTACCCATAGAGGGCGCACGAGGCCATGAGCTGCAAACTGGCGACAATCACCACGATCATCAGCCCGATCATCCAAGCTTTTAAAGGTTTTTTTGATTCCATACGCTCAAAACCCTACTTGAAAATCGCATTTACTTCTATTTGCTTGAAATCGGCTTTTGGCTTTGTTAGACTCAGGCGATTAGAGCGCAACAGGTTCAGAATGAAATCCAACTATCCTCAAGCAAAAAATCCTTTAATCCTCCGATATCACAGACTCATGGACGCCTTTGCCAAGTCAGATGACGAACGGGATTTTTACCTCGATAAAGTGGAGGGATTCCTCATTTACGTCGACCTGGACAAGACGATTGAAGAGCTCGAGGCGCTCGAAAAAGAATTGAAGGACAATAGCGAAAGATTTTGCCTTCTTCCGAAAATGACTTTTTATGAAGTGAAAAAGTTCATGGAAGGGTTCGTACATGAGAAGGTCTACGATATCGATACGAAGGAAAAACTTCTCGACCTGATCGCAGCGAAAGAGGCGAGGGAAAATTTTCTTGAATTCATCTACGATCACTTGACCGAGCTGGAAAAATGGCAGCTCTATTATCAGGAGCGGTCGCGGATTCGGATCATCGAGTGGCTGCGTCAGTACAATATCCAATTCGTCTTCGAAGAAGATCTCGATTTGACGAAGAACGTCGTAGAAAAAGTAAAGCGGTCGCTGTTTGAGACGAAAGTTCCGAAAGAGATTGCCCAGGCCCGCGAGGCGCTCTCGGCAAAGGCGAAGACGTATTACTCGAACGAAGCTTTGAATCCGCGCCCCAAAAGAGGCCGTCCGCCAAAACAAGTTGTCAAGGTAGAGTTGGAGCCGCAAATGACGGTCGACATCTACACTCAAGTGCCGAACGCCGCCCGTCTTTTCCTTTACATTCCCGACATTGCATCGGCCTCTTCCGTCACTTTTTCGTCAAAATTCGAAACGGAAGAGCATCTTCTTCAATCGCTCCGAGGAAGCCCGCGTCAGCGCGTCGATGAAAAGCTCGAGGCCCTGTCCCAAAGGCTCGAATCCTTGCGCCATTTGTCCGACCGGCTTGCGGGCGCTGAAAAAATGTTTGGTGTGGACAAAGGCAAGAAGCCGTTCCAGCCTTTCATCAAACCAAAATTTAAAGATACGAAGAACATCGAACAAATCCACGATGAGAAATCCCCGAGGATGGAGTCGGCCATCGAAGACGTTTTGCCTAAAAAACGGGGCCGTCCGCGCAAAGAGGAAAAGGCTGAGGAGTTTGTGGGTCAAAAACGGCGCCGCTTCGCCATCAAGAAAGTCACTCAAATTAAGACTAAGAAGGACAAATAAACCCCATTTTTTCAGTCGCTCAATTCCCCTCCGGTAGGCTATAATATTCGTAGTTACTACTAAAAGATTTGCTATGGGGATCTATTTTGTGATGAAAAATGAGCCATTGGTTTTAGATGAGTTGATCGACCGAGCGGTCGGTATCGAGAAGGATTATCTTTCCCGCGAGAGGGTGATGAAGACCCTCGAAACGATGCATTTCACGCGGTTCATGGACGACAAGATGAATAAACTTGTTCGTCAGAACAAAGGAGCGACATTCCATTTGTCCGTCTCCGGCCATGAAATGATCGGCGCTATCTCCGCACATTCGATGATTCCAGGGACCGATTGGGCCTATCCTTATTACCGCGACCGCGCATACGCAATCGGCCTCGGCTGCTCTTTAGAAGATATTTTAGCTGCCTTTTTAGCCCGCGACATCCAGAACCACTCAGGCGGGCGGATGATGCCCGAGCATTTCTCGCAGAAAAATTTACGCATTCCTTGCCAATCGAGCTGCGTCGGCTCCCAGTTCCTTCAAGCGGTAGGAACGGCGAAATCGGCCCAACTCAGGGGCGAGAACGAGGTCGTCTATGTCTCTGCTGGCGACGGAGCGACATCGCAAGGAGATTTCCATGAAATGCTCAACTTCGCTTGCATCCATCAACTCCCTCTCATCGCAGTAATTCAAGATAACGATTGGGCGATCTCCGTTCCTAAAGAGCAGCAGACGGCAGGCGGAACCATTGCAAAAATGGCAAGAGGCTACGAAGGGTTGTCTGTTTTCGAATTCGATGGCTGCGATTACGTTGCAACCTCCGAAGCGCTTTCCCAGGCTGTATCGAAGGCTCGCGCCGGACAAGGACCCAGCCTCATTGTTGCTAAAGTGCCCCGTATCGGTCCTCACAGCAGCAGCGATGACCCAAAAAAATACAAAAACGAAGAAACTCTTGCGGAAGAGCGCAGCCGCGATCCAATCGCCCGTTTTGAAAGCTGGGTTGTCGAGCAGGGGTATGCCACTGCGGAAGAAATTGAGGCTCTCCGAAAACTCCATTTTGATTTAATCGAAAAAGCGGCTGTTGCCGCCGATCAAATCCCTTTCCCTGAGAGGGCAAGCGCAGCTTTGAAAGTCTTCAAAGACTTTGAAATTCCCGCCTCGCCGCCAGGTCCTTCCTCTTCGGTTTCTCAAGAAGAGGCGATTGTGATGATGGATGCGTTGAACCACGCTCTGATCGAAGAGATGGAGCGCGATGCCGGAGTTGTTGTATTCGGACAAGACGTCGCCCATGGAAAGGGAGGGGTTTTTGGAATCACCCGGACGCTGACCGATCGTTTCGGAGTGGGCCGATGTTTCAACACACCGCTTGCCGAGTCGACCATTGTCGCGCTCGCCATCGGTCTTTCTTTCGACGGGTTTCATAAGCCGGTTGCCGAGATCCAATTCGCCGATTACTCCTGGACCGGAATGAACCAGCTTTTTAACGAGTTGGCCAGCATGTACTATCGCTCAAATGGCGAATGGAATTGCCCTGTCGTCATCCGGATGCCTTACGGCGGATACATCCAAGGCGGTCCTTACCATTCCCAAAGCACAGAAGCCTACTTAAGCCACTGCCCCGGTTTGAAAATTGCCATCCCGAGCAATGCCGCAGATGCAAAACGGCTGTTAAAAGCGGCGATCCGCGATCCGAATCCAGTCATCATCCTTGAGCACAAAGCCCTTTATCGGCAGCGTCTTTTTTGCGCCCGTGCTGAAACGGGGATCGATGAACTGCTTCCCTTGGGGCAAGCAAACGTCGTCCGCGAAGGGACAGACGTTACTATCGTAGGCTGGGGAATGACGGTCCTGATGGCCAATGAAGCGGCTGAAGCTCTCAATAAAGAGGGCATCTCAGTCGAAGTGATCGATCTTCGGACGATTGTTCCTCTCGATTTCAATACGGTCCTCCAATCAGTCCGCAAAACCGGCAAATTGCTGATCGCCCATGAAGCGGCCCGCAATTGCGGATTTGGCGCCGAGCTGGCTGCTCGCGCTGCGGAAGAGGCGTTCCTCTACCTGGACGCGCCGATCCGACGCGTGACGGGGAAGGACTGTCCCGTCCCGTACTGCAAAGATCTGGAAGAGGAAGTCCTCCCCCAGAAAAAAGAAATTGAGATAGCTTTGAGGGAATTAGCGGGTTATTAAAAAATAACCTGTAATTAACTTTAATTGTTCTTAATGATATAATTACTTCAAATTAACATTGGGGTAATTATGGTTCGTTCATTAGGTATGACTCCTCAAGAGGTTCTCCGTCAAGATCAGGGCTTAGAGCTTGCCGCTCCTCCAAAAAATGAGCTGGGCATTCATCTCATCGATCCAGTGGATCAAATTTATTCTTACAAGGGCGTAATTGGAAAGATTATCGGTTGGATCCTTTATCATTTTGGCCACGCGCTCCGCTTTTGGGACGAAGAGACTCAACAAAATTCTTACTACAGCCTCAGCAGCGCCTTGCAGTGGATGGTCAATTCGCCCAATAAAAATCTCAACGGAGAGAGCCTTGCCTCTTCGGCCAAGCTAAGAGAGCTTACTAAAAAGCTCTTCTCTCACTTAGGAAATCTTGCCGGACGCCAAAAGATAACTACAGAAAATTTCAGAGAATTCGTCCGCAACTTCCGCTCGCAAAAATTTTTAGCCAATCTTCAAACAGTGAACAACCAGACGCATGCTGAAGAATTGATCGAAGAGCAATTCCAGCCGTTTTTTAGAGAAGTTCTTCTTCTCTCATCTCATTAAATTTTTTGACGCCCTTGATCAAAGGGCGTTTTTTCATCAAATCGATGGGCCTGTCCGTAATAATTTAGTAAAATAAATTTTTTATAATTTAATTAAAATGTTTATATTTGTATAACAGTTTTGTTAAAATGATGGATTGGTTATGTCGATAAGCTCAGCCTTTGCAACGAAACAACACAAAAACACTGCTATATCCCTCGATTACGGACCTGTTGCAAGCGGAAAGAGAATAAATCCCATCTCCCTGCCTGATGAAGTATTCAGTCATGCTTTGAGTTTTTTAGATCACAAAAATCTAGCATTAATCGAAAGCGTATGCCGTTCTTGGAATCAATTCATTGATAAAACTGAACAATGGAAAAAGCGATGCAGAGTTCTATTGAATTCTGGTACATTTGATCCAGGAACCGATCTTCCGGCATGTAAGTCCTACAAAGAAGGCTTGAGGATAGTTCTTTCTAGAGTTTATGATGCTGCTAAGTATCGATATTATTTGGGAGCCGAGATTGATCCAGTTCCTCGAGCCCCTGAAACGCTCTCTCTTAAAAGGTTTAACGAACCAGATCCCTGCGATCCAACTCAAAGAATAGGTCACAAGTATGTTTGGATAGATTCTCCCTCCTATTTTAATATCCCTGTGGATGGAGATTTTCCTTTCGAGTTAGATAAACCAGATAACCCAAATGATGAAGAAGCTCCAAGGCTAATACAGAAAAAAGTTGGCCTTGTAGAGCAATTTAAAAGAAAGACCGAGCTTGGATCAGAACCTAAAAAAGAGGTTTTAAAAGTACCCAATACGATTAATAATCTTCCTGTGCTATTTGAGCGCCCAAAAAATGGACATCCCTCGGAATATGAGCATATTGGGCCGCCCATTTCTAGCCAGCATGGTAACAAAAGGATCCCAGCAGGGCGGATCTGCATGAGAGAAAATGTGATTGGAATGCATCTAACCTTCGCTCAGCAGCAAGAGGCTGCCAGGCAAGCGAGGCTTGTAATCCCTCAGTTGGGCCACAGGATTCTTTTTGATCTGCTAAGACATGCTGAGACGGATATCTATCCAGACGGGCAAAATCCATGGACTTATGCGCGCACTTCAACGCTCACAGTTGATTCGCAAGGGACTCCTTGGCCATCGGATTGCGGCGGTGGCGGCCCCTCCGGCCTGAACGTCCGCAATGGCAGCATCGCCCGCGTCAATGTCGGTGCGGCGGTGGCCCTTCCTGCGGAAGTTCAGGCCATTGATCCTTGATCACTTGGGTATAGTTATGCCAAAACAACCTGAAGAATCAGTGCAAGCTTAAGAAGCGTTTGCTTCGTCTTTTCAGGAGAATCGGTGTTTTAGAAAAGTTGGCTTTTTCGGAAATGTTTTTATGGCAAACCGTATTCAATTTCTCGAACTTCACCAATTTTTCTTGGATTTTATAGCTTGCTGAACGCTTATCTTGGATTTTGAGACTCTTTCGTTTTGTCTCTAAAAATTGATCCATATGGAGCAAGTGCTGCACAAGGCTCTCTTGGGTTTTTTGAAAAGCCACGACCTCTGTTTCGGAAAGTTCTTTCAATTCAACATTCTGGATCACTTCCGCATTCCGGATCAATTGATCGAGCGTCGCATCGATTTCAATTAAAATCTCTTCGCCAATCATAAGACCTTCCTTAGGTATACCCCATTAATTTCAGTCTTTAAATGAATTGATTAATTTTTCAAAGTGAAAACATTTTGTTATGAATTTTGATGTCGTGTAGGATGTCTTGTCTATAGGAACCGATCCCACTAAAAAGTTTCAGTCGATTTTTCGGTTCTTTTGCGCCGATTTTCGATTTAAAAGTGGAGGGCAATATACAGTTGCGATATTGTCCTCAAATCGGCCAAAATAATCCAAAAAACTCGACAAAAAATTTTAGTGGGATCGGTTCGTGGACGGATTTTGCCCGCTTGCTTCTGGATCGAAAGGCAATTGCCTGTATGTCGGAGCTGCGAATACCCGCATCTTAATTGATGCAGGCCTCAGCATGAAAGCGACTGCGGATCGGCTCTCCGAAATTGGCGTCGATTTAAAAACCATTCAAGCGATTGTGATCACTCACGAGCATGCCGATCATATTAAGGGCTTGCCTGTGCTGACAGATCATTTGCAAATTCCAGTTCTTGCGAATGCGGAGACCGCAAAAGCGATTTATGCGGCGTTCGGAGTTCGGATGAAGTTCAAAATTTTCACAACCGGAGAAACGTTTCAGTTCGGCGATCTTAAAATCCATCCGTTCAGCGTTCCTCATGACACGCTCGATCCAGTGGCTTTCACGATCTGGGTTGGCTCAAAAAAATTGGGTGTGTGCGCCGATTTAGGCCACGTCACTTCGCTCATTCAAAAGCAGCTTGAAAAATGCGATTATTTGTATTTAGAGGCGAACCATCAACCTTCGATGGTGCACGCTTGCGCCCGTCCTCAAGTGTACAAAACGCGCGTCCTTGGCAAACAAGGCCATCTTTCCAATCAGGACTGCGCTTCTCTTCTCAGTTCTGTTTTCCACCCTGAATTAAAGCATGTGCATTTAGCGCATCTGTCCAGCGAATGCAACGCGGAAGAGGTCGCCCTCAAAACGGTGAGGGGGGTATTGGAAGCGAAGGGACAAAATGTGGAATTGTCGATCGCGTATCAAGACCGCGTCTCAAAGAAACTGATCTTTTAATTCAAAGATATGATCGTCGCCGATCCATTCGACTTGGCAGGGGATTTGGTTCTCTTTAAGAAGCGATTTTGCAAGATTGGAAAGATGGTGGAGATCTTCATCGATGTGTTTGGGGTCGTGGTGGGTGACGAACCACAAGGGGACTTGGGTTTGTTTGATGAGGGCGGCGGCATTCTGGACGGAGGAGTGGCCCCAGCCTGCTTTTTCGAGGTACTCGTCGGGAAAGTATTGGGCTTCGTGAACCAGGAGGTCCGCTCCTTTGAAAAAATCGATCAGGCTTTGGTGGGGCTCGAAAAGGGCCGGAGGAATTTCGGAAAGAGGGCCGTGATAACCTTGAAGCACTTCATTGTCGGTGGCGTAACAGATGGTTTGACAGGGCGTTTTGATTTTAAAGCAGTAGGTGAGGCCAGGATGGTGGGTGGTATGGAAATCAATTGTCAGAGGACCGATTTGAACAGGGGTTTTTTGATCGATGGTCCGAAATTCGATTTGAGCTTCTATTTCATCGAGGCGAACCGGGAAAAACTCGGTCGACATGAGGTCATTGAATAGTTCTTTAGAACTTCTGCCGGTGCCGGCTGGGGCCCAAATTGTGATCTGGGCTCCTTTCAGATGGAGGGGTTCAAAGAAGGGAAATCCGATGAGATGGTCCCAATGAGAGTGTCCGAGAAACAGATTGATTTTGCGGACCTCTTCTTGGAAAAGGATCGAACCGATGGGGCGGATTCCCGTGCCTGCGTCGATCAAGATCCGGGTTCCTTGATAGGCGACTTCAAGACAACTGGTGTTGCCGCCGTAGTATTTGAAGGGCTCGCCGCTGACGGCGCAGGAGCCTCGGGTTCCCCAGAATTTAAGGTAGTTCTTCATCTTGTTCGTCCTCGAAAAGATCGCCTGCGGGAGAAGAGGATGAGGTGAGGACGCGGCGAGGCTTTGCTCCCTCTTGCGGGCCGATGATGCCGTTTTGCTCGAGCTCATCCATCAGGCTGGCTGCCCGGGCATAGCCAATTTTTAATTTTCTTTGCAGATAGGTCGTAGAGGCGCTTTTAGAGGCTAAAACAAGGGTCAGCGCCTGATCGTACATCGGATCTCTGCCCTTCGGTTCGTCTGCATCGAGATTGACATCGGTGGCCCGGAACGCATCAAACGAAGGGATGAGGTAATTGGGCTGGCTCTGGCGGCAAATCGTTTGGATGACTTGGTTGATGTCCTCGTCGCTGATGTAGGCCCCTTGGGCGCGGACGAGCTGCGAGCTGCCCGGAGGGAGGAAGAGAAGGTCTCCGTTCCCAAGCAAACTTTCAGCTCCGGTGTCGTCGAGGATGATTTGGGAGTTGATGCGGCTTGCCACTTTGAAAGAGATGCGGGTGGGGACGTTGGCTTTGATGATTCCTGTGATCACTTCGCGAGAGGGCCGCTGCGTGGCTAAGATCAAATGGATCCCGACGGCGCGGGCCATTTGGGCGATTCGGGCGATGGGCGTTTCGAGATCTGCGCTGGAGACCATCATCAAGTCGGCGAATTCATCGACGATGGCGACGATCATCGGCATTTGTTCAGGGATCGGAATGTTGAGGGACGCTTCGAGATCTTTGTTGATTTTCCGCGTATTAAAGGCCGAGATGTTTCGAAGGCCGAGCTGTTTTAAAATTTCGTAGCGCACCTGCATTTCTTTGACGAGCCATTGCAGAGCGGCATAGGCTCCATGAGGTTCGGTGATGACTGGCGCGATCATGTGAGGCAGGCGGGAATATTGAGTCAGTTCGACTTTTTTCGGGTCGATCATCAAGAGCTTAATTTCCTCGGGCCGCGCATTCATGAGGATCGACATGACGATTGTGTTGATGCAAACGGATTTCCCCGAGCCGGTGGCCCCGGCGATCAAACAGTGGGGCATTTTCGCCAGGTCTGCAAAGACCCAATCGCCATTAATGGCCTTGCCGAGAAGGATCGGGATCTGGAGTTTTCTCCCTTTTTGCTGGTAATGGAGGAGCATTTCTTTAAAATTCACTTCTTGCGGGTGCAGGGCGGGAATTTCAACGCCTACGGCAGCTTTTCCTGGGATGGGGGCAACAATGCGGATCGATTTGGCTTCCATATTGAGGGCAATGTCGTTTTCCAGAGCTTTGATTTTTTGCACTTTGACCCCGACCGAAGGGTGGACCTCTAAAGAGGTAATGGTAGGTCCGCTATTGATTTCTCCCACCTTCGCTTCGATTCCAAAACTTTTGAGCGTCTCCTCTAAGACCGCGGCTTGCCGAAGCAGATCTTTTTTCAACGTCGGCTGGTCGATTTTCTGGGCGGGATTCGAGAGGATTGAGGGCGAGGGGATGTTATAGGAACTGTCGGAGCGGACAATCAAGCTTTTTGTTGGGACGGCAATGGTTTCTTTTGGGGGGAGTTTAACGGTAGGTGTTGAGGGGATGTTTTTGGAAGATGGGGTTTCAATTTTAGGAACCGGCTTGGGCTTCGGTTCTGTCTCTTTCGTTTTTTCCGGCTTTTTTTCCGGTTTTAAAATCTCGACGAGTTTCTTTTTGGGGGCTGTCTCTGTCTCGATGTTTTGGGCTTTTTTCTCTTCTTGCAAATTGATTTTCAATCCAGAGGAGGGAAGGCCGGAGTAGCTTTTCTTTGAAAGGGGGATTTGCGTAGTTTGCGGTTTTTTCTTTAGGAAATAGGCAATCGCTCTTTTTAAAGCTGCACTTAAGTTGAGCAGAGCCTGCCAGAAGGCCTGCGAATTCGAAACGATCTGGACGCGGGTCAAAAGCAGGAAGGAAACAAGGGCCAAACTAGAAAAAATCAATGTGGTTCCCACCGAACTGAGAATCCTTTGCAGATGGATTCCTGGCAAATCGGTGAAAAGAAAATAAAAGGGGATCCCTCCTAAATTATAACGGATCAGCGTTCGTGGATAAGGAGAGTATAAAGTCAACGTTTCGGAAATCACTTTCCCGTCGAACAGCCTTGCTTGGTCGGGGAATCTTTCAGAGAACACGCTCAGCAATAAGCAGACAGAGCCGAGAAAAATGAGAAAATAGAGATGTTCATAAGCCGCGTGGATCAGTTTTCGCCCTCTCAAGAGGCGAATTCCCATCCAAATCAAATAACAGGGGATCAGATAGGCCCCTAACCCAAAAACATATTCTCCGCCAAGGGCGGCGACATAACCTACATAGCCCAGCCAATTGGCCCGCGGTTCTAAAAAAGAAAAACTCGATAAAGCAAGCAGCGCTAAAAAGCCGAGCGCAATTAAAAAAAGACCCTGGGCATCGGGATTGAAAGGAGGTTTTTTATTTTTTTTCGCCATTTAAAAGAATGCCATCGCTAAAATTCCCATCCCTAAACAATACCAAGCGAACGGCTGGACGTTCCCTTTTTCATACACCCAAAAAATCAACCGGACGCTTGCCAGTCCCAGCCCGAAAGCCGCCAAAAAACCCACCCCGTAACAGCCCCAAGAAACCAAAGAAACCACAGAAATAGGGTCTGTCCCGCTCCCGCTGGGCTTAAACATCTCGAGGACGAGTCCGCCGAAAATCGTTGGCACCGCCAGTAAAAAGGAGAACCGGGCCGCATCGCGCCACTGCCATCCGCAAAATCTCGCTGCCGCAAGGGTCGAACCGCTGCGGGAAATGCCGGGGATGAGCGCAAATGCCTGCATCCCACCAATACATAACACATCCAACCATTTTTTTGGCGGGGCCGGTTGTGGGCTAATAGGGGAGCTGGCTGTTGCAAGGGCGAGTTCCGGGACTTTTTTGCGAGAGGCGAGATAGAGGAGAGAACCGGTGAAAAGGAGGAAATACCCGAGGTAGGAGGGGTCGGAGAGGGCGATCCGGATCGGCTTTAGGAGAAAATAGGCGGGGATGAGCGGGGCAAGGGCCAGGGAAAAGAGAGAGATTTGTTTGAGCGAACAGAGAACCTTCCAGATGTCGCGGCGCAAATAAATCACGAGGGCTGCCCAAGTTCCGGCATGGCAGACAAGATCGAAAAGAAGCAAAGATTCGTCGCCTGCAATTCCAAGGCACTTTTTAGCAATTTTGAGGTGAGCGGAAGAGCTGATAGGGAGAAATTCGGTGAGGCCCTGAACCAATCCTAGGATGAGCGCTTGAATCCAGCTCAAAAGACACCTTATTAAGGTTGTGGCCAAGGTAGAGAAAAATGGGGCGATCGACGGGGCTCGAACCCGCGACATTTGGATCCACAATCCAACGCTCTAACCAACTGAGCTACGACCGCCATCTAATCCAAAGGACTTAAATCTTAATCTAAAGAAACCCTATTCGTCAATTCTTCAAGAAAAATTTCACCGAAGATTGAAAAAAAACTGGCAAACAGGTAGTTGTTAATAAAAAAATTTATAGGTGAGGATGTGTTTTTAAAGGCAAAAGCGAAAATTGATTTTTTGACCTACAGGTTAGCAACTCTTTCTAGAGCGTTTAAAACTTTGTATGCGATGTCTCCTGACAGGGCGGATGCTTTTGTCAAAGCTTTCAAAATCTATGATTACGATTGGGCCGATGAAAAGCAGCTCATTGCGGAATGGGGCCCTGATTATTATCAAAAAATCAAGCAGCAGCTTATCGAATGGTACTCCGTCCTCAATCATCTCTGCGCGCTCGGCCAGGTGGAAAAAATGTACATTCCCCCGGCGATCGATCTCTCTAAAAATTTGATCGAAAATCAAATCTTGTTTGAGAAACGGCTGAGCCGCGATCTCAAGCTCAAAAAGGGAGACAGGGCCTTGGACATCGGATGCGGGAGAGGACGCGTCGCTGCCCATATCGCATCAAGCACAGGATCCCACATCACAGGATTGAATATCGATTCAAGCCAATTGGAAGCGGCCCGCATCTATGCAAGAGCTAAGGGGATGGCCTGCGAATATATCCAGGGCGATTTAAATGACCTTCCTCTGCCTTTCGCGGACAACTCTCTGGATGCTGTTTATCACATCCAAGTTTTCACTTATTCCAAAGACATGTCTAAGCTCATGAAGGAAATTTACCGGGTGCTGAAACCGGGAGGACGTTTCGGATGCCTCGATTGGGTGAGCTTGCCCGATTACAATCCGAAAAACCCCCATCATGCGCAATTGATGCAGAAAGTGAAACCGCTGATCGGCGCGATTGGGACCTTGTCTCCTGCGGAATACACCGGCAAAATCAAACAAGCGGGATTCGAGATGGTGGTCGATGAGAATGCGAGCATCGACGGCCTGACTTATCCTCTTATCGATCGGGCTGACAAGTTCTTTAACCGCTTAACCCGCGTTGTTCGTGGTTTGGTGCGTTGCAAAATCTTGCCTAGACACTTCAATACTCTTTTAGAGAGATTCATCATGGATGGCCAGGCATTTGTCGAGGCCGACAAGATGAGGCTGATGACGACCAGTTACTACATGGTCGGCGAAAAAAAGTAGCTTGAAGGGGCTCTTGGTATAGTCAGGGACAGGATGAGCGGATGGCAGTTCACTAATATAGGTAACAGCTTTTGGATCACCTATAATGGAGAAAAAAGATAGACGGTTGGGCTTAGGGTGGGAGAGGTGTGTGTGGTGGATGTGTGTGAGAATTGCACAGAGGACACAGAGGCACAGAGACACAGAGAAAAAAGAGGAGATAGTGCCGCGAAGCGCGGGGAATGGATAACGATCGTCTCCAGGAAGTTCGCTGCGCATAGCAGCGAGAAAACCAT
>Ga0075362_10000091_pt1 | contig 25095 bp, 20 predicted proteins | sample EndMetdeltDD1762_FD_71397 | JGI IMG/M metagenome (GOLD analysis project Ga0075362, IMG submission 71397) | Populus endosphere microbial communities from Tennessee, USA - Endosphere MetaG P. deltoides DD176-2 | ecosystem: Host-associated > Plants > Roots > Endosphere | place: USA: Tennessee...
CATCTGTCCAAGCGCGGCGAGACGATGCGTTCCCGCATGGACGAACGCCGCCGGCCAGTCCCAGATCGGATCCGCCGGCGGGATCACGTGCACCAGCGATCGCGTCGAGACGATGTCGAAGCCCAGCTCCGTCAGCCATCCAGGGAGCTGGAGCCCGATGTCGGGTTCGCCTCCAGTCGCGCGCCAGCTCGCCATTACGGCTGCGACGAACTCGTCGAGCTCCGGCGAGCGGGGCAGCAGCTGCCAGGCGGCGTAGTCGTAGTACTCGTGCAGGACCACCGTGTCGCCCGGCGCGAGCGCGTCCGCGATCTGCGCCAGTACGCGACGGGGCTCGCGCACGAACGCGAGCACCCATCTGCCCCACACGGAGAATGGCGACGGCCACCCGGGCTCCCGACGAAAGGGGACAGTCGCCGCATTGAGGTCGCATTCCACCGTCTGGATGTTCGTCAGCCCGGCCTCGCGCGCGCGGTGTTCGAGATGGTCGAGAAACCGTCGCGATTGATCGAGGGCGATGACGTGTCCTCGGGGGCCGACCTCCATCGAAAGGTCCAGCGACGCATGGCCCGGACCGCAGCCCAGATCGAGCACCGTCCGGCCCGGACCTATGCCCGCGCGCCGCCAGGCTTCGACGACGAACGGCCGCCACACGCGATGCTGCAGGCCGAGCCGATCGACTTCGACGGCGTCCGTTCCGAGCACGTACTCCGCGTCGCTCATGCTCCCGACCTTACATGCCGCCTCCCGGCCGCCGCCACCGATAACTGATCCCGCAATTCGTCACAATCGCCGGTGCGCAGCCGCGAACCGACCCTATCCTTGTTCCACATGTCCACACTTCGCAGCGCGTGGCGTTCCCTCATCCGCTCGCGCAGTCTCAGCCTGGCGGCCGCGCTCTGCATCGCGCTGGGCGCGGCGGCGACGATGGCGGTCGTGACGCTGGCGGATGCCGTGCTGCTGCGGCCCGTGCCGTTTCCGCAGGCCGATCGGCTCGTGCGTGTATGGCTGGACGAGCGTGGCGTCGACCCGCGGGTCTCGTTCTCGATTCCGGAGTCGCGCGAGCTGCGCGCGCTCCCGGCGTTCGACACGGCGATCGCCACCGCGCGCGTGCGCGCGCTCGCGGTGGCGGGCGATCGCGCCGAACGGCTTCGCGGCGAAGGCGTGGACGGCGGCTACTTCGATCTGCTCGGCGTGCGGCCGGCGGCCGGACGGCTGCTCGACGCACGCGATCATCTTCCCGGCGCGGCGCCCGCCGTTGTCCTCGGGTACGGGTTCTGGATGCGCGCGTTTGGCGCCAGTCCCGCGGCGATTGGCGGCGTGCTGAAGACGCAGCGCGCCACCTACACGATCGTCGGCGTCGCCCCGCGCTGGTTCACCGGCACGGTCGAGGACGACGTGGTCGAATTCTGGATTCCGATCGAGCGCTACGAACCGCGGCAGATGCTCACCGACGCCGACGCGAGGCAGACGTGGATGGTGGCGCGGCTCGCGCCGGGCTCGGACCTCGCGGCCGCCGCCGCGCAGGCCGCCGCGCTCGCCGGCGCATGGAAAGAGCGCGATCCGCGGCGGTACCGCAATCACGGGCTGCGCGTCGAGGCCTTCGGCGAGAACTGGCGGCGCGGTCTCCGCGGCGGGACCGCGATGCTCGTCGTCGCGGCGGCGTCGCTGCTGGCGATCGCGGCGCTGAACGTCGGCTGCCTGCTGCTGGCGCGCGTGATCGATCGCCGCCGCGAGCTCGCGGTACGGACCGCGCTCGGCGCCACCCGCGGGCGTCTGCTCGCCCAGTTGATTGCCGAGGCGCTGATTCTGTCTGTCGCGGGCGGCGCACTCGGCATGGCCGCGGGGCCGGCGGCGCTGACCGCGTTGCTGGGACTGTCGCCCGTCGCGCTGCCCGGATACCTCGTCGTCGCGCCCGACATCCGCGTGGCGCTGGCGTCCGTGGCGGCTCTCGTCCTGGCGGCGCTCGCCGCCGGCACGCTGCCCGCGATGGTGGGCGCGGGTGCCGACGTCGCGCCGGCGCTCGCGTCGAATTCGCGCGGCACCACGGCGGCGCCGGGCGAGCGGCGATCCGTGACGCTGCTCATCGCCGCCGAGACCGCGCTGACGCTGGTTCTGCTCGTGACGGGTGGACTTCTGCTGCGGTCGTACGATCGGCTGTCGTCACTCGACCTCGGCTATCGCCGCGAGGGCATCGCGCGGCTTGCCGTGACGTTGAGCGCCGCGGACGCCGGACCGGCGGCGGCGAGGAACACGGTCTACGAGCGGTTGCGCGCGGCCGTCGCCGCCGTACCCGGTGTCGAGTCGATCGGCCTGGTGACGCCGACGCTGCCGCCGTGGGACGCGGATCGTTCGCGGCTGCGATTCGGCGGGCTGGATCCCCGGTCCGCCGACGCCGGCGTGCCGGTCGGACTTCACATCGCCGATCCCGGCCTGCTGCCGACGCTCGGCATTCCACTGATCGCCGGGCGCGCGTTCAATCAGGCCGAGCCCGCCGCCGTCGCGATCGTGAGCCGCAGCGTCGCGAATCGACTGGGCGGCATCGATGGCGCGCTGGGCCGCTGGATCGAGTTTCCCGACGACCCCGCATTGATGAGCACCGTCTCCGGCCGCTTCATCGTCGTCGGCGTCGCCGAGAACGTGGCGTGGGACGGCCTGGTCGAACAGGACACGCGCCGGCTGATTCGCTTCGGGAGCGGCGATCCGCGCGGCGAGCGGTGGGACGTCTACGTGCCGCTGTCGCGGACGGCGCAGACGATCGTCTCGATCGCGGCGTCGACGCGCGGATCGGCGGCCGCGCTGATCGAGCCGATCCGGCGCGCGATCGGAACCGTGGCGCCGGCGTCCGCGGTCCACTGGACCGGCACGATGGAGGCCGACGTGGCGCTCGAGTACGCGCCGGCGCGCTTCTACGCGGTGCTCGTCGCGGCGTTCTCCGGCAGCGCGATGCTGCTCACCGGCGCCGGCCTCTTCGGTCTCCTGTGGAACGCGTCGGCCCGCCGCACGGGTGAAGTGGGACTGCGTCTCGCGCTCGGCGCGTCACGCCGGAGCGTCGCCTGGCTCGCCGTCACGTCAGCCATCCGTCCGCTGGTCGCGGGCGCGATCCTCGGTCTCTTCGGCGCCGCCGTCTCGGCGAAGAGCGTGAGCGCCCTGCTGTACGACGTCGCGCCGATCGATCCGCTCTCGTTCGCGGCCGCGCTTGGCCTGCTCGCCGCCGTCTCGGCCGTGGCGGCATGGCTGCCCGCGCGGCGCGCCGCGCGCGTCGATCCGCTGGTTGCGCTACGGCTGGAGTAGCCGGACTTTCCGGATCTTGTAGCTTCCGCCTTCAGGCGGAAGGCTGACGCGACGTTCCACCTGAAGGTGGACCGACCGACGACGAGACAGCAATCTGTGGCGCCAGGTTTGCACGGCGTTGCCGGATGCCGCCAGAGGTTCGCAAAGGCCAGCCCTACTCCAAGCTGACGCGCGACGAGTTCATGCGGCGCTTCCTGGGGCGCCTCTACGATCCCAGCTTCGACGCCGTGCGCGACGAGATCGAGCGTGTCGCCGCCGTCGCCTGGGACAATCACGAGAAGTACCGCAAGAATCCAAAGACCCGCAAGGCCGGGCCAGGATTCGCCGACCCTGACTTCGAGCTGCCGATCGAGTGGCTCGAGACGCGCGATCGGATTCTGGACGCGCAGCGGGCGCACGACGCGGCGGATGGGCAGTCGCGCGTGCTGCTCGTGTGCGGCGCGTCGCGGCACGACAAGACGTGTCCCGGCGAGATGTCGAAGACCTACCGGCTGGCCGCGCTCGCACGTGAGGAGATCGAAGCGTCCGGCGCCGCGTGCGATCTGCTCGATCTGAGCGCGTTGACGGTGGAGTACGGCCGCCAGATCTTTCCGTGCAAGGCGTGCGTGTCGACGGCAATGCCGCTCTGCCACTGGCCGTGCTCGTGCTATCCCAACCACGCGATCGGGCAGGCACCCGACTGGATGAACGAGATCTATCCTCGCTGGGTCGCGGCGCACGGCATCCTGATCGTCACGCCCGTCTACTGGTACCAGGCGCCGTCCGGACTCAAGCTGATGATGGACCGTCTCGTCTGCGCCGACGGCGGCAATCCCGACCCGACGACGACCCACGGCAAGAAGCCGGAGGAGGCGAAGGCCCTCGAGCTGAAGGGCTGGAGCTATCCGCGCCATCTCTCCGGCCGCGTGTTCGGCGTCTTCGTCCACGGCGACGCCGCCGGCGCGGAGGCGCTCCGGCACGCGCTGACCGGATGGCTGTCGGACATGGATCTCGTCGAGGCGACCGGCGCCGCGGTCGATCGCTATATCGGCTACTACGAGCCGTACGCGACGAGCCATGATGCGCTCGATCGCGATCCCGCCGTCCAGCAGGAGGTCCGCGACGTCGCGCGTTCGGTCGTCGACGCGATCGTCCTGGCTCGCCACGGGAAGTTCGAGCGGTCCGACGGCCGCGTCCGCGATCCGCGGCCCAAGTAGACGCACGACGCGGTATAGTTCCGCGCATGCACGCACGCATTGTCGCAGTCGCCCTCGTCGCGGGGCTCGCCTCCGCGCAAGGGACGGCCGATCGCGTCTCCATCCGCGTCGACGCCAACACCCGGATCGGGCCGATGACGCCGATGTGGGCCATGTTCGGCTACGACGAGCCGAACTACACCTACACGGCAAACGGGAAGAAACTGCTGAGCGAGCTGGCCGGGCTCTCGCCCGTGCCGGTCTTCGTGCGTGCGCACAACATGCTGACGAGCGGCGACGGCACGGCGGCCCTGAAGTGGGGATCGACGAACGCCTACACGGAGGACGCCGCCGGCCGGCCGGTCTACGACTGGACGATCGTCGACCGCATCGTCGACACCTACGTGCAGCGCAAGATGAAGCCGATGATCGAGATCGGCTTCATGCCGGAAGCCCTCTCGACGAAGCCGCAGCCCTACCGGCACGAGTGGGCGCCGGGCGTGCCCTACAACCGCATCTACACCGGCTGGGCGTATCCGCCGAAGGACTACGACAAATGGCGCGAGCTCGTGTCGGCGTGGGCGCGCCATTCGCTCGATCGCTACGGCCGCCGCGAGGTCGAGAGCTGGCTGTGGGAAGTCTGGAACGAGCCCGACATCGGCTACTGGCAGGGGACGCCGGAGGAATATCTCAAGCTGTACGACTATGCCGCCGACGGGCTCAAACGCGTACTCCCGGCCGCGCGCATCGGCGGACCGACCGTGACCGGGCCGAACGGCGCGCGGACGCAGGAGTACCTGCGCGCGTTTCTCGAGCACTGCGCGCGCGGGACCAACTACGCGACGGGGAAGACCGGCGCGCCGCTGGACTACATCACGTTCCACGCCAAGGGCGCGCCGCGCGTGGTCGAGGGGCACGTCCGCATGAGCATCAGCAACCAGCTGCGTGCGATCGACAACGGCTTCAAGATCGTCGCCTCGTTCCCCGAGTACCGCAACACGCCGATCATCATCGGCGAATCGGATCCCGAAGGCTGCGCGGCGTGCGGCGTCCGCACGAATCCGGAGAATGCGTACCGCAACGGGACGATGTACTCGAGCTACACCGCGGCGCAGATCGCGCGGACGTACGAGCTCGCGGACCTGCACAAGGTGAACCTGTTCGGCGCGGTGACGTGGGCGTTCCTCTTCGAGGGCCAGCCGTACTTCGACGGCTTCCGCGACCTCGCGACCAACGGGCTCGACAAGCCGGTGCTCAACGTGTTCCGGATGCTGGGGAAGATGCGGGGCGATCGACTGCGCGTCGAGAGCGGCGGCGCGCTGCCGCTGGCGGCCGTACGCGATACCGGTGTCCGCGACGCTCCGGACGTCAACGCCATCGCGTCACGCTCCGAGCGCAGCGTCGAGGTGCTCGTCTGGAACTACCACGACGACGACCTGCCGGCGACTGCCTCGACGATCGAGCTGACGATCCAGGGTATTCCCGTGAAGAGCGTGCGCGTCACCCACGAGCGCGTCGACGGCGATCACAGCAACGCCTACGACGCGTGGAAACGCCTCGGGTCGCCGCAGCCGCCGTCGCCGGATCAATACAAGACGCTCGAGCGCGACGGCCGGCTGCAGGTGCTCGAGCCGGAACGGCGCGTCGACACCGCTGCGGGCGAAGGACGCATCACCTTCACGCTGCCTCGACAAGGTGTCTCTCTCCTGCGCCTGAGCTGGTAACACTGGACTGCGGCTTGCACTCTGCGTCATAGCGGACGTCCCGGCTCGTCCGCGCCGACGGAGTGCATATGAGACGAACGATCGCCACGTGCGCCGTGGTGCTGCTCTGTGCCGGATGCGCCGGCAAGGCGAAGCTTGCCGAGACGTCCGGCGTGGGGCCGCATCCCGTGCTGCCCGAGCCAGTGCACCGGGTCATTCCCACGATCAACGTCGTGACCGCCAAAGGCTGGAGCGCTGATGCCACACCGGTTCCAGCGTCCGGCCGTCATGTGGTCGCGTTTGCGCGCGGACTCGACCATCCGCGCTGGCTCTACGTGCTGCCCAACGGCGACGTCCTTGTCGCCGAGACCAACGCGCCCGATCGTCCCGACGACAACAAGGGATTGAAGGGGCACTTTTTCAAGAAGTACCAGAAGAAGGCCGGTGGGGCGGTCCCGAGCGCCAACCGGATCACGCTGCTGCGCGACGCGGACGGGGACGGGGTCGCCGAGGTCCGAACGCCGTTCCTGACGGGGCTCAACTCGCCATTCGGGATGGCGCTCGCCGGAGGAGCGCTGTTTGTCGCCAACTGCGATGCGGTGCTGCGCTTCCCGTACGAACAGGGCCAGACCGCGATTTCAGCGCCAGGCGTGAAGGTCGTCGATCTTCCAGGCGGGACGCTCAATCACCACTGGACCAAGAACATCATCGTGTCGCCCGACGGATCGAAGCTCTACGCGAGCGTCGGCTCGAACAGCAACGTCGCGGAGAACGGCATCGCCGAAGAGGAGGGGCGGGCCGCGGTCTGGGAAGTGGACCTGAAGACGGGCAGCCATCGCATCTTTGCGACCGGGCTCCGCAATCCGGTCGGCATGACGTGGGAGCCCTCGACGGGCGCGCTCTGGGTCGCCGTCAACGAGCGCGACGAGCTGGGCGGCGATCTGGTCCCTGACTACATGACGTCCGTCCGCAACGGCGGTTTCTACGGCTGGCCGTACTCGTACTACGGCTCGCACGTCGACACCCGCGTGAAGCCGCAGCGGCCCGATCTCGTGTCGCGCGCGATCGTTCCCGACTATGCGCTCGGCGCCCACACCGCGTCGCTTGGCCTCGTGTACGCCGACGATGCGCTCGGATTCGGGCCGGGAATGTTCGTCGGGCAGCACGGGTCGTGGAACCGCGAGCCGCGCAGCGGCTACAAGGTGATCTTCGTCCCGTTCGCCGAGGGCCGTCCATCGGGCATGCCGGTCGACGTGCTCACCGGCTTCGTGCTCGAGAACGGCGACGCGATGGGACGCCCCGTCGGGGTCGCGATCGACGCGCGCGGCAGCCTGCTCGTCGCCGACGACGTCGGCAACACCGTGTGGCGGGTGTCGAGCCGCTGACGGCCGATCCGGCGGAGGCTCCGATTCGAGGACTCGCTACTGCTGCGCGGCCACGCGGCGATAGCCGTTGTAGCTCGCGCGGCCTTCGACGGACTGCCGTCCCGAGAGCTGGCCGCCGGCTCCCATGTTGCTCAGGCCGCCCTGTGGCGAGCTCATCTCCGCCACCTCGGACAGTTCCGACGGCACCAGCAGGCCCAGCTGTGCATCTTTGGTGAACTTCACGGTGGCGTGGATTTGCCCGGCCTCGAGGACGAAGCCCATCTCGGTCTGGTGAATGGCGCCGGTCGCAGGATCGATCCAGTAGCGTCCGAGATAGGAGCCGCCCGTCACCAGTCGGCCCTTGCCCTTTTCGCTGAACTTGAGGACGGCGGTCTGCACGCCGTTCACCTTCTTCGTGCCGTCCACCTTCCAGGTGGAATTCTCCTGGTTCGCGGTGCGCAGCAGATCGATGGCGAGCAGGGGATTGTCGAGCAGGTGCAGGTTCGGGCCGAAGTACGCGCGGACGGCCTCTTCGGTCATGGACTCGGCGCTGGTAATCGACGCCTGCGTCGGATTCTTGAAGAGCGCCGCGAGCCGATCGTCCTTCGCGCGTACGGGGACGGTGTCGATGGCCACGAGGTCGCGGAACGTGTGCAGGGTGCCGTCCGGGGTGCCATGCAGGACCACGACGGAGTTCACCCGCTTCGGGGTGCTCATGCGGCCCGAAGTCGTCTCGAACTGCATGAACTCCTCGTCGGCCGCGATCGTCCCGAGTTGACCCGCGTACTGCGCTACCGAATCGCCGGCCAGCTTGAGCAGGTCGGGCAGCGCCGGCGGCTTCTGGGCTCCGACGGACGGCGCGAACGGCAGCACCAGCACAAGCACCAGGCTCCAGCGAACGGCACGGACACGCATGGGCACGCTCCTCACAGGCGGCAGGCCCATCACGATACCTCCAATCGCGGCTGACACCTTGACACTCTACATATGCATATGTAGAGTGTCTTGGCATGCCGACGCCAGAGTCGCCCAGGTCCGATCTCCTCCAGGGCACGCTCGACGTGCTCATCCTGAAAGTCGTGACCCTCGGGCCGATCCACGGCTACGCGATCGCGCAGCGGCTCCAGCAGATCTCGCGCGACGTCCTCCAGGTCCAGCAGGGGTCGCTCTATCCGGCCCTTCATCGTCTCGAGAAGCGCGGCTGGGTGCGCGCCGAGTGGGCGGCGTCGGAAACCGGCCGCGACGCGCGCTTCTACACGCTGACGCGGGAGGGCCGGCGGCAGCTCGAGGATCAGCGCGCCAACTGGATGCGGCTCTCGACGGCGGTCACCGCCGTGCTCAACACGGAGTAGTCCGATGAAGTGGCTTCGACGCCGGGATCCCCGCGTCCGCGACGAACTGCGCTACCACCGCGACCGCATGATCGAGGACTACGTCGCCGAAGGCATGGACCGCGGCGAAGCCGAGCGGCGCGCGTTCCTCGAGTTCGGGAACGTCGCGCACCTCGAAGAAGCGGTCCGCGACGCGCGCGGCCGATGGTGGGACGACTTCCGGCTGGACCTGCGCTACGCGCTGCGTACGCTGCGCCGATCGCCGGGATTCTCGCTCGCGGCGATCCTGCTGCTCGCCCTCGGCATTGGCGCGAACGCCGGTATCTTCTCCGTCATCAACGCCGTCATGCTGCGACCGCTCGCCGTGAGCGAACCCGAACGCCTCATCCTGGTTTCGCGGCTCGCTCCCGACGATCGCCCGCTCGCGGTGCCGTTCCCGTTTTTCGAGCGCCTGCGCGACACGCTCCAGTCCGTTTCCGGCATCACCGCGATCGGCACGGCCCAGCAGACGGTTGTCGTCGAGGGCGAGGACGAGCTCGTCGACACCGATCACGTCTCCGGCTCGTACTTCGACGTGCTCGGCGTCAGGCCAGTGGCGGGACGGCTGCTGTCTCCAGCCGACGACGTGGTGGCGCCGGAGGCGCCCGCGGCCGTCATCAGCGACGGGTACTGGCAGCGCCGCTTCGGCCGCGATCCCGGCGCGATCGGCAAGGCCATCCAGGTTCGTGATCGCGTCTTCACCATCGTCGGCGTGACACCGCCGGCGTTTCAGAGCTTCAGACCGGACCGGACGCCCGCGGTGATGCTTCCGCTGCAGCTGATGCTGCGCGACGACGAGCGGAACGGGCTGGGCTGGAACAACTTCGTCGTCATCGCACGCCTCGAGCCGGGGGCGACGGTCGCGCAGGTGAACGCGGAAGTCCAGACGCTCTACGGCCACCTGGTGCAGCTGCAGGCGGAGCGGGAGCGCGAGAAAGATCGCCCCGCGATCCTGCGGCAGCGCGCGGCGGCCACGGCTGCGCCCGACGGGTTCAATCCGTTCCGCTATGACTATGGTCGCTCGCTGATCGTTCTGATGGGCAGCGTCGGGCTCGTGCTGCTGCTGGCTTGTGTCAATCTTGCCGGGCTGCTGCTGGCGAGAGCGGTAGCACGCCAGCGCGAAATCGCGATCCGTCTGGCCATCGGCGCCGGACGCGGCCGTCTCGTTCGCCAGCTGCTGACCGAGAGCCTCGTGCTCGCGGCCATCGGCGGAGCGGGAGGGCTCCTCATCGCGGGCCGGCTCGCGGCGCGGCTCATCTCGGTCATCCTCAGCGGCCGCGACGTCGCGATCTCGGTCGCGCCGGATTGGCGCGTGGCGGCCTTCACCGCCGCGATCGCGGTGGCGGCCTGCCTGGTTGCCGGTCTGGTGCCTGCCCTCACTGCCGTCCGTTCGACCGTCAGTCCCGCGCTCAAGACCGGGTCCGCCCGCAGGTCGGGCCGCCTTGGGAAGGCGCTGGTCGTCGCGCAACTGGCGATTTCGATGGTGCTGCTCGTCGGCGCGGCGCTGTTCATTGCGACGCTCGTCAAGCTGCACGCCGTCGACCGCGGGTTCGACGCCGGAGGCGTTCTCGTGGCCACGGTCAGGACCGCGCGCCCATACTCCGCCGCCCGTATTCCTCTGGTGAAGGATGCGCTGCTCGAGCGTCTGAAGGCCGTGCCTGGTGTCCAGTCCGCGAGCGCGATGCAGGTGCTGCCCGTCGGGGGAGGACTCTGGGCCCGCGACGTCCAGGTCGAAGGCTATCGCTTCCGCGACGACGAGTCGGAGACGGTGGGCTTCAACGCCGTGGCGCCGGCGTATTTCGCGACGCTCGGTACTCCGCTCCTTGCCGGCCGTGAGTTCGACGCGCGCGACACCATGGCGTCGCCAAAGGTGGCGATCGTCAACGCACGCTTCGCGCAGTACTTCTTCGGCGCGGTTCCCGCCATCGGGCGCCACATTGCCTCCGCAGGGGTGACCTACGAAATCGTGGGCGTCGCCAGCGACGCGAAGTACCAGGGCCTGCGCGACGCGATCATCAAGACGATGTACATCCCCTGGACGCAGCGCGCCGGCGATCCTCAGCCGTCTGCGTTCAACTATGTCATCAGGTCCGCCGCCGGCGATCCCCGCCGGTTCGTGCCGGACCTCCGGCGCGTCGTGAATGGCGCGGATCCCGCCCTGCGTCTCCGTACCGCGCGCAGCTACGACGACGTCATCGATGAATCGATCCGCACCGAGCGGATCATGGCGACGCTCGGCGGCGTGTTCGGCCTGCTGGCGCTGATCGTCGCCGCGATCGGCATCTTCGGGCTGCTGGCGTTCCAGGTGGCGCGGCGCACGAACGAGCTCGGCGTGCGGATAGCGCTGGGCGCCGGCCGCGCGTCGCTGGTCGGGCTCGTCCTGCGCGACGTCGCGATCATGGTCGGCGGCGGCGTCGCCGTCGGCTCCGTCGTGGCGGCGATGACGGGCGGCATCGCGCGATCGCTGCTGTTCGATCTGACGCCGACCGACCCGCTCGTGTTCGCGGCGGCGGCTGGCGCGCTGACGCTCACGGCGCTCGTCGCGGCCTGGCTGCCGGCGCGGCGCGCGGCGAATATCGACCCGCTCGTCGCGCTCCGGCACGAGTAGCGCGGAAGGCAGTACCATGTGACGGTATGACGCCGTCCAGCGCCGCCGGGGAAGTCGATCTGCTCGTCTTCGGCCCTCATCCCGACGACATCGAGATCGGCCTTGGCGGAACGGTTGCGCGGCACGTCGAGCTCGGACTCCGCGTCGGCCTGTGCGATCTCACCGCGGGCGAGATGGGGAGCAACGGCACCGTCGAGGAGCGTCTTGCGGAAGCCGAAGCGGCGCGCGAGGTCCTCGGCGCGGCGTGGCGCGTGAATCTCCGCTGGACCGATCGCGCCATTGGCGGCGCGGAGCACATCCGCTCCGCCGCCGCGCTGATTCGCCAGGCACGCCCGCGCACGGTCGCGATTCCCTACTGGTCCGATCGGCATCCCGATCACGTCGCGGCGAGCCAGGTGCTGACGGAAGCGGCGTTCAACAGCGGCCTGCGCCGCTATGAGCCGTCGAGTCCCGCCTGGAAGCCCGGCCGCGTCTGTTACTACTTCATCAACGATTCGGCCGCGCCGTCCTTCGTCGTCGACGTGTCCGACGCCTACGAGCGCAAGCGGCGCGCGCTGGCGTGCTACGTCTCGCAGTTCCGTCCCTCGGGCGGCCAGGCGGTCGGCACGCGCCTGACGTCGCCGCGCTTTCAGCAGCTGATCGAGAGCCGCGACGCGCAGTTCGGCGCGCTGGCCGGCGTCGCCTTCGCCGAAGGGGTCGTCGTCCGGGATCCGATCGTGCTCGAGACGCTGCTCGTGAGCCCCGGACGATCATGAATATTGGGATCATCTGCTACGCCTCGATGGGCGGCAGCGGAATCGTGGCGACCGAACTCGCGAAGGCGCTGGCGGACCGTGGACACCAGGTCCACGTGATCAGCGCGGACCAGCCGTTCCGCCTCGGGACGTTTCACCCGGGGCTCGTCTTCCATCAGGTGAACACGCCGAGCTACCCGCTGTTCCGCGAACCGCAGTACGTCATCGGGCTCGCCAACACCGTCGTGCAGGTGGCGCGCGAGCAGGGGCTCGACATCGTCCATGCCCACTACGCCGTTCCCCATGCGACCGCGGCGGTGCTGGCGCGGCAGGTGCTCGCTGCGTCGGGGAAGGGCGGCGGACCGAAGGTGGTGACGACGCTCCACGGGACCGACATCACGGTCGTCGGGGCGGATCCGTCGTACTCGGAGATCGTCGCGTTCTCGATCGATCAGTCGGACGGCGTCACGGCCGTGTCGGAGAGCCTTCGCGCCGCGACCTGCCGCGAGCTCGCGGTGCATCGGCCGATCGACGTCATCCCGAATTTCCTCGACTGCCGCACCTACACCCGCACGCCCGTTCCGGATCTGCGCCGCCGCTTCGCCGACGAGGCGACGAGCGTCGTCATGCACCTGTCGAACTTCCGTCCGGTGAAGCGCATCGACTCGGTCGTGGAGGTCTTCGCGCGCATCGCCGCGAAGATGCCCGCCGTGCTGCTGCTGGCAGGCGACGGGCCGGAAGTCTCCACCGCGCGCCGAGTCGCGCGGCAGCTCGGCGTGTCGGCGAAGGTGCACCTCCTCGGCGCGCAGGAGAACGTGCTGCCGCTGCTGTCCATCGCGGATCTGTTCCTGCTGCCGTCCGAGCAGGAGAGCTTCGGGCTGGCCGCGCTCGAGGCGATGGCCTGCGAAGTCCCGGTCGTGGCCTCGAACGCCGGCGGCCTGCCGGAAGTGATCGAGCACGGCGTGACGGGGTTCCTCCATCCCGTCGGCGACGTGGACGCGATGGCGGAGAGCGGGATGGCGCTGCTGCGCGACGCCGGCCTCCGCGCGCGGATTGCCGGCGCGGCCGTCCGCCACGTGCGCGAGCGGTTCTGCGTCGATCGCATCGTGCCGATGTACGAGGCCCATTACAGGCATGTAATGGCATGACGGCACCAATTACCCGTATCCTTCGTAAATAGGAACGAGGGGAGTGTCATGTCCGACAAAACCGTGTGGGAATCCGTCAAGGCCGAAGGAAGCGCCATCCTCGACACGCTCAAGGATCTGCTCCGTGAAGGGAACATCCGCCGCGTGCGCGTCCGGCAGGGCGATCGCACCATTGCCGAGTTTCCGCTGACGGCCGGGGTGGTGGGCGCCCTTATCGCGCCGACGCTGGCGGCCATCGGGGCGCTCGTCGCCCTGGCGAAGGACTGCTCGATCGACGTGGAGCGCGAAGCGTCGTCGGACGACGCGAAGAAGGCCGATACGTCGGCCGCGTGACTCACGACCGCTCTCCGAGCTTCATGTCGTACCAATCCATCCGGCGCGTCACGAACATCACGAGCGCGAGGATGAGGAACAGCGCGACGGAACCGGCGAGCAGCGCGTAGTCCTCGAGGCGCAGCAGCAGGTAGAGGAACCCGTAGAGCGTCGCCAGCGCGGCGAGGACGGAGGCGCCGCGCGCGAGCCCGCGCAGGACTGCGCGCGCGTAGCCGGCGACCAGCAGCGTCGTCACCGACGCCGCGATCAGGTAGGCGCGGTCGAAGCCCATGTGCTCCGAAATCGACACGAGGAGCAGGTAGAAGACGCAGATCGCAAATCCCACGAACGCGTACTGCATCGGATGCAGCATGGTCGCGCTGAGGATCTCCCACAGGAAGAACACCAGGAACGTCAGGACGACGAAGAGGACGGCGTACTTCACGGCGCGTTCGGCCTGCTGGTAGATGTCCACCGGCTGGAGGAGGCTGACGCCGAACGCCGAGGCGTCGGCCGCCGCCGCGAGCTGTTCGCGGTTCATGTCGAGACTCGTCCACTGCGGCCCGTAGGCGCGGCCGAAGTCCTGGACGCGCCACTGCGCGGTGAATCCGCTGCCTGCCACCGCGCGCGTTTCCGGCAGCGCCGTGCCCGAGAAGCTCGGGTGCGGCCACGTGGACGCGAGGGTCACGGTCGTGTCGCCGGCCGCCGGCAGGAACCGCAGGTCGCGGGTGCCGTTCAGTTCGAGCGTGAAGGCAAACGGCAGGTCCGTTCCCGCCGGCAGCGTGCCGAGGGACGGGACGGTCGCGCGCAGGCCCGTCCGCACGAGACCGCTCTGATCGGCGCCGCCCACGAACGGGATCTCGCCGCCGCGCCACTGCAGGGAGGCGCGCCGAGCGATGCCGCGTGGATCGCCGAGTCCGATCTGCAGGCTCGCGCGGTCCCAGTCGATCTCGTCCGGGACCGGCCGCACCCAGTCCAGATCGGGCCGCGCGAAGGAGCCCGTGATCCGCAGCGTCGTGCGATACACCGGCACGGTGAAGATCCCGCGCTGCCGGACCTCGGTCGCCACCTGGCCGTCGATCTGGAGGGTCCGCGGGAGCAGAAACGCGCGGGCGACCGATCGCTGGCCGCGTCCGTCCTTGTCCGTCCACGCCGCCGCGTACGGGACCACCAGCACGGGGCCTGCGATCGTCTGCGGGCCGCCCCACGTGCCACTCACTTCCGCGATCGCGCCGCTGCGCCGCAGCGCCCGCTCCGAGACGATGCTCTTGACCCACATCAGGGGTACGAGCAACAAGATGGCCAGCGTGCCCATCACGATCAACCGTGCCGTCGCCGAATCCCGCATTGCGCATCCTCCTGACCCCACTACAGCAGCGGCGCGGGGCAGGACGAGGGCGGGCCGCAGGCGAATTGTGGCCGAACAAAGGCACGGGCACGCGCCGCGGCTCGCGCTAGAGTGCTTTTTGATCTTTGTCGCTTCCGCCATCAGGCGGAAGACGGGCGGCGCGACGCTCCGCCTGAAGGCGGACACTACGGAAAGGGAAGAAAGGTTCTAGAGTGAGGGACGTGTCCGAACGCGCGAAGCGGATCGCCGTCGTCGAAGACGAGGAGACGATCCGTGAAGGGATCTGCGCGGCGCTGCGGCGCGACAGCCACGATCCGCAAACGTACGGCGACGGCCAGGCGGCGTGGGAGGCGATGCAGGGCACGTTGCCGGACCTGGCGATCCTCGACATCGGACTGCCGCGGATGGACGGCCTGGAGCTGTGCCGCCGGCTGCGCGCCCGATCGGACCGGCTGCCGATCATCTTCGTGACGTCGCGCGAAGAGGAATTCGATCGCGTGCTCGGCCTGGAGATCGGCGCGGACGACTACCTGTGCAAGCCGTTCTCGATGCGCGAGCTGATGGCGCGCGTGAAGATCCTCCTGCGGCGTGCCGCCCAGATCGCCGAGCCCGCCGACGCCGAGCCGATCCAGGCGATCGGCGATCTGCGGCTCGATCCGGTGCGGCTGGCGGCGACGTGGAAGGGGACGGGCGTCCCGCTGACGGTGACGGAATTCCTGCTGCTGCAGGCGCTCGTCAGGCGGCCGGGCGCGGTGCTCACGCGCGATCAACTGATGGACGGCGCCTATCCCGACCGGACCCACGTGAGCGATCGCACGATCGACAGCCACGTGAAGCGGATCCGCCGCAAGTTCGCGTCGGTCGATCCGGCGTTTGCCGCGATCGAAGGCGTCTACGGCGCCGGCTACCGGTACGCCGGCGAAGCATGACGGGGTTCTCGCGGATCGGCCTCCGGCTGCTCGCCTTCAACCTGCTGGTGGTGTTCGTGCCGGTGGCCGGCATCCTGTATCTCGGCATCTACGAGAGCCGGCTGCTCCAGGCGCAGGAGGCGGGGCTGGTGCAGCAGGCGCGCGTCCTGGCCGCCGCGCTCGGCGATCGCGACACGCTCGAGGGCGAGGCGATCGCGGAGCTCTTCGCGCGGCTCGAGCGCCGCAGCGACGCGAGATTCCGTGTCTACGACACGGGCGGACGCGTGATCGCGGACTCGGCGCGGCAGTCCGCCGCGCCGGCGGCCGACGACCACGATCAGGGGCGATCGTCGTCCGGCGACGAACGCAGCGCGCGCACCCGGCTGCTGTATCGCCTCGGCGCGGGGCTGGCGAACGCGCGCGACTGGGTGCTCTCGATCCCGGATCGCCTGCGGGCGCCGGTCACGCGATCGCCGGCGGACCAGGGCGGCCTTCCCGCCGAAGTGGCGGCCGCGCTGGCGGGACGCTACGGCGCCGCGACCCGGGTCACGCCGGGTCAGCGGTCGGTGACGATCTTCAGCGCGGTGCCTGTCCGCCGGCAAGGCGCGATCACCGGCGCCGTCGTCGTCTCCCAGTCGACGTTCCGGCTGCTCTCGACGCTGTACGCGATCCGGCTGCGGGTCTTCGAGATCGTGGTGGGTTCGATCGTGATGGCCGCGCTGCTGACCGCGCTCGCGGCCACGACCGTGGTGAGGCCGCTGACGCGGCTGCGGCGCCAGGCGCTGGAGGTCGCGGGCCGGCGCGGAGCGTTGCCGGCGGTGTTCGCGGGCGCACGCCGACGCGACGAGATCGGCGATCTCGCGCGCGCACTTGGCGAGCTGTCGCGCCGGACCAACGATCACATCCGCCTGCTGGAGTCGTTCAGCGCCGACGTGTCGCACGAGCTCAAGAACCCGCTGGCCTCGATCCGCACCGCCGCCGACACGATGGCCGAATCCGATTCGCCGGACGAGCGGCGGCGATTTCACGGCCTGATGGTCCGTGACGTGGCGCGGCTCGAGCGGCTGGTCTCGGGGCTGCGCGACGTCGCGCGGGTCGAGGGACAGATCGAGCACGACCGGATCGAGCCGGTGGACGTGGGCGGCTTGCTGCGGGAGCTCGCCGACGCGCCCGGCGCGGCGGCGCGCAGCATCCGGGTGACGCTCGCCCTTCCCGCGTCGCCCGTCGTCGTCATGGCCGCGCGCGAGCGCCTCGCGCAGGTGATCGACAACGTCGTGTCGAATGCCGTCAGCCTGTCGCCGGACGGGGGAGTGGTGTCGATCGCGCTCACCGCCGACGGGCGGCACGCGCGCGTTGCGGTCGAGGACGAGGGACCGGGGATCCCCCCGTCGCACCTGGAGCGCGTGTTCGATCGGTTCTTTTCGTACCGGCCTGACGACCGCGCCCGCGAGCACGTGGGCCTGGGGCTCGCGATCGCGCGGCAGATCGTCGAGAGCTACGGCGGCTCGATTGCGGCCTCGAACCGCACGCCGCGCGGCGCGCGGTTCGAGATCGTGTTGCCTCGCCGGAGCTGAAGCTCCGGCCCAGGTCGGAAAGCTCCGGCCCAGGTCAGAAAACTCCGGCCAGGTCGAACGTCCGGCTACTTCTTCGCGGTGCCGGGCTCGGCCATCTTGCGGTGCTGCTCGGCCAGGACTGCGGCCGGCGTGACGTTGGCGAGCGCGGACTGGATCTTGTTCTTCAGCCCGGAGACGACGTCCCCCTTGCCCTCCATCATCGCGTCGAAGCCGGCCTTGGCCACGTCGGCCGGATCGTCCTTCGGATCGGTGCCGACCTTCGTGTCCATGAGGCCCGCGCGCTCGAAGAACTCCGTCTCGGTCGCCCCCGGCATCAGACAGGTCACCGTGACCGCCGTGTCCTTCAGCTCGTTGCGGATCGCCCACGAGAAGGAATCGATGAACGCCTTGGTGCCGTTGTAGACAGCCTGGAACGATCCGGGCATGAAGCCGGCGATCGATCCGGTGATGAGGATGCGTCCGCTGCCGCGCGTACGCATGTCGCGGCCGACCTTGTGGATCAGGTAGACGGTGCCGGTGACGTTGGTGTCGATGACGTGCTGGATCTCGTCGAACTCCTGATCGAGAAAGGCCTGTCCGAGCCCGTGGCCGGCGTTGGCGAGCAGCGCGTCGACCGGACGGCCGCCGATGACGTCGTAGAGCTCGTCCACGCCTTCGAGCGTCGCGAGATCGGTTTCGAGTGTGTCGACCGACGCGCCGAGCGCGCGAAACGCCTCAGCCGCGGCGTCGATCGGTTCGTCCGCGGCGACGACGAGGTCGTAGCCATTCTGTGCGCAAAGTTTTGCCAGTTCGTAGCCGATGCCGCTCGAGGCACCGGTCACGACCGCGAGGGGACGGGATGTATTGGTCATGCGAACGAGCGTTCGCAAGAATGGCACCAGCGCCGGAGGTGATCCGTTACGATGAGCCGTGCTCACGCTGCGGTCCGCGGTCTGCGCCGTCCTCGTCGCGCTCCTCGTGCAGCCGTCACCCCCGAGGCCGCCCGTGCTCGGCCTGGCGCACGTGCGCCTGCGCGCGAGCGATCTCGCGAAGGCGCGGCAGTTCTACGGCGATCTGCTCGGCCTGCCCGAAGTCCGGCAGGCGGCGCCGAACGTCGCCATCTTTCGCGTGAACGATCGCCAGCGCATCATCGTTCGTGCGCCGCTGCTGCCGGACCGTGACGACCGCTTCGTCGACGTCGCCTTCGAGACATCCGACCTGGCGGGGATGAAAGCGCACCTCAGCTCGAAGACGATCGACGTCCGCGACGCGGCGGACGCGGGCGAAGGGCAGGGAGACGCCATCGAAACCGAGGATCCTGACGGACACCGGGTCCGCCTGATCCGGCTGACGGCCGGTCCGATGACACTCGACGGTCCCGATCGCCGCGTCTCGCGCCGCATCCTCCACGCGGGCCTCACGATCCGCGATGCCGCGGCGGCCGATCGTTTCTACAAGGAGGCGCTCGGGTTCAGCGAGATCTGGCGGGGCGGCCGGCCCGAAGGCACGACCAGCTGGATCAACATGCGCGTGCCGGAGGGGACCGATTACCTCGAGTACATGCTCACCGCCGCGCCCCTCGATCGGCGCCAGCTCGGCACGGCGCATCACATCGCCCTGCTGGTGTCGGACATCCAGGCGGCTCTCGAGACCGTCCGCGCGCGCACGGCCGATGGCGACGCCAACCACCGCGCCGTGCCTCAGATCGGCGTCAACCGCCGCTGGCAGCTGAACGTCTACGACGCCGACGGCACGCGGGTCGAGCTCATGGAGCCGTGGACGGCGCGGTAGCCCTCCAGGCACCGATCCAGCACCCACGTCGCCCGCGCGCCCGATTCGCCGGTCGATTCGCAGCGGCCGTGCCCGCAGAGCTCGTCCACGATCGTCTGGATGAGCGGCTGGTGCACGTGCGGCGGGTTGCGGACCGGAAGCACCTCGAGCCGCCCGTCGAGATCGATCAGGACGTCGCCGTCGGTGAAGATCGGCGTCGAGAGCGTGCCGCGCGTGCCGGTGAAGACGATCGCATCGGACTTGTCGTGCGCGTTGAAGTTCCAGACGCCCGTGCCCAGCACGCCGTTCTCGAAGACGAACGCCGCCGTCGTGACGTCTTCGGCCGCATAGGCGCCGCCCGTGTTCAGCGCGAACCCGCGGGCATCGGTGATCGGTCCCGAGAAGAAGTCGAGCAGGTCCACGCAGTGCGAGGCGAGATCGACGAAGAGCCCGCCGCCGGAGACCGCCGGATCGAACCGCCAGTTCGAGAGGACCGCGCCGCCGGCGACGCGTTCGGTGACCTGCACGTGCACCGACGTCACCGTGCCGATCGCCCGCGCCTCGAGCCGCTCGCGGACGGCGAGGAAGCGGGGCAGCGCGCGCCGGTAGTATGCGACCCACAGCGGCACGCCGCGCGCGCGGAACGCCTCCGTCATCGCGATGCACTCGGCGTGGCTCAGGGCCATGGGTTTCTCGACGAGGCACGGCTTGCCCGCCGCGGCCGCCAGCAGCGCGATCTCCAGGTGCGAGGCGGGAGGCGTGGCGACGTAGACGGCGTGGACCTCGGGGTCCGCGACGAGCGCGGCCGCCCGATCGTAGGCCCGCGGCACGCCGTGGCGGCGCGCGTAGTCCTCTGCCTTCGCGCGATCGCGGCGCATCACGGCGACGAGCGCCGAGCCGCGCGCCTGCTGGAAACCGGGTCCGCTCTTGACCTCGGTGACGTCACCGCAGCCGATGATCCCCCACCCGACGGTCATCTAGATGCGGCGCGGGTCGATCGGCGGCGTCTGCTGGAAGTCGATGAAGGTGGCGGCGACCGCCGGACGATCCTCGCGGACCGACGGGGCGATGGCCCGCACGACGCGGCCGCGGCGCAGCGCGCCTCCGGCCGCGGGGGCGGCGACGATGGTCGGGAGATCGAGCATCATCTCGAGCGGCGTGTTCGGCTCCAGGCGGCGGTGGGCGCGGAAGAGCACGCCGGACCGCGAGATGTTCTCAGTCAATCCGGGCTGCCAGTCCAGCTCGCCCGGGCTCCGGTACAGAATTGCAATCGGGATGGCATACCGCTCGGCTCGCGGGACCTGATTGAGGTGCTTGCCCATGTGGCTTCCTGTCGCCAAGAACTCTACCGCAAAACCTGGTCGAGATGACAGAGTGGAGCATAAACTGTCAATACGTGTACGAATTACACTAATAGACGTCCAGCTTCAGCCGTTTTTCGCGGCGCAGCTTCGAAATATATTCGACGGCCTGATCGGCCGTTCGGCCTCCCTCCCGTTCGACGATGGCCTGCAGCTCCCCCTGGACGTCGGTCGCCATGCGGGCTTTGTCGCCGCAGATGAACACCTCGGCCCCCTCCTCGAGCCACCCGTAGAGCTCCCGCGCCCGCTCGCGCATCCGGTGCTGGACGTAGATCTTGTGGGGCTGATCCCGTGAGAACGCCAGGTCGATTTGGACCAGGCCCCGCCGCTCCCACTCTGTGAGCTCCGCCTCGTAGTAGTAGCCCCAGGCCCGCGACTGTTCGCCGAAGAACAGCCAGTTCCGGCCCGTCGCCCCCGTGATCGCCCGTTCCTCGAGGAACCCGCGGAACGGGGCGACGCCCGTGCCCGGGCCGATCATGATCATCGGCGTCGCCGGATCGGCCGGCATCCCGAAGTGCTTCTGGGCGTCCTGCGTGTAGATCGGCGCGGTCGTGCCGAGGGGCCACCGATCGTTGACGAAGGTGGAGGCGACGCCGAGATGACGGCGTCCGCGCGCCGCGTAGACCAGCGAGAGCACCAGCAGGTGCGCCTCGTCGGGATGGGCGCGCTGGCTCGAGGCGATCGAATAGAGGCGCGGCTGCAGCGGACGGAGCAGGCCGGCGAAGTCCTCGGGCGCGAAGCGGGCGGCGGGGGCGTCGGTCAGCACGTCCAGCACGTCGTGCACGTCGTCCCATCCGCGCAGGTAGCGCTTCAGCGCGTCTTCGGCGCCTTTCTCGAGCAGCGGGCCGAAGGCGCCGGCGCCCTGCGCGGCGCAGGCCTCGAGCAGGCGGCGCGACACGATGTCGAGATCGAAGCTGCGTGCGAGCGCGTCGCGGAACGGCAGCGTGCCGTGCGCGCCGGCCGGGACCGGCTCGTCGCCGGTGGCGCCGAGCCGCGCGAGGATCGCGTCGACGAGCGGCGGCGGGTTGCGCGGGCAGACGCCGAGCGCGTCGCCCGGCTTGTAGGCGATGCCGGATCCGGCGAGCGAGATCACCTGGTGATGGGTGTCCTTCGGCGCGTCGGGCGGCGTGAGACGGAGGCTGCTGGTGCGCGTGCCCGCAAAGGGCCGCCTGGCGGAATAGGACGTCGGCGTGGTCACGGTCGGGTCCTTCAGCATACCCCGCAACCTTCCGGCGGCGCGCTCCGTCCAAGCTTCGTGCTATCGTGTCGGCATATATTGAATAGCGATATATGAGCCGCCAGCCGCCCTACGACCCGCCGGATCGCGAGCTGAAGAAGGGCAGCGCGGAGCTGCTCGTCCTCTCGCTCGTCGAGGCCCGCGCCCGCCACGGCTACGAGATCGGCAAGCTGATCGAGGAGCGGTCGAACGGCGCGCTGCGCTTCAACATCCCCTCGCTGTACCCGCTCCTCTACCGGCTCGAGAAGCGCGGCTGGATCCGCGGACAGTGGATCGAGAAGGCGGGACAGCGGCGGCGCCGCTACTACCGCCTGACCGCGTCGGGGCGCAAGGTGCTCGCGGCGCAGCGGAGCGGCTGGCGCAACTTCGTGGCGGCGATCAACCGCGTCGCCGGGCTCGATCATGCCTAGGCCCGACTGGCGCGGCGAGCTCGATCGCCGGCTGGCCGCGCGCGGCATCGCGCCCGCGCGCCGCGCCGAGATCGCCGCCGAGGTCGCGCAGCATCTCGCCGAGGACGGCCGTTCCACGCTCGATCCGGGCGAGGCGGAACGGCTGGCCCGCGCGCTCGCCGGTGTCGAGCGCCGCGTCACCCTCGATCCTCCCGTGCTCGGACAGACAAGGCAGGCGTTCATGGCCACGCTCTGGCAGGACCTTCGCTACGCGGCGCGCGCCGCCCGGCTCACGCCGGCCTACAGCGTCATCGTCGTCGCGACGCTCGCGCTCGGCATCGGCGCCAACGCGGCGATCTTCAGCGTGATCGACGCGGTGATGCTCCGACCCTATTACCCCGACATGGATCGTCTCGTCGTGCTCAACGAGACGACGAGGCAGGGCGATCAGATGTCGATCGCGTGGCCGACGTTCCAGGACTGGTTGGCGCGCAACCAGTCGTTCGAGCAGCTCGGCATCTATCGCAATACGACGGTCAACCTGACGGGGACCGAGCAGGCCGAGCGTCTCAGCGCCGCCGTCGCGTCTTCCGGCGTGTTCGGGGCCGCCGGCTTCCAGCCGCTGCTCGGCCGCGCCTTCACCGCGGACGACGATGCGCCCGGAGCGGCGCGCGTGGCCGTGCTCAGCGAGCGGCTGTGGCGGCGCCGCTTCGGCGCCGACCCGGCGATTCTCGGCCGCACGATCGTCCTCAGCAACGACGCGCACCTCGTCGTCGGCGTCATGCCGGCCGGCATGCGCTTTCCGTCGCGGCTGACCGACGTGTGGCTGCCGCTTGGCCCGGTCGTGGCGACGTTCCCGCCGTCGCGCGGCGCGCACCCGGGGTTGTACGGCGTGGCCAAGCTGAAGCCCGGCATGACGTTCGAGCGGGCCGTCGCCGACATGGACACGGTGGCCCGCGCGATCGAGCAGGAGCATCCCGACACCAATCGCGACGTGGCCGTCCGCGTCGCGCGCTACTACGATCAGATCGTGTCGGGCATCAGGCCGACGCTGATGATGCTCGTCGGCGCGGTGGGCTTCGTGCTGATGATCGCCTGCGCCAACCTGGCGAACCTCACGCTGGCGCGGACCGAGCGGCGCCAGCGCGAAGTGGCGGTGCGCGCCGCGCTGGGCGCCGACCGGCGGCGGATCGTGCAGCAGCTGCTGGCCGAGAGTCTTCTGCTCGCGGTCATCGGCGGATCCCTCGGCGTGATGCTGGCGGCGTGGATGGTGCGCCTCTTCGTCGCGTCGGGACCGGTCATCGTCCCGCGCATCGATCTGGTCGCCGTGGACGGACGGGTCGTCGCCTTCGCCGCGCTGCTGTCGATCGCCACCGGCGTGCTGTTCGGCCTGATGCCGGCCTTTCGCGCGGCGTCGACCGACCTGCTGTCGGCGATCCGGCAGTCGGCGCGCGGCGCGACGTCGGGCGTCGCCGCGCGGCGGTTTCGCGCCGCGCTCGTCGTGGCGGAAGTGGCGCTGGCCCTCGTCCTGCTCGTCGGCGCCGGCCTCATGATCCGCAGCTTCTCGCGGCTGATGGCGGTCGAGACCGGCTTCGAGCCCGACGGCGTCGTCACGATGCGCCTGTCGGTGCCGGCCTCGAAGTACCGCGACCTGGCGAGGTGGACCGCCTTCCACGACGACCTCGCCGGCCGCGTGGCGGCGATCCCCGGTGTCACGGCCGCCGGCGTCAACAGCGCCGTGCCGCTGGAAGGCGGCGGATCGGAAGCGGGTGTGTTCGTCGAAGGACATCCGATGGTGCAGGGCAAGGCGGACGCGGCGACGCTGTTCCAGACGAGCAGTCCCGGCTATTTCCGCGCGATGGGCATCCGGCTGGTCCGCGGACGGTACTTCACCGAGCGCGATACGCGCGCGGCGGTGCCGGTCGTCATCGTCGACGACTCGCTCGTGGCGAAGCTGTTCCCCGGCGAGGATCCGATCGGCCGCCGCATCGCCTTCGAGTTCCGCGGCGGCGGCCACGGGGCCTCGACCGAGTCGATGACGTCCGCCGCCGTGTGGAGGGAGATCGTCGGCGTCGTCGCGCACGTGCGGCACTACGGCATCGCCGCCGAGCCGCCGTACGTTCAGCTCTACACGCCGTTCAACCAGCTCCCGACCTACTACGAGCAGCGGCGGCCGACGATGGCGCTGTTCGTCCGAACGTCATTGCCGGCCGAGGCCCTGACGGCGGCGATCCGCCGCGAGGCGGCGGCCGTCGATGCCGACGTGCCCGTCTACGGCGTGCAGACGATGAACACGTACCTGCGGCAGAACACCGAGCAGCCGCGTCTCAGCGTCGTCCTGCTCGGCGGGCTCGGCGCGCTTGCGCTCGCGCTCGCGGTGATCGGGATCTACGGCGTCGTCTCGTACTCGGTCACGCAGCGGACGGCCGAATTCGGCGTGCGCATGGCGCTCGGGGCGACGGGGCGCGACGTGCTGAAGCTGGTGGTGGGGCAGGTGAGCGCGCTGGTCGGCGCCGGCCTGGCGATCGGCATCGGGGCGTCGCTGGCGCTGGGATCGGTGATGCAGACGCTGCTCTACGAGGTGTCGCCGCGCGATCCGCTCACGATGACGGCGATAGGCCTGCTGCTCGCCGTCGTCGCGCTGGCGGCCGGTATCGTACCGGCACGGCGCGCGACGCGAGTGGATCCGCTGGTGGCGCTGCGGGCGGAGTGAGTCCGGGCTGCCAGGATCGAGAAGGCCTGCAGCGCCTGTCACGTCACGATTGCACGGGAGGCCGCGGAGCCCGCAGAGAAAGCTGGGTCTCTTTCTCGAGAAGGCCAATGC
>Ga0075362_10000092_pt1 | contig 25059 bp, 19 predicted proteins | sample EndMetdeltDD1762_FD_71397 | JGI IMG/M metagenome (GOLD analysis project Ga0075362, IMG submission 71397) | Populus endosphere microbial communities from Tennessee, USA - Endosphere MetaG P. deltoides DD176-2 | ecosystem: Host-associated > Plants > Roots > Endosphere | place: USA: Tennessee...
TTGTACCGATGGCGGACCTAATTGTGTTTGTCTTTTCCGTGACGAATCCGTGGGCAGCCTCGGCTTGGGATTTTCTCCGTTTAATCGGGAAACAGTGGAAGAAAAATGTCGTGTTTGTGGTCCAACAGGCCGATTTGAGAGATCCTCATGAAGTCGACATCGTCATAAAGCATCTCGATCAGACCATTCTTCAAATTCTCGGTGCAAACTGCCCAATTTTTCAAGTCTCAGCGAAGAAAGCGTTCTTCTCGAAGACAACAACGGGCGTTGACCGGGATCAACTTTGGAAAGAGAGTCATTTTGCCGCTCTGGAAAACTGGATCACCCACACGGTCTCGAAAAGTGACGAGCGAGGCGGGAAATTCCGCTCCATCGCGCAAACTGCTCAAGTGGTCGTGGGTGGTCTCCGGGCACGGATTCAGGGTTCACTTGATATTCTTAAGTCGGACCAGGATAAACTAGCTTTGATCCGTGGATTATTTAACGCACGAAAATCTCAAACCCTACGTCAGGTCGACGGGTTCATGAAGGAGATTGAGCAAGCATATGATGCTTGCCGGCAGCGAGGCGAAAAGGTACTCGAAGAACGGCTTACCTTTGGGCAAACGATCAAGATGATCTTCTCAGGAAACCGCTGGCAGAAGGACTTCCAGAATCAGGTCGAGGCCGAGGTTAAAAAAGAGGTTCAAACCAAAATTGAACACGCTCTGACGCTGCTGGAAACCGATCTTCGTTCGATCTGGCAGGATCTTCAGGAAAAGGTCAATATCGAGTTTGGCACTGATACCAGAAAACAGGTTCGCGCTGTGATGCCCGGATTTCTGTCCCAGCGCCAGATTGTACTACAGAAGCTTCAGCTCACATTGGTCGAGCAGATGTCCGACGCTCGAATCCGGGAGCAGCTACAGAGCCTATTCGGTGAAACTGCTCGATGGCTACGAGTGCCGACCACAGTGGCAGCTGCAGGCGGCGTTGCGACGATCATCGCAGCGCTCAGTCATACAGCAATTCTGGATGTCACTGGCACAGTTGCCAGCGTGGCTGCTCTTACCGGAACTTTGTACGCAGTCTGGCGCCGACGAAAAATTTTGTACGAATATCGGGACCAGATGAATGAAAAACGGCAGGAACTCTCGCGAGCCGTTGAGACACAATTGAAGCATGCTATCGATGCCTTCTACAAAGAGGTTAGCCAAATCTTGTCTCCACTCGAAAGCTTCTGCGAAGCGGAAGCAAGACGGCACTTGCCGCTAAAAGATCAGGTCGCATACCTAGACGAGACAATCGGAACCATCAAAACAGAATTGGGATGACAGGGAACAGCTGTAGGTGGCGAGCAATTAGTATTGAGCGTTCCCGATTGGTCGAGCCAGAAGAGATAGCGCAAGTTTCATGACTCCGGATGCAGCATTCATAAGCCGGTTCATCCGGAGATTGATCAGTGCGATTGCAATGTGGGCTATTGCGTTTTTCGTCACTTTTTCCGGGAACGAGCTCATTTTTCTTTTGCTCATTGGATTGCTGGGAATGGCTGGGCTCTGGGAATATTTCCAGATGATTGAGCAATCAGGGACGCGTTGTTTCAAAAAACTTGGCATGGTCTGCGGCGCCATTTATTTTATCGGTAGTTTCTTGGCATTACGCACGAACAGCCAGAGTGTGGCGTACGATTTCGAAATGTTCGTGATGTTGATTTTTCTGATGGGGGTGTTTGCCCGACAGATGTTTCGACCGACGACAAAGCACGCTCCATTGGAGACCATGGCCTACACGCTATTCGGGCTTCTCTACGTCAGCTGGTTATTTAATTTCCTCACAAAGATCGTATACGTCATCCCGCGGCTACCCAGTGGTGAGACAATAGGTCAATTCTACGTTTTTTATCTGGTTGTTGTGACCAAACTCAGCGATATGGGCGCCTATCTCGTTGGAAGCCGAATTGGCCGACATCGAATGCTGCCGCACATCAGCCCGGCCAAGACATGGGAAGGATTCTTCGGGTCCTTTGCTTTTGCGGTGGTTTGCAGCGTTGCGCTAATACTCTTGATGCCGACCCAGTTAGCTCGGTTAAATGTGATACATGCGGTTATTCTTGGAGTGATCATTAGTATAGCTGCGATGGTTGGCGACCTGGGAGAATCGATCATCAAGCGGAGCACTGGCGTCAAAGATTCAGGATCAGTGTTACCCGGGATCGGCGGAATGCTGGACCTGATCGACAGCCTGTTGTTTACTGCTCCCCTCCTCTTCTTTTACTTGAAATTTTTAGTACGATGAGAAAACGCCGTATCATTCTCCTCGGCGCGACAGGTTCGATTGGAATAAGCACCATCCGGGTTGCCGAGACGATTCCGGACCGGATGGAGATCCTTGGAATGGCAGCCTACCGGAACACGGCCAAACTCGCAGAAGCAGCGAATCGGCTCCGGCCGGCCGCGGTCTGCATTGTCGATCCAACTACGGTCGACGATCTGCGTACAGCCTTACATTATCGCCCTCAAGTCTTGGTCGGAGCTGAAGGGCTTGTCGAGCTATCGACGATGAAGGGAGCCGATCTAGTCCTCGTTGCGATCATCGGCATTGGAGGGCTCCATCCTGCACTGGCAGCGATTGATACTGGAAAAGATCTTGCGATCGCCAGCAAGGAGATCCTGGTGATGGCCGGCGAAACTGTGATGAGTCATGCCCATACAAAAGGGGTAAATGTTCTCCCCGTCGATAGTGAACATAACGCCATTTTCCAATGCCTGGAAGGGAAGCGCCCCGACCAGATCCAAAGTCTCATTCTGACGGCTTCCGGAGGACCGTTTCGCCAACTTCCGACCGAACAACTCGCACATATTACAAAGGCTGATGCGTTGAAGCACCCAACATGGAAGATGGGCCAAAAGATTACGATCGATTCGGCGACTCTCTTTAACAAAGGGTTGGAGATGATTGAGGCCCGATGGCTGTTTGATGTGCCGATGACACAAGTGCAGGTTGTCATCCACCCGCAAAGCATTGTCCATTCATTGGTCGAATTTGTCGATGGATCGATCCTGGCTCAACTGAGTCATTCCGATATGTGTTTTCCGATTCAATATGCAATGACCTGGCCGGAACGGGTCAAAACCACGCTCAAACCGCTTAACCTAGCCGATTTAAGCCGCCTTGATTTTGAGGAGCCACGGTACAACGATTTCCCAGCGCTCAACCTTACGCGCCACGCCGGTGAAACTGGAGGTATTTTGCCGACTGTGTTGAACGCGGCAAATGAAATTGCAGTCGAAGCATTTCTAGAGAACCGGATTTCGTTTCCCGAGATCTGGCAATTAGTAGCAGAAACGATGGCGCAGTTTCCGAATTTGGCTAGACCCAGCCTGGATGATATAGTCCGGGCAGATAGCACCGCTCGAGAATATGTCCGCGGCGTTTTAGATAAATGTTAGTCTATGATTTTCAGTATCTTTCGCGTAGCCCTCACAGTCATTGAGGTCCTTCTGATTTTTAATCTGCTGATCATCGTGCATGAGCTGGGCCATTTTCTCGCGGCACGCTGGCGTGGTTTGCATGTCGATAGATTTGGTATCTGGTTTGGCAAACCAATCTGGAAAAAGACCATCAACGGTGTGGAGTACAGCCTTGGTTGTATCCCGGCTGGCGGCTTTGTACTTCTCCCTCAGATGGCCCCTATGGAGGCGGTGGAAGGAAAACCCGGAATCCCGCGTCAGGACTTGTCTCCGGTTCGCCCGTTCGATAAGATTATCATAGCGTTTGCTGGACCGTTTTTTAGTCTTCTCTTGGCTTTGGTGTTCGCAGGGATCGTTTGGATGGTTGGAAGACCAACTGCAGAGGCAGAAGCTACCACCACCATTGGGTATGTGATTCCGGGTCAACCCGGGGAGAAAGCCGGATTTCAACCGGGAGATAAGATTTTGGAAGTTGACAGCCACCCTGTGACTCGATTTCAGGGCATGGTCAACAGCGTTTCCTGGTACGTCGTCCGAAGCGAAGGGGAAACCATTCCGTTTAAGATCCAGCGTGGCAATGAGACATTGACGATCAATACAGGGTACACAAAACCTGAAACGAACGGATGGGAACGGCGAGCACTTCGCGAAGTTGGATTACAGCCGGCGATCACACCCATCGTTGCACGCGTTGCCAAGGGCTCATTAGCAGCCAAGGCAGGCCTTCAGGCGAATGATGAAATCATCGCAGTGGGTGGCGAAAAGCTATATCATCCACAACACATCCTGGAATGGGCACAAGCACACCCAGGTAAACCGCTTCCATTGACCATCAATCACGCTGGAAAAACACTGGAAGTGAATATGGAGCCCTCCAGACCGACGATCGATTTCGTCCCAAAAAACAGCCCGGCTGAAGTGGCCGGTGTCAAACCAGGCGATGTTGTCGTCGCGCTCAACAATCGCCCGATTTTTGACCATACGGAAATCAACAAACAGGTTGGTTCCCATCCCACTCAACCGGTCACTTTGACGCTCCGTCGCGGCACCGAAACGCAGATAGTCCGCATCCTGGCTGCTAAACCGGATGGTGAAAATACGCCGATTCTTGGTATCCGATTCAAGGATGATACCAACGGCATCGTTTGGGATGGCAACGGCAAGATGACGATTATTCACATTTCACCGGTCGAACAGGTCTCGGCAGCAATTCAAACATTGACAAACACGATCGGCGCTCTGCTTTCCCCTCAATCGGATATCAAACTTCAGCATATGAGCGGTCCCATCATGATCATGCGGACCTACTATCTGTTGTTCGCTAGTAACTTCGGATGGCAGCTGGCGCTTTGGTTCAGCGTGGTATTCAACACAAACCTCGCAATAATCAATCTTCTCCCGATTCCGGTCTTGGATGGCGGACATATCGTCCTCGCAGTAGTTGAAGCCATCCGACGGCGGCCAATCAATATTCGAGTCTTGGAAATCCTCCAGGGAGCCTGTGCTCTGCTCTTGATCGGATTCATGCTGTACATTTCGTTCTATGATGCACAGGATCTTCCATGGAATCAGAAGGTGAAATTTAGCGTACCCGCAAAACCTGCTCCACCCGAAAATCCATGATATCTGCCTATTTTTGCTCTGATCCTTTCCGCTACGCGCGTCGGCCAACTCGAGAAGTAAGAATCGGCAATGTAGGGGTAGGTGGACCAAATCCAATTCGGGTTCAGTCGATGGTCACTTGTGACACCATGGATACGGCGGCATGCATCCAACAGACCATGGACCTTGCTACAGTCGGCTGCGAAATTGTTCGAATCACGGCCCCGACCGTGAAAGACGCAAAAAATCTCGAACTGATCAAGAAGGGATTACTGGAACGAGGCTGCGATATTCCGATCGTTGCAGATATTCATTTTAAACCGGAAGCTGCACTTGAGGCCGCTCTTTGGGCCGATAAGGTGCGTATCAATCCCGGTAACTACGCGGACTCAAAAAAATTCGCTGTGAAAGAATACAGCGACGCTCAATACGAGGCTGAACTCGCGCGGATTCGGGAGCGATTCACCCCGCTGGTAAAACGTTGCCAGGAACGCAAGATCAGTCTTCGGATTGGAACAAATCATGGATCGTTGAGCGATCGAATCATGAATCGCTATGGTGATTCTCCACTGGGCATGGTGGAAAGCGCTCTCGAGTTTGCCCGGATCGCCCGTGATTGCGGTTTCCATGCTTTTATTTTCTCGATGAAAGCGAGCAATCCGAAGGTGATGATTTCTGCCTATCGCCTGCTTGTTTCCCGCCTGTACGAGGCCGGGCCTGACTGGAATTATCCTGTCCACCTTGGCGTTACTGAAGCTGGTGATGGCGAGGATGGCCGGATCAAAAGCGCCATTGGGATTGGTTCACTCCTGGCAGACGGAATTGGAGATACTGTCCGGGTTTCACTCACAGAAGACAGCATCCACGAAATCCCTGTTGCAAAGGCGCTTGTCGCAAAGTACAACCAACGGTCACCAGAAACGACCAGCGATTTCCACACCAATACTGAACTTTCGTTTGACCCATTCAGTTTCGTCCGCCGAGCATCGGCAACTCTCCAGTCGTCCGGCACGACAGTCGGTGGAGAAGAATTAGTGCGTGTTTTTGTACGCCAGCAAACGTTGAACCAAATCACCCATAAACTGGACCGTATGGGAGATTTCCAACCGGAAGCGACGGTGGAATCGGCCAAACCGGTTGAAGTCGATCCTCTCGATTCTGTTTCGATTGCGTCCGTTAATGCTTCTGCCGCGCCGCAACTGGTTACTATTCCTGACGGGTATGGTTTACCAGTCATAACTGCCTATCGGTTGTTGGCTGCGAACCTAAATGCACGCCACCCGATCCTATTAAAGGACACCTTTACTCCGTCAGTAGATTCCGGACGAGAGTTTCTCGACACTCTGTTGGAATCGTCGACGAACATCGGCACACTGTTGTGCGATGGCATTGGTGATGCGGTTCTTGTCCAGAATGAAGAGGCCCCCGCACAATCGCTTCGACTTGCTTATAATATTCTTCAGGCAGCAGGCAGCCGAATTTTTAAGACTGACTATGTGGCCTGTCCATCGTGTGGACGAACGCTGTTCAATCTGCAAACCACGACTGCGCGTATCAAGGTGGCAACAACCCACCTCAAAGGCGTCAAGATTGCGATCATGGGCTGTATCGTCAATGGTCCTGGGGAAATGGCGGACGCCGATTTTGGATATGTGGGTGGTGCATCCGGGAAAGTGAACCTCTACGTTGGCAAGAAGGCCGTAAAGTTCAATATTCCAGAAGCCGAAGCGGTAGATCGCCTCATCGATCTGATCCGTGAGCATGGAAAATGGATAGATTCAGCCAGCAACGTCGAAACTATGATCGGCGCGTGAGGAGGCCCCTCAATGGGTAGAGGCGTCATGCAAGTGTCGGCGAAACCAATCGAGTAGCGTCGGCTCCTTCTGAACACGATGCTCGGGCGTGGGCTCGGATTGGGTCCGTATCGACTCCACTGGCTTGTTGTTATTTCGCGCTGTCAACTTACTCGGGCGTAGCGGAAGAGCTGACGTCGCCCAGACCCAGACTCTGCCTTCTTCTCCAACCGCAGCGATCCAACGATTATCCGGGGACCAACCAACCGACCAAACTGGTTTGTCCACATCCAACAGGTCTAGGCGTTTCTTTCCATTGGGATACCGGACTGCGTTGACACGGCCATCTTCTCCAGAGCTGACGAGCCATGCTCCATTGGGTGACCAGGCGAGCCGCCGACTGCCGCCGACTCCCGGATTATGCACCTGGGATGTAAAGACTGCCTCCCCGGTTACCGCAGAATGGACAATGACCCGGCCATCCTGATGTGCCGTCGCGATCCATTTGCCGTCGGGTGAATAACGGACGCCGTTCACTTCATCCAAGCCATAGCCGAATGGAGCTTTGTAGGCCTTAGGCACATTCTGGCGACGCCATTTCAACTCTCCAGATTTCGAGTCAAACAAAAGCAATCGACTTGCCTCATGACCGGTGGCCACTGCAAACAGCCGCCCTTTAGGGGACCAATCGACTCCGAGTCCATCGGCATCTAGCTGAATGGAGGTCCGAAGAAACCCCTCGACGTCCCATTCCTTAGCCAGTCCCGTGAAATCGACGGCTATCAACGATGTGCCGTTCGGGTTCCAGGCCAGGTCCGTAACCCAACCATCGTGAATCAATTTTTTTTGCATTTTGTCGCCCTGCCAAAGCTGGACAGTACCATCCTTGCCGGCACAGGCCAGAAACTGGCCATTCGGAGACCATTCCAATCCCCAGATCTCCTGCTGTCCGGTGTCGAAACTTCGTTCAACTGTAAGATCGGGAAGCCGATAGATTCGGATCAATCCTCTTCCGCCAATGGCAAGAAACTGGCTATCAGGGGACCATGCAAGGCTATAAAGACCCAGATCGACCTTCGCCGTCCAGAATGGGTCTGGGTCTGGAGTTTTCGCGACAGGTAACAACCCTTGTGAAAATGCAGGCAGGGAAAAGCCTAAGATGATTAATCCGCCTACAATATGCTTCCAAACCATGGATGACAGGATCGGAAGACCAGTCAGGACCTTGCATTCAACAAGATCGAGCAGGTAGAAAATTTCAAGACTGGTGAAATTTTCATTAAGCACTATAGCGCTCTTGGCCGGAAAATAGTAGGTTCACACGCAGACGCATAACTGAAAGGGCAGTGTATATCAACAGAATTTGGTCACACATAAATGTATGCTACCTCGCCAAAAACACACAGGAAAACTTCAACGACTGGTCTCTTTCTACAGGGGAAGCTCACGCACGGTGCGCAGCAGATCTTCCATTCAAATCAAGATTCGAGCTAAATTTCATACTCTGTAACGTCTAACGAGAGCCTCGGCATCAAAAAATCGAGCAGTCGTATAATCGATTTCTCAACAGTCTCATCACCGGTATGAATCGTCATTTCAGGATTTTTTGGAACTTCGTAGGGAGCACTAATCCCAGTAAAATCCTTGATCTCACCTGCCCGGGCCCGTTTATAAAGGTTTTTGGGTCACGTCGTTCGCAAAGCTTCAACGGAGTATTCACAAATACCTCAACGAACTTAATGTCTGCACTCAAGACTATTTTCCGAGCACGGTCGAGGCGATAGGGAGAAATGCTTCTTACTGGATCGAATGAGGTTCACCCCGTCGCATGCGGAGATCGGAATAAAAGTCAAAGGTTCGACACTTAGCTTTTTGAGGAACTCCCGGCATTCCGCCTTAATCTTTTGAAAGACCGGCTCAGAGAGCCCAGCAAGATCCATCTTGTTGACCAGAACAATGATCTTACTAACCCCCCAGCATGCTCAGGAGGTAGGCATGGCGTTTGCTCTGCTCTTGGATCCCTTCATTGGCGACGATAAACAACAAGGCCACATCGGCCGTTGCTGCGCCTGTAACCATGTTTTTCAGAAATTCCTTGGACCCGGTGCATCGATAATCACATAGGAACGACGCTTCGAGCTGAACCAGATCTGAGACACATCAATCGTGATATTTTGGTCCCGTTCCGCTTGTAGGGCATCCATCAGGAATGCCCACTCAAATGGCATCCCGCGCCGTTGGCAGGCTGTCTGGATCTGCTCAAACTCCAACTGGGAGCGATCCAGTCTCGTACAACAGGCGCCCCACAAGAGTCGATTTGCCGTGGTCGACATGTCCCGCGATCACAATCCGAAGTGCCTCGCCACTTGCCAAGGTCTTGACCTCAGCTTCTTCGGTCGGTAAAATTAACGCCTGTCATACCCTTTTGACTTTTATCTCTCTTTAAAGTCAGAAATTTTTCCGCGTTTTCCGCCGTCGACACTCAAAATCCTAACAAATTTACATGTATCCATTGGCTCGCAGACGCTCAAAAGCATCTTCAGCCTCCTGATCTTGTATCCGTGAACTACGTTCCGAAACTCAGGTGTATCTTAGCTCTTCAATAATTTCCGCCACACTGCTTGCATCGGATTGAGTCGGCTTTGTGCATGGAGCACACCCTAAGCTCCTGTATCGCATTCCGTTCTTTGAGAAATAGAGACCCACGATCGGAATTTTCTCCCGCTCGATGTATTCTCAGACGTTCAGCTCGGTCCAATGAAACAATGGATGAACTCGGATATGCGTCCCCGAATCGAAGTTGGTTTTGAATTGATCCCAACAACTCTGGGGGTTGATTCTTGAAATTCCACTCGAAATTTTCGTCGCGCGGTGAAAAATACCGTTCTTTCGCACGTGTGCCCTCCTCATCCCGGCGAATACCGACGATTACAGCCTGGTATCCCTGCTCTTCAATAATCGCCTGGAGAGCGTCCTTTTTCAAAAGACTGCAGCACTCCGCCCGGATGTTGCGTCTGTTTGGAAAGGTATTCCCCATTTCAAGAGCAGCCCGGTTCTTACCGACAATCAACCGTTATCCTCCACCCTCGCGCCAGACGATCGCGAAACTCTATCATCTCTGGAATCTTGTAGCTGGTGTCCACATGGATACAAGGAACCGGGATATGCCCGAAAAAGGCCTTTTGTAATAGCCATAGCATCACGGAGAAATCTTTCCCGATACTCCAAAGTATTGCGATCTTCTTAAACTTGCGATACACCTCGCGGATGATGTAGACGCTTTGATTCTCCAGCGCATTAAGGTGCGCGTGCTTTGATTCCATTGCTAAATATTCTCTCCCAAAAATGTGTGAATACCACACTCGGTCTTGTTGAATCCTGTCCAACGCCCCTTCCTCCTATCCTGATACCATGGCTTTGGTGCAGGGTTGACAACCAATACTACTGAATCCACGATCGACCAACGAGTTATAAGGGATCTGACAAGTGCGAATATAGTTCCAGACTTGATCTCTGGACCATCCGACCAAAGGATTCACCTTCAGAATACTCTCCCCACGCAGTTTATCAAACTCGTACAGCTCAAGGACCCGAGCCGCTGCGTGAACGGAAGACTGATCACGGCGAACCCCTGTGATCCAGGCATCCAAACCGCTCAATGTCTTCTGCAACGCATGACCTTGCGCAAGGCACAACAGAAATCCGGTCTTCTTTCCCAAAGCGCTTGCCCGAATTCCATTGCCTGTTGATCCAGCGATTGCTCGGGAACAACCAGTTCAATGATGATATTAAAAAAAAGATCCTAACCGGTTTTTCAACTCAATCGTCTCCGGAAACAAAAGACCGGTATCAATAGAAAAGACCGGCAACTGAATCCCAGCCCTGACCGCATGATGAATAGTAACCAGACCTGCACCTTGAAAACTTGTTCCGATAGCCGCCCGCTCGCCGAATTGTTCCCACACCCAGCCAAGAATTTCTTCCGGAGATGCATACTCAAATTGAGCTGCCAAAGAATGAACCTCATCGGCAGTCAGCAAATTGGCTTTGGGCATTGCCCCTATTCTCTAGATATTAATAGAGTATTCGCAAACAGTTTATTTTCATGGGTGATCGTCCCACCCTAGATGAACTGAAGGTTGGTGCTCCATCGCCGCCGGAGGCATTAACCGTTCAGCGAACGATTTTCACCACTTTGAAAAAAGAAGCAAAGACGGATGGGACCCAACACAGGCATCGTTCCTTAAATCAGAAAAACCTAGCGATGTTTATCCGAGGCTACGGACCGCTTCGACAACGTGCTCAGCTGTGATCCTGAGCTCTTTCATTACTGTGCCGCCGGGCGCACTCAAACCGAACCGGTTGATACCGATCACCTTGCCATCTAGACCGACCAATTGGTACCAAATCTCCGGGACACCGGCTTCGATTGCGACACGCTTACGACACGTAGGCGGTAGAACCTCGTCTTGATAGCTTTTCTCTTGGTGCAAAAAACGATCTAGGGACGGGACCGACACTACACGGACGCCATCACCGATTTGCTTCGCAGCCACCAAGGCGTGCTGCAATTCGCTCCCGGTCGCCAGAATGATTGTGTTCAGGATTCCTGTCTCTTTGCAGGCAACATAAGCGCCCTTCAGAACACCTTTGCGACGCACATCGGCAGGAATATCATTCTGAATCGGCAGTGCCTGACGGCTCAGAGCCAAAAGCGTTGGACCATCGGTTCGCAACAGGGCAGCGGCAAAAGCACCAGCGGTTTCTTCGGGATCACCGGGCCGTATCACATCCAGGTTTGGAATGAGTCGAAGGCTACTGATCGTCTCCACCGGCTGATGGGTTGGACCATCCTCACCAACACCCACGGAATCGTGGGTAAAGATATAAATGACCGGAAGCTTAGCCAAGGCAGCGAGTCGGATTGAAGCCCGACAATAATCGGCAAATACCAAGAAAGTGGCGCCAGAAGGTCGGAAGATACCGTAATATCCGAATCCATTTAATATGGCAGCCATCCCGTGCTCTCGGATACCGAAACGGATATTCCGGCCCGCGCGATTCTGCGGCGTAAAATCTTTATCGCTCTGGATATAATTCAACGTCGAACCGTGCAGGTCAGCACTTCCGCTAATAAGGAGAGGAACTGCTTCTGCGATCGGCTGCAGCACGTCGCTCCCCGCTTTGCGTGTGGCAATCTTACTATCGGCGCTGAACACAGGAATTTTGGAGAGGAGATCGTCGGGAATTTCATGGTGCACCCCTCGATCAAGTAGCTCTGCTAGTTCAGGATTAGCCTTTCTCCAGGCTGTAAAATTAGCCTGCCAAGCTTCATACTTCTCCTTTAGCTTCAATTTGTGTTCGGAGAAATGTTTGATAACCTCCGGAGAAACATAGAATTTCTCGTCCGGCAAACCGATAGCCTTGCGGCTGGTATCCACAAATTTGGCTCCCGCTTCCCCGTGCCCCTTGCTTGTACCAGCAACTTCTGGGATGCCTTTGGCAATTTCAGTTCGCGAAATAATGAATTGCGGCTTGCCCGTCGTAGAAGTCTTCGCTGCGAGGTATGTTGTGAGAAATGCTTCAAGGTTGTGGCCATCAACGGTATGGACTTCGAAGCCGTAGGCTCGGAATCGTCCAGCTGTATCTTCGCTTTGGGTTTCCTTCGCCATCGCATCGAGTGTCACATCGTTTGAATCATAGATCAGGATCAGGTTATCGAGTTTTTGGTGCCCTGCGAATGCGACGGCTTCGGAGGCAATTCCTTCCTGCAAACAGCCATCCCCAGCAAGACAAACAATTTTGTGATCGAAAATTGTGTGTTCGGGTGTATTGAAACGGGCTTCGGCCATTTTAGCAGCCACGGCCATACCGACAGCATTGCCCACGCCTTGTCCCAATGGACCAGTCGTCGCTTCGATACCCGGCGTATCACCGAATTCCGGATGTCCTGGAGTCTTGCTGTGGAGCTGGCGAAAATTCTTGATATCTTCCCGGGAAACATCGTAGCCCGTCAGATGGAACCAGGCGTAAAGGAACATACTGCCGTGGCCGGCTGAGAGGACAAATCGGTCCCGATTCAACCAATTTGGATCGTCAGGATAAAACCTCAAGGCGTGTCCAAAGAGAACAGCACCCATTTCTGCCGCACCCAGCGGCAAACCAAGGTGACCCGAAGCCGCAACCTGTACAGCATCCATTGCTAAACCGCGTGCTTCATTCGCAGCCCGAGAGAGAATTTCAGTATTAAATGCCATAGCGATATTAATCTTTGATAAATCACGATTTGCCGTGCGCAAACAACATCTCATTTCAGTTCTTGAAATGGAGCGAAAAATTGAATGAATTTTTTGCTGGCCAGAGCTGCATGATGAGCGTAAGTATCCACCCTTTTTTGGATACCATGAATCAAACACGTCTTCGCTTAGGAGTACCGTCGGGAAGTCTCCAGGAGACCACTCTTGATCTGTTTGCGAAGGCCGGCTATCAGATCACTGGTTCGAAGCGATCGTATAAACCAACGGTTGACGATCCTGAGCTGGAAGTACGTCTGCTTCGGGCGCAAGAGATCAGCCGGTACGTTGAGCATGGCTACCTGGACTGCGGAATCACGGGCAAGGATTGGATCGAAGAAAATAATTCTGATGTCGAGGTTTTCGGCCGACTGGAATACAGCAAGGCGACCTCCAGCCCGACCTATTGGGTCCTGGTAGTTCCAGCCAACTCATCCATTCAATCAATCCAAGATCTGGAAGGGAAACGGATCGCTACCGAAGCGGTTGGAATGACTACGCGGCACTTAGAATCGAAAGGTATCAAAGCTATAGTGGAATTCAGCTGGGGATCAACCGAAGTTAAAGTTCCCGAGTTGGTCGACGCCATTGTTGATATCACCGAAACTGGTACTTCGCTTGAGGCCAATAACCTCCGGATTATTGAAACCATCACCGAATCATACCCACAAATCATTGGGAACCATGACTCGATGAAAGATCACTGGAAACGGAGCAAAGTTGAACGACTAGTTCTACTGCTTCAAGGCGCGTTGAACGCCCGCAATAAAGTCGGGCTCAAAATGAATCTGGAACAGGCTAAATTGCAGGTCCTTCTGGAGAGCCTTCCAGCACTACGCAATCCAACCGTGTCGCCTCTGGCCCAGCCAGGCTGGGTCGCGATCGAAACAGTAATCGATGAAAAGATTGTCCGGGAGATTATCCCGGGACTGAAAAAACTGGGAGCGGAAGGGATTATCGAGTATCCGTTGAATAAAGTTGTTTATTAGGTATCAATTCACTACAGGGCGTTAGCCCGGGATTTGAATTTACCAGCATTGATTAGTTTTATATGGGTTCACTGAAAAAGAGAAGAAAAGCAAAGATCGCTAAGCACAAACGCCACAAACGCATGAAGGAAAATCGGCACAAGAAGCGTTTGCGATACAAGTCCTAGATCATAGAGTAATCCCATGAATATTTTGGGGTTGGCACCCCTGCTGCTGTTCATTGAAGCAGTTGTTGCTCCTCGTACGGAAGCCGCCCTAGCGACTGCGAGGGAAAGGACTCCTCCAAAATACCGAACTCTTGAGGATACATTCTATTCTGAGATTCGCCCTGCAAGCCCAGAGCAGCTCCTTGGGAAAAATCTCGAGCGCAAAGCGGATGCCCAAGCATCGTACATGCAAGGCATACTCCTGGAAGAGGAGGGCAATTACGAGGAAGCACTTGAAGCATATACTCAAGCGCTCCAACTCGATCCTGGCGGTAATCCGCAACTCACAGTCCGGATTGCCCACGAGTATGCCAAGCGCGGCGACGTTGCGAATGGGATCGATCTGCTCAAGGACCTTGCCAAAGTTCGTCCAAACGAGCCGTTAACATTTCTGAATCTCGCCTATTTTTATCTCAAACAGCTCAAGAAGCCGGGCCTTGCCCTCAAATACGCAGAGCGAGCTACCCAGCTCGACCCTCAGAATGTCGTCGGCTACCAGACTCTCTTCGAAGTTTACATGGCACTCAAGCGGAAGCGGGATGCCGAATCTGTGCTGACAAAAGCGCAAAAGCTCGATGCTAAAGACCCTGGATTCTGGCTAAACCTGACCGACCTTTCCATTCGCCTTTACGTGACCGACAACGGTAATTTCCCACAGTCGAAGGCTGCGGCGGTGATCCCTTTGCTGAAAAAAGCGGCAAGTCTCGCCGACAATGATGGAAATACCCTGGCTAAGATCGGGGATGGCTACGTCCTAATCGATCAGGTCTCAAGCGCGATTCCATTCTATTTGCAGACACTGGAGCTGAACAAGAACAACGCCGATGTGCGTTACAAACTCGCGCAAAGTTTTCTCAAGACCGGTCAGCGTGATCAGGCGATCCAGACTTTGGAGGATATGCTCAAAGCAAATCCGCTGAAGTTCGAGATCTACGAATTCCTCGCTCGACTCTATGAGGAAGGTGACAACAAGGAAAGAGCACTGACGAATTACGAACAAGCACTTCTGCTTGCGCCGAACCAACCAGAAAACTACCTCCATACCGCTGAACTCCAGCTTCAGCTTAGGCAAACTGATCGTGCGATCAAGACGCTTGAGGAAGCCCACCATCGGTTTCCACTACCGCAAATTACGTATGGATTGGCGATTGCGTTATCGAATGCCGAACGATTTACCGACGCCCTCCCAATTTACGAGACATCTCTCCAGGAAGCACGCTCCAGCCAGAATGAAGTCATCGACAGCAACTTTTATTTTAACTACGGCGCGGCGGCTGAGCGGTGCGGGTTGGTCGACAAAGCAGCAGGACTTCTGAAAAAGTCAATCGAGTTAGATCCATCAAAAGCAGCTCAAGCCTACAATTACCTCGGCTTCATGTGGGTCGATCGAAACCTTAACTTGGATGAGGCTGGCACAATGATCAAAAAAGCCCTCGAAATCGACCCCGACAATGGCGCTTACCTAGACAGCCTTGGGTGGTACTACTTCAAGAAAAGGGACTTCGGAAAAGCGCTCACTGAGCTGCTGCATTCGGTCGAACGAATCAATCCCCCAGATTCGGCTGTATTCGAACACATTGGCGACACCTATCATTCTCTCGGAAACAGCTCGGAAGCGCTCAGTTATTGGCAGAAGGCTTTAAGCATGGATCCTCAAAACCAGGAAATCGCTGGAAAAATCGATCAGTCAAAAGCAAAGCTGACAGCAAACCCGAGCCCCTCCCCGATTCCAAGTCCAGCAAAGGCTGTAAATAGCCCAATACCGGAAGCATCTCCGACAACGGATAGCAATAACTCGGAAAGAGATCGATAGGTGCCAGTCGCCTCCCTCCGTGACTCTCTAGCCCAGAAATTTCATTATGGCTAACGAAATTTCTGTGCTGATTGTCCCTACGAGCCATCATATTCTCAATCTGACTTTTTTTCGTGCGGTGAAAATTGGATCATGAGGGCAAAAAGGAACAAAACCTTTATAGAACCTGTTAAGACTGAAAAGTGCTTAATTAAAGAAAGCGGCATCTCTCAGCGCCGCCCAGGCAGCGCTGAGAGATGCCGCTTTGATCTTGCAGTTTTGTTCCTGTCTCACATGCTTAGCCAGATCTCATGTTGCATCACTTCGTGATGCAAAAAGTGGGTTAAACCATTCGCAATTCAGGTTGCCGCCGGACGATGAACGGTTCTATCCGAGCATAGATCTTGGCTACAACGGTTGCTACGACGTTTACGTGTGTCTCGTCGTAATTAATACTCAGGACGTTGCTGGTCCGGTGAAGCAACGACAGAAGATCGGTCCGATCCAGCGGAAGAGCCAACTCCACCTTTTCGATGCGATCCACCAACATATCGGCCATCCGATGAAGTAGATCATCAAGCCCTTTGCCTGATCGGGCTGACAAAAAGACCGCCTCTGGAAAATGGAGACGCAACGCATGAAAGATCGACTCATCGGTGATCCGGTCTACCTTGTTCAGCACCGTGATCATCTTCTTGGAGTCGGCTCCCAACTCTTCCAATACCTTCATCGTGGTCCTATAGAAGTCGTAGACACGTGGATGACTAGCATCCAATACATGGACAAGAAAGTCTGCCAGGAGCGCTTCTTCGAGAGTTGCTTTGAAGGCTTCCACGAGATGGTGCGGCAGGTTCCGTATAAAACCAACCGTATCCGTCAGGAGTAATCCTTGGCCTGAAGGCAAAGCGACACGGCGAGTCGTTGTATCAAGTGTCGCAAAAAGTTTATCCTCCACCAGAACATTTGCGCCGGTCAATTTTTTGAGGAGCAATGATTTACCGACATTGGTGTAACCGACAATCGCAGCGAGCGGAAGCGAAACTCGTTCCCGATGTTTACGCTGTGTCGCCCTTCGGGATCGGACCAGAACAAGGTCAGCTCTCAATCGATTGATCTGTTTCCGGACCAGGCGACGGTCACTTTCAAGCTGGGTTTCTCCTTCTCCTTTTCCACCGACACCACCTCCTTGCCGGCTCAAATGGCCCCATGCTCGCGTCAAACGTGGTAAAGAATACTCCATCCTGGCCAGATCCACCTGAAGTCGGGCTTCTTTCGTTCGAGCTCTATTCGCAAAGATATCAAGGATCACTTCCTGACAATCGATCACCACGATTTTGCTCAAAGCTTCCCAGTTTCGTTGTTGAGCCGGGCTCAACTCATGATCGAAAATGATGACATCTGCGCCAAGTGCCTTAGCATGATCGGTGATCTCTTCAGCCTTACCAGACCCAACATAATATCGAGGGTTCGGCTGCTGGACTCGTGTCACGAGCGTACCCACTACCGGGATATCCAGTGTATTGACTAATGAATCCAATTCAGCAACCAAATTTTCGGTTTCTTCCTTTTGGCCGATGTCACGATAAACGCCGACCAACAGCGCTTTTTCAACCAGCTTGGGTTTCTCTTTGATATCGAACATTCGATTCGTTACTTCTGAAAAAAGCGTTTGATCGCATCCGAGACAATCTGAACTTCATCATCAGTCAGCTCAGGGAAAATCGGGAGAGCCAGCACCTCATCCGTTGCCCGTTCGGATTCCGGATAAGACCCAGCAAGATGAGCAAAACAATCCTGGCGATGTAGTGCGACTGGGTAATAGATTTCGGTTTCAACACCACAATCGGATAGGTAATTGCGCAACTCATCACGCATGGTCGTACGAACTACAAACTGGTGATAGACATGTCCTCGAGCTCCTAACCGGTCAGCAAACGGCTCGATTGGCAATACCAACTCCGGCTCGAGAAAGGCGAGTTCCCTCTTATAATGCTGAGCGATCTCCCACCGTCGTTGCGACCAACGCTTCAGATACGGCAACTTTTTGAGGAGTACAGTGGCCTGCAGCGCATCCAAACGAAAGTTCCCACCGACGAATCGGTGGTAATATTTTGGTTCCATTCCGTGATTCCGAAGCACTTTCATCCGATGGCTCATCTCAGCGTTCCGAGTCACCGCTATTCCTGCATCCCCAAACGCACCGAGATTTTTTGTCGGGTAAAAACTCAAATAGCTGTACTCACCCATTCCGCCAATTTGTTCCGTGCCGCGATGTGACGAATATGCCGCGCCGATCGCCTGCGCTGCATCTTCGATAAGTGGAACGCAGTACTTTCCGCAAATTTCGCGGAGCTCATCCATTGCACATGATAGACCGAAGAGATGTACTGGTATAACCGCTCGGAGATGTAACCCTCCCCGAGTTTTCAATCCCTCTTTGTTGTCGATACATTCCAACGCAAAGAACTCAGCGAGACGGTCCGGAGCTAGGTTGAACGTCTCTCGGTCAATGTCAACAAAGATTGGCATTGCTCCCAGCCGCGTGATACAACCAGCCGTTGCAAAAAAAGTAAAGGGTGTCGTAATAACCGCATCCCCGGGCCCAATCCCGAGCGCCATGAGAATCAGAAGCTCCGCATCCGTGCCGGAAGAGGTGCCAATACCAAATCCACCACCACACAGCTCGGCAACCTTGCTTTCAAGAGCACTGACTTTCGGCCCGAGAATGAACGCTTGCTCGTCACAAATTTCCGCAATTTCCTCGAGAATCTCTTCTCGTAGTGGGACAAATTGTCTCTTGAGATCGAAAAACGGTATCTTGGTCACTCGGATATTTTCAGCACTATCCAATTCAAGCGGGCAGTGTGCAAACCAAATCATGGCCGACAAAGGGACCATTCAAGAAACATTATTAACATTTCGAATCGGTCCGGCAAGAACTCAATCAATCTAGAAAAAGGTATAAAGCCAGCTTATCGCCGGAACCTTCTCCCGTAACGAACAACAGCTTCGATACCAATGCCAGATGTTCTAACCCCAATGGTAATGCCATTAATTTCCAGTCCGATGATGCCCACTGAAACGCTTTTCGGGTGCCCGCGCTGAGTCTACTACATCTTGTAAGTAGGGGACAATGCCCTAATTCAAAAAAACTCGGTGAGCCTGGATGCGGATAGAACATCCCCTTTCACTGCAAGCAGCCAACGCTTCATATCTCTCGTTCGACCATCGACTTGGCCAATTCAAACGCGATCTGAAGCTTCATCGTTCTCCGGTGCCTTGCTGTTAAGAGCATTGAGGATCACTTCAATCAACTTCTCTTTTGCGGAATCAATAAAAGCGTTAGTACTCATGATCAACACGATTTTATTTGCTCCAGCCGTTACCTTCACCTTGTGGACGACGATATTGCTCAGCTCCACCTCGGTACCAACCTTCAACTAATATAGCGAAAGAGAAAAGAGCTGTGGATGATAAAGGAGAGTCCAACATGAAATCCTTTCGTTCAGTGGATCACAATATCATTGGAACTATCGACTACAATCTGACCATCTTTCCGTACTTCCACCGCTGATTTGTCCAATACCCAAATCCAGAATCGTTTACCAACTACTGTGATCGGTCGGCTATTTGGACCAGCAAATCCTTCATACACAGGTTGTGCCCCCTCCACATCCCGAGTTATTCTCACCCACGTCCTCCTCAAAAGGCGAATTTCGAGTTTTTTGTCCGGGAGTGGGACTACTTCCGGTCTTGGTACATTCTCTGTAGCCGGAAAAGGATCGACTGGTAATGCTTGGCGTACTTCTACTCCGAATTTATCGTGACCTCGGGAAGCATATGGCGCCGGCTTTGCCAGCTGATCACCCGTCGCCAACTCGGCAGACAGTGTCGGAGTTGGTGCGGAACTGCTGGGAAGTCCTGCAGCTTGAGTCATTGATTGCAATGAATCAGCTGAAGATGCAGGCGAATCAATAGGTTTCGGGGCTTTAGAAGCGTTTTTCTCCAATGACGCAATTGTTGCCGTGACTCCATTATTGGAGTACAATCGCGAGATATTGACAGCAAGGTAGGAAAACAATGGCACACCAACCAAGACGATGAGCACCAATGCTCCCACCACAAACGGTGGTACACGAAAACCTTTGGGCGGAATCTTGCGTGATTCGCCGCTCAATTTTGGGGGCGGCGCCGAAGTTAGATATTGATATTCCCTCCACGAAATTGAGTGACCAACTTGGAAATTTTCTAGTTCTTCTTGAATATCGACCTGGAGATACCGCGCGTATTTCATAAGGAAACTCCTGGCGTAAGCGAGGTTCGGGAAGTAATCATACTCGTCGGCCTCAAGATCGATGATGCGGTCGGGGCGAATCTTTGTTGCTTCGGCGACCTCTTCAATCTCCAGTTTCTTTGTCAGCCTCGCGTGCTGTAATTTCCGTCCGACTGTATCCACCATCTTTACAGATGTGTTTAATTGCTACTTCGTCGGAGCTTTATTCAAACGAATTGTTTGACCGCCAACCTCTGGTTACACCCACTCGTCGAGCGGCACCAGAATATCTCGCGGCTTAGCTCCGTCGCCGGGACCCAAAATGCCTCTTCGCTCGAGGATGTCAACTATCCGCGCAGCCCTTGTATAACCTAACCTCAGGCGACGCTGCAACAAAGAGGTAGATGCTTTTTTCTCCTGTCGAATCACCTCAAGGCACTTCTCAACCAACTCTTCATCTTCCTCGCTTACATCCTCCTCAACCGGCGCTGTTGATTCTAGCTGGTTTTGGACGTTTGGGTCGAACAGCGGCTCACCTTGCGCAGACACAAAATTAACTAATTCGCGAATCTCCTCATCTGTAACCAATACCCCTTGGGACCGGACAAGCCGGGAAGTTCCCGGGGGCCGATAGAACATATCTCCCTGTCCCAGTAAACGTTCTGCCCCATTTTCGTCCAGAATAACACGGCTATCCAATGCTGAAGCCACCTGGAAGGCAATTCGCGTTGGGATATTGGCCTTAATTACCCCAGTCACAATATCCGCGCGCGGCGTCTGCGTCGCCACAATCATATGAATCCCTGCGGCACGTGCCATCTGGGTAATCCGGGCAATCGCGCTTTCCACGTCCACCGGAGCAGTCTGCATCAGATCCGCTAACTCATCGACGACGACTACAATATATGGCATCCGGTCCGGGATGATCAAATCATCTTCGCGGGAATTCCGTGATGGCAACAAATCAGCTTGCACAATTTCGCTTGCCCCTTCTTTCGCCTGATCAAGCTCCTTCTGTGATTTAGGTTTCGGCCTAGAATTAAAGCCTGTGATATTTCGGGCCCCCACCTTCGCGAAAATCTTGTAACGGTTCTCCATTTCATTAATCACCCAGCGAAGCGCGAGAAGAACTTTCTTGGGATCAGTGACCACAGGCATCACCAAATGCGGTAACGCGTTGTACACCTGCATCTCGACAACTTTCGGATCGATCAGGACGAACCGCAGATCATCTGGACTAAACTGGTAAAGGATACTGGCGATTATCGCGTTGATGCAAACACTCTTTCCACTCCCAGTGGTACCGGCGACCAGACAATGTGGCATTTGCGCCAGATCTCCGAGAATAATATTCCCGTAAACATTTTTCCCGAGCACGATCGGAATCCGATTCTTTGTCTGGGTCCAATCCTCTGATTCCAGGATCTCACGGAGTGCGACTTTCACTTTTTTCGAATTCGCAATTTCGATCCCGACGGTGTCTTTGCCGGGAATCGGAGCCAGGATATTGATTCGCTCCGCACGCGTAGCTCGTGCCAGATCGCGTTCCAGACTCGAGATCTTGTCTACCCGCACCCCGCGCGCCGGATAGACCTCATACCGGGTGATCGTTGGTCCCCGAGTAATATCTCCCGGGCTTGCATCGATGTTGAACTGTTTCAACGTATCAACAAGCACATATTGAATCTGTTTTAGCTCCGCGGGATCAGCGGCTTTCCGGCCCTCGAGATCGACCGGCTCCAATAGTTCAACGGATGGAAGCTGATAGTTCTCAATATGCTGCCCGGCAACCGGTAAAAGTCGTTCCTTGTCACGACCCTTACTCTTCAGCTGTGTAATGGCTGATCTCGCCTTGCTCGAGGCTACAGCAGAGGCGTCGATAATTTTAGGCTCTGGGTAAATCCCAGAGTCTGAATCGGATTCTTCTGGGACAATCCCCTTTTTCTTAAGTTCCTTCTCTTGTTTGCGAATTTCACGCTCGATCTTCTTTTGATTGGCTTCTAGTCGTTCACGTTCATTTCCAGCAAGTAGGCGGCGCTCGGTTTCCCGCGCCAGCTTGTGCAAGAGCTCTTGAGATCCGTGAATCGCCTGTTTCACGAAATAAATTGGCCGGATCCCAGTTAGCCAGATCAAACTCACAAAATAGATAACCGAAAGCACAATGATCGAACCGATTTGACCAAGTGCAGTCGACAAAAAATGACCGGTTGTTTGCCCCAAGAAGCCTCCCGGACCGTCAATATTAAACTCCCGCTTCCATCCATGGAGAAACCAAGGCTGTAAATGCGCAACCGCCGTCCCGCTCACGACAAAGACCGCCGCCCAGCCAACCCTTTTAATAATACCGAAACCAGACAGAAACAATTTCGCCCCACCAAATCCCAACAAGATCGTGGCCACCAGGTAAGAAGCGGCACCTATCAAAAAATAGAGGAACCCGGCGATCACAGCGCCGGTCGGGCCAATAAAATTTTGCGCAGGATTATTTGGAGGACTGCTCTTACTAAACCAGAACTGAGAAGGCACATCCCTCGGTGTATAGGAGACCAGCGCCAGGAACAATACCGTGCCAATACCCAACAACACGAACCCCATTATTTCATCCCAAGCATTATGCTTTTGCAACTGCGCCATTTTTGTTCTCAGTGTAATTTTCTATTCTTAGGCTTTCAACCCACACGGTTATCTTCTCCCAATTCAGTGAAAGCTACTCTACCTGGAAGATACCCAGCCAATTGGTTCAAGATTGCCTTGGAATACGCTTTCAAGCAAGGTCTTGATAAAGCCTTAATAACCAACGCCGATTGGATCGATCTCCAAGGCGATTTTTGGTTCATTTGATTAAACATGGAACTGACTCGATGAACAGAACATTGGTTATATATCTACTACTTGGGATACAATCGCTTCTTTCCCGAATTATTCCGGGATTTTCTCTGGGAAACGAAAATTATGTTCCAGATCACATCGAAACGCGACGAAGAGATGCGAAAAAGTTGCTCCATCTTGGCGCAAGCTAGGAACCCATCAAAAATTGGTTATGAGCACTGAATACTTGATTTTTAAGCCCCTGTACATGGAGCGAGTCTGGGGTGGGCGAAAACTGGAGACACTATTCGCCCGGGAGCTTCCAAGGGAGACTCCCATCGGAGAATCGTGGGAACTGGTCGATCGCAAGGATGCTCAGAGTATTGTCGCAGAAGGCAGACTCAAGGGAAGTACGCTCCACGAGCTCTGGACGAGCCACCGGGAAGAAATCTTTGGGACAGCGTACTCACAACCCCGGTTCCCAATTCTAATCAAGATTCTCGACGCTTCTAGCGCCCTATCCATACAGGTTCACCCACCGGTTCATCTCGCGCCGCTGTTTGGGGAGGAACCGAAGACGGAGATGTGGTATTTCGCCGCCACGGAAAAGGGATCCTCCATTTATGCCGGCTTGAAGAAAGGCACCTCCAAACGGGAATTTGAAGCCGCGCTTAGGGATGCCTCCGTAGCGAACCTTCTTCATCGCATTCCAAGCACTCCGGATGACTTTATCTTTATCCCGAGTGGCCGGCTCCACGCGATCGATGCCGGCAATGTCATATTTGAGATCCAGCAGAACAGCGACACGACCTATCGGGTTTTCGATTGGAACCGAGTTGGACCCGATGGAGTTCCTCGAAAACTTCACCTGGAAGAATCTTTCCGCTCCATCGACTTTGACGACTTCGAGCCAACCTTAAGCCACCCCTCGGGAGAAACACTCGTGGCGAGCGACTACTTTACCGTGGATCGCTGGAAATTCACAAAACCTCGATCTGCCAACGACCTTCCCCAGTTCTCCATCTTCCAAGTCGTCCGAGGCAATATCAATTTCAAATCCCGCCGTTTTCGTTCCGGAGATCTTTTCCTGGTACCGGCCTCCATCCATAACACCCCGGTCATCTTTGAAACCGAGTCATCCCTAGTGTTGCGGATAACTCTGCGAACCGCGGCAGCGGAATGAAAATTAGATCGATTGAAAATTCTCCGGATCAGCCTTTGTTCCACATGTAAACATATATGCAATCTGACCACCTATCAATTGAAGCTAAAGGCGCGGACATTTTTTGGACTGATTATTTCGACTTGCAAGGATCTTGTCGTTAACCTGAAAAGCTTAGGGCCGTTGATCAAAATTAGCGACTCAAAATTGACGACCAAAACATTCAACCCTAGGCTAGATTTGTGAAATTTCTCACAAGGACTGCTCTTCGAGACATCACCGCCACAAAATTTCGACATTCGATCGAGGTGATCAACCCTCACCTCTATGCTGTCGAAGAGCGAATCCGAGAACAATCCAGAGCATTCGACCCGGCCATTGAGGGTTACATTGATTACGCGTGTGGCAGCAGTGGTAAACGGCTCCGGCCCGCTCTGGCTCTTCTTTCGGGCGCTGCCACTGGCACAATCTGCCCGAGCCACGTTGACCTTGCTGTCATCGTGGAGCTGATCCATCTAGCCAGCCTCATTCACGACGACATCATGGACGGAGCTGAAGTCCGGCACGAACAACCGACTGTCAACGCCAAATGGGGTAATACTCTGGCTGTCCTCCTGGGAGATTGTCTTTTTGCTCACGCTCTTAAGCTTGCAGCCGGTTTTCAAAACAGCGAAATCTGTCGACGGATC
>Ga0075362_10000093_pt1 | contig 24981 bp, 26 predicted proteins | sample EndMetdeltDD1762_FD_71397 | JGI IMG/M metagenome (GOLD analysis project Ga0075362, IMG submission 71397) | Populus endosphere microbial communities from Tennessee, USA - Endosphere MetaG P. deltoides DD176-2 | ecosystem: Host-associated > Plants > Roots > Endosphere | place: USA: Tennessee...
CGCGCGGCCGGGTGCGCTTGGGCAGGCCAGGCTGGCTGACCATCGGCTGTGCTGACGGCAGGCTTGGCAGCGATGAGGCCCCGCGCTTGATCGCGAGATTGGCTACGCCCTCAGCTTGGGGGAGCCGACTACCCGTCTGCAGCCACTGGCTGAGATCGGGCAATTCAATACGCGGTGATCCAGCGGCGAGGTAATATTCGGCGCGTGCTGCGGCATGGAGCGGGCCTTCGCTCTTCTGCGCGAACAGGGCCTGGACTTGCCCCCAGTCCTTACGATCGATGGCCGCGAACAGGTTGCGGTAATATTCGCGCTCATCCTGGCTGAGGACAGCAGGCACGGCCGAATTGGCGGCGCGGTTGCGGAAATAGTCGATCGCCGCGCTGTTGGCATGGGCCGCAGGCGCTGCGGCCATGAATCCGCCGAGCGCGACTGTGCCGACCAGCGCGGCCTGCTTGAATCGATAAAAAACCAGTCTGGCGGCAGTCACGGCCGGCGATACTCCGTCACTTCGCATCCCGCGTCCATTCCAGCCATGACTGCCAGAAGCGCGCTTTCCAGCGCGGACGTTCCAGCAGCACGGCAAGGTCGCGCGCGGCAAGCATAGGGATTTTGCCGGAGCCATGGTTAACTTCAGTCGAAATTGGCAGATTATTCGCCGGGTCGTGGCCCAGCAGCGGCAGAAGGTGTCCTCCGAAGGCAATAAGGCGCTTCGGAGCAGCCAGGGCGATGTGATGCAGGGCTAGATCACCAAGGCCCCGCGCGCGCAACGCGGCCCAGTCGGCATGCGGCGTGGCGCGCGGCAGAATACTGGCGCAGTAAACCTTTGCTTCCTCTATCCCCATCGCCGCCAGCATTGCGTCAAGCAACCGACCTTGCGGCCCGGACAGAAGCCGGTCGCTGTCTTGCTGTTCCGGTTCACCGACCAGCACCATCAAGTCCGCACCGAGCTGGCCACGCGGGGCAACGCGGGCCTCGCGAGGAGACGTGTCGAGCCATTGGTCTTGCAGCCAATAGGGGAAAAAGGCATCGAATGCTGTCGGCCAGTTTGACCGGTCGGGGCCTTGTGCGATCGGGGCAGGAGCGGCCATCACAACGGGGCTGGGCGAGGCTTCTTCCTGTGCAGGCGGCTCTGGCGGTGCAATCCAGCTTTGTGGTTGATCTTCCCAGCAACGGTCGACCCCGGCATCGCGCCACCACTCGAACGCGGCGGCGACCGCTTCGGCAAGCCCGGATTTTGCAGCATCGATCATGCCGGGGGTCTTGACCTGCCAAGCGCCAGCAATCAAGGCTCAGCTTGAATTTGATCTAACACTGCCGGTCCAAGGCCAAGCATGGGGAAAACCATGAGCGAACGTGAATCGATGCCGTATGACGTCGTGATTGTCGGTGGAGGCCCTGCGGGCCTTGCCACGGCGATCCGGCTCAAGCAGCTGAATCGTGACCTGTCCGTCTGCATCCTTGAAAAGGGATCGGAAGTGGGCGCACACATCCTGTCTGGCGCTGTGGTCGATCCCAAGGCTCTCAACGAGCTGCTGCCGGACTGGCGCGATCAGGGCTGCCCCATGGCGGAAACGCCCGTCACGGATAACTGGCACTGGATGCTGACCAAGGGCGGAAAATTTGCTCTGCCGCACATCGTCATGCCGCCCTTCATGTCGAATGACGGCAATTACACAGGTTCGCTGGGTAATTTGTGCCGCTGGCTGGCAGGCAAGGCTGAAGAGCTGGGTGTCGAGATTTTCCCGGGCTTTCCGGCCGCCGAAGTTCTCTATGACGACAATGGCGCGGTTATCGGCGTGCAGACCGGCGATATGGGCGTGGCCAAGGACGGTAGCCGCAAAGGCGATTACATGCCCGGCATGAATCTGCTGGCGAAATACACCCTCTTTTGCGAAGGCGCACGAGGACACCTCACCAAGCGCCTGAAAGCCAAGTATGATCTTGAACGCGATTGCCAGCCGCAAAAATACGGCATCGGCATCAAGGAACTGTGGGACATCGATCCCGCCAAGCATGTTCCAGGCCGCGTTCTTCACACGCAGGGCTGGCCCCTGAGCGAAAGCGGCGCTGGGGGCGGCGGGTTCCTCTATCATCAGGCTAACAACCAGGTCGCACTCGGTTTCGTCGTCACGCTCGATTATGCCAACCCTTACGTCTATCCGTTCGAGGAATTCCAGCGCTGGAAGCAGCACCCGGAAATTCGCAAGATCCTGGAAGGCGGAAAGCGCGTTTCCTATGGCGCGCGGGCGATCAACGAAGGTGGCTGGCAGGCAGTGCCGCATCTGGCATTCCCCGGCGGCGTGCTGGCGGGATGCAGCGCGGGGTTCGTAAACGTGCCGCGCATAAAGGGCAGCCACACCGCGATGAAAAGCGGCATGCTGGCCGCCGAAGCGATTGCTGCGGCAATCGGCTCTGGCCGCGAGCAGGATGCTCTGAATGAGTATGAAGATGCCGTGAGAAACAGCTGGATCGCCAAGGAACTGGAGCTGGTCCAGAACTCCGAACCGATCCTGGCGAAGTTCGGCGGCGACATGTTCGGCACGGCTCTGGCAGGCATCGAAATGTGGCTGCGCTATCTCAAGATGCCGATCTTCAAGCCGATGAAGCACCACACCGACGCCTCGGCCACCCAGCCGGCCAGCATGTTCAAGCCGATCGAATATCCCAAACCCGATGGTATGATCAGCTTCGACCGCCTGACCTCGGTATCCTATTCGTTCACCAATCATGAGGAAGACCAGCCGTGTCACCTTGTGCTGAGCGACCCGGACATTCCCACGAAGATCAACCTGCCGATCTATGCGGGACCGGAAGCGCGCTACTGCCCCGCCGGGGTCTACGAATTCGTGGGTGAGCCAGGATCGCAACACTTGCAGATCAACGCGCAGAACTGCGTCCACTGCAAGACCTGCGACATCAAGGACATGACCCAGAACATCACCTGGGTAACACCCGAAGGCGGCGGCGGGCCGAACTATCCGAATATGTGACCCCGGCGGTGCGTGAAACCGCCTTTGCCAAGCTCAACCTCGCGCTGCATGTCCGCAAGCGGCGGGAGGATGGCTATCACGAGCTGGAGACGCTGTTCGCTTTCGTCGACACGGGCGACGAACTGGCGGCAGAGCCGGCGCCTCGCGACGAATTGATGATGCTGGGTGAATTTGCCCAGCAACTTGATGATCCATTTGGCAATATCGTCAGCAAGGCCTTGTCCGCACTGCCGCACGGAGCGGGGTGGAAGGTCACGCTTGAAAAGAACCTGCCGGTCGCTGCTGGCCTCGGCGGCGGGTCAGCCGATGCGGGGGCTGTCTTCCGCATGATCGAGCGCGCGCATGGTCTGCCTGCGAACTGGCGCGATATTGCTGTCTCTTTGGGTGCGGATGTGCCCGCATGCGTCCTTAGCGAGGCCTGCGTCGGAACTGGCACAGGCACCGATCTGGCGGCGATTAGCAATGATCTGGCGGGGATGCCGGTCTTGCTGGTCAATCCGCGTGTTCCACTCGCGACTGGCCCTGTGTTCAAGGCCTGGAGCGGGATGGACAAAGGCCCCATGCCACAGGCCTCGATGCGCGAGATTGCTCTGAGCGGGCGCAATGATCTTGAGCCTGGCGCAATTGCGCTTGTCCCGGTGATTGCCGATGTGATCGATCGTATTCGCTCCAGCGGCGCTCTCGTGGCGCGAATGTCGGGTTCTGGTGCGACTTGTTTCGGGATATTCGAAACTTCCGACGCGCGCGATCATGCGGCGGCGCAGATCGCGCAGAGTCAGCCTGAATGGTGGACTCTGGCGGGCTGTTTGCGGTGAAGGACGTCCCTTATCGCCTTATTGGCACTCCGCGATTTGGCGGGATTTTGATCGTATCCGACCATGCCAGCGCCCATGTGCCAACGGACATCGATCTGGGCATCGACCCGGCGCTGCTGGGCCAGCACATCGCGATAGACATTGGCGTTGCGGGCATTGCCGAGCGCATGGCGGCGCGTCCGGGCGTCGCCGCATTTCTGGGCAATGTCAGCCGACTGGTATGCGATTTCAACCGCGAAGAGCATGCCCCCGGCGTCATCCCCATCGCCAGCGACGGGCACGCCATCCCCGGCAACAGCCTGAGCCATGAAGCCCACGAGGCGCGTCTCGATCGCTTCTACCGCCCCTATCACGCCGCGCTGGCCGCATTGCTCGATGATGTGCCGCCTGCGCTGATCGTGTCGCTGCACAGCTTTGCGCCGCATCTCGCGAGCCATCCGGAGGAACAGCGACCCTGGCAGGTCGGCGTGCTTTACAACGAGGATGACCGCGCCGCCCGCATCGCGATTCCATTGCTCGAAGCAGAAGGGCTGATTGTCGGGGACCAAAAGCCCTATTCCGGCAAGCTGCTCAATGCGACGATGAACGCCCATGCAGAAGCGGAAGGGCGCCCCTACCTCGGCGTCGAAATCCGCCAGGACCAGATTGCAACAACGGCAGGTCAGATGGAGTGGGCAGCACGGCTTCATCGAATTGCCAATGCGGCGGCGTTGAAGCTGGCGTAATAGGCGTGTAGGGCGGCAGGATCATCGCATAATCCTGGCGAATCCCCGCTATTCCGGAGCCTGACATGCCTGCCTATCGTTCGCGCACATCCACCCACGGCCGCAACATGGCCGGGGCCCGCTCGCTGTGGCGCGCAACCGGGATGACCGATGGCGATTTCGGCAAGCCGATCATCGCCATTGCCAACAGCTTCACGCAGTTCGTGCCCGGCCACGTCCACCTCAAGGATCTGGGTCAGATGGTCGCACGCGAGATTGAAAAAGTCGGCGGCGTTGCCAAGGAATTCAACACCATCGCGGTGGATGACGGCATTGCCATGGGGCATTTGGGAATGCTCTATTCGCTGCCCAGCCGTGAGATCATTGCCGACAGTGTCGAATATATGGTCAATGCCCACTGCGCCGATGCGATCGTCTGTATTTCCAACTGCGACAAGATCACGCCGGGCATGCTGATCGCGGCAATGCGGCTCAACATTCCGGTCGTTTTCGTTTCAGGCGGCCCCATGGAAGCCGGCAAAGTAACCACAGAGGATGGCAAAGTCCGCGCGGTCGATCTGATTGACGCGATGATTGTCGCTGGCGACGAAAAAGTCAGCGATGCCGATGTAGAGAGCTATGAGCGCTCCGCTTGCCCCACCTGCGGTTCGTGTTCGGGCATGTTCACAGCCAATTCGATGAATTGCCTTACCGAAGCGCTTGGCCTGTCGCTGCCAGGCAATGGCACAGTGCTGGCGACGCACGCTGACCGCAAAGAATTGTTCCTTGAAGCTGGCCGCACGGCCGTCGAACTGTGCAGGCGTTATTACGAGCAGGACGATGAAAGCGTGCTGCCGCGCAATGTCGCCAACAAGTCGGCTTTCGAGAACGCCATGCGGCTCGACATTGCCATGGGCGGCTCGACCAACACCGTGCTCCACATCCTCGCCGCCGCGCAGGAAGGCGGAATTGACTTCACAATGGCCGACATTGACCGGCTTTCGCGTAATACGCCGTGCCTCTGCAAGGTCGCGCCCAATGCCGCCGATGTGCATATCGAAGATGTCCACCGCGCGGGTGGCATCTATGGCATCCTTGGCGAGCTCGACCGCGCCGGCCTGCTCAATGCCAATTCGCCGACAGTCCATGCCCCCACGCTCGCAGCCGCATTGGCGCGCTGGGACATCAAGCAAGGCAATGAGGAAAGCGTCCAGACGTTCTACAAGGCCGCTCCGGGCGGTGTGCGTACGACCGAGGCCTTCAGCCAGGCCAAACGATGGACTGAACTGGATGCCGACCGCGAAAAAGGCGTGATCCGCAGCGCCGAGCATGCCTTCACCAAGGATGGCGGGTTGGCGGTGCTGACCGGCAATATCGCGCTTGATGGCTGCATCGTGAAAACTGCGGGCGTCGACGAATCAATCTGGAAATTCTCCGGCCCTGCCGTGATCTGCGAAAGCCAGGACGAGGCTGTCGCCCGCATTCTGGGCAAGGGGATCAAGGAAGGCGATGTCGTGCTGATCCGCTACGAAGGCCCCAAGGGCGGGCCGGGGATGCAGGAAATGCTCTATCCCACCAGCTACCTGAAATCGATGGGGCTGGGCAAGGCATGTGCGCTGGTTACGGACGGGCGCTTCTCAGGCGGAACGTCGGGGCTGTCGATCGGTCATTGCTCGCCTGAAGCGGCTGAAGGCGGCGCAATCGGACTGGTTGAGAATGGCGATATCATCGACATCGACATTCCCGGGCGCACGATCAATGTGCGCCTTTCAGACGCGGAACTTGCGGCGCGTCGTGAGGCCATGGTCGCCAAGGGCGCCAAGGCGTGGAAGCCTGCCGCGCGCAAGCGTGAAGTGAGCGCCGCCCTTCGCGCCTATGCCGCGCTTACCACCAGCGCCGCCCGCGGCGCGGTGCGCGATGTCAGCCAGGTGGAGCGCGGCTGAACATGCCCTTGCGTCCTGCCATCCTTGGTGGCGCCCTATTGCTGTGTGCCTGTTCGTCCGGCGGGAGTGGTTCCAAGGCGCAAGCGACGGAAGCGGCTGCCAGCAACGCGCAGGTGCTGCCCTGCGCGCTTGCGGGCTCGCGAAGTTTCACAGCGAATTGCGCAACTGAGAAGGTGACTTCCGCGGGGCAGACGATCGTGACAGTGCATCATCCCAACGGCGGGTTTCGCCGCCTGATCGAACTTGAAGGCGGCTCGCGTTATGCCGCTGCCGATGGCTCCGACGAAGTCCATGTCGAGCGCAATGGCGCAGAGATCGAAGTGACGCTCGGCGACGATCATTACCTGTTCCCGGCGCCGGCAAATGCTCCAGCCAAATAACCAGATCCTCACCGTCGCCCAGATGCGCGCAGCCGAGGAGCGGCTGATTGCGGCAGGAACTGGCGTGGACGCGCTGATGCAGACCGCCGGACGCGGAGCGGCGGATTATGTGTGGCGCATTGCCGCGCATCGCCGTGTTACAGTGCTCTGCGGCCCGGGCAACAATGGCGGTGACGGCTATGTGATTGCCGAAGCAATTCGCGAGCGCGGCGGGACAGTGAGTGTCCTGGCCGCTGCCGAGCCTGCGACTGATGCGGCCCGCAATGCCCGCGAACTGTGCCAGGCCGAAGTTCATGGCCCGGAATATATCGCCAACGGCGATGTGCTGGTTGATTGCCTGTTCGGGTCAGGTTTGACTCGTGCTCTATCTCCAGAGCATGCCGCTCTGCTCGGCCGCTTGTCCCGCAGCCATCGTCATTCCATTGCTGTCGACTTGCCTAGCGGCATCGAGAGCGACAGCGGTGCGGCGTTGAACGTAGGCCTGCCCCAACATGACCTTACGATTGCGCTGGGTGCATGGAAATTCGCCCATTGCCTGATGCCTGCCAGCGCCATGATGGGCGCGCTTCGACTGGTCGACATTGGCGTGGAGCCGGTTGCCGGCGCTGCCACAATGATCACTCGCCCACACTTTGCCGCACCTGCGCCCGATGCCCACAAATACCGGCGCGGACTGCTCGCGGTAGTTGGCGGGGCCATGCCCGGGGCGGCCATGCTTGCTTGCCGGGCCGCGCAAGGCGCCGGGGCGGGTTACGTCAAGCTGTTCGCCGATGGTGCGCCAAATGGCCCGGCGGACCTGGTTGTCAGCGGCGATTCGCTGACTGCAGTTCTGACCGATCAGCGCAATAATGCCGTTCTGGTAGGGCCAGGCCTGGGGCGCGATTCCGAAGCTCATGAGCGACTGGCGATTGCGCTCGCCGATCCGGTCCCGGCACTGGTCGATGCCGATGCCCTGATCTTGCTGGGCAAACGCCACTTGGCCGAACGCGCCGCACCTCTGATCGCCACGCCGCATGAAGGCGAACTCAGGGCGCTGGAAGTGACATTCGGCTGCAATGGCGCGGGTTCGAAAGCCGATCGCGCATTGGCGCTTGCGCAGTCGAGCGGCATGGTCGTTGTTGCCAAGGGACCAGACACCGTTATTGCGGCGCCTGATGGGCGATTGGCTTGCGCCACGCGCGCCTCGAGCTGGCTATCAACCGCTGGCTCAGGCGATGTGCTGGCCGGCACAATTGCCAGCCGTCTGGCGTCAGGTTCAGAACCTTTCGCCGCAGCCTGCGAAGGCGTGTTGTTGCATGGTGAGGCTGCGCGCATGTGCAAGGCGCCATTTACTGCCGGAGACCTTGCCGACATGATCCCTTCAGCATTCGCTGCCTGCCTGTGAGCGAGGGAGAGCCGATCCTGCGCATCGCCGCCAAGGGCGATGGCGTAACAGCCAGCAATCGTTTCGTCAGCGGCGCCGCTCCGGGCGACTTGCTGCTGGCAGATGGCACGCTCGAGCACGGACTGCATCACGCCGAGCCGCCATGCCGTCACTTTGGCATATGCGGCGGCTGCCAATTGCAGCAGCTTGACGAGCAATCGCTGGCGACATTCGTCGCCGAGCGGGTGGCCAATGCCGCCAGTGGGCAAGAATTAGTGCCATCGCGCATCTCGCCGCCGCATCTGTCTCCGCCTCGCACACGCCGCCGCGCGGCCCTGCGCGCTGAAAGCAAGGGCGGGCGCGTGCTGGTCGGTTTTCGCGAGGGGCGGTCTCACAGCATCGTCGATCTCGCGGAATGCCCGGTGCTGCTTCCCGAACTGGCAGCGCTCATCGCACCCTTGCGCAAATTGCTTGCACGTCAAGGCAAGCGCATTGCCGCTGACATCGAACTTGCCGCCGTCGAGCAAGGCGTCGACCTTGCAATCAAAGGTCTGACTGTCGAGGGCCTCGCAGCGACCGAGGCGATGCTCGATTTCGCCCGCGACCAGCACCTGGCGCGCCTGACGCTGGATCAGGGTTTCGGACCAGAGGCGCTTTGGGAGCCGGAGCCAGTCACGGTCTCAATTGCCGGGATCAGCGTTGGCTATCCGGCGGGCACTTTCCTGCAGGCGACACAGGATGGCGAGGATGCCTTGATCTCCGCCGCACGCGAATGGCTGATCGGGGCAGGGGCCTTTGCCGACCTGTTTTCGGGGCTCGGCACATTTGCACTGGCGATCGCCGGGCCGGCCAAGGTGCTGGCCGTGGAAGCCGCGCGCGATGCGCATCTTGCCTGCAAGACGGCAGCGGGAAGGGCGCAATTGCCGGTTCATTCGCTGCACCGGGACTTGTTCCGCAATCCGCTGCAGGTCGATGAATTGAACCGTTTCGATGGCGTGCTGCTCGATCCCCCGCGTGCCGGAGCACGCGAACAGGTCGGCCATCTCGCCAACAGCAAAGTGGCGCGGGTCGTCTATATCAGCTGCAATCCTTCAAGCTGGGCGCGAGACGCTGCCACGCTGGTGGCAGGCGGCTACCGGCTGGAAGAACTGCGCCCGGTTGGCCAGTTCCGCTGGTCCACCCATGTCGAGCTGGCGAGCCTGTTCGTTCGCTAGAACACTGCCCGCGCCGCCTGGACGATCAAGGCGATCAGGCAGAGGCTCGAAAGGTTGAACACTGCAAAGCGAAGCACGACCTTGTTGATCGTCGCATGGATCAGGGAGTGAATGACGCGCAAGGCGACATAGGCCCAGGCAATCTTTGCATTGACGCCGTCGCCCTGGCCAATCAGCGCCAGCAGCAGCGCCATTGCGTAGAAAACTGTCGGCGCCTCATGCAAATGGTTGTAGTTGTGTGCTTTCCATTGGACATGGCTCGGCAGTACATCGTCGAGGGTCTTTCCCGGGCCTTGCACAAGCGAATCGGGATCCACTTTCGCCGCGCTCATTGCCGGAATGCGCGTGGCATACATCCACAGCCACATGATCATGGTCCAGATGGCCAGTGCCACTGCGGGCTGGAGCGTGCCCACGCCTATCATACGATGACTCCCGGCGCCTGCGCCAGCGTTGCCATGAGCGCGCGGACGGCCAGCACCGCCAGCAGAATCGTTGAGAGGAAGAACAGGCTGACGCGGACGGGCAGTCGGTTCACCATGCCTTGCCACAGCGAGTGGATCACCCGGATGGCGACATAGCCCCAGGCAAGCCGCACATCGAGCGTGGTGGCACCTGTCAGCGCAAGGATGACGACTGTCGGATAGAAAATCGTCGGCTGTTCCATCAGGTGGGTATAATTGTGGGCTTTCCAGTTGGTCCTGTCGGGCAGGACGCCTTCAAGATTGACCCCACGTCCCCCGGGCGGTGCTTTGCCCAGATTCACGCCGGCCTTGCCGAAAGCGGCGAAGCGCGTCGCAGCCATCCATATCAGAACGACCAGTGACCAGACCACCAGTGCGGCTGCCGGCGCGAGCATTTCATTCTGCATCGGAATTCTCCCCCTCGATCAAGTTGCGAACCTGCTTGCGTGCCATTCGATTGTCAATTGCAACGTATATTAGGGCCATGCGCCGTGTTGTGCTGTTTCCCCAGCCATCTATATGCGCATCATTGCCGCGATAGAGGAGATGCACGTTGAGCAAGGTTCTGGTGATCGGTGCGGGCGGTGTCAGCTCGGTCGCGGTGCACAAGATGGCGTTCAATCCCGATATCTTCGGTGAAGTGCATCTCGCCAGCCGTACCCTGGCCAAATGCGATGCGATTGCCGATTCGGTGAAGGCGCGCTGCGGCGTAGTCGTGCCGACATATGCCATCGATGCCGAGGATGTGCCCGCGCTCTCCGCGCTGATCCGGCAGATCGGCCCGAAGCTGGTTGTCAATCTGGCGCTGCCTTATCAGGATCTGGCGATCATGGAGGCCTGCCTGCAAACCGGCGTCCACTATCTCGACACCGCCAATTACGAGCCCCGCCACGAGGCCAGGTTCGAATACAAGTGGCAGTGGGACTTGCATGAGCGCTTCCGCGAGAAAGGCATCATGGCCTTGCTGGGGAGCGGCTTCGATCCGGGCGTGACCAGTGTGTTCGCCATGTGGTTGAAGAAGCACAAGCTGAAGTCCATTCGCCACCTCGACATTCTGGATTGCAACGGCGGCGATCACGGTCAGGCCTTCGCCACCAACTTCAATCCGGAAATCAACATCCGCGAAGTGACGGCCCCGGCTCGCCATTGGAACGATGGAGAGTGGGTGGAAACTCCGGCGCTGACCATCCGCGAGAACTTCGATTTCGACGGCGTCGGGCCGAAAAACATGTACCTGATGTATCACGAGGAACTGGAAAGCCTCGCGAAATTCATCCCCGAGCTGGAGCGCGGCCGCTTCTGGATGACGTTCGGCGATGCCTATATCAATCATCTGACAGTGCTGAAAAATGTCGGCATGATCGGGATCGAGCCGATCGATTACCAGGGCCAGAAGATCGTGCCGCTGCAATTCCTCGCCGCCGTGCTGCCCAAGCCCGAGACGCTGGGGCCGACGACCAAGGGCAAGACCAACATCGGCGACATCGCCACGGGCGAGGCTCTGGATGGATCGGGCGACAAGACATTCTACATCTACAACATCTGCGATCATGAGGATGCCTATGCCGAGACCGGCAACCAGGCGATCAGCTACACCACCGGCGTGCCTGCCATGATCGGTGCCGCGATGATGCTGACGGGTAAATGGAGCGGCGAGGGCGTGTTCAACATCGAGCAGATGGACCCCGATCCGTTCATGGACATGCTGAACGCACACGGGTTGCCGTGGCAGGTGAAGGAACTGGCGCGGCCGCTGGAGTTTTGATGATGGCGGAGCAGCGCGTATCGCTGATCACTCTTGGCAGCCAGAACCTTGCTGCATCAAAACAATTCTATTGCGAAGGCTTCGGCTGGAGCACTGTCTTCGAAAATGAAGAGATCATTTTCTATCAACTGAACGGCCTGGTGTTGGCGATCTTCGCAAACGCTGCTTTGGCTGACGACATGCAGCGCGCGACATCAGGACATTACGGAAATTTCGCGTTGGCCCATAATGTACGCGGCCGCGACGAGGTTGAAACGTTGATGCGGGCATTGCTTGCGGCTGGGGGCAAGTTGTTGCGCGCCGCCGATGAGCCCCCGATTGGCGGCTTGCGCGGCTACGTTGCCGATCCGGACGGCCATGCATGGGAAATCGCTTTCAACCCCGGCTTTGCCATCGACAGTGCCGGCAACATTCAATTCGGGATCTGACAGCATGGAAACCAGAGCCGGAGATCCGGGCGCATTTGCCCACTTTGACCTCAACCGGGTTGATAGCCCCGCATTCGTCGTCGATGCAGCGAAACTGCGCGCCAATCTGGCTATTCTCGCCGATGTCCGCGACCGGGCAGGCGTAAGGGTGCTCGCCGCGCTCAAGGCTTTTTCGATGTGGTCGGTGGCGCCGATTGTTGGCGAATATCTCGATGGCGTCTGCACCTCGGGCCTGTGGGAAGCGCGGCTTGCGGGGGAGTTCTATGACGGAGAGATCGCGACATATTGCGCGGCATACAAACCCGATGAACTCGACGAGATCCTGCGGATATCGGATCATGTGATCTTCAATTCGCCGCAGCAGATCATTCGCTGCAGCGCGATCATCGCGGCGGCACGAGCGCGGGGGGATCACTTCGATATTGGCCTCAGGATCAATCCGTTGCATCCCGAAGGCGAAGTGCCCAAGTATGACCCTTGCGCGCCGCATTCGCGCCTTGGCTTCCCCATCGACCAGCTGACGCAGGAGCATGTCGATCTGGTCGATGGGCTCCACATGCACACACTTTGCGAGCAGGACTTTGCCCCGCTGGCGCGCACCTGGGACCACGCTTTCGACTATCTCGAGCCCTACTTCGGCCAGTTCAAATGGCTCAATCTCGGCGGCGGGCACCACATCACTCGCGCCGATTACCAGCGCGACGAATTGATTGACTTCCTGATCGATGTTCAGGAAGATACCGGCGCGGAAGTCTATCTGGAGCCGGGCGAGGCGATTGCGCTCGATGCCGGTATACTGGTGGGCACAATTCTCGATTGCCATGACAACGGCATGCCGGTTGCCATTACCGACGTCTCCGCCACTTGCCATATGCCGGACGTGATCGAGGCCCCCTATCGCCCCGCCATGCTGGGCGAGCGGGCGCTCCAGGGTGAATTGATCGACGAGGCGCAGGATGGCGCTGTGCGCCTTGGCGGCCCGAGCTGCCTCGCAGGCGATGTGATCGGCGACTATCGTTTGCCGGTGCCCGCCGAGCCAGGCCAGCGCTTCGCCTTCCTCGATCAGGCGCACTACTCGATGGTCAAGACCACCACCTTCAACGGCGTGCCGCTGCCATCGATCTGGCTGTGGGATTCACAGACCGACGTACTCGGATGCGTGAAAACTTTCGGCTACGAGGACTTCAGAAACAGGCTCAGTTAAAGCCTGCCCGCTCGCGCTCGTTGAGCTTCGTCGCCAGCTCGGCCAGAGACGTGAACTGATCGATGGTGCGGGCCAGCAGAGCCCGGTCACTCTCGGCATCGAGTGAGCCGCTTTCGAACATGTTGCCGCTTTCCAGGACCAGCAGCAAATCGCCATCATGGAACAGCGCGCGGATATTCTTGCCAGCATAGGCCTGTTCCACCGCCGTCAATCGCTCGGCATAGTCTGGATGCACCAGATAGCGCGCCTCCACGCCGTCATTCGACCAGATAGTGAAGGCGTCTTCGAAGCGCGGGTCGACCATGGAAACGCGCGCCAGCTCTATGCCGTTCAGATTGATGCTGTCCTTTTCCCCGCCGAAAAAGCCGGTGTGGCGGCTCTGCCGATCAATCAGCGTGGTGCCCTGGAACGGGCGGGTGAAGCCAATGGTCATGATCGAGCCATTGAACACGACGACAGTGCGCCGGTTCTTGCCCGAGCCGCGCTCTTCAGTAAGGCGCGCTTCGTGGAGCGTGAAGGGCTGCGTTCCAAGCGTGCCCCACCACAGGTCTTCGAACGAGCTGTTATCATAACCGGGCAACAGATCGAAGCTCTTGGCGGCTTCAAAAGCCTTTCCCGGCGTGACTTGCGCGCTGTACTCAATCTGGAGCGCCTTGGCGATTGCGCCGTTTATTCCGCCCTTGATTCGCGAGACCATTGGCGCGCTCGACATCGCGGCCCAGCCGAAGCCTGCAAGGCCAGCGAAGAATCCGAATTGCAGGCCGCCAAACGGGTCCGATGGCTTCAGCAGGACGTAGATAACTGCGACTGCGCAGGCTGCGATGATGGCGTATCGCTGGATCTTCTTCATCTTGGCCTTGGCCGCCGCGCGCGCATCGCCTTGCTGGGCGAGCCATTGGCCGAGTTCGCCCGCCATCAATGCATCGACATCGGGCCGTTCAATCATGGGGCTTGCCTGCCTGCTGCAAGCTGATAGCCATGGCAAGGCAGCAAAGCAGGCGGAGGAATATCAGGCATGGGGTTCATCATTTTCATCGCGGTCCTGGTTGTGATCGCCCTGATACTGATCGGCGTTTATAACCGGCTGGTCGGCCTGCGCCAGACTTGCCGGCAAGGAAATGCGGACATCGATGCCCAGCTTCGCCAGCGCAATGATCTGATCCCCAATCTGGTGTCGACAGTCAAAGGCTATGCCACGCACGAGCAGGACACACTCGAACAGGTAATCTCGGCACGCAACCGTGCGGCGAGTGCTCCCTCGGCCGAATCGGAACAGCAGCTGAGCGGCGCGCTGGGCAAGCTGATGGCGCTGGGCGAATCCTATCCCGATCTGAAAGCCAGTGCGAACTTCCAGGCGCTGCAGGGAGAGCTGGCGGATACCGAAGACAAGCTCGCCGCCGCACGCCGCGCGCTCAATGCGGCGAGCGCCAGATACAACGCTGCGCGTGAGAGTTTTCCGGCCGTTTTGATCGCCGGAATGTTTGGTTTTCAGCCATTTGCTTTCAACGAATTGGCCGATGCCGAACGCGCGAGCGTCGGTGCTGTCCCGCAAGTGGATTTCGGGCGCTGATTCGATTTTTGCACCCTTTCGATTTTCACTTGCAGTTCATCAACACCCATTTATAGGCACTCCCCGCTGCCCCAAGGGGACTTCCAATAACCGCAAGGCAGCCTCGTCTTCGTGTTACCTGGCCGGAAGGCCTATTGGGGGTCCCTTGAGTTGCACCATCATCCTGACGCACCGGCTGTAGTTCGCGCTTTTTCGCCCGACGAACCCGTCATTCTCAACCGTCCGCACGCCGCCGCGCGCGCCGCCCGCTTCTTCGTCGAGAAGTTTCCGGGCAAGTCGCTCTATGCGGTGAAAGCCAATCCTTCGGCTGACTTGCTGCGGGTCCTGTGGGATTCGGGCATAACGCATTACGACGTCGCTTCGATTGCTGAAGTGCGCGCCGTTCGCGCTCTGCTTCCGGAAGCGGTGCTGTGCTTCATGCACCCGGTGAAGACTGCCAGCGCCATTGCCGAGGCTTACAAGGTCCACGGCGTGCGTACGTTCAGCCTCGATACGCATGAGGAACTCGACAAGATCGTCACGGCGACTGCCGGTGAAGATGGCAGCCCGGCAGAGGACCTGTCGCTCTGCGTGCGGCTGCGCGTATCCTCGGAATATGCAGAAATCAGCCTGGCGTCGAAATTCGGCATCGATCTGGCCGACGCCGCACCTTTGCTGCAGGCGACTCGCCAGGTCGCCGATTGCCTGGGTATTTGCTTCCACGTGGGCAGCCAAGCGATGAGCCCGTTTGCCTATGTGCAAGCGCTTGAACGCGTCCGTGCGGCGATTGTCGATGCCTCGGTGACGATCGACATCGTCGATGTCGGCGGCGGCTTTCCGTCCGTCTATCCAGGCATGGAGCCTCCGCCGCTCGAGGATTATTTCGGCGTGATCCACCGCGCGGCCGAATCGCTGCCGGTGTCCTATTCGTCGGAGCTGTGGTGCGAGCCGGGCCGGGCGCTGTGCGCGGAATACAATTCGCTGATCGTGCGCGTTGAAAAGCGCCGCGGTCGCGAGCTCTACATCAACGACGGTGCCTATGGCGCTTTGTTCGATGCGGCGCACGTCGGCTGGCGTTTCCCGGTGAAGTTGCTGCGCGACAACGCCAGCGAAGAAGCTTTGCCGTTCAGCTTCTTCGGCCCGACCTGTGACGATATGGATCACATGGAAGGTCCGTTCGAGCTGCCGGACGATATCGGCCCGGGCGACTATATCGAGATCGGCATGCTCGGCGCCTATGGCGCTGCGATGCGCACCAAGTTCAATGGCTTCGGCGCATCCGAGACTGTCGAAGTGTCGGACGAGCCGATGGCGAGCCAGTACACCGGTGAGCGTCGCGTGCGCCTGCCGGATAATGTCGTCCAGCTGCGTTAACGCGCGCCGCCTTCGGCCAGCATGGCCATCGATTCCTCGCTGCGCCAGTCGCGTTCGCCCATGAAGCGCCAGACTTCCTTGCCTGCGGCATCGTAATAGATCGTCGCAGGCAGGGTCTGGACGCCGTAGTGGAAGGCGAGATCGCCCTTGGTGTCGAGCCAGGCGGGCAATTGCGCAAAGCCCCGCTGGTCGAGGAATGGCTGCACTTTTTCGGTCTGGGCCATGTCCTGCGATACTGTCACAACCGCGAGGTTCAGGTCCGCCCGGCCCGCAATGGCATTCAGCGTCGGCAGTTCGACCACGCAAGGCGCGCACCACGTCGCCCACAGGTTGATAAGCACCGGCTTGCCCTTGAGGCTGGCAAGCACAAGCGTCTTGCCATTCGCATCTTGAACAGTGATCGGTGGCAGGTCCGTACCACGTTTGCTTCGGTCCAGCTTTGCCGCCGGTGCGTCACTTGCAGCCTGCGGTTGCGCCTTCTCGGCACTTTGCCTATCGCAGCCAGCGGCTCCCAGAGCCAGAATGAGGACAACAGCATTGAGCGAGCGGGACAACAGCAAGAGCGGCTCCAATGTCATGTGGGGCGGACGGTTCGCGGCCGGGCCCTCGGCGATCATGCGCGAGATTAACGCTTCAATCCCGTTCGACAAGGCGCTGTGGCGGCAAGACATCGCCGCATCAAAGGCGCATGTCGCCATGCTCGGCCAGCAGGGCATCGTCTCTGCGGATGACGCCGCCGCGATTGCTGCCGGTCTGGACGAGGTGGCGGCGGAATACGAAGCCAATGGCGTCCCGGAAAACTGGGACCTTGAAGACATCCACATGACCACCGAGAGCCGGCTTGCCGAACTGATCGGCCCGGCGGCAGGCCGACTGCACACGGCGCGCAGCCGCAACGACCAGGTGGCGACGGATTTCCGCCTCTGGGTGCGCGATGCCTGCGATGGTGTCGATGCGGGGCTGAAAGCTTTGCAGATTGCGCTGGTCAGCCGGGCGGGCGAACACGCCGCCAGCATCATGCCGGGCTTCACACATTTGCAGACCGCGCAGCCTGTCACGCTCGGTCACCACCTGATGGCCTATTACGAAATGATTTCGCGTGACCGTTCACGCTTTGCCGATGCGCGGACGCGGATGAACCAGTGTCCTCTGGGCAGCGCGGCGCTGGCCGGCACCGGCTTTGCCATTGATCGCGATATGACTGCCAAGGCTCTTGGTTTCGATCGCCCGACTGCGAACAGCCTCGATTCGGTCTCTGACCGGGATTTTGCTCTCGATTACCTGATGGCCGCCGCGCAATGTTCGCTTCACCTCTCGCGGCTTGCCGAGGAACTGATCATTTGGGCAAGCCAGCCTTTCGGCTTCGTCGTGCTGCCTGACAGCCTCTCCACCGGCAGTTCGATCATGCCGCAGAAAAAGAACCCGGACGCGGCGGAGCTGGTGCGCGGGCACTCCGGCCGCATCATCGGCAGCCTCACCAGCCTGATGATCACGATGAAGGGCCTGCCGCTCGCCTATTCAAAGGACATGCAGGACGACAAACCGCCGGTATTCGAGGCCGCATCGCTGCTCGATCTGTCCATCGCGGCCATGGGCGGCATGATCGAAGGCGCGAAGTTCCGCACGGACCGCATGCGCGCCGCCGCCGAACTGGGCTATGCCACGGCGACTGACCTTGCCGACTGGCTGGTGCGGCAGGCCGACATTCCCTTCCGCGAGGCACACCACATCACCGGAACTGCCGTGAAGCTGGCGGAAAGCCGGGGTGTGGCGCTCGACGCCTTGCCGCTGGCAGACCTCCAGGCCATCGACTCGCGGATTGATGAGCGCGTATTCGCCGCGCTTTCTGTCGAAGCCTCGGTCGCTGCGCGCGCCAGCCATGGCGGAACCGCGCCGGTTGAGGTAGGAAAGCGCGTTGCCGAGGCGCAGAGGGCGTTGGGGCTGGAATAGGGGCTGGAGTGTTTTCGATGCGCAGTCTTGCCGCCCTGTCCCTGATATTCGCCCTGGCCGCTTGCGGTGTGCGAGCAGATCTGAAGCCGCAAGCGGGCAAATCGCTGCCAGTCGCGCCATACGGGCGCGATGAACAACTCACTTCCACCCAGCTCCTCGCGTCAACGCCGCAAGCGGCTCCGGAACGCAGTGTGGAGCTGCGGCAACGATCCGAGGAACGATCGGACGATCCGTTCTCGCTCCCGCCAAAGGAATAGGCGCGACACTCTGTTATGGACCATTTTACTCTCAGGAACGGCGAGATTTACGCCGAGGACGTGCCTCTGTCGGCAATCGCCGCAGCCGTCGGCACGCCGGTTTATGTCTACTCCCGTGCCACGCTGATCCGGCATGCCCGTGTGTTTCGCGAAGCCTTTGCCAAATTGCCGCGCATCCATCTGGCGTTCGCGATGAAATCCAATCCCAATCTCGCCGTACTGAAAGTGCTGGCGGGCGAGGGCTACGGCGCGGACATCGTTTCGGGCGGAGAGCTTGAGCGTGCGCTGGCTGCGGGCATGCCTGCGGCCGATGTCGTCTTCTCAGGCGTAGGCAAGAGCGCGGCAGAACTCCGCCGCGCGGTAGAAGTGGGGCTGGGCCAGTTCAACCTCGAGAGCGAGGAAGAAGGCGCCGAACTTTCGGCCATCGCCGAGGCCATGGGCAAGCGCGCGGTCTGTACGCTGCGCGTAAATCCCGATGTCGACGCCGGCACGCATGCCAAGATTTCGACCGGAAAGGCGGAAAACAAGTTCGGTGTCGCCTATGACCGCGCCGCCGCGATCTATGCCCGCCTTTCGGCGCTTCCGGGCCTCGAAATGCGCGGGCTTGCCGTGCATATCGGCAGCCAGCTAACCGATCTGGGCCCTTCGCGAGCGGCGTTCGAGAAAATGGGCATGCTGATGCGTGACTTGCGCGGACAGGGCCTCATGGTCACGCACATGGACCTGGGTGGCGGTCTTGGCGTCCCCTATCGCGCGGAAGATGCGCTCCCTGGACCTGAAGACTATGGCGCAATGGTTGCCGAGGTGACGCAGGGCTGGGATGCTACGATCATGTTCGAGCCGGGCCGGGTGATCGCTGGCAATTCGGGAGTGCTGATCACGCAGGTCATCCGGGTCAAGGAAGGTGTTGGCGCGCCTTTCGTGGTGGTCGATGCGGCCATGAACGATCTTGCGCGTCCGGCCATGTATGACGCTTGGCATGACTTCGCTGCCGTGCGGCCCAACGGCAAGCGGATGATCGCCAACATTGTCGGTCCGATCTGCGAGACGTCAGACACGTTCGCCAAGCAGCGCGATATCGATGCCGTCGCCGCCGGCGACCTCGCGATTTTCCGCACTGCGGGGGCCTATGGCGCGACCATGGCCAACACTTACAACAGCCGCGCACTGGTTCCAGAAGTGATGGTCGATGGGGATCGCTGGGCCGTTGTTGCAGAGCGTATCGATCCCGCTACGATCCTTGCGGCGGAACGCGTGCCGGACTGGCTGAGTTAACGCCGGTGGAGAGCCTGCCCCTGTTCCATCGCATTGCCGGCCAGCCGGTGATTGTGCTGGGCGAGGGCGAGGCGGCGGAGGCCAAGCGGCGGCTTGTCCTGCGCGCTGGCGGCACAGTCGCGCCGGAGGATGAGCCTTCCGCCCGGCTGGCATTCGTTGCACTGGAGCATCCCGAAGAGGCGGCAGCGCGGCTGCGCGCGCGCGGGGTGCTGGTCAACGTGCCAGACCGGCCGGACCTCTGCGATTTTACAGTTCCCAGCGTGCTAGACCGCTCGCCGGTTCTGATTGCGATTGGCACGGGCGGTGCCTCGGCGGGCCTGGCGAAAGCCCTGCGGCTACGTCTGGAAGGCATCCTGCCTCCCGCGCTGGGCGCGCTGGCCAGCGGCCTCGCGGCGGCCCGTGCTGCCATGCGCAGCCGCTGGAGCGATGCAGGCGAGCGGCGGCGCGCGCTCGACGCGGCCCTGGCAGATGGCGGCATCCTCGATCCGCTCGACGATGGTAGCGGTCAGCGTGTCGCTGATTGGCTGAACGATGCTGCTGTCGTCATTGAGCCCGGCGTAGCCGAAATCATTTTGCGCAGCGGCGATCCCGATGATCTGACGCTGCGTGAGGCTCGCCTTCTGGGGGCGGCAGACATGGTCGCGTTTGAGCCCGGCGTGACGCCCGCGATCATTGCCCGGGTGCGCGCCGATGCCCGGCAAATCGCCGTCGACATTGGTGAGGAGCCTGCAGGAATTGCGGGCCTGACTGTGGTGCTGCGCGCGCCCTAGGGAATCTACAGAGGCTTTTCCCACCTAACGCAAATTAGCTCGTAGTTCCAGTTGCTTGTCGCCTGCGAGGGCGATGACAATCTTTTAATTTGGCGATTATATACCTTGCAAACACGATAGGGCTGTGGCATAGAATCCCGCAAGGAGTTCAATGCCATGTCTGCCCTTTCCCGTCCCGAGTTCCACAGCGAAGAAGCCGCTTTTGCTCACCTAGAACGGATCGTTTGGGCTGGAATGCCGGTCTGCCCGCATTGTGGCGGCGTTGATCGGATAACCAAGGTCAAGGCAAACCCTGAGAAGCGCATTCGTGAGGGCCTGTGGCGCTGCGGTCTGTGCAAGGGCCAGTTCACAGCTAAGGTCGGCACAGTGTTCGAGCATATGCGCCTGCCACTGCACAAGGCATTGCAGGCGGTCTATCTCATGACGTCCAGCAAGAAGGGTATCAGCGCCCATCAACTGCACCGCGTGCTGGAAATCACTTACAAGAGCGCGTGGTTTCTGGCCCACCGCATTCGTGAAGCCATGCGCGACGGCCACGTTGGCCAATTCGGCGGCAACGGTGGCATTGTCGAAGTTGATGAGACGTTCATTGGTCGCTTGAAGGGCAAAGAGAAGAAGGCTGCTTTCCACCACAAAATGAAGGTGGTGGCGCTGGTAGATCGTGACACCGGCAAGGCTCGCACCATGGTTGTCGAAGGCACCACGGCCAAACACCTTATGCCGATTGTGCTGGCGAATGTTGCCCGCGAAGCCACCATCAACACGGACGAGCATTGGGGCTATCGCCCGGTGCGTGACTATTTCGCGGGCCACGGCACCACTTCCCACGGCACCGGCGTTTATGTCGATCCCGCCAATCCAGAGAACCACAGCAACACCGTCGAGGGCTATTTCAGCATCTTCAAACGCGGCATGAAGGGCATCTACCAGCACTGCGGCGAACAGCACCTGCACCGATACCTTGCTGAGTTTGAGTTCCGGTATAACAACCGGGAAGCACTTGGCCGGAATGACGGGGATCGGTCGCGGCAGGCGCTTCTCGGTATCGTCGGCAAGCGCCTCACATATGGGGGGCCTCAGAAAGTCGCCTAAGCCTTACGATTTTGAACGGCGAAAACCTGTCCAATTGTGGCTTCCGCTCAGGCTCCCACGAAGACGAAGGAGCACCTGATTCATTGACGATTCAGGTTAGGTTGTTATCCTCCGACTACGGTGCGTAGTCCGAATCTCTGACGTAAGGTCGGCTGTAGAAATGCTAGGGCTACGCACCGCCCCGCATGTGTGTGGATTTAAGATTCCAGATCGTGAAGTCGTCCACATTTCGTGGGGTGTCAGAATCATAATCGACTAGGTTAGAGCGTCCAAGCACGAACCCCGCAAGGCTCGCTTTGGGTTGTCCTGCGCCCTCTTCTTCAAAACGCCTGTTTTTATGTGCGCAAATCGCACCAAGGATGAGGTCGTTCATTTGGAGTAGTGGTTCACTCTCTGAATCACGAAATTCTATTGCGCGGAGCGAGTCAGCGCATCTAAATCGCCTGTTCGCCTCTGTATTGAGGCCCTTCTTGAATTTGGGAAAGCCATCGAGTTCGTTGCACTTGTCGATCAAGGCGTAGCAGTCATAGCCTGGGCCATGCTTCTTCAGCAGACGGTGTAGAATGAGTTGGTAATACATTCGCTTGAGGCTTTCAGCCTTCCCTCCGTCCTCTCGGAGATCATGGTCGAAGCGAACAAAGTCGATATGGATGCAATGGAAAAGCAAATCTCGCTTTCGGATCAACTCAAACGTCCAGTGGGCAAGTTCGCGGTGCTTTTCCAGGCGCGCCTTGGTGGTCAAATTCCATTTGGCCTCTTTGGTGACACCAAGGCGTTGTTTCCGGTTGATGAAATCTTCTCGAATGCGTTTTACATCAGAATGTGCCACAACCACCCCGCCTACAGCGAGAAACCTATCCGTATCCTTTCCTGCTTCGTCGCAAAACAACGCTAATTTGGGTTTATCGGCCATGCCAGATACGAATGCCTCGGATGCAAAGAGTCAACTCAACAAATTCAAGGAAGCCGCCCGCGAGCACGGCGCGGACGAGGACGAGGCGCGCTGGGATGAGCGGTTGAAGAAGGTGGTGAAGGCTAAGCCCGCGCCGGAGAATCGCCAAGGCGACGAGAATTGAGGCCATTCCCGATGACGTCCTATCTCTTTAGGATAGCGGGGCCATCCTCTGTTAAATTTCGAGACGGTCGCGGCGGATTTATGGCGGCCATGGTAGCTTACTCCTTCATTCATACCGCTGCGATCCTAGATTTCTTCTTTTGCCTGCCGATCTCCATTTTGGCTGCGATTTTCAAATTTGCCAGACGCCTTGGGAAACGCAGCGGTCAATCACCTAAGTGAAGCGTGTTTGCAATCTATACAATCACCTTTAATTTCAAGTGATCCAAGGGTTTTCCCATGGTCGTTCCCGGCGGGGCCTCCCGTCCCGTTCACAAGGGGGAACTACTATGAACCTGCCCAACATCGACCTCTCGTCGCTGCCTGGTCTGGACACCGTGACCGGCATGTTCGGAAGCATGCTCGATACCAGCGGAGACGTCTGGTCGGACGATACGATCATCGTTTTGATGACGTTCCTCTACGATCTCATCCCTCCGGGTGGGATGCTCTGAGGAGCATGACGGGGTGATCATTCATCCCGGATTGCGCGCGCTGCGGGGCGATGATGCCCCGCAGCGTGATGCGCAGACCGTGCTCTACAAAGCCGTTGCCGGATGGAAGTCGACGCCCGAATTTGAAAAGGTTTCTGCGGAGCTGGACTTGCTGAATGCCGGTACGGACCTGGCACATTGTGACGCGCTGTCCGCAATATTCTCTCAGAACAGCGCTGCGGCGCGTGATCTTTGTACAACATTTGTGGCGCAGAATGCGGCAGCGCTTGGCAGTGCGCCGCTGGGCCACGTGCCGCTGCGGCATTCGACCGACGGTTGCACCTCGACATTGCTATTGGGCCGCAGCGGGCGCGTCACTTTGTCGCTCGTCTCCCTCGATGGAATCGAAATGGCGCGCAGGCCCAGGCCGAAAAACGTCAGTTTCGGGCCCAACGAAACGTGGGAGTTGTTCCTCGCGGGCACTGGCGTGGCTGAACTCGTTTCGTGCACACCCAATGGTCCGCGATCGGCCTTGCTCGAACGCCGCGAAATCTCGATCCGTGCAGGAACCTTGCTGGCGCGCGATGGCCAACGCGAATCGCGCCTGATACGCGATCTCGGCACGACGCTGGTTTCGTTGCGGCTGCAGCGCCGGTCCGCCCACAACGAACCGACGCGCGAATACGACCTTCCCAGCGGGGAACTGGTGCATCAGGCCGCGGGCAACCCGCGTGACAGCCGGATCGAATTGATGATGGCGATGCTGGGGCGCATGCGCCGAAGCGATGCCGCGCCGGCGATGGCGGGCATCGCGCTGGGCGAGGGCAGCACCGCATTACGCTGGCAGGCCCTTCGCGAATGTCTTGCGCTGGATACATTGGAGGGCTTTCAGGCGCTCTCCCGCGTGGCAGCAGCCACTGGCGACCCTCTGGCGGCGCCAGCAGGAGCTTTGAGGGCCCAGCTTGTCAAAATGCATCCGCAATTGCAGGAGCTGGCTCGATGCCCCGCGTAATGGCTGTCGAAGACGAAGCCGTCATTGGCCTCGATGGGTTCTGCGATGCGCTTGATTCGCGCGGATTCGCCCCGGACGACGAGGAAAACCTGCATCACGCCGCGCTTCAATTGCGGCGGCTCGGCAATGACCAGAATTTCCTGGGTGATTTGCTGGTGCGCGAACTGGCCTCGGGCCCGCGCGAAGACGACGGCAAAAACTCCTATGGGCCGCAAGTGATCATGCTGCGGCCGCCGGGCGAGGGAAACTACTTCATCCGCGTCAACATCTGGCCGTCAGAGGATGAGCACATCATGCGTGCCAGCGGCGGGGCGGCTTTTGTCTATGCCTTACCGCACGACCACAATTTCAACTTCCTGACGCTCGGCTATTTCGGCCCGGGCTATTGGAGCAACTATTACGCCTTCGATTACGAGGAAGTTGTCGGCTGGCGTGGTGAGCCGGTGAAGCTGCGATTCGTCGAACGTTCGCAATTGTCCCACGGGAAGATCCAGCTCTACCGCGCGCATATCGATGTCCACGATCAGGCGCCGCCGGACAGTGTCTCGGTGTCGCTCAACATCATGCACACGTGCGGCGCGCAAGGCTGGCTCGATCAGTACAGCTTCGATGTCCAGAACGGGTCTGTCGGACGAATCCTCAGCAATGGGTCAAGCGAAGCCTTCATGCGGATCGCTGTAGGCTTGGGCACCGACGAAGCGATGGATTTGGCATCCAGATTCGGCAAGACGCACCCCAGCGACAGGATGCGCCTTGTCTGCTTTTCAGCCCTTGCCGCAAGCGAAACCGACCTTGAAGCGCGCGATAGGGTGTGGCGCGAGGCTGAACGGTGCGGAAGCAGGCTGGTGATGCAGGAAGCCCGCCAGCGCCGCGCGGCGCTGGCG
>Ga0075362_10000094_pt1 | contig 24911 bp, 21 predicted proteins | sample EndMetdeltDD1762_FD_71397 | JGI IMG/M metagenome (GOLD analysis project Ga0075362, IMG submission 71397) | Populus endosphere microbial communities from Tennessee, USA - Endosphere MetaG P. deltoides DD176-2 | ecosystem: Host-associated > Plants > Roots > Endosphere | place: USA: Tennessee...
CATGCAGGCCGTGTAGTTGCTGTGGCCGGCGCACATGTACGGGCCGCCGGCGAACACGCCGATGCCCTTGAACGTCGCCGAGTACGCGTAGCCGAGCTGATTGGCCATGAAGCCGCCGGACGACAAGCCGGACACCGTGATCTGGCTGGTATCGACGTTGAGCGCCGGCAGCGACGCCGCGTGGGCGCCGTAGCCAGCGAGCAGCGCGGCGAGCGCCAGCGCAAGGCGAAATCGGTCCCTTCTCGTCGCTCTCATCGCTTGTCTCCTTGTGCGCCTCTGACGGGCAGGCCGCGGTGCGGCGGATCGAGCGGCACGCAAGCGCCCGCCCTCAAACGACTGACTGGAGCCCCCTCCCGGAGGGGGCTGGGGGAGCGGTGTTCAGCGGCTTGCCGCAACAGGCGCTGTCAGCGCCTGTTGCGGACAGGGACGTTCATTTCCTCGGGCTTGATCTCGCGCACCAGCTCCGGCACGCCCCACGCGAAGGCCGGATCAGCCTTGATCTTGAAGTGGTACATGCTCTGCATCGCCTGGTGATCTTCCTTGCGGAAGGTCATCTTGCCCTTCGGCGATTCGAAGCTCATGCCTTCCATCGTCTTGATCAGCTTCTCGGTGTTGGTGTCGCCGCCGTTCTTCTTCAGCGCCTCGACCAGCGCGATGCCCGCGCTCATGCCGCCGGCCGTGAAGAAGTCGGGCGGTGCCTTGAACTTGCTGTAGTGGTTGGCGACCAGCCACTCGTTGACCGGGTTCTTCGGCAGGCCGAAGTAGTAGTAGGTCGCGCCTTCCATGCCGGGGAACTGCTTGTACGCCGTCATCGCAGGCAGGATGTTGCCGCCGGTCGCGATCTCGATGTTGTAGCGCTTGAGGTCGAGGTCGGCGATCTTGAACGGATTGCCGGCGCCGGCCCAGATGATCCAGATCACCTTGCGGCCGGGCTTGTCCTTCAGCGCATCGATCAGGCGCTGCGCGCCGGCGGTGAAGTCGGTGGTCGCGGGCGGCAGGTACTCCTCGTGGACGATCTTCGCCTTCTTCAGCGCGTCCTTGAAGGCCTTCACGCCGTCACGGCCGAACGCGTAGTCCTGCGCGAGCGTCGCGATCACGGTGCCGTCCTTGTCCTGCGCGACGGCGTTGCTGATCGCGTCCTGCGAGCTGTTGCGGCCGGTGCGGAAGATGTACTTGTTCCACTTGTCGCCGGTGATCGAATCGGCGACGGCCGGCTCGACCAGCAGGATCTTCTTGTACTCCTCGGCAACCGGCAGCAGCGCCAGCGCCACGCCGGACGAGCTCGGCCCCACCGCGATGTCGGCCTTGTCGTCGCCATAGGCGGTGGCCAGCAGGCTCTTGCCGACGTCGGGCTTGCCCTGGTCGTCCTTCTCGATCACGACCAGCTTCTTGCCGTTGACGGTCATCGTGCCGCCGGTGGCGTAGTCCAGGCCCATCAAGAGGCCGGTCTGGGTCTGCTTGCCGTAGGCCTCGAGCGGGCCGGACTTGCTATAGACGTGGGCAATCCGGATCTCGCCCTTGGCCTGCGCCAGCGCGGCGGTCGAGCCGGATGCCAAGGGGATCGCGACGGCGAGCGCAGCGCCTGCAAGCGCCAGCGAGCGGCGGTGGATCATTGGTATGTCTCCTGGATGGGTGTGCCCGGATCAGAGCAACGGGCGCGCCAGATTGCACCAACCTAGGGCAAGTACTGAGTTTCCGGGCAGATTGCCACTCAGTATCTCAGGCGTCAGACGATGAGCGCGCGCACACACACTTCAGATTGACCGGATTTCAGGCAATCTGGCGGCGACCGATATGACCAATCATTGTTCACTGCTCGGATATCAGGCAAGTATCTACAGCTTGATCTCGAGCTTGACCTGCAGATTGAGATAGGTCGGCGCCGTGGTCGTCGAGGTCTCGCGGACCGGCACGTTGCCCAGGTTGTCGAAGTCCAGCGAGCCGCCGGTCAGGTAGTCGCGCGGCGCCAGGTTGCTCGCGCTGACCCGCAGCTGCACGGTCGGGCTGAACGCCCACAGCGCATACGCGTCGACGATCAGCTTGCGTCCCTGGTACGCGGTCTGGTCTTCGCTGACCCGTGTGTCGTAGGCGGGCGTCCAGTTCAGGTTGCCGCCTATCGTCAGCGGCAGGCTGGCGAACTTGTAGTCGGCGCCGAGATTGGCCGTGCCATCGGGCTGCTGGTCGAGCCGGTTGTCCGGGCCCGGAACCGCCTTCACGCGCGAGCGGAACACGCTCGCGTTGGCGCGGATGTCGACACGCGGCGCATCGGACAGCAAGTCGCTGAGCCGGAACTTCGCCTCGAGCTCGATGCCCTGCGTCACCGCGCTGCCGATGTTCTGCGGCCGCGACACCCAGCGCGGCTCGTTCGCCCACGGCACGGTCTCGAGCGTCGTCTGGCTGCGCATGTAGTCGCGGATGTTGCGGCGGAACACGTTGGCGCTGAGCAGCCCGCCGCCGGGCAGGTAGCGCTCGACCGCGACGTCGAGTCCTGTCGCGAGCTCGGGCCGCAGGTTCGGGTTGCCGGCACGGTCGGGCTGGGTCGGGGTGTTGCCGCCCGGCGCCGGATAGCGCGTGTTGAGGCTGGGCCGCGCGATCAGGCTCTGCAGGGTCGGCGATCGGTAGCTGCGCGTGAGGCTCAGGCGCACCTGGTCGCGGCTGTTCGGCTCGGGTTTCCACACGGCATGCAGCAGCGGCGTCCAGACGCTGCTCGAGTTGCTCGTATCAGCAGCATCCGCCTCAGCGCCGGAACCGCGTGTGCGGATGCCCTCCCAGCGCAGGCCCGCGTGCGCCGCCCAGTGCGGCGTCAGGTTCCACTCGTCCTGCGCATACAGCGCGAAACGGGTCGCCGAGGCGCCGAGGTTGTCGCCGAAGTCGGTCAGCAGCGGCGCGCCGTCCTGCAGCGTCGTGCGCTGCTCGGTGCGCCGGTTGACCTCGGCTTCGGCGCCGGCCACGAGGCTGTGGTCGCCGTCCAGCACGCGCAGGTACTTCGCGCTTGCCAGCGTGTTGCGGTCGACGGTATCGGAGCGGTCGTCCAGCGTGCGGCTGTTGATGCCGCCCGTGAACTCGTTGCGCAGGCTCGTGCCTTTCGAATGCGCCTGGCCGGCGCCGAACTTGGTTTCGAGGCGGCCGCCGTCGGCGAAGCGGTGATTCCATTGGCCGTTCAGCCGCAGCAGCGAGAAGTCGCCGTCCGACACGGTGTGCGCCTGCTCGTAGGGCGCCGGGTCGCTGCCGACGGTCTGCGTCAGCGTGCCGCGGCGCTCGGTGTTGCCGCTGCTGTAGATCGCAAACGGCAGCAGCGTCAGCACGTCCACCGCGCTCTCGGAGCGCCACTGCAGCCGGCCGCTCGCGTGCACGCCGTGCCGCTTCTCGCGCGCCGCGGCGACGTCGCGCTGCTCGAGCGTGACCTCGCCGGTCTCGCGGTTGCGGTCGACGGTGGTCGTGGTGGCGCCGGTCTCGCGGTCCTGCGAAAAGGCGGTCAGCGAGTAGTTGTAGGTGAACGGGCCGATCGTGTCGTTGCGCGTCCACGCGACGCTGGGCTGCAGCCGGTCGTTCTCGAAGCCTGCGACGAGACGCAGCTCGTTGATGCGCTTGCTGAAGCCCTCGCGCGTGATGATGTTGATCGTGCCGGCGATCGCACGCGCGCCGGTCTCCGCGGTCGGCGCACGCAGGATCTCGATGCGCTCGATCTGCTCGGGCGTCAGCGAGTCGAGCGAGAAACCCGGCGGAACGCGCTGCCCGTCGAGCAGGATCTGCGTGTAGCCGCTGCCCAGGCCGCGCATCCGGATGTTGCCGCCGCGCCCGGGCCGGCCCTGCATCGTGACGCCGGGCAGGCGCTTGAGCAGCTCGCCGACCGAGCCGTCGCCGAAGCGCTCGATCTCGTCGCGCCCGATCACGATCTTCGCGGCCGTCGACTGGCGCCGCTCTTCGACGTCACTCGGCCGGCTGCCGGTGACGCGCACCTGTTCGAGCTCGTGCGGCCCGGGGGCCGAGGCCGCCGATGCGGGCGCGGCCGCAGGCGCTGCCGCGCGCGGCGTGGGCTGTGCGTGCAACGCCGCGCTGCATGCGAGCAGCACGACGCCGAGCAGGCGCGCGAGGTGGGTCGGCAGTGCGGCCGTGGTCGTGGTCGTGGACACGCGGCGGCGCACTCAGTCGGCGTGCGCCGCGCGCAGGCTGACGTAGAAGCTCGCGCCCTGCCCGGGGCGCCCTTCGGCCCACACCGATCCGCCGTGGCGCTCGACGATGCGCCGGACGATCGTCAGGCCGAGGCCGGTGCCTTCGAACGCGGCGCCGTGCAGGCGCCGGAACGGCTCGAACAATTCCTTGGCGCGCTCGGGCGCGAAGCCGGCGCCGTTGTCGCGCACCGCGACGACCACGCGGTTCGGCTCGCGCAGCAGCTCGACCCGCACCTGCGGCTGCGCCGCGCCGCGGCTGAACTTCAGCGCGTTGCCGATCAGGTTGACGAACACCTGGCGCAGCAGCCCGGCGTCGGCCTGCACGCTGCCGAGCGCATCGGACTTCACCGCGTCGACGGCCTGGCCGGACAGGCGCAGCTGCTCGGTGGCCTCCTGCATGCACTGGCTCAGGTCGACCGGGCGCACCGACAGCGTCGCGTCGCCGACCCGCGCCAATGTCAGCAGATCGGTGACGAGCTTGCCGAGCGAATCGGCCTGGCCGGCCACCGCATCGAGCATGGTCAGCGCACGCGCGATGTCGCCCCGCCCGACCGCGTCGATCGCGAGCCGCGTCAGCGTTGCCACGCCGCCGAGCGGGCCGCGCAGGTCGTGCGAGACGCTGCGGTTGAAGCTCTCGAGCCCGGCCACCATGTCGTGCAGCTCTTCGGTGCGCTGCGCGACCCGGTGCTCGAGCGATTCGTTCAGATACTGCAGCGCCGCCTGCGCCTCGATGCGTGCGGAGAGCTCGTGCTCGAGCTTCACCCGTGCACGCGTCAGGCTGATCGCGAACAGCGCCATCCCGAACACGCTGATCGGCACGATGACGACGTTGCGCAGCTCGTAGATGTTGATGCCGGCGATCAGCATGCCGATCAGCGTCAGCGGGTGCAGCAGCAGCGCAGCGGCAATCAGCGCGAGGCCGGCGCCCTTCTCCTGGCGCGACGCGATCCACGCCATCGCCGCCATCGTCGTGAGCGAGACCGCCACGAGCCCGTGTGCGAGGACCCGCGGCATCGGGCCGAACGGCAGCCAGGCCAGTGCGAGCAGCAGCGGCGCGGCGATCAGCCAGCGCCAGCGCCGCGGGTTCGTCAGCGTGGGGCCGACGTACTCGATCAGACCGAATCCGAGCCCGATGATCCCGAGTGCACCGAGCAGCGAGGCGCCGCGATGCGCACCCTCGGTCCCCGGCGACACGCGCAGCCCGAACGCGAAGATCGCCGCGATCAGCAGGAAGCCTGCGGCGAACCATTGCGCGCCGGGGTCTCGATGCCGCCAGCGCATCCAGCCGAACAGCAGGCTCAGCAGAGCGCAGATCAGCGTCGACGCTTGGACATAGGCCGGGCTGAAGGTCATGGGCGGCGCCACTCCAGCGGCCGGGGCGCGGCGATGCCGTAGCTCGCGAGCTTCTCGTACAGCGTCGCGCGCGAAATGCCGAGCAGCCGCGATGCGGCGAGCTTGTTGCCGCCGGTGGCGGCGAGCGCGGCCTGGATCATGCGCGCCTCGAGCTCGGCGATGGCCTGCGGCAGCGGTGTAATGGCGCCTGTGCGCTCGTCCGTCGCTGCACTCGCCGCAGTGGCCGCCGCGGCCGTCGCGCGCGGCACGGCCTCGGCTGGCGCCGCAGCCGACGAGCGGGAGCCGTCGGCATCGGATGCGAGCGCCGCGAAGTGGCTCGCATCGAGCACGGCGTCGTCCGTCATCAGGGTCGCCTGCTCGAGCGCATTGCGCAGCTCGCGGATGTTGCCCGGCCAGTCATGGCGCGAGAGCAGGTCCAGTGCGTCCGGCGTCACGCTCTTGTGCGGCAGGCCGCTGCGCCGTGCGATGTCTTCGGCGAGCGATTCGACCAGCGCTTCCAGGTCGTCCAGCCGCTCGCGCAGCGCGGGCAGCCGGATCGGCAGCACGTTGAGGCGGTAGTACAGGTCGGCCCGGAAGCTGCCGGCCGCGATCATCGCCGGCAGGTCGCGGCTGGTTGCCGCGATGATGCGCACGTCGATGCGCTGCACCGTGTTGCTGCCGAGCGGCTCGACCTCCTGCTCCTGCAGCACGCGCAGCAACTTGCTCTGCAGTGCGAGCGGCATGTCGCCGATCTCGTCGAGCAGCAGCGTGCCGCCGTCGGCGAGCTTGAACTTGCCGTCGCGGCCCTTGCGCTCGGCCCCGGTGTAGGCACCCGGCGCGACGCCGAAGAACTCGGCCTCGAGCAGGGTTTCCGGAACGGCTGCGATGTTGATCGCGATGAACGGCTTGGCCGCCCGCTGGCTCGCCGCGTGGATGCCGTGCGCGAGCAGCTCCTTGCCGGTGCCGGTCTCGCCGAGCAGCAGCACCGTGCTGTCGGTCTGCGCGACGCGGCGCGCCTGGCGCTTGACCTCGGCCGCCGCCGGGCTCGCGCCGACGAAGCTCGCGATCGTGTGCTTGGGCCGGCGCTCGCGCGTCAGGTGCGCAGCGAGCTGCTGGCGCGTCTCGACCAGCTCGCGCTCCAGCCGCGCGAACTTGGCGATCAGTGGCTGCATCGTGGTCTCGGGGTGGTCGAGCAGCACCATGCCCATCGCGCCGATCACGGTGCCGCTTGCATCGCGCAGCGGCAGGCGGCTGACCAGGAACGTGCCGGCCTTGTTGCTGAGCAGGTCGACCAGGATCGCCTGGCCGCTGTCGATCACCTGCGCCATCAAGGTGTTCGGAACGACCTCCTCCACGCGCCGGCCGACGAAATCGGACTCCTCGCGCTCGAGCGCCGGCAGGAACTGCTTGTAGCCCTCGCTGATCCAGACGATGCGGTGCCCGCGATCGACCACCATCATGCCCATCGCCGTGCTCGCCAGCGTGTCGAACATCGATTGCGCCGCGAGCTTGAGCACGCCGTCGGCATCGGCGGGGAGCAGCGCGTCGCGGGCGGGTGCCGGGTTGATCATCGTTTGGTTGCGCACTGTCGGATTTGCAGACAGACGAGCAGGTCGCAGTGTAGGCGCGCTGATGGACAGACCTTGTTGACCTGGCCGTGCGCGGGGCTCCAGAAACGACCAGGCCCCGACCGAGCGGTCAGGGCCTTGGCAATTGGATGGGATGCCGCTCAGCCGTTTGTCACTCCATTGCGAACACCAGCTTCATCTCAAAGCTCTGCGGTTTGCCGTTGGCTTCGAACTTCCACTGGTTCAGCGCGGCGGTGGCCGACTCGTTGAAGACTTTGGCCCTGGCCGGTGTGGCTTCGAGGATCGCCACTTCGGTGACCGAGCCGCTGCCGTCGATCGACAGCTTGGCCTTCAGCACACCCTCGGTGACGCCCCTGCGTTGGGCTTCGCTGGGGAACTCGGGCGGCACTTTCTTGATGACCTTGGGCGAGACGCCATCGGCATGAGCCAGGGCGGGCGCCAAGCCCATGGCAGCAGCTAGCACGGCACCGGTCAGCGCGGAGGTCAAGAGGCGGATGTTCATGTCAATTTCCTTTCAGGTTGTGATTCAGGCGGTTGCGGGCACGCGGAAGAAATCCACGCTGGAGACGAGACGCTGCGCATTCGCCTTCAGCGATTCGGTCGTCGCAGCGAGTTCTTCGACCATGGCGGCGTTTTGCTGCGTGGCTTGGTCGAGGTCGGCCACGCTGGTGTTGACCGAGCCGATGCCGGCTTCCTGCTGCTGGCTGGCCACGCTGACCTCTTCGATCAGTTGCCGCACGCCGACAACTTCCTCGACGATGCCCTTGATGCGGATGCCCACGTCTGCCACGGTCTGCGTGCCGACGGCCACCTTGTCTGCGGAATCGTCGATCAACACCTTGATTTCCTTGGCCGCCGAGGAGGCGCGCGCAGCCAGCGAGCGCACCTCGCCCGCGACCACCGCGAAGCCGCGGCCCTGCTCGCCGGCCCGGGCGGCCTCGACCGCCGCGTTCAGCGCGAGGATGTTGGTCTGGAAGGCGATGCCGTCGATGACGGCGATGATGTCCTTGATGCGGTTGCTCGACTCGGCGATACGGGTCATGGTGCCGACCAGGCTGTCGACCGACTCGCCGCCCTGGATGACCGCGGCGCGGGCGCGGTTGGCAACGTCGGTGGCTTCGCGCGACTTGGCGCTGGAGCCGGCAACGGTCGTCGAGATCTGCTCCATTGCCGAAGCGGTCTGCTGCAGGTTGGTGGAGGCGCGCTCGGTGCGGGCCGACAGGTCGGCGTTGCCCTGGGCGATCTCGTCCGAACTGGTGGCTACGTCGCGAGCGGCGCGGCACACGTCCTCGATGACGTGAGTCAGGTGACCCTGCATGTCGCGCATCGCGGCCATCAGGGTGGCGATCTCGTCGCTGCCCCTGGCCTCGATGCGGCTGCGCAGGTCACCCTCCTTGATTGCTTGTGCGGCGGCCACGGCCTGGCCCAGCGGGCGGGTGATCGAGCGCGCGATGGCCACGCCGAAGCCCACCGCCAGCAGCACGCCCACGCCTCCCATGACCAGGGCACCGATGGTCGTGAAGCGGGCCATCCTTTGACCAGCCGCGGCACGCTGTTCGGACTGCTTGGTGATGGCCTCCGACAGGGCGTCCAGCGCTTTGTCGTAGGCGGCCTGGACCGGACGCAGCTCGATCAGCAGCGCGGTGCGGGCGTCGTCCGGATTGCCGGCGTCCAGGGTTTCCAGGAACTTGCCGACTGCCTTCGTGTAGCTGTCCTTGGCTGCACGCACGGCGGTGAAGGCCGGGCTCGCCTCGCCTCCGGCATCGTAGGCGGTCAGCTTCGCGATGGTCTGGTCGGAGTCGGCGAGGGCCTTCTTGATCAGTTCGCGCTGCTTCTTGATCTGCCCGGCGCCGTCGACCAGCAGCAGTTCGCGGCTGGCGCGGGCGACGTCACCGCCGTACTGCTGGAGGCGGTCCGCCAGCTGCACCCGGTTCAGATCGATGGTGGCAGTGGCTTCGAGGTCGCCGGCCAGGCGGGTGCTGGTCGCCACGCTGTACCCACACATGGCGAGCAACAGCACGATCAGCGCGCCGAAGGCCAGCGTCAGGCGGGCACTGATCTTCAATTTCCAAAGGAACGTCACGACAGACCTCTCTTGTTCGCGGGTGGCTGGGATGCCGGCTCGTGCGCAGGGTGTGCCGGCAGAAGCTGTATCGGCAAGGGGCGAACGCAACTGAAGGCCTTATTTGCTGGTCATCTTCGGCCATTTATTGGTCTTCTTCGGCCAATTGTTATCAACTGTCAACTGTAACAGGCCGACCTGGGGATGACCATCGAGCGCTTGTAATTATGAATTATTGATTGTATATTTCTGCCAATTGTCCCCCTCCGAGCCCGTTGCCATGGTCAACCCCACGCCACTGCGCCCCGTGTCGCTTCACGAAGAAGTTGCCAGCCGGCTGCGCAACATGGTTTTCGAGCGCCAGCTGCTGCCCGGTCAGTGGATCGACGAGCTGGCGCTGGCCGGCGAGTGGCAGATCAGCCGCACGCCGCTGCGCGAGGCGCTCAAGGTGCTGGCCGCCGAAGGTCTGGTGACCCCGGTGCCCCGCCAGGGCTGCAAGGTGACCGAGATCTCGGAGGAAGACGCCGATGAGCTGTTCCCGGTGATGGCACTGCTCGAAGGCCGTTGCGCGTTCGAGGCGGTGCGCAAGTCCACTCCGGCCGACGTGAAGGCGCTGCGCAAGCTGCACGACGCGCTGGAGCGGTATGCCGCGGCGGGCAACGTCGATGGCTACTACCGCGCGAACCACGACTTCCACACCAAGGTGCAGGCGCTGGCCGGCAACCGCTGGCTCGACCGGGCCACCAACGACCTGCGCCGTTTCGTGCGGATGCTGCGCGGCCGGCAGCTGAACTTTCCCGGCCGCATGGAGGCGTCGATCAACGAGCACCGGGTCCTGATCGATGCAATCACACAGGGCGATGCGGCACGCGCCGAACGCGTCATGCACGACCACCTGATGGCGCAGCTGACGGCGCTGCGCGCGCTGCGGGCGCACGAGCGCTCGCAGGCCGCCGAGCAGGCCCGACTGAAGGGGCCGGCACATGCTTGAGGAACTGCGCAACGCCGCCCGCAAGGTGCAAGGCGACCGGGGGCTGCGCAGCGTGATGCTGCAATGCAAGCGGCTGCTGTCCGAGCGCGGCGAAGCCAACAGCATCGCGATCGCGCGCGAGCTGGTGAACCGCTACAGCGGATTGCCCGACGAGCAGCGCGCACTGTTCTTCGAGCGCCTGTCGCGCGACTACAGCCCCGACCCCGAGACCGTGCTGCAAAGCGCCCGCGCCTACGCCGGCGACCCGAGCGCACCCAACCTCCTGCGCCTGACGCAGGTGGCGGAACCGCCGCGCCAGGAGCTGCTGCGCCGCATCAACCGCTCGCCGGGCGGCACCGCGAGCATCGTCGCGATGCGCCGTGCATTGCTCGCACGGCTGGCCAAGCAGCCCGAGCTGCAGGCGGTCGAGGCCGATTTCCTGCACCTGCTGTCGAGCTGGTTCAACCCCGGGTTCCTGCAGCTGCAGCGCGTCGACTGGAACTCGCCGGCCCAGTTGCTCGAGCAGATCATCCGCCACGAGGCGGTGCACCAGATCGACGGCTGGGACGACCTGCGCCGGCGCCTGCAGCCCGACCGCCGCTGCTTTGCGTTCTTCCACCCGCAGCTGCCGCACGAGCCGCTGATCTTCGTCGAGGTGGCGCTGCTGCCGGAGATGCCCGCGGCGATCGCGCCGCTGATCGACAAGGCCTCGGAGCCCATGCCTGCCGACCGCTTCAAGGTCGCGGCGTTCTATTCGATCAGCAATTGCCAGCCTGGCCTGAAGGGCGTGTCGCTCGGCAACTTCCTGATCAAGCGGGTCGCCGACGAGCTCAAGCGCGAGCTGCCCCGGCTCAAGACCTTCTGCACCTTGTCGCCGATTCCCGGCTTCGCGCGCTGGTTGCAGACCGGCGCCGCGCACGAAGGCTTGCCGAAGGCCCGCGCCGAACGGCTGGCCGAAGCGCGCGAGGCGCTGCTCGCGCACAGCGGCGGCGACCTCGGCACGCTGGCCAGCGCCGGCGCGCTGCGCAGCATGAACGGCGAGGCCACGCAGGCACTGCTGCGGCTGTGCGCCTACTACCTCGGCTTTCGTTCGACCACAGCGGGCGGCGATGCGGTGGCGCGATTCCATCTCGACAACGGCGCCCGGCTGGAGCGGCTGAACGCACTCGGCGACCTCTCGGCCAAGGGCGCGAAACAGTCGTTCGGCCTGATGGTCAACTACCTCTATGACCTGGAGAAGGTGGAAGCGCACCACGAACAGTTCACCCAGGGCGGCGTGGCACAGTCACGCGCCATCGCCGCCCTGCTCTGAGCGGCCGCCGACACAACCACAGACGGAGACAAACCATGACCTCGCATCTTCCCGGCCTGAAGCGCCGCCATCTGCTGCAGGCGGCCGCCGGCTCGGCCGTGCTCGCCTGCCCGTTCGTGCGTGCACAAAGCGGCTGGCCCAACAAGCCGGTCACCATCGTCGTGCCGTTCCCGGCCGGCGGCGGCACCGACGCCTTTGCGCGCCCGCTGACGGCGCAGCTGACCAGGAGCCTGGGCAAGCAGGTGATCATCGACAACCGCGGCGGCGCCGGCGGCACGGTCGGCGCGGCGATCGCTTCCAAGGCCGCGCCCGACGGCTACACCTTCTTCATGGGCGCGGTGCACCATACGATCGCGCCCTCGATGTACCCGAAGCTCGACTACAACCTCGAAACCGACTTCATCCCGATCGGGCTGGTGTCGAGCGTTCCGCAGGTGATCGTCGTCAACCCGCAGCGGGTGCCTGTCGCCGACCTGAAAGGCCTGCTCGATCTGCTTCGCAAGAACCCCGGCAAGCTGAACTACGGGTCGGCCGGCAACGGCACCTCGCACCACCTGGCCGGCGAGCTGTTCAAGCTGCAGACCAAGACCTTCATCACGCACATCCCTTATCGCGGCGCGGGGCCTGCACTGCAGGACCTGATCGCCGGCCAGGTCGACCTGATGTTCGACGGGCTCGGCTCGTCGGCCACGCACATCAAGGGCGGGCGCATCAAGGCGCTTGCGGTCGCGTCGCAGAAGCGTGCGCCCGGGTTCCCCGACCTGCCGACGACCGCCGAGGCGGGCGTGCCCGCCTACCAGGTCGCCACCTGGTACGGCCTGTGGGCACCGAAGGGCACGCCGCACGAGGCTGTCGACCACATGCAGGCCGAGATGAAGAAGGCCTTCGCGACCAGCGAGCTGCAGGCAAGCTGGAACGGCCTCGGCACCGACGTGCCGAACCTGTACGGCGATGCGTTCGGCAAGTTCGTCAACAGCGAAATCAAGCGCTGGGCCGAGGTCGTCAAGAGCTCCGGCGCCAAGCTGGACGGCTGAGGTGCCCGGCAGCATCACCCTGCAGCACGACGCGCCGATCGCGCGTGTCGTGCTGTCCAACCCCGGCAAGCTGAACGCCATCGACATCGCGATGTGGCGCGAGCTGCGCGCGCTGTTCGAGGGGCTGCAGGCCATGCCGGCGGCGAACGCGCCGCGCGCGGTGATCGTCTGCGGCAGCGGCGGGCAGTTCGCCTCGGGCGGCGACATCGTCGAGTTCGCCGACTTCCGTTTCGACGAGGCGCGGTTGCTGGACTTTCACGAGAACATCGTCGCCCCCGCGCTGCACGCGATGCTGGCCTGCGACATCCCGCTGATCGCGCAGATCGACGGCGCCTGCGTCGGCGGCGGGCTCGAGATCGCGGCGTGCTGCGACATCCGCGTGTGCGGCCATGGCAGCCGGTTCGGTGCACCGATCGCGAAGCTCGGTTTCCCGATGGCGCCGGCCGAGCTGCAGATCCTGTCGCGCGTCGCCGCCGGTGCAGTGCTGCGCGAGATGCTGCTCGAGGCCCGGCTGATCGATGCAGCGCGCGCGCTTGCGCTCGGCCTCGTGCACACGGCGGTCGACGACAGCGAGGTCGAGCGCGAAGCTTTGCTGCGCGCCCAGCGCATCGCCGAGCTGTCGCCGCAGGCCGCACGCATCAACAAGCGCACGCTGCGGCAGATTGCGGCCGTCGGCCCCGATCCGGCCGAACGTCGCGCACACTTCGGCTACGCGCCGAGCACCGAACACCGCGAAGGCGTGATGGCCTTCATCGAAAAGCGCACGCCGCGTTTCTAGCCTTCAAACTCCGATGACAGACAACCAGAACCTGTTCGTCGCGCTGCGCGACGCATTCCCGGCCGACCTCGACTCGGTCGCGATCGAAACCGGCGACGGCGAGCCACTCGCCTACACCTGGCGCGACCTCGAGCGCGGCACCGCGATGCTCGCGAACCTGCTCGGCTCGCTCGAGCTGCCGGCCGGCGCGCGCGTCGCGGTGCAGACCGAGAAGTCGGTCGAGGCGCTGATGCTGTACCTCGCGGTGCTGCGCGCCGGCCTCGTCTACCTGCCGCTGAACACGGCCTACCAGAGCGCCGAGATCGAGTACTTCATCGGCAATGCCGAGCCGAGCGTCGTCGTCTGCTCGGGCAAGAACTTCGGCTGGGTGAGCCGGATCGCGTTCAAGGCCGGCACCGCGCACGTGTTCACGCTGAACGACGACCGCAGCGGCAGCCTGCTCGAGCGCGCTGCCGTGCACAGCGACGTGCACGCGCCGGCGCAGCGCGGCAAGGACGATCTCGCGGCGATCCTCTACACGAGCGGCACGACCGGGCGCAGCAAGGGCGCGATGCTGAGCCACGGCAACCTCTCGAGCAACGCCCGCGTGCTGAAGGAGTACTGGGGCTGGAGATCGCCGGGCCAGGGCGGCGACGTGCTGATCCACGCGCTGCCGATCTTCCATGTTCACGGCCTGTTCGTCGCATCGCACGGCGCGCTGCTGAGCGGCAGCAAGATGATCTGGTTCTCGAAGTTCGATCCGAAGGCGGTGATCGCGCGGCTGCCCGATGCGACCGTGTTCATGGGCGTGCCGACGCTCTACGTACGCCTGCTCGGCGACAAGGCGTTCGACCGGCAGGCCTGCCGCAACATGCGCCTGTTCGTCAGCGGCTCGGCGCCGCTGCTGATCGAGACCTTCAACGAATTTCGCGAGCGCACCGGTCAGGCGATCCTCGAGCGCTACGGAATGAGCGAGACAGTGATGCTGACGTCGAACCCGTATCGCCCCGAGGATGGCGAACGGCGCGGCGGCACGGTCGGCTTCCCGCTGCCGGGCGTCGGCGTGCGGGTCGTCGACGATGCCGGCCAGTCCTGCCCGGCCGGCGAGACCGGCCACCTGCAGGTGCGCGGCCCGAACGTGTTCGCCGGCTACTGGCGCATGCCCGAGAAGACCCGCGAGGAGTTCACGAGCGACGGCTGGTTCAAGACCGGCGACGTCGGCCGCATCGCCGCCGACGGCTACGTGACGATCGTCGGGCGCAGCAAGGACCTGATCATCAGCGGCGGCTACAACGTCTACCCGGCCGAGATCGAAGGCGTGCTCAACGAGATGCCGGGCATCGCCGAGAGCGCAGTGGTCGGCGTGCCCCACCCCGACTTCGGCGAGGCGGTGATCGCCATCGTCGTCCCGCGACCCGGCGCGCAGCCCGATGCGGGCTCGATGATCGGTGAGCTGAAATCGCAGATCGCGAACTTCAAGGTGCCCAAGCAGGTGTTCGTCGTGCCCGAACTGCCCCGCAACACGATGGGCAAGGTGCAGAAGAACCTGCTGCGCGATCAGCACCGCGCGCTGTTCGAAAAGTGACCCGAAGTGGGCGCGACGTGAACGACGACGGCGACGCCTGCCCACGCTGCGGTGCCGCGTTTCACTGCGGGGTTGCCGACGCCGCGCCCTGCGCCTGCACGACGGTGCGGCTCGATGCCGCAACGCTCGCCGCGCTGCGCGAGCAGTACGAGCGCTGCCTGTGCCTGCGCTGCCTGCTCGAGCTCCAGCAGCACGCGCCGTCCACGCCCTGACCAAAAAAAAGGCCGGCCGGTCTTGCGACCGGCCGGCCTCGACAGGAACGGGATCGACCGATCAGTCGTGCCTGTAGATGTCGACGTCCTTCGTCTCGGGGACGAAGAGCATGCCGATGATGAAGGTCATCGACGCGATGACGATCGGATACCACAGGCCGTTGTACATGTTGCCGGTCGAGGCGACGATCGCGAACGCCGTCGTCGGCAGCAGGCCGCCGAACCAGCCGTTGCCGATGTGGTACGGCAGGCTCATCGACGTGTAGCGGATGCGGGTCGGGAACAGCTCCACCAGCGCCGCGGCGATCGGACCGTAGACCATCGTCACGTAGACCACGAGCAGGGTCAGGATCGCAACCACGCCCCACCACTGGCCGCTCATGAAGTCGATCGGCTTGGCCTTGGCCGGGTAGCCCGCGGCGACCAGTGTTGCGCTCACTTCCTTCTTGAACGCGGCGATCTTCTTCACGCTCTCTTCGTCGAACTTCTGGTTCACGACCGTCGCCGACGGCGCGGTCAGGACCTTGTCGCCGATCGAGATCGTCGCCGGCGTTCCGGCCGGGGCCACCGAGTTGTCGTAGCTGACCGAGCTCTGCGCGAGGAAGCGCTTGGCGATGTCGCACGAGGACTTGAAGTCGATCTCGCGGGCGATCGGGCTGCCCTGGAACGAGCAGTCACCCGCGTCGGCATGCACCAGGACCTTGTTCGCCACCTGCGCCTTGGCGAGCTCCGGATTGGCCGCCTTGGTCAGCGCACCGAACAGCGGGAAGAACGTCAGCGCAGCGATCAGGCAGCCGGCCATGATGATCGGCTTGCGGCCGATCTTGTCCGAGAGCGTGCCGAACACGATGAAGAACGGCGTGCCGATCAGCAGCGAGGCGCCGATCATCAGCTGCGCGGTGGTCGGTTCGACCTTGAGCTGCGCGGTCAGGAAGAACAGCGCGTAGAACTGGCCCGTGTACCAGACCACGCCCTGGCCGGCGGTGAGGCCGAGCAGCGCGATGATCACGATCTTCAGGTTCTTCCACTGGCCGAACGATTCCGACAGCGGCGCCTTCGAGGTCTTGCCCTCTTCCTTCATCTTCTTGAAGGCCGGCGACTCGTTCAGGCTCAAACGGATCCAGACCGAGATGCCGAGCAGCACGATCGAGAGCAGGAACGGAACGCGCCAGCCCCACTCGTTGAACGCCGCATCGCCGAAGAACTGCTTGACGCCGATGATGACGACCAGCGAGAGGAACAGGCCGAGCGTGGCCGTCGTCTGGATCCACGACGTGTAGTTGCCGCGCCGCCCGTGCGGCGCGTGCTCGGCGACGTAAGTCGCCGCACCGCCGTACTCACCACCGAGCGCGAGACCTTGCAGCAGGCGCAGGCCGACCAGGATGATCGGCGCGGCGATGCCGATCGACGCATAGGTCGGCAGCACGCCGACGATGAACGTCGACATGCCCATGATCAGGATCGTGACCAGGAAGGTGTACTTGCGGCCGATCATGTCGCCGAGGCGTCCGAACACCAGCGCGCCGAACGGGCGAACCAGGAAGCCGGCCGCGAAGGCCATCAGCGAGGCGATGAACGCAGCCGTGGGATCCAGTGCGGCAAAGAACTGCTTGCCGATGATCGCGGCAAGCGAGCCGTACAGATAGAAGTCGTACCACTCGAACACAGTGCCGAGACTGGAGGCGAAGATGACCTTCTTCTCCTCTCTTGTCATCGGCGCGTCGGCTTTTGCGCCGGCGGCCACAGTCGTTGCCATACGTGAGTCTCCTCGTGTGATGCCGCACCACCGCGTGATGCTGGTCGCGCATCTTCTGGTCGGCCTCTGACCCTGTCCTGACGTGGTTCTGAACCGAAGCTGACAAACTCAGTAACAACCCTGACGCATCGTTCCTCGATGTGAGAAATGCTGCGATCGCCGCAGCATTCGATGCGCGTCAGCTACGAACGACACCGGCGCGCGGTGCGCCTTCGCGTTCCCACGCAGGGCCGTCGAACCACGGATCGCCGCGCAGACAGGCAGCGAGCATCGCGAGGCTGTCGACGCCCCAGAACAAGCGGCCGTCGACCTCGATCGTCGGCACGCCGAAGACGCCGAGCGCGACCGCGCGTGCGCTCGCATTCTTCAATGCGGCCTTGACCGGCTCGCTCGCCGGATCGAGACGCGGTGCGAGTTCCTGCGTCAACGCGGCGAGGCGCGCAGGCTCGCTCGCATCGCCACCGCGCGTCCAGATGTCGCGCAGCACGGTCTCGCACACATAGCGATTCGGCGTGCCGCCCTCAGGCGCGCAGGCGAGCAGCAGGCGCAGGTGCGGCAACGGGTTGAACGGATGCTGCGCCGGCGTCTGCATCGCGATGCCGTGCTGGTGTGCGATCCAGTGCACGTGGCGGAAGGTCCAGGCGCGTTTCGGCTCGATCTCGGCCGGGCCCTTCTGTCCCCAGTGCTTCAGCAGGCCGGCGAACAGCACCGGCTGGTAGCGCACGTCGACCGACAGCCCTTCGAGTGCCTGCGGCAGCCGCTCGAACGCGAGGTAGGCGAACGGCGAGATCGGATCGAACCAGAAGGTCAGCTGCTTCATCTCGATGAGTCCATCTCGATCTGTTCGCGGCGTTCTGCCAAGCGGTCCCAGATCACCAGCTTGTCGGTGTCGGACAGCGCAGCCCAGGCGGCGATCTCGTCGATCGTGCGCAGGCAGCCCTCGCACCAGCCGGTGCTCGGGTCCATCCTGCACACGCTGGTGCAGGGGCTGGGCACGGGTGCCACCGCCATCTGCCGTTCAGGCTTGGACAACATCGTGAACCGGCGCGCCGGTCAGGGCGCCGAGCTGTCCGGGGCTCAGACGGAACACGCCGTTCGGGTGCCCGGCTGCCGCCCAGATCTCTTCGAAGCGAAACAGCTCGCGGTCGATCAGCTGCACCGGCGGCGCTGCGTGCCCGACCGGCGACACACCGCCGATCGTGAAGCCGGTCTTCGCCTTCACGAAGTCGGCATCGGCACGGCCGATCGCGCCGACCAGCGCCGCGACCTTGCGTTCGTCGACCCGCTTGTCGCCCGAGGTCACGACGAGCACCGCCGCCTCGTCGCTCTTGCGCCGGAACACGACGCTCTTCGCGATCTGGCCCACGCTGACGCCGAGCGCGTCGGCCGCTTCCTGCGCGGTGCGCGCGGCCACCTCGAGATACACCGGCGCGTGCGGGTGGCCGAGCTCGTGCAGCACGGCGCTGACCCGCTTGAAGCCATCCGGACGATCCTGCAACGACAACTCGCTCATGCGACCGCCTTCGCTTGTGCCGCCGCGCGTTTCGCGAGCAGCGCATTGCCCGAGCGCGAGACCGGCTTGCGGCCAAGCACGTTGGAGATGAACTCGGCAGCGTCGACCAGCTTGTCGATGTCGATGCCGGTCTCGATGCCCAGCCCGTTCAGCATGAACAGCACGTCCTCGGTGCCGACGTTGCCGGTCGCGCCCTTCGCGTACGGGCAGCCGCCGAGCCCGGCGACGCTCGCGTCGAAGGTGTGGATGCCGAGCTCGAGACAAGCGTAGATGTTGCCCAGCGCCTGGCCATAGGTGTCGTGGAAATGGCCGCTGACCTGGTCGATCGGAAAGTGCTTCAGCGCGCGCTCGAGTGCGGCCTGCGCACGCTTGGGCGTGCCGACGCCGATCGTGTCGGCCACGCCGCAGTGATCGACGCCGATCGCCTTCATCAGCCTGACGACGCGCTCGACCTCGTCGGCGCTGACCTCGCCCTGGTACGGGCAGCCGAGCGCGCACGAGATCGCGCTGCGCACCTTGATGCCGTGCTCGTGCGCCGCCGCGACGACCGGTCGAAAACGCTCGATGCTCTCTTCGATACTGCAGTTGATGTTGCGCTGGCTGAATGCCTCGGTCGCAGCACCGAACACCACGATCTCGTCGGGCTTGATCGCGGCGCTCGCGATCGACGCCTCGAAGCCCTTCAGGTTCGGCGTCAGCACCGAATAGCGCACCCCGCGCTGGCGCTGCACGCCCGCCATCACCTCGGCGTTGTCGGCCATCTGCGGCACCCACTTCGGGCTCACGTAGCTCGTGACCTCGATCTCGCGCAGCCCGGCCGCCTGCAGGCGGTGCACCAGCTCGATCTTGTGCGCGGCCGAGACCGGCTGCTTTTCGTTCTGCAGCCCGTCGCGCGGGCCCACTTCGACCAGGGTGACACGGGAGGGAATCATGACGGAATACTCGCTTGGGTGGATTCACCGCGACGCACCCCCGAGCCCGGGGATGGGCGCGGGCGGCGCATCTGTCGACCATCGTGGCACAGGGAATACAAAGACAGGAACCAACAATGGATCCGAACCGCTTTCGCCTCGCCACTCGCATCCATTTTGCGCTGCTGCGCCAGTATGGAGAAGATGTGGACGTGGCCGCGCTGCTCAAGGGCAGCCCCGAAGCGCGCGAAGCGCTCTGGGTCTGCGCAGCCTCCGACGACCGCGAGCTGGTTGCGCTCGCCGCTCAGTTCAAGCACGCGTCCAAAGCGCCCCGGCCGCCGAAGCCCGTCGAATCGGCCGATGCGCCGCAAGACGCCGCCTGGGCCCGCAATACCTCCGGTTTCGGCGCAACGATGCCGGTCGACCTCGAAGCGCCGCGCCAGCCGCCCGTCGCGCGAATGCTGCTGAAGCCTTCGAGCTGGCTGCGCAAGAGCGCTCACTGACGGACTCACTGACGGTCTCATTGAAGAGATCGCGTCAACCCGCCGCGGCGAGCCGCAACAGCTCGCCGCCTTCGCTGACCTGGTCGCCGACCGCATAGAGCAGTTCCTCGACGAGCCCGTCGCGCGGCGCGGCAATCGTGTGCTCCATCTTCATCGCCTCCATCACGGCCAGCGGCTGGCCCTGCGCGACACGCTCGCCGACCTTCGCGAGAAACGCGATCACCTTGCCCGGCATCGGCGCGGTCAGGCGGCCGCCCTCGGCGGCGCCATCGGCCGAGTGCGCGATCGGATCGAACTCTTCGACCAGCGCCGAGCCTTCCGGCGCGAACACGCTGAACCGTTCGCCGCTCGCATAGACGTGCAGGCTCCAGCGCCGCTCGCCAAGGCTGATGTCGTGCAACGCCGCGCCGCGCGACACCGCCGCGAACGGCCAGCGCACCCCGTCGCTGGCGAGCACCTGCCCCGCGTTGCTGCCGTTGTTGCCCACGTTGTTGCCGCCGTTGCTGCGTTCAAGCGTGAAGACATGGTGCGTGCCCTGCGCCTGGATGTCGAAGCGGCGCAGCGCCGCACCGTGCAAGCGCCAGCCGTCGCGGCGTGACCACGGGTCACCGCTTTCGAGCGCGCGCTCCGCGGCGAGCGCGTGCGCGACGACGCCGGCCGCCGCCACCTCGATCGCCAGCGGCGCTGCGTTGAACAGCACGGCGCGCTCGCGTTCGATCAGCGCCGTATCGAGGTCGGCGCTCGCGAACGACCGGCTCGCGGCGACCCGGCGCAGGAACGCGACGTTCGTGTGCAGCCCGACGATGTGGGTCTGGGCGAGTGCGGCATCGAGCCGCGCGAGCGCTTCGGCGCGGTCGCGCCCCCAGACGATCAGCTTCGCGATCATCGAGTCGTAGTACGGCGAAATCGCATCGCCTTCACGCACGCCGGCATCGACGCGCACTGGCCCGCGCTCGAAGCTCGCGGCGCTCGGCGTGCGGTACACCTCGAGCGTGCCGGTCGCGGGCAGGAACTGCGCGTCCGGATTCTCGGCACAGATGCGCGCCTCGATCGCATGGCCGTCGATGCGCAGCTGCTCCTGCGTCAGCGGCAGCGGCTCGCCGCTTGCGACACGCAACTGCCATTCGACCAGGTCGAGCCCGGTGATCGCCTCGGTGACCGGGTGCTCGACCTGCAGCCGCGTGTTCATCTCCATGAAGAAGAAGCGCAGGTCGCCATCCGGCGTGGGCTCGGCGATGAACTCGACCGTGCCGGCGCCGACATAGCCGACCGCCTTCGCCGCCGCCACCGCCGCGGCGCCCATCTCGCGCCGCCGCGCCTCGCTCATGCCGGGCGCCGGTGCTTCCTCGAGCACCTTCTGGTGGCGCCGCTGCACCGAGCAGTCGCGCTCGAACAGGTAGATGCAGTTGCCGTGGCTGTCGCCGAAGACCTGGATCTCGATGTGGCGCGGCTTCGTGACGTAGCGTTCGATCAGCACCGCGTCGTCGCCGAAGCTGTTGATCGCCTCGCGTTTGCAGGACGCGAGCGCGGCGTCGAACTCGTCGGCCTTCGCCACGATGCGCATGCCCTTGCCGCCGCCGCCGGCGCTCGCCTTGATCAGCACCGGGTAGCCGATCGCATCGGCCTCGCGCCTGAGCAGTGCCGGGTTCTGGTCGGCGCCGTGATAGCCGGGAACGAGCGGAACGCCGGCCTTCGCCATCAGGCGTTTCGACTCGGCCTTCAGTCCCATCGCCTTGATCGCCGAAGGCGGCGGGCCGATGAACGCGATGCCGGCGTCGGCGCAGGCCTGCGCGAACTCTTCGTTCTCGCTCAGGAAGCCGTAACCCGGATGTACCGCCTGCGCACCGGTTGCCTTCGCGGCCTCGATGATGCGTTCGGCGCGCAGATAGCTCTCCTTCGGCGCCGCCGGCCCGATGTGCACGGCCTCGTCGCAGGCCTGCACGTGCTTGGCGTTCGCGTCGGCGTCGGAATACACGGCCACGGTGCGGATGCCGAGCTTGCGCGCGGTCGCTGCGACGCGACAGGCGATCTCGCCCCGGTTCGCAATCAGGATCTTCTTGAACATCGGGTTGGCCTCAGACAGACGGCTGTCGCGTTGCGAACAGACCGGAAACGCGGCGCGCCAGCTGGCGCAGGAATTTCGCAAGCACCCAGATCAGCACCAGGCTGATCACGATCACCACGGCGAGCACGCCGAAGAACACGTACGGGTGTTCCCACGACAGCCACAGGCTGACCGGCACGACGCTGTCGCCGAGCAGCGACATCGCGATGTTCGAGAATGGCTCGGGCGAGGTGTTCAGCGCGGCGCGCGTGGTCGCCTTCGCAACATGGCTGGTCGCTGCGAGCGTGCCGCCCATCAGCGCAGCGGCCATCGCCCAGCTCGCCTGGTCCGCGCCGAACACCGAGGCCGCGAGTGCCGCACCGGCCGGGATGCGAACCACCGTGTGGACCATGTCCCACAGGCTGTCGAGGCCGGGAATCTTGTCGGCGAAGAACTCGATGAACAGCATCAGCCCGCTCGCACCGAGTATCACCGGCGACTGCAGAATCTTCAGGCCGGCCGGCAGATCGACCCAGCCGAGATAGCCGGCCAGCCCGGTCAGGAACACGACCGCATACAGCCGCAGCCCGCTGGCCCAGCCGAGCGCCGCGGCGATCGCGAGCAGCTGCGCGGTGTCGAGATTGAGGTGTTGCATGGTGCTCTCCTCGTCGATGTGCCGAAGGCGTCAGCCCAACCAGACCGGCTTGCGCTTGCCGAGAAAACTCTGCACGCCTTCGCGGCCTTCGTCGCTGGCGCGGACGTCGGCAATGCGCCGCGCGGTCTCTTCACGCAGCCCGGCGCTGATCGGTTGACCTGCCACATCCTGCACCAGCGCCTTGCAGGCGCGCAAGGCCATCGGGCCGTTGGCGACCAGCGCCGCGACGATCTCGTCGACCTTCGCATCGAGCTCGTCGCTCGCGCAGACTTCGTGCACGAAACCCATCGCGGCCGCCTGTGCCGCGCCGAAGCGCTCGGCAGTGACGAAGTAGCGGCGCGCCGCCTGCTCGCCCATGGCGCGGATCACGTAGGGGCTGATCGTTGCCGGCAGCAGGCCGAGCTTCGCTTCGCTGAGGCAGAAGGTCACCGTGTCGGCCGCGACCAGCACGTCGCACACTGCGGCGAGGCCCACCCCGCCGGCGTAGCAGTCGCCGTGCACGCGGCCGACCACCGGCACCGGGCAGCGGTAGATCGTCCACAGCATGTCGGCGAGCGCCTGCGCGTCGGCGCGGTTCTGCTCCCATGTGTAGGCGGCCATCTCCTTCATCCACGACAGGTCGGCGCCGGCGCAGAACGCCTTGCCGCGCCCACTGAGCACGACGGCGCGCAGCGTGGTGTCGGCGGCGAAACGCTCGAACGTGTCGCGCAGCTCGGCGATCACGTTCTCGTTGAACGCGTTGCGGACGGCAGGGCGGTTCAGCCAGACTTCGGCGACCTGCGCCGACCGCTGGACGATCTCGAGCGTGGGGGTGGTATCGGTCATCGCAGGGCCTCGGGTTCGCCGGGGCCTTGCGCGACGCGCGCCGCGATCAGTTCGCGGCGGCGGTCGCGGGGGGTGACCCCGGCTTGATGTAGACGACGTTGTCGTCGATCGCGTACGGCTGGCAGTTCGGACGGCCCGCATCGCGGCAACGCTTCATCACGCGCTCCAGCGGATCGCTGGGCTCTGTCGGATCGCGCGGCTTGGTGCTCCACGTGCCGTAGAACCAGCCGTTCTCCGAAACGACGAACGCGCGCGGCTTGCGATGGGTGAGCCAATCGCGATAGGCCTCGCGGCCGCGCTCGCTGACCGGCACCGCATCGACGTTGTCGATCGCCGCGGTCGACGCGACACCAGGCGCGGCCTGGGTCAACGCCGGCACCGGCGCGGCCGACGGCGGCGCGGGCTGAGCCGTGGAGCCGGCGACGACCGGCGCGATCGGGCCTGCACCGGCGCGCGGCGGCATCACGAACTTCTGCAATTCGTCGGCCGCCAGGTCGGCGAACTTCTCGTAGAGCCAGCCCAGGCGCGCACCGTCCTGGCCGCCAGCCAGGCCACCCAGCGCGTAGCTCGCCTTCACCTCGAAGCTGCGCAGCGCGCGGCCCGACGGATCGAGCACCCGCACCCGGCCAGTCACGTGATCGTCGCCGGCCATGAAGCCGAACATGATCGCGGCGAACGCGCCGCGCACCCGGATGTCTGTCACGACGATCTCGACCTGGTGCGTCGCTGCCGGCGCGGTCAGGCCGCGCGACTCGAGCCGGTAGCGCAGCCGCGTCGCCAACTCCTCGCGGTTGAACTGCGGGTTGTCGCCCTGCTGCTTCGCCGCATCCGGCGACATCTTGGCGACGACCTGTGCCACGCCCTCGAGGCGCGAGACGTCGCCCTGGACACGCGGATCCTGCTTGATCGTGCCGGCGCAGCCGGTCAGCAGAACCAGGAATCCCATGCCCGCCCATGCGGCCACCCGCCGGACTGCCTGCTTCGTTGTACCCATCGCTCCCTGCCCATCGGTTGTTGGAGACTCGATGGTAGAGACGACGTTCACGCGCAACCAGCCGCGTTGCCGGTGCGTGACAAAAGGCTGTGCAAAAGGTCGCGAGCCCGCGCGATGCATCGTCGGTGGTGCAATGGCGCATCACTCAATACCTCTTCGCGACCTCGTCGAGCATCACCTCGGTCGCGCCGCCGCCGATCGCAAGGATGCGCGCATCGCGCCAGAGCCGCTCGATCGCGGTCTCGCGCATGTAGCCCATGCCGCCGTGGAACTGCTGGCAGGTCGAGACGACCTCGTTGACGAGCTCACCGGTCAACGCCTTCAGCATCGAGACCTCCTGCACCACGTCGTGCTCTTGGGTCACGCGCCAGGCGCACTGGTACATGAAAGCGCGCGCCGCACGCACTTTCGCGTCGAGCATGGCCAGCCGCTGGCGGATCACCTGCTTGTCGAACAGCGGTGCGCCGAACGCCTGGCGCGTGCGCACATGGTCGAGCGTCAGCTTCAGTGCCTGCGTGCAATGCCCGACTGCCATCGCGGCCAGCGCGATGCGCTCGGTCTGGAAATTCTTCATCACCGAGTAGAAGCCCTTGTCCTGTTCGCCGAGCAGCGCATCGACGGGCAGGCGCACGTTGTCGAGCACGAGCTCGGCGGTGTCGGACGACAGCCAGCCGGTCTTCTTCAG
>Ga0075362_10000095_pt1 | contig 24855 bp, 24 predicted proteins | sample EndMetdeltDD1762_FD_71397 | JGI IMG/M metagenome (GOLD analysis project Ga0075362, IMG submission 71397) | Populus endosphere microbial communities from Tennessee, USA - Endosphere MetaG P. deltoides DD176-2 | ecosystem: Host-associated > Plants > Roots > Endosphere | place: USA: Tennessee...
GCTGCCAGGGCCCTGGCAGCCTCATCGCTGTTTTCGGGGCGGGTATGCGACACTGCCTGCAGCCTGTCAGTTGCCGCCCGCAAGCTGGGTGCGCAGCGCCTTGATGGCCGCATCCTCACGCTTGACCCCCAGTTCGGCGCGGATCGCGCGGGCGAGCTGCTGGCTGTATTCCTGGCCGGCCAGCGTGCCAAGCTCGCGCTGCGCGCTGGCGATCAGCGGATCGTTGGGTGCAATTGTGCCGGGCACGATGTCTTTGAGCGAGACCACGAACCATCCGGCATTGTTGGGGGCGGGCAGGAGCTTGGTGGTGCCCATGGCCATCGAAAACAGCAGGACCAGCGGGGGCGGGGGCTGCTGGCCCATCGCGCCGAGTTGCTCACGGCCCATGGCGATGCCTTGCACCGGTGGCAGCGCTACTCCGAGGCTGGCGAGCGCTGCGCCGATCTGCGTGCCGCGCTTGGTCTGGGCAAGCACTTTGTCTGCCGCAGCCTTGGCCGCGGTCGCGCCGCGTTCCTGCTGGTAGGCGGCGAGAACGTCGTTGCGGATTTCAGCCAGCGGTGCGGCGGCCGAGGGCGTGACTTCCGCAACGTCGAAAATCACGAATGTCTTGCCCGGAACCACTTCGGCAAGCTGCGGCTGGCCTTCGCCTTCCATGGCAAATGCGGTTTGGAGCAATTTTGCCAGCACGGGTGGAGCGCTTTGGCTCGGCTGCAGATAGACGCGGCCATCGGCAGTCAGCGGGCCGGTCTGGGCAACAGTGAGGCCCAGTTCCTTGCTGACCTCAACCAGGTTGGCGCCGCCATCGAATTCCTCTTCCAGCTTCGCGGAAAGGTCATTGAGCGCATTGCGGCGCTTTTCCGCTACAAGCTGCGCGGTCAGTTCGCCGCGCACAGCATCGAGGCTGCGCTCTGCGCGTCGTTTAATCCCGTCGACGCGCATCACGTGCCAACCCAGCGGGCTCTTGGCGGGCGCGGCGAGCGAACCGCTGGCGGCGGCAAAGACAGCGTTTGCGACGGCAGCAGAGCTTTTCTCCGCAAGCGCCTGCTTGCTGGTCACGCCTATGCTTGCGGCGGCAAGCCCCTTGGCCGATGCGGCTGCCTCCAGCTTCTTGCCGCCTGCCACTTCCGCTGCGACGGCGCGCGCGGCCGCTTCGGTCGGAACTATGAGCTGGGTTACTGTGCGGGTCTCAAGCGCGGCATATTGCGCCTTGTTGGCGTTATAGCGCGCAGCCAGTTCCGCGTCGGTGGGGGCGGGAACGGCCTTGAGAGCTTCCTCGCCGAACGTGGCATAGCGCAGCACGCGGCGCTCGGGCCGGATGAAATGGTCGCGATTGCGGGTATAGAAAGCCTGCAATTCACTGTCTGCGGGCGGGGTCTTCGGGGCGAATGCGATGGCGGGCAGGAAGCCAATCGCGCCGCTGCGCTTCTCGCGCAGCAAGGCGGCATAGCGCGTGGTCAGGTCGCGCGGCATGGTAACGGCCAGCAGCGCGGGCGCGGTGAGCTTGCGCTCGACCAGGTCCTGCGCGATCGACTCGCGAAGCTGCTTCTCATTGATCCCTTGTTGCTTGAGCAACTGCTGGAAGGCGGAGTCGCTGAATTTGCCGTCCGGGCCCTTGAAGGCAGGGATCTTGGCAATTTCGCTGTCAATCAGCCGATCACTGGCGATAATTCCGTGTGCTTTGCCGAAACTGGTGAGCGCGATCCTGTCAATCAGCTGGTCAAGCACGCGGTCCAGACCGCCTTGCGCCATGAAAGCCTTCATCGAGAGACGGGGATCTTGCCGCTTGAGGTTTTCCAGAGCGGTGGTGGCGGCCTGGCTGAGCTGGCTGGCATAGATCGTGTCGTCGCCAACCTTGGCGATCTTGTCACCATCGCGGCTGCTTGAGCTCTTGTCGTAGTGGGCGATGTCGCCCGCGGCGAAGGCAAGCGCAATCAAGCCGAGAAACACCAGCGCGACAGCCGCGCCGACTTTCGAATTCATCAATTTGCGCAAAATCTGGATCATGATGTGGCCACTTGCGATTCGGAGCGGATTGCCCAGCCATTATCGGCTGGCGGGCTTTAGTGCCTGCTTCGCAGTTCCAGCAAGCCGGAATTGGCCTTTGCGGCAAATTCGCAGCAGCCTTTTGGCGAGCATGGCAATTGCTTCTGCGGGGTGCCTGGCGATGCCCATTGCCGCGCGGCGGCGCGCAACTGGCCGGGATTTTGACGAGCGCCTTTGACAAGGCTGGTGCCAAGCGACTAGCTGCGCGCAAGCATCAAAATCTCAGGGATTCGCCCTTTGGGCAGCAAATTGTAATGAACACAGCACCTTACATAGTCGGTAATTGGAAAATGAATGGCACCCGCGCCATGCTGGCCGAAGCGCGCGCGATCGATCGGGCCGCGGCGCGCTTCCCGCAGGTGCAAGTCGCGCTCGCTCCGCCCGCAACTTTGATCCAGGCCATGTGCGAAGCTGTGCAGGAAATCGGCGTCGGCGCGCAGGATTGCCACGCGGAGGCAAATGGCGCTTTTACGGGCGATATTTCTGCCCCGATGCTGGCCGATGCCGGTGCGCAGTTTACGATTGTCGGCCATTCGGAGCGCCGGGCGATGCATGGCGAGAACGATGCGGCCGTGCGCGCCAAGGCTGAAGCAGCGCAAGCGGCCGGCCTGTCAGTCATTCTCTGTGTTGGTGAAACCGAGCGTGAGCGCGATTCGGGCGAAGCTGAAAGCGTTGTCTGCCGCCAGCTCGAAGGCTCCGTGCCGCGCGGCGAGAGTGCGGCCGAACAGCTCAGCATTGCTTACGAGCCGGTCTGGGCGATCGGCACGGGGCGGGTTCCCTCTGCCAGTGATGTCGAAGCCATGCACCGGGCGATCCGCCAGAAACTGACGGATATCTATGGCGAGGACAGTGCCGGTTTGCGCATCCTTTATGGTGGCTCGGTCAATGGCAAGAACGCTGCCGAACTGCTCGCCGTGCCCGAAGTGGGCGGCGCGCTGGTTGGTGGCGCCAGCCTAACGGCCGAGAGCTTCACCGCGATCATTGGCGCAGCAGGGCTGAGCGAAGAAGCCTGACAATCCCCTACTGACCATCCCGCCTGGCAAAAGGCCCCACCTTGCGCTGCTGCGCAACCTTGCCTAAATGCGGCCGTTCATTCTTCTAAGGCACCAGACATGTCGCTTTTCCTGTTTCTCACAGTCGTGCAGGCCCTCGTTGCCGCCGCGCTGGTGGGCGTGATCCTGATGCAGCGTTCGGAAGGCGGCGGACTTGGCGTGGGCGGCAGCCCCTCCGGTCTGATGTCGGCTCGCGGCGCGGCAAATTTGCTGACTCGTGCGACAGCTTTTCTGGCCATTGCCTTCGTATCGCTGAGCGTGATTCTCGCTGCCATCGCGGTGGGGACAACTTCGGGGCGTAAAATCGATACCTCGCTTCAGCGTAGCACTGCACCGGCTGCGCCGGCCGATCCGCTCGCCGCGCCGGGTGGGGCAGCACCGGGCGCCGCACCTGCCACTGGCGCAGGCCCCGCAGCTCCTGCCGCTCCGGCAGCAGGCGCGGCAGATCCCTTCGCGGCTCCTACCAAAAAATAATTCTCCCCGGCGCACTCGCGCCTGTGGATTCACTCTCCCGCAGTGCAAGCGACGCTTGCGCTTGGCACTGCCATAGGCTTAAGGCTCGTCTCCCATGGCGCGGTTCATTTTCATCACCGGCGGCGTGGTATCTTCGCTTGGCAAAGGTCTCATGGCGGCATCGCTCGCGGCGCTTCTGCAGGCGCGCGGGTTCAAGGTTCGCATTCGCAAGTTCGATCCCTATCTCAACGTCGATCCGGGGACGATGAGCCCTTATCAGCACGGCGAAGTCTATGTGACCGATGACGGGGCTGAGACCGATCTCGATCTTGGCCACTATGAGCGGTTCACGGGCGTCTCGGCGAAGCAGTCAGACAATGTGACATCGGGGCGCATCTACCAGCAGATCATCGCCAAGGAGCGCCGGGGCGACTATCTGGGTGCGACCGTTCAGGTCATTCCGCACGTTACCGACGCCATCAAAGAATTTGCCCAGGCCGATATTGGCGACCTCGATTTCGTGCTCTGCGAGATCGGCGGCACAGTGGGCGACATTGAAAGTCTGCCGTTCATCGAAGCGATCCGCCAGCTGCGCAACGATCTGGGCCGCGATCAGACGGTTTTCGTCCACGTCACGCTGGTGCCCTACATCGCCGCGGCGGGTGAGCTGAAGACCAAGCCCACGCAGCACTCGGTGAAGGAATTGACCGCACTGGGAGTTCAGCCAGACGTGCTGGTCTGCCGCTGCGAGCATCCGCTGCCTGAAGGCGAGCGGGCCAAGATCGCCGCCTTCTGCAATGTCCGCAAGGAAGCCGTGATCCCGGCGCTCGATGCCAAGAGCATCTACGAAGTGCCGCTGCAATATCACGCCGAAAACCTCGATTTCGAAGTGCTGCGCGCTTTCGGCATCACGCCTGGCCTCGCGCCCGATCTGCGCCGCTGGCACGACATTGCCGACCGGCTGCACAATCCGGAAGGCGAAGTGAACATTGGCGTGGTCGGCAAATATGTCGGCCTGCCCGATGCCTACAAGTCACTGAATGAGGCGTTGGTCCACGGCGGCATGGCGCACCGGGTCAAAGTCAACATCCGCTGGATTGATGCCGAGCTGTTCGAGAAGGGTGATGCCGAAATCGTCGCCCAGCTGGAGATAATGCACGGCATTCTCGTGCCTGGCGGGTTTGGCGAACGCGGCACTGAAGGCAAGATTTCCTCGGTCCGCTTTGCCCGCGAGCGCAATATTCCCTTCTTCGGTATCTGCCTCGGCATGCAGATGGCTTGCATCGAAGGTGCGCGCAACACGGCCGGGATCGCGGCTGCCTCGTCAACCGAATTCGGCCCCACGAAAGAGCCCGTGGTTGGCATCATCACGGAGTGGATGAGCGACGAGGGTCTGCAGGTCCGCGCCGAAGGCGGCGACCTTGGCGGCACGATGCGGCTGGGCGCCTACCCCGCCAAACTTGCCGGCAACAGCCATGTCGCCGCGATCTATGGCACCAACGACATTTCCGAGCGCCACCGGCATCGCTTTGAAGTTAACGTGGCTTACCGGGATGCGCTCGAAAAGGGCGGTCTCGCGTTTTCCGGCATGTCGCCGGACGGTCTGCTTCCCGAAGTCGTCGAGAGGCCCGATCATCCCTGGTTCGTGGGCGTCCAGTTCCATCCCGAACTCAAGAGCAAGCCATTCGACCCGCACCCGCTGTTTGCCGGATTTATCGAAGCGGCGCTTCGCCAATCCCGCCTCGTCTGACCGGACGGACTGGTTAACAGCCAGTCAGCGTTAGGACGAAAAAGACTCTTTCCAGCGACCACTTGTTGAGACCTCGCGGCCGATTGTGTTGCGGGCTGGGCGCATGCGCCGCTCAGCGATATGCGGCAAGATTTCATGCTTGCCTCGGCGACGTTCGCTCACTGCGACCCGGGCGAATGCCGTTCTGGCGAGGCGGTGCCATTGGCATCGCGGGGGGAGGGCCGTCCTGGGCCCGCCCCCCACTTTTTTCGTTCAGAAAATTCCGGCTCAGGCTGCCTTTTCGCTGCCTTCGCCTTCGACCACCGAGAGTGCGGCCTGGCCGCCAATGGCGATCTTCCGCGGCTTCATGGCATCAGGCACCTCGCGCACGAGATCGATCACCAGCAGGCCATCTTCGAGTTCAGCCTGGCTGACGCGGACATAGTCGGCCAGTTCAAAGCGGCGCTCAAAGCCGCGCTGGGCAATGCCGACATGCAGCATGGTGCCGTTCTCGCTGGCCTCGCCGCCCGTGCCCGGCTTGCGGCCTTGCACGATCAACAGATTCTGCTGTGCGGTGATGTCGATATCGGCGGGCTTGTAGCCGGCCACAGCCAGAGTGATGCGATAGGCATCCTCGCCGCGCTTTTCGATGTTGAAGGGGGGGAAATTATCGCCGCCATTGGCGCGGGACTGGTTTTCGAGCATGTCGAAAATACGGTCGAAACCGACCATGGAACGGCGGTAGGGTGTAAAATCAAGACGGTTCATGGCAAAAATCCTCCAATGAGCAATTCACGCGTTGAAGGAAGCCCGTTGTGGCGCTTCCCGAAGTGCCATGCCTGTCCGACCTCAGTTCGAGCGACGAGCCACGCATGACACGCTGCCTGAGATATGTTAGCCGCCGCCTGTTTCAAGGCCCGTTTTGGGATTGAATTTGATCAAGGCGAAAGTGGCTGTGCCAAAAGTCGAAATCTACACACGCTGGGGCTGCGGCTATTGCGTCCGCGCCAAGGCCCTGCTCGACAGCAAGGGCGTCTCCTACACTGAATATGACACGACAATGGGCGGCGAACCGCGCGCTGAAATGCTGCGCCGCGTGCCCGGCGCGATGACAGTCCCGCAAGTGCTGATAGACGATGTGGCGGTAGGCGGCTCCGACGACCTGCATGCGCTCGACCGCGCGGGCAAGCTTGATGCCATGCTCGGGATTGCCGGATGACGCGAATAGCCTTGTTGCAGATGACGTCCGGCGTCGATCCTGCAGTCAATGCCCGCACTGTCAGCGATGCGGCGGGGCAAGCCAAAGCGGACGGCGCGGCGATGCTGTTCACGCCTGAAATGACCAATATGATCGACAGGGACCGCAAGCGCGCCGCGCAGAATGTCGTGCCCGAGGCCGAAGACCTGGTGCTCAATGCCGCGCGCGAAGCCGCTGTCCGGCACGGGCTGTGCATCGCGCTGGGATCGATTGCCGTGGCGCGGGAAGACGGCCGCTATGCCAATCGCGCGGTCGTGATCGATCCGGCGGGCGAAATTACCGCGCGCTATGACAAGCTGCACATGTTCGATGTCGACCTTGCAAGCGGCGAGTCCTGGCGCGAATCGAATGCCTATGTCGCTGGCGATGCCGTCGTCACGGCGGAGACACCGGCTGGCCGGCTGGGGCTGGCGATTTGCTATGACATTCGCTTTCCCGGCCTGTTTGAGGAACTCGGCAGGCGGTCGTGCGATGTGATTGCCATTCCCGCCGCGTTCACCGTGCCCACAGGCCAGGCGCACTGGCATTTGTTGCAACGCGCGCGCGCGGTCGAGGCTAGCGCCTATGTCGTCTCAGCCGCGCAAGTCGGCCTGCATGCCGATGGCCGCAGCACGTATGGCCACAGTCTTGTCGTCGACCCGTGGGGTGAAGTGCTGCTCGATATGGGCGGGGATGCGCCGGGGCTTGGCTTTGCCGAGATTGATGCGGCCCGCATTGCCGAAGTGCGGCGACAGCTGCCCAGCCTTGCCAATCGCCGCGAAATCCCCAGATAGACTGCTGATATGATTGTTTTCGATCTTGAGTGCCGGTCAGCCGGGCACCGCTTTGAAGGCTGGTTCGGCTCGTCCGAGGATTTTGCCACGCAAGGTGAGCGCGGCCTGCTTGCCTGCCCGCAATGTGGATCAGTCGATGTCGTCAAGGCGCCAATGGCGCCGAGCGTGGCTCGCAAGGGAAATCAATTGCCCGCTCCGGTCCGCTCAGAGGCACCAGCAAGCCAAGGCCAGCAGGCCGTGCCCATCGCGGCGGGCCCCCTGCCGCCCGAAGCTGTGCGAATGATGCATGAACTGGCGCGCATGCAGGCCAAAGTTCTCGAGAGTTCGCGCTGGGTTGGCGGCAAGTTCGCCGACGAAAGTCGCGCCATGAATTATGGCGAGCGCGAGGCCGAGCCGATCCACGGACAGGCGACAATTGAAGAAGCGCGTGAGTTGCTCGACGAAGGAATCGCCATAGCACCGCTGCCATTTCCGGTTGCCCCGCCCGGCGAGGCGAACTGACCCCAGCTGGTTGTCAACACCGCGACGGCTGCCTAAGAGGCGCTCAGGCGCCCGTAGCTCAGCAGGATAGAGCACCAGATTCCTAATCTGGGGGCCACAGGTTCGAATCCTGTCGGGCGCACCATTTCACACCTGGCACGAGTGTGGCGACTGCGCTCTGTCCACCGCAATTCCGGCACAATGACAGATTTATTTCAAAATCCCGCTTGAATCACTGAATCAATTGTGATTCTGTGACGTCACGATGTCAAACCGCTCTGATCCGCGTCTGCGCAAGCAAGCCTTAACCGAAGGGCTTGCGCTGGTGTGTTTGCTGGTGATGGCAGGTCTGGCCTTTTTTGGCCCCAGCGGGATCGTCGCCTGGAGCGAAAACCGCCAGCTTCTTGATGCGCGGCAAGCCCAGGTCAAAGCCATTGCTGCTGAGCGTGACCAGCTGCGCAACCGGGTCGCGCTGCTCAATCCGCGCGGCATGGATCCCGACCTTGCTGGTGAATTGCTGCGCAAGGATCTCAACGTGGTCCATCCTGACGAAGTCGTCATTCTTCTCCACTAGGATAATCTCCCGGGAATGGGCTAAAGCTGCGTTTTTCGCTTTGCCGGTTCCGTTTTTTGAGCCGTGCGCTATAGATGCGCCTCCACCTTCCCCGGGGAACCACATTGGCGAAAAAACCACGCAAGTCCGCTGCCGCCCAGCAAGATACGTCTGGCGAAGATACCGTCGCACTCCACAGTCTTCAGGTCGCTCACGAAGCCCGTCGCCGCTACGAAGCCAGCGATGCCGAACTGCTTGGCTTCTATGAGCAGATGCTGCTCATCCGCCGCTTTGAGGAACGCGCAGGCCAGCTTTATGGCCTCGGCCTGATCGGCGGCTTCTGCCATCTCTACATTGGTCAGGAGGCCGTCGCAGTCGGTTTGCAGTCGGCGCTCGATCCTGCCCGAGACAGTGTCATCACCGGTTACCGCGATCATGGCCACATGCTGGCCTATGGCATAGATCCCAATGTGATCATGGCCGAACTGACGGGCCGTGCCGCGGGAATTTCGCGCGGCAAGGGCGGCTCGATGCACATGTTCAGCGTCGATCACCGTTTCTATGGCGGGCACGGCATTGTTGGCGCGCAAGTGCCGCTGGGCGCAGGCCTGGCCTTTGCCCATAAGTACCGTGAGGACGGCGGCGTCTGCATCGCCTATTTCGGCGACGGCGCGGCCAACCAGGGCCAGGTCTACGAGACGTTCAATATGGCCTCGCTGTGGAAGCTGCCAATCATCTTCGTTATCGAGAACAACCAGTATGCGATGGGCACGGCGGTAAAGCGCTCTTCGGCGGAAACCCACTTCTATCGCCGGGGTACGGCGTTCCGCATTCCCGGCATGGCCGTCAATGGCATGGACGTGCTGGAAGTGCGCAATGCTGCTGAACTGGCGCTGGAATTCGTGCGCGCCGGCAATGGCCCAGTGCTGATGGAGCTCAACACCTATCGATATCGCGGCCATTCAATGTCCGATCCTGCCAAGTATCGCAGCCGAGAGGAAGTGCAGGAAGTTCGCGAGCATCGCGACCCGATTGACCATGCGCGCACGGAGCTGCTTGCGCGCGGGATGGATGAGGAGAAGCTGAAACAGCTGGAGAAAGACGTGCGCAACCGCGTTGCCGCGTCGGCCGATTTTGCCGAGAACGCCCCCGAGCCCGCGCCTGGCGAATTGCATAACGACGTTCTTGTGGAGCACTATTGATGAGCCTCGCGATCCAGATGCCGGCGCTTTCGCCGACGATGAAGGAAGGCAAGCTTGCCCGCTGGCTGGTCAAGGAAGGCGATGTGGTGCGATCGGGCGATATTCTCGCCGAGATCGAGACCGACAAGGCGACGATGGAATTCGAAGCCGTGGACGAAGGCACGATCGGCAAGCTGCTGGTGGCCGAAGGCACTGACGGCGTCGCCGTCGGCACGGACATCGCCACGCTGGATATGGAAGGCGAAGATGCCGCGCCGCCGCCTGCTGCGGCGCCTGCCGCCGCTGCCGTGAGCGAGCCGGCAGCTGTTGCACCGCCGCCAGCGCCCGAATCCGCTCAGCCCGCCGCATCGCCCGCCCCCGCGTCTGCCCAGCCGCCAGCGGTTCATGCGTCCGCCGGGACGACGATCAGCCTGCGAGAGGCCTTGCGCGATGCCATGGCCGAGGAAATGCGCCGAGACGACCGCGTGTTCGTCATGGGCGAGGAAGTGGCCGAGTATCAGGGCGCCTACAAGGTCACCCAGGGTCTGCTTGACGAATTCGGCGCAAAGCGAGTGATTGATACGCCGATCACTGAATATGGTTTCGCCGGCATCGGCACCGGCGCGGCCATGGGCGGCCTCAGGCCGATTGTCGAGTTCATGACTTTCAACTTCGCCATGCAAGCGATTGATCATATTATCAATTCGGCGGCCAAGACGAATTACATGTCGGGTGGGCAGATGCGCTGTCCGGTGGTGTTCCGCGGGCCGAATGGCGCTGCCAGCCGGGTTGGCGCGCAGCACAGCCAGAATTTTGGCCCATGGTATGCCTCGGTTCCCGGTCTTGTCGTCATTGCCCCATACGATGCGGCTGATGCCAAAGGGCTGCTCAAATCGGCCATTCGCTCGGAAGACCCTGTAGTCTTCCTCGAAAATGAATTGCTCTATGGCCGAAGTTTTGCTGCGCCTGATGCGGGCGATGATACTCTGGTGCCGATTGGCAAGGCCCGCATTGTTCGGCCGGGCCGCGATGTGACCATCGTTTCCTATTCGATCGGCGTTGGTCTGGCGCTCGAGGCGGCCGAGCAGCTAGCCGCCGAAGGCATCGAGGCTGAAGTGCTAGACTTGCGGACGTTGCGGCCGCTCGACGGCGCGGCGATTCTGGAAAGCCTGTCGCGCACCAACCGGCTGATTTTTGCGGAAGAAGGCTGGCCGGTCTGTTCGATTGCCTCGGAAGTCGTGGCGATTTGCATGGAGCAGGGCTTCGATCATCTCGATGCCCCCGTGCTGCGCGTGTGCAATGAAGACGTACCGCTGCCTTATGCCGCCAATCTGGAAAAGCTGGCGCTGATCGACACCGGACGCATTGTCGCGGCGGCGAAGCAGGTTTGTTACCGCTGAGCCGCCTTGCGCGCGGCGGGGGCTGATTCCTCTGGATCGATCAGCGGATCGCGGAAGCCATCCACTTCGGGTGCCACGCCGTTCCTGGATTTCAGCGCGGCGATTTCGCCGGCGCGGTCCTGCATGAAATTGGCTCGCAACGCGGCGTAGGGATCGATCGAGTCTTCCTGGATCGTGCGCAATTCAGCATCGTTCTCCGCGCGCGCATCCAGCCCTTCGACCACGCCCATCACTGTGCCTATCGTGCCGAATTGCGGATTATCCCTGAACAGGCGGCGGCCGCTGTTGGGATGCAGGGCTTTGTCGACCAGCGGGTCACGCACGAAAGCATCGCCGATCTGGGCTACGCGGTCGCGCAAGGTTGTGGGCCCGAACACGGGCAGATAGAGATAGGCGATGGGGCCAATCCCGTAATAGCCCAAGGTATCGCCGAAGCTGTTGTTGCGGTGGGGCAAGTGGAACGGCTTGCGCTTGGCGATGTCGAACAGGCCGAACACGCCAATCGCCGAATTGATCACGAAGCGCAGCAGTGTGCGCAAGGCGCGGTCGGGCCGCAATTGCAGGAGATCGTTGACAAAAACGATAGGTTCGCTCGCATTGCCGATAATGTTGCGCGCACCTTCGCGGGCTGGCTTGGGGACCACTGTCTTATAAGTGATCGCCAACGGGCGGAGAATGAACCGGTCAATCGGCCGCGTGATCGCGTAGGAAATGCGGTTCAGGCCTTCGAGCGGATCGGGAAATGTGCGCGGCGCGGCAATGTCGAAATCGGTAGACGTTGCGTCGCGCGGGTTTTGTGCGGGTAGCGTTACCTGTGCGGCAGGGGCTGCGGGATCGGCCGGGAGATCGTCAGCGGGAAGGTCGTCAGCTGGCGCAGCCGGCGGCGCCGTGGTTGTGGCGGCCGTCGGGGCCTCTGCCGGGAGGGCAGGCGCCGCCGGAGCAGGTGCAAGCGCAACCGGCGCGGCAATGTCGGGCGCGGCAGGCGGAACTGGCGCAGCGGCAAGGGCTAGCGACGCGGCAATTGCGGCTCCTGCCATGATGTCAGGCGGCTTCCTTGCGGCGGCGAAGGAAGTCAAAGAACTCCACCCCCTCACGCAGGCGGCGCTTCATCATGTCCCAGTCGCGCAGCATTTCGCCCATGATCGCGCCGATCTTGCGCGGGCGGAAATAGAAGCGGCGGTACATTTCCTCGACCTTGTCGAAGATCACCGCGCTGGACAGGTGCGGGTAGGAAAGCTGGGCAATCTGATTGCCGCCATCGTCGAGGAGCATGTCCGTGCCCGAGAACCAGCCGTTTTCAGTCGCCTGCTTATAGAGGAAAGTGCCCGGATAGGGCGCGGCAAGGCTGACCTGGATGGTGTGCGGGTTGAGCTCCATCGCATAGCGCGTGGTTTCCTCAATCGTCTCCAGCGTTTCACCAGGAAGGCCAAGGATAAACGTGCCGTGGATCTGCAGGCCGAGATCGTGTGCATCCTTGGTGAATTCGCGCGCCTTGGAGACGAGGATGCCCTTCTTGATGTTGTGCAGGATCTGCTGGTTGCCGCTTTCATAGCCGACCAGCAGCACGCGGCAGCCGTTTTCCTTCATCACTTTGAGCACGTCCTTGGGCACATTGGCCTTGGCGTTGCAGCCCCAGGTCTTGTCGAAACCCGGCTTGCCGAATCCCAGCTTGCCCAGTTCGACTGACAGTTCCTTCACGTGCTCATGCGCATCGGTCAGGGTATCGTCGTCGAAGAAGATCTCCTTCACCTCGGGCATTTCCTGGAGGATGTAGGCGACTTCCTCGGCCACTCGCTTTGCCGAGCGGTGGCGGAAATTGTGGCCGCTGATGGTCTGCGGCCAGAGGCAGAACGTGCAGCGGCTCTTGCAGCCCCGCCCGGTGTAGAAACTGACGTAAGGGTGGCGCTGATAGCCGCCGTAATACTTCGACGTATCCAGATCGCGCTTGTAGACCGGCGAGACCATGGGCAGCGCGTCCATGTCCTCGATCAGCGCGCGGTCCTTGTTGCGGACCAGCGAGCCATCCGGCGCGCGCCAGGTGATGCCGTCAATCTCGGCGAAGGGGCGGCCTTCAGCCAGCTCGACGCAAGTATAGTCGTATTCCTCGCGGCAGACGAAATCGATCGCTTCGCAGGCCTGCAGGCTTTCCTCGGGCTGCACTGCCACTTTCGCGCCGACAAAACCGATGAGGCACTTGGGATTGCGTTCCTTGATCAGCCGCGCGGTGCGGCTGTCCTGATTGAAGCTGGGAGTGGAAGTGTGGAGAATCACCAGCTCCGCGCCATCAAAGTGATGCGCGATGTCTTCCCAACTCAAATCATGCGCGGGGGCGTCGATCAGCTTCGATCCGGGCACCATTGCGGCGGGCTGCGCCAGCCAGGTGGGATACCAGAAACTCTTGACTTCACGTTTCATTTGGTAGCGCGCGCCGGCGCCGCCATCATAACCGTCAAACGAGGGCGCCTGCAGAAAGATCGTCGATTTCATGGGAGTTCCGATTGCGTGTGATCGGGCGCTATCGTGCGCCGGTTGGGGGCCATTGTAAGGCTTCGTCCGCGCCAATCAATCGTCCTTGCAGTCAGACTGGCGAGAAAGGCGGCAAATTCGATGCAATCCGCGACAGGCAGCAGCCAGAGCGGCGCGGTGCGGCGGCCGGCAATCCGGTCCACAGCATAGGCGACCATCAGCCGAATGACGAGTGCCGTCATGGCGGCGGTGAGGCCCGCCAGCGGCGCGAATGGAATGGCCAGCAAGGCGGGCGGCAGGGCAAAGACTATGCCCGAACCCAGATGCCGCATCGGTGCCAGGCCGCGAATGGTCACGGCCCAGCGCAGCTGCTGGCGCCAGAGATCGCGCAGGCTTGCCTCCCTGCAGGCATGCGTGAGCAATATCGGCGGGATAGCCACTGTCAGGCCGAGGGCAGCGATGGCCTCACCGATGGCATAGTCGTCCGCCAGAACGTCGGCAAACGCCTCGAACCCACCGATCCGGTCCAGCGTCTTGCGCCGCAGGGCAATGGTACTGCCCATGCACGGCCGGGCCATCCCGGTCGCCAGGCTCATCGCGATTTTGGGCGCAGTGCTCCACGAAATGATCGCGGCATTGATCTGTGACCACAAACCGGCATCGCCGCGCCCGGCATAGAGGCAGCTGACTGCGCCGACGCCGGGCTGTTGAAATGCGTCAAGAACAGCGGCCAGGTAATCGCGGTCCACGGCCATGTCGCTGTCTGACAGGACCAGCATGTCATGCTTGGCTGCGCCCATCATGCACAGCAGATTGCCGATCTTGGCATTGCTGATCTGGCCGATCGGGCCAGTCGTGAGGGCAATATCGCTGACAGGGTGCGACTGGCGCAGTTCGGCGACTGCGTTCGTTGCGCCATCGGCGGCACTGCCAATGCCGCAGACCATCTGCAGCGCACCAGCGTAATCCTGCACCAGAAACGTCGAAAGGTTTTCGGCCAGCCGGGGTTCGGCGCCATGCAAGGGCTTCAGCAGAGTGACGGGTTCGCTCGTGCGGCCATGCGGCACAGGCGGCACGGCGAAAAAGCGCCGCACCGCGGCAAGCGACAATGCCTGATAGACCGCGCCGATCAGCGCCAGTGCCGCCAGGGCATATCCTGTCCATTCCACAAGGCTCATGCGCCGCGCCCCTACACCGCTTTCCCGCTCGCGTAAAAGGTTCTAGGGAGCGCGCCGTGAGCGGGAAACTGACCGTTGTTACCGGCGTGGCCGGATTTGTCGGCGCGGCCGTCGCGCGGGCGCTTGCAGCCAGCGGGCGGCGCGTGCGCGGGGTTGTGCGCGCATCGAGCCCGCGCACCAATCTTGCCGATTTTCCCGGCGAACTGGCCGAAGCCGACCTGCGCGACGGCGATGCAGTGGCGCGCGCCATGAAAGGCGCGAGCGAACTTTTCCATGTTGCCGCCGATTACCGCGTATGGGCGCCAGACCCGGAAGAGATCGTGCGCAACAATGTGTGCATGACCGAGGCGGTGATGCGCGCCGCCCTGGCACAAGGCGTGGGCCGCGTGGTATATACCAGCAGCGTCGCCACCATCCTTCCCCTTGAGGGCGGCGCGGCCGACGAGAGCCGCCCCGCGCGGCCCGAGCAGGCGACCGGGGCCTACAAGCGCAGCAAGGTCATGGCCGAGCGGCTGGTCGAGAGCATGGTGGCCGGGCAAGGCCTGCCCGCCGTTATCGTCAATCCATCCACCCCGATCGGCCCGCGCGACGTCCACCCGACGCCTACGGGGTGCATCATCGTCGAGGCGGCGAACGGGGGCATGCCAGCCTATGTCGATAGCGGGCTGAATCTCGTGCACGTGGACGACGTCGCGGCTGGGCATTTACTCGCGGCGGAAAACGGCCGGATCGGCGAGCGCTATATTCTTGGCGGCGAGGATGTGCCGCTATCGGCGATGCTGGCTGAAATCGCGCAGCAGTGCGGGCGCAAGCCGCCGAAGGTTGAACTGCCCGTTGCGCCGCTGTTTCCGCTGGCCTGGGCGGCGGAGCAGTGGGCGCGTATTTCCGGCAAGGAACCGTTTCTCACCATGGATTCGCTGCGCATGGCGCGGCATCACATGTATTACACTTCGGCAAAGGCGGCGCGCGAGCTGGGCTATGCGGCAAGGCCGTGGCAGGATGCCGTGGGCGATGCGCTGGACTGGTTCCGCGATGCGGGGATGGTGAAATGATCTGGCTGGCGGCGCTATCGCTGGTGATCTGGATGGGCCTCGCGGCGACGGGCTTCTGGCTGTTCAGCGAGCGTGATGACAGCGTGACATGTGCGGAGCCGCAAGTTTGGCCAGACGTCGTCGCCATAGTGCCCGCGCGCAATGAAGCCGATGTCATCGCGCGTTCGCTGGGTAGCCTCGCCGCGCAGGACTATCCGGGCCGTTTTCGCGTCGTTCTGGTTGATGACAACAGTGATGACGCGACCGCCACAATCGCGCGGGAGCTCGCCAGCGAGCGCATTACGGTTCATTCCGGCGCGCCGCTGGCTTCTGGCTGGACGGGCAAGCTCTGGGCAGTCCACCAAGGCGTGGAAGCGGCAGGCTCTCCGCGCTATCTCTGGATGACTGATGCCGACATCGAACATGCGAGCGACACCTTGCGGCGACTGGTCACCATCGCCGAGGGCAAGCAACGCTGCCTCGTGTCTTTCATGGCCCAGCTGCATTGCGCGCTCTGGCATGAGAAGGCGCTGATCCCGGCTTTCGTCCACTATTTCGCGATGCTCTACCCATTCAACTGGATCAACCGCCCGGGGCCATTTGCCGGTGCGGCCGGTGGCTGCGTGCTGGTAGAGCGCGAGGCGCTGGAGCGCGCAGGCGGGATAGCGGCGATCCGGGGCGCGCTGATCGACGATTGCGCGCTGGGGGCACTGATGAAGGCGAAGGGTCCGATCTGGCTTGGCCTGACGCACCGTTCGCGCTCGATCCGGCCTTATCGCGGCGCAGGCGAAGTGGGCGCGATGATTGCGCGTTCTGCCTATGCGCAATTGCGCTATTCGCCCCTGTTGCTGGTGGCGACGGTAATCGGCCTGCTGCTGATGTTCGCCGCGCCGGTCGGGCTGGCACTGGCGGGTGCAGGGGCAGTACGGTTGCTGGCGCTGACCTCGCTGGGCATAATGATGCTGATCTGCCAGCCAATCTTGCGCTTCTATGGCTTGTCCCCGCTTTGGGGGCTCGCGCAGCCGCTGATCGGGGTATTTTACACCGGCTGCGTCGTGGCCTCCGCCTTGCAGCACTGGCGTGGCAAAGGCGGTATGTGGAAAGGGCGCGCGCAGGCGGCGCGGTCAGCGGGAATGGTGGCATGAGCGATCTTTCCTCCGGCAAGGATCACAATCAGGAAAACTTCCCCGTCGCCTCGTGGCTCGTGAAGCCGCAGCACCGCGCGCCGATCATGACATTCTACCGCTTCGCCCGCGCGGCGGATGACATCGCCGATCACCCGACGGCAAGCGAGGCGGAGAAGCTGTCGCGGCTGGCGGAAATGCGGGCCGGGCTGACGGGCGAGGGCAGCGCCGAGGCCATGGCGCTCGCCGAAGTGGCGCGGGCAAAGGGCCTCGATCTTATCCACGCGCAGGAGCTGCTCGACGCTTTCGTTCAGGACGTAACCCAGCGCCGCTATGAAAGCTGGGAAACGCTGATCGCCTATTGCCGCCTCTCGGCCATGCCGGTCGGGCGTTTCGTTCTCGATGTGCACGGCGAGGACCGCAGCCTGTGGCCGCTCTCCGATGCGCTCTGCGCCGCCTTGCAAGTGATCAATCACTTGCAGGACTGCGGCAAGGATTACCGGGCGATTGACCGGGTCTACATACCCACGGCCAACCTGGCGGCGGCCGGGATTGGCGTGGAGGCGCTGGCGCAGCCAACGGCCTCGCCCGAGTTGCGCGGCGTGATCGTGGGACTTGCCGAACAGACCCGGCTGCTGCTTCAGCGCAGCAAGCCATTTGCAGCGCATATTCGCGATGCCCGGCTTTCAGCTGAAGTGGCAGTGATCCAGCGCCTGGCTGAAGACCTGACTGGCTTGCTGCTGACCCGCGATCCGCTGAGCGAGAAAGTGCACCACTCCAAACCCCTCGCAGCCTGGCTGGCGCTGGGTGCGGTGCTGCGTAACTGGGTGAAGGCATGAGTGCAGCGCAGATGCCAGAAGAGCTGCGCAAGTCGGTCGCGGCAAGTTCATTCTATGCGGGGATGCGCATCCTGCCCCCCGCCGAGCGCGATGCGATGTTCGCGATTTATGGCTTTTGCCGCGCGGTCGACGACATTGCCGACGACCAGCAGGGCGACCGCGCGCTGCGGCAGGCGCAGATGCAGTCATGGCGGGATGACATCGCCTCGCTCTATTCCGGGCGGCACACCGGGCAAGCCGCATTCCTGATCGACGCCGTGCGCCAGTTCGGACTGGAACAGGCGGATTTCGTCGCCGTGATCGATGGTATGCAGATGGATCTCGACGGCGATATCCGCTGGCCGCCATTCGCCACGCTTGATCTCTATTGCGACCGGGTTGCCTCGGCGGTGGGTCGGCTGTCAGTGCGAATATTTGGCATGGAGCGGGAGCCGGGGCTTGCGCTGGCGCACCACCTCGGCCGCGCACTGCAGTTCACCAATATTCTGAGGGATTTGGATGAAGATGCTGAAATTGGAAGAGTTTATTTGCCGATAGAGGCGTTGCGCCACGCCGGAATTCAGCCAACAACTCCTGCTGGACTCGTTGCAGATCCCGGCCTTGACGCAGCGGCACGCTGGCTGGCTGCCCACGCCGAGGCGCACTTTGCCAAGGCTCACACCCTGCTCGCCACCGGTCTCAAGGGCCGGTTGATCGCTCCAAAGCTGATGGATGCTGCCTATTCGCGTGTCCTTTCGACCATGCAGGCACAAGGCTGGGCCCCGCCGCGCAGGCGCGTGCGCACCAACAAGCTCGCCCTGCTGTTCACTCTGGCAAGATTGATGCTGACGCGATGAGCGAAGCCTTCGTCATTGGGGCAGGGCTGGCAGGCCTCTCGGCCGCTGTCGAGCTCGCCCGCGCGGGCACAAAAGTGCGGCTGGCAGACAGCGCCCCGCGCGCGGGCGGGCGCTGTCGCTCCTACCACGATCCCGCGCTCGGCATGGTGATCGATAACGGCAACCATTTCACATTCTCGGGCAACCAGGCGGTGGCGCGCTATCTCGAGACGATTGGCGGCAGCGGCGCTCTGATCGGGCCGGAACAGGCGAGCTTTGCCTTCCATGACCTGTCTGACGGCAGCCGGTGGACAATGCGGTTGAACGATGGCCGCCTGCCATTGTGGATGCTCTCCTCAAGCAACCGTGCTCCTGGCACCACCCTAGGCCAGCATTTCGGCCTCGCGCGCCTCTCGGTGGCCGCGCGCGATGACCGCACGATTGCGGACTACATGGCACTTGAGAGCCAATTCTGGCGCCGGGTGGTCGAGCCAATGATGCTGGCGGTGCTCAATTGCCCGGCGGCGGAAGGCTCTGCGTGGCTCGCCGCGCGCTTCCTGCGCGAGAGTTTCCTGCGCGGCGGCAAGGCCTGCCGCACCATGGTCGCCCATCCCACGCTGGACGCGGTGTTTATCGATCCCGCGCTGGCATGGCTGAGGCTGAGGGGCGCAAGTATGCGCTTTTCCGAGCGCCTGCGCAGTCTTCGCTTCGATGGCGACCGGGTGGTCGAACTTGATTACGGCGACCGGGTGGAGAAAGTTGCCGATGCGCAGGTCATCCTCGCCGTGCCGCCGTGGGTGGCAGGAGAGCTGGTGCCGGGCCTGCCTGTGCCGGACCGCTTCTGCGCCATTCTCAACGCCCATTTCGCCGTCTCTCCCCCTGCTGGCGCACCGATGATCACCGCGCTGCTGGGCGGCCTGTCGCAATGGGTGGTGTGTCATGAGGGCCGCGTCTCGGTGACCATCAGCGGCGCTGACGACGTGATCGATCAGGACCGCGAGGCCCTGGCGCGCCGGATCTGGGATGAGGTGTGCGCCACGCTAGGCATGGAAGGGCCGCTTCCGCCGTGGCAGATCGTCAAGGAAAAGCGCGCCACTTTCGCCGGCACGCCCGATCAAGATGCGCTGCGCCCCGGTCCGGTGACACAGTGGCGCAATCTTTTCCTCGCCGGGGACTGGGTGCAGAACGGCTTGCCCGCGACCATCGAGGGCGCACTGCGATCGGGCGATACGGCAGCGCTCTTGGCCTTGGGCCAGCAGCTGCGCTATGGGCCGCCACCATGCTGATTGCCCCCGAAGATGTGAACACATCGCGCGACTTGCTCGACATGGCCATCCAGCGGTCTTCCTCGGCGCTGTTTGCCGAGCAGAAGGAGGATGGCCACTGGGTCTATGAGCTTGAGGCCGACGCCACTATCCCGGCGGAATACATCCTGCTGCGTCACTATCTCGGCGAGCCGGTCGGCGCCGAGTTGGAAGCCAAGATCGGCGTCTATCTGCGCCGCCGCCAGTCCGCCGAGCACAATGGCTGGCCGCTTTATCACGACGGGCATTTCGACGTCTCCGCCACTATCAAGGCTTATTATGCGCTGAAGATCATTGGCGATTCGCCCGATGCTCCGCATATGTTGCGCGCCCGCGAGGCGGTGCTCGCGGCAGGCGGGGCGGAAGCGGGCAATGTCTTCACCCGGATCCAGTTGGCGCTCTATGGCGCGGGGCCGTGGGATGCCGTGCCGACGATCCCGCCCGAACTGATGTTTGCGCCGCGCTGGTTCCCGGTGCACATTTCCAAGATGTCGTATTGGGCGCGCACGGTTGTCGTGCCGCTGCTGGTGCTCTGTTCGCTCAAGCCTGTTGCAAGAAACCCACAGCAGGTCTTTGTTCCTGAGCTATTTTCCGGGAAGCCAGCCAAGCTTTCCAGTCAAGCCGACCATGTCCACACCGGCTGGAAGCTGTTCTTCAACGGGCTCGATGTGCTGCTCACCAAGGGCGACTGGCTGTGGCCCAAAAGGCTGCGAAAGAAAGCGATCAAGCGTTGTGAAGAATGGGTAATCGAGCGGCTGAACGGAGAGGACGGGCTTGGCGCGATCTATCCGGCCATGGCCAATTCGGTGATGATGTTCGACGTGCTGGGCTATGCGGAAGACCATCCCCACCGCGCCATTGCGCGGAAATCGGTCGAGAACCTGCTCGTCATCAAGGACGATGAAATCTACTGCCAGCCCTGCGTTTCGCCGGTGTGGGACACCGCGCTGGCAGCGCACGCCATGCTTGAAGTAGGCAGCGACGAGGCGGTGGCGCGCGCACACAAGGCACTCGACTGGCTGCGGCCTTTACAGGTGACCGACCTCGCTGGCGACTGGGCCGCTCAGCGCCCGGACGTGCGGCCCGGCGGCTGGGCCTTCCAGTACCGCAACGATCACTATCCCGATCTCGACGATACTGCCGTGGTCGTCATGGCGATGGACCGCGCCAGCGCGCTGCGCGGCGATGCGGACGCCGAAGCCATTTCGCGCGCGCGTGAATGGGTCGAAGGCCTGCAAAGCCATGATGGCGGCTGGGGCGCATTTGATGCCGACAACGACAAGCTCTATCTCAACAACCTGCCCTTCGCCGATCACGGCGCATTGCTCGATCCGCCCACGGCTGATGTCGGCGCGCGCTGTGTCTCGATGCTGGCGCAGCTGGGCGAGCCGCTTGAAAGCCCCAGAATGCGCGCCGCGCTTGCCTGGCTGGAAAAGGAGCAGGAGACGGAGGGCTCGTGGTTCGGTAGATGGGGAGTGAACTATGTCTATGGCACTTGGTCAGTGCTCTGCGCGCTCGGCCGGGCCGGGGTGCCGCACGACCATCCGATGATCGCGCGGGCTGTCAAGTGGTTGAAGTCTATCCAGAACCCGGACGGCGGCTGGGGCGAGAGCTGCGATAGCTACGCGCTCGATCGCACGGGCCATGAGCATTGCCGCTCCACTGCCTCGCAGACCGCATGGGCCTTGCTGGGGCTAATGGCAGTTGGCGAGACGTCTTCCCCTGAAGTCGAACGGGGGATTGCCTGGCTTATGGTCAATCAGGAAGAAGATGGCCTTTGGGGGCAGGAACTTTACACCGGCGGCGGTTTCCCGCGCGTGTTCTATCTGCGCTATCACGGCTATCCGCGTTATTTCCCGGTCTGGGCGCTGGCGCGCTACCGCAACCTCAAGGCCGCCAATTCGGGCAAAGTCGCTTGGGGGATGTAATCGTCGTCTGCGGCCTGAGCCGCGAGGGCAGAGTGCTCGCCGGGCCGGGCATCACGGTCATTCCCGGCGGCGGCAACTCTGAGCGGCTGGCGGGAACTCTCGCGAAGGTAGCGGCAGGGGCTGATGGGATCATCAGCTTTGGCATGGCCGGCGCGCTCGATCCTGCACTGACCATTGGCGACTGGGTAATTGGCGAGCGGGTTGCAGGTGACTTTGATGCAGCATGCGATGCGCAATGGGCGGTGGCGCTGGCAAAGCGTATACCAACTGCGCGGTTCGGCCAGATCCACGCCGAGGGCCGCCTGATTGCATGTGCGGCGGAAAAGGCCGCGCTAGGCAGCACAGGTGCTCTTGCGGCCGACATGGAAAGCCACATCGCCGCCCGCGCCGCTGCGCAAGCGGGACTGCCCTTCGCCGTGCTGCGCTGCATATCCGACACAGCTGGCCACGCATTGCCGCCCGCCATTGGCGTGGCGATGCGCGCCGATGGCGGCTTAGCACTGGGAGCGGTAATAAAGTCCATAATTAAATATCCGGCACAAATACCTGATCTAATGAGGACTATTGCTGGATTTAACCGTGGCTACTCAGCCCTGCGCATAGGCGCGCAGGCAATCGGCACCCGACTGGCTTTCGATTTGCGCTGATCAGGCAGCTGCCCGGCTGGCGCGGCGGAAGCCTTCGGGGTCTTCCACTTTGATCCGCTCCATCTGCTTGCCGACTTCTTCCTCGTGCATGTCGACAGCCTTGCGGGCGTTCGACAGGTCGATATCGGGCACCATCGGCTTTTCGGTGTCAACGCCGGTCAGCGCGAGGCGGACGAATTCCCACGGGCGGCGCAGGGCATCGGAAGCGGCAGTGCCTTCGAAGCCGCAGTGGACCATGCAGTTCGAGCACTTCTCGTACTTGCCTACGCCGTAATCGTCCCAGTCGGTGCCTTCCATCAGCTCGCGGAAAGTCCCGACATAGCCTTCGCCCACCAAGTAACAGGGCTTCTGCCAGCCGAACACCGTGCGCAGCGGCATGGACCAGGGGGTGCATTCATAGCTCTGGTTGCCGGCGAGGAAATCGATGAACAGCGGCGAATTGGTGAACTTCCATTTGCGACCGACCCGTTTTTTGCTTTCGGCGCCCCGGCGAAGCAGATCGCGGAACAGGTTCTTGGTCCGCTCGCGGTTGAGGAAATGCTCCTGATCGGCGGCGCGTTCATAGGCATAACCCGGCGAAATGGTTGTCTCGACGCCCTTGGTTGCCATCAGATCGAGAAAAGAGGCCAGACGCGCGGGATCGGCATCATTGAAGACCGTGCAATTGACCTGCACGCGGAAGCCCTTCGCCAGGGCGAGGTCAACGGCTTCGAGCGCGGTGTCATAGACGCCGTCCTGGCACACTGCCTTGTCGTGCATAACCTTATCGCCATCGAGGTGGATCGACCAGGTGAAGAAGCTGTGCGGCTTGTATTCGTCGATCTTCTTTTTCAGCAGCAGGGCATTGGTGCACAGGATGACGAACTTCTTGCGCTCAAGATAACCCTCGACAATGCGGGGCATGTCGCGGTGGAGCAGGGGCTCGCCCCCGGCGATGGAAACAGCCGGGGCGCCCGATTCCTCGATCGCTTCCATGCACTGCTCGTAAGACAGGCGCCGGTTGAGAATCGCGTCGGGATAGTCGATCTTGCCGCAGCCCTTGCAGGCGAGGTTGCAGCGCAGCAGCGGCTCCAGCATCAGGACCAGCGGATATTTGCCGCCCTTGATCTGGTTGACGATGGCATGCTTGCCGATGCGCATTGCAGGGGCGAGGGGGAGGGACATGGCGACTCTTTTCGTGGCTGCTGCCGCGTGCGGCATGGACGGCGCGTCCTGTTCAGCGCCCCTTTCGCGGATTTGCGGGTGCATTTCAACCTTGGCGTTCATCGCCATTACAGATTGGCCCTGCTAGGTGCGCCTATCCAACTCATGAGGCCTATTGAAGATGACTGCCATTTTTCGACCGATTTCCGTTGCTGTCGCCCTATCCATGGCGGTTCCTGCGGCGCAGGCACAAGTCGCCGATCCGGCGCTGGGCACGGTCAATGCACTGAACAGCGGGCTCATTGCCGCGATGCGGGCAGGCGCGCCAGCCGGACAGAATGGTCGGGCGCGGGTGCTGACCCCTGCAATCGACCGCTCATTCGACATTCCGCTGATGACCCGGCTCGCGGTCGGCCCTGCCTGGACGAAAATGTCCGCTGCCGATCAATCCGGGCTGGTTTCCGCCTTTCGCGCGCTGACAATTGCGCAATATGCCAAGAACTTCGATTCGTTTGGCGGGGAGAGCTTCACGGTAACCCCGCAGGTCGAGACGCGCGGCGGCGACAAGCTGGTGCGCACCACGCTCAATGTGCCTCGCGGCAACGCGGAATCGCTCAACTATCGCCTGCGCCAGAGCGGCGGACAGTGGAAGATCATTGACGTCTATTTCCGCAATTCGATCAGCCAGCTCGCCACGCGGCGTTCGGAATTCGCCCGCCCGCTGGCAACCGGCGGTGCGCCGGGCCTGATTGCTCACCTCAATCGGCTTGCGGCGCGTCCGAGCGAAGGCGGCGTGCGCTAGCCCCTGTTTGTCGTCATTGCGAGCGCTTCACTGCGCTCGCAATGACGAATTTTGCGGCAATCCTAATGCCGTATCGGCGCGGGGCCTTTGGCACCCATGAAATAGCGCAGGCTGAAGCTGATCGTCTCCGGGCGCGCCTGATGCACGAAATATGCGTCATTCCACTTGGGCGGGCTCAGCGTGATGCGTGCATTGCGTGAAAAGCCCACGCCCTCGCGCGGAATGCCGAACATGGCCCGGTCGACGTCGCCATTGGCGTTTTCGTCGTGGAAGGCCTGCACGGCGTAATGGCCGGCAGGAACATTGGGTATGGTGACAGTGGTGGTTCCCGCGCGTGCGGGCGCTTCGGCGCGCAGGGCGCAGCTATCAGCCAGGAACGTCGACTGCGTGCACAGCTCGACAACCACTTTGCCGCGCGCGTTGCGCACATTGCCGACGTTCATAGTTACTGAACCGGCCGCTTCGGCCATGGCAAGTGCCATCAGGATAGTCATGCCTTAATCTCCGTCACTACCCCTGCTTCATTCCACCTGAGTGCTTTGAGTACGGTCTCGACGATGTGCGGTGCATTGAGGCCGGCCTGGTCGTATTGTTTGTCTGGCGTGTCGTGGTCCTGGAACAGGTCGGGCAGGCGCAGGGTGCGGATCTTGAGGCCC
>Ga0075362_10000096_pt1 | contig 24783 bp, 25 predicted proteins | sample EndMetdeltDD1762_FD_71397 | JGI IMG/M metagenome (GOLD analysis project Ga0075362, IMG submission 71397) | Populus endosphere microbial communities from Tennessee, USA - Endosphere MetaG P. deltoides DD176-2 | ecosystem: Host-associated > Plants > Roots > Endosphere | place: USA: Tennessee...
GCATATTGCGCGCCACTTCCCAAGCGGAGAGGCCGCCCAACTGGCCTGATGTGACGATCCATTCGGCGCCGACGGAAAACGCAATGGCCGGCAGCGCCACGGGGAGAATGCGCGCGGCGCGGGCAATGGCATAGCTGGATAGAGTGGAGCCCGGCCTGTCCGCCGAAGTCGCGATGACCAGCCCGGACAGTACAAAGAAAATCAGGACGGCATTATGCTGCAGTACGAACCAGTAGGGAAAATAGCCATTGTACACCGTGATTTGCATCATGTGGCCGAACAGCACCGCAAAAGCCGCAATCGCGCGCATGGCATCGAGGGCGACTGACATCGGCCGGGTGATGAAATGCTCCTGGTCCATCGCTTCAGACTTAGGAAAGTTTGGTTAATTAAGCGTTGCGGCAGGCGGCATCTGCGCGCCGGGTCATTCCCAGGCGCTTGTGCCCGGAGCGGCCACCACCTAAGGGTGGGACATGGCAGGTGAAATATTGGACAACCGCGGCTCAGGCGAAGCCGCATGGCATTGGCCTTCGATCCATCCCGAAGCACGCAAATTTGCAGCAATATCGGCCGTCCTGTGCCTCATATGCGCGATTTTTGCATGGGAGACGCTGGCCTGGCCGCTAGGCCTGCTGACCTATTGCATCTGTGCATTTTTCCGCGATCCGCAGCGTGTGACGCCGCAAGGCGATAAATGGATCGTGGCCCCTGCTGACGGACTGGTCACCCTGATCCGCCAGGTGCCTCCGCCGCCTGAGCTGGTCGTGGACGATGGCAGCGGCACGCCGGGTCTTGGTAAGGCGCCGGTGACGCGGATCTCGATTTTCATGAGCGTGTTCGATGTCCACATCAACCGCGCGCCGATTGGCGGGACAGTGCGCCGGGTGATCTACATTCCCGGCAAGTTCCTCAACGCCGATCTCGACAAGGCGAGCGAGGAAAATGAGCGGCAGCACATCCTGATCGATCGCGGAGACGGCGTGGCGATCGGTTTTACCCAGATTGCCGGCCTTGTGGCGCGGCGGATCGTGCCTTTCGTCAAGCCCGGCGATATTCTCGCCGCCGGCCAGCGTGTGGGCCTCATCCGCTTCGGCAGCCGGGTCGACGTCTATCTGCCTGCAGGCACCGAGCCGCGTGTGCTGATGGGGCAGAAAATTGTCGCAGGTGAAACCGTGCTGGCGGAAATCGGCGATGCGCCATTGATAGAGGGTGTCAGCCAGTGAGCCAGGATGCGGGCAAGGCAACCACACCGCAAATGCCGCGCGGTCTGACGCTGCGGGCGCTGGCTCCTAATGCCATCACAGCGGCCGCGCTCTGCGTCGGGCTGACCGGCATCCGCTTCGCCATCGGAGGCGAGTTCGAGAAAGCCGTGCTGGCCGTCATATTCGCTGGCATGCTCGATGGCATCGACGGCCGTATTGCCCGGCTGCTCAATGCGCAATCCCGCTTTGGCGCCGAACTCGACAGTCTGGCAGATTCAATTTCGTTCGGGGTGGCGCCTGCGCTGATTATCTATCTCTGGACTTTGCAGAACCTGCCGCGCCTGGGCTGGTTCGCTGCACTGGCCTTCGCCATTTGCTGCGTTCTGAGGCTTGCAAGGTTCAACGCCCGCATCGACATGGCGGACGAACCACGAAAGCAGGCGGGATTTCTCACAGGCGTCCCCGCGCCTGTGGGTGCGGGCCTTGCATTCCTGCCGATTTACCTTTGGGTGATTACCGGCAATGAAGTGTTCGCCGCTCCGCTGTTGGTTTCTGGCTGGCTCGTGGCGATTTCGTTCTTGCTGATATCGGCCGTACCGACGCTGAGCTGGAGCAAGATGCGGCCCCGGCGCTCCTTCCGACTGGAGATGATTGCGCTGACAGGTTTGATCTTTGCGGGATTGGTCAGCGAGCCGTGGATCACACTAGCCGGAATCAGCATTGTCTATCTGGCGCTGATCCCGGTTGGCCTTGTCGCCTATGGCCGCGTCAAGCGGCGGCGCGCAAGGCAGGGCGGCGTGCCCGGCGGTGAAGCGGCTGGTAGTGAGCCGGGCGGGCCGCAGGCCTGAAGCCAAGATCGCCCCGGAAGCTGTCATCGACCCCAGACTTGTCTTCGGTAAGGCCGCCAGTCACGCGCATAGTCACCACAGTGAACCGCAATTCGCGTGACGTGTCGCAGGCGGAAAGCTCATCGCGGATTGCCAGCGCAAGGCGTCCATAACGCATCCAGGACACGCAGATAGCCGCGAGAGCGAAAGCACCAGCTGCGGCAGGAATCAATGCGGCGATGGATGCGATCATGATCTTCCCTTTCCTGTTTCTGATTCGTTCCGCCACAATGTTCTAAATATGTTCTGCTCGTCAAGAACAAAAATTCGTGGTTTGTTCCACATAAATGCGCGATTTTCCGCTGGGTTCCGCTGGCATGGTAAATTTTTTATGACCGGCGCGGGGTGCAGGCGCGCAATTGGGGCTGGTTTTTCGCGTTAGCCGGCGCTAAGGGCGCACACGCTTCGGGGCTCTTCCCGGGGCAAATTCACATGGGAAGCACATCACACCGGTGCCGCAGCGGGCCTTTTCCGCACGGTTCCAGCTTTCCAGAGGCACTAACCGGAAGGAATTCTATCATGGCGGCACCTACCGTCTCCATGCACCAGCTCATCGAAGCCGGCGCACACTTCGGCCACCAGACCCACCGTTGGAACCCGCGCATGAAGCCGTATATCTTCGGCGCGCGCAATGGCGTCCACATCCTCGATCTTTCGCAGACCGTGCCGCTGTTCGCGCGCGCTCTGGAATTCGTTTCGGCCACTGTTCAGGCGGGCGGCAAGGTGCTGTTCGTTGGCACCAAGCGCCAGGCGCAGGAGCCGATTGCCCAGGCCGCGCGCGCTTGCGGCCAGCACTTCGTCAATCACCGCTGGCTGGGCGGCATGCTGACCAACTGGAAGACGATTTCCGGTTCGATCAAGCGCCTCAAGACTCTGGAAGAGCAGCTTTCGGGCGACACGGCCGGCCTGACCAAGAAGGAAGTCCTCCAACTGACGCGAGAGCGCGACAAGCTTGAGCTGTCGCTGGGCGGCATTCGCGACATGGGCGGCATTCCGGACGTGATGTTCGTGATCGACGCCAACAAGGAAGAGTTGGCGATCAAGGAAGCCAATGTTCTGGGCATTCCGGTCGTCGGCATTCTCGATTCGAACGTCGATCCGTCGGGCATTGCTTTCCCGGTTCCGGCCAATGACGACGCCAGCCGCGCGGTTCGCCTCTATTGCGACGCCGTGGCTCAGGCCGCCACCAAGGGCCGCCGCGAAGGCGTGGTCGATTCGGGCGCAGACATCGGCGCGATGGACGAGCCCCTGCCTGAGGAAGCCGCCGTGATCGAGGAAGCACCGGCCGAAGTCGCAGCCCCCGAGGCCTGATAAACTGACGTCGTCCCGGACTTGATCCGGGACCGCTGGCCTTCGCGGGCTGGCGTAACGTCTGGCCGCCAGCGGTTCCGGGGCAAACCCGGGACGACGATTTCATAAGGATGAGAAACAATGGCTTACACCGCCACTGACGTGAAGAACCTGCGTGAGCGCACCGGCGCCGGCATGATGGACTGCAAGAAGGCAATGGACGAAACCGGCGGCGACATGGAAGCCGCGGTCGATCTCCTGCGCGCCAAGGGCCTTGCCGCAGTCGCCAAGAAGAGCAGCCGCACGGCTGCCGAAGGCCTCGTCGGCGTTGCCGTTTCGGGCACCAAGGGCGTGGCCGTCGAAGTCAATTCGGAAACCGACTTCGTCGCCAAGAACGACCAGTTCCAGGATTTCGTGCGCAAGACCACGGAAGTCGCGCTGGCCGCCGCTTCGGACGATGTCGAAGCGCTGAAGGCCGCAGCCTATCCGGGCGGCGGCACGGTTGCCGACACGCTGACCGCCAACGTCGCCACGATCGGCGAAAACCAGCAGGTCCGCCGCATGAAGACCATCTCGGTCGCCAATGGCGTGGTCGTGCCCTACATGCACAATGCCGCCGCGCCCAATCTCGGCAAGATCGGCGTGCTGGTCGCGCTGGAATCCGAAGCAGGCGCCGATGTGCTTGAGCCGCTCGGCAAGCAGATCGCCATGCACATTGCCGCCGCGTTCCCGCTGGCGCTCAATGCCGATGACCTCGACGCCGAAATGATCGCGCGCGAACGCAAGATCGCCGCCGAAAAGGCCGCCGAAAGTGGCAAGCCCGCCGAAGTGCAGGCCAAGATGGTCGATGGCGCAGTGGCCAAGTTCGCGAAGGACAATGCCCTGCTCAGCCAGGTCTTCGTCATGGACAACAAGACCCCGGTTGCGCAGGTCGTGGAAGCAGCCGGCAAGGCTGCCGGCGCCAAGATCGTGCTGAAGGACTATGTCCGCTTCCAGCTTGGCGAAGGCATCGAGAAGGAAGTCAGCGATTTCGCTGCGGAAGTTGCGGCGGCTGCCGGCCTCGGCTGAGCAGTGACCAACACGTCTGCCGAGGCAGGCTGCGCAGGGCGGTACTCGCATGAGTGCCGCCTTTCGTGCATCTAGGCTCTGTTTCAGTTATACTGAAACAGGTGCGGCATCGGGCCGGGTGGGGGAGTCGGCTGGTGCCGCTTCCACATAAGTGGAACAAACTCTAGCTCTGGGCCCGGCATCCACTGATGGCTCTACTCCCCGCTTGGCAGCGCGCCGCCGCGAGTATAAGGCCCGCGCATTCGCCCGCGAGGTTATTGGCTCCATGAATTTCAAGCGCATCCTGCTCAAGCTTTCCGGCGAAGTTCTGATGGGCGGCCAGCAGTTCGGGATAGACCCTGAAACAGTTGCAGCGCTCGCCCGGGAAGTGAAAGCGGCGAAGGAAACGGGCCTCGAGATTTGCCTCGTCATTGGCGGCGGAAACATCTTTCGCGGGATGGCCGGGGCCGCCAAAGGCATGGACCGCGCGCAGGCCGATTACATGGGCATGCTGGCCACGGTGATGAACGCGCTCGCGATGCAGAATGCGCTCGAGCAGCTTGGTGTTCCCACGCGCGTGCAGTCGGCAATCGAGATGGACAAAGTCTGTGAGCCCGTGATCCGGCGGCGGGCCGAGCGACATCTCGAAAAGGGCCGGATCGTGATTTTCGCGGCGGGTGTCGGCGCGCCCTATTTCACTACGGACAGCGGCGCGGCCCTGCGCGCGGCTGAGATGAAGTGCGATGCCTTGCTGAAGGGTACCAGCGTCGACGGTGTCTATGACAGTGACCCCAAGACCAATTCTTCGGCCAAGCGTTACGAAACAGTCGATTACGACACAGTGCTGGCGAAAAACCTGAAAGTCATGGATGCCTCGGCTGTCGCGCTGTGCCGCGATAACGCCATTCCGATCATCGTCTTCTCGATCCGCGAGCCGGGCAATCTGGCCCGCGTTCTGGCTGGCGCGGGGACGCAGACTACTGTGCAAAAGGGAGCCTGATCATGGCCAAGTACGACAAGGCAGACCTCGAGCGCCGGATGAAAGGCGCAGTGGATTCGCTGAAGAGCGATCTCTCCGGCCTGCGCACCGGCCGCGCCAACACCACGCTGCTCGATCCCATTACGGTGACCGTCTATGGCAGTCAGATGCCGCTTAATCAGGTGGCGACGGTTTCCGCACCCGAACCCAGGCTCCTCTCGGTGCAGGTGTGGGACAAGAACAACATCGGTCCGGTGGAAAAGGCGATCCGCTCTGCGGGGTTGGGCCTCAATCCGATCAACGATGGCAACAACATTCGCTTGCCAATTCCGGATCTTACCGAGGATCGCCGCAAGGAACTGGCCAAGCTGGCCGGCCAATATGCCGAAAAGGCGCGCATCGCCATCCGCAATGTGCGGCGCGATGGCATGGAAATGCTCAAAGCCGACGAAAGCAAGAAGGAAATCTCCGAGGACGAGCGCAAGCGCCATGAAGGCGAGGTGCAGAAGCTTACCGACGAAATGATCAAGGCAGCGGATGAGGCCGCGAGCCACAAGGAGAAGGAAATTCTGACGCAGTGATGCTGCGTTCTCGCCCCGTTGATCTCAGTCCGTTCGTGTCGAGCGAAGTCGAGATGCCTCACACAGGTGTCTCGACTTCGCTCGACACGAACGGCGTTCGTTGAGTTCGGGATTGGTGACGTCCTCTGCCGCCAAGCACGTCGCCATCATTATGGATGGCAATGGCCGCTGGGCCAAACAGCGCCACTTGCCGCGCGCCGAGGGCCATCGGCGCGGCGTCGAAGCCGTTCGCCGCGTTTCGCGGGCTGCCAAGGACATTGGCCTTGAGGCGCTGACGCTTTATGCCTTTTCAACCGAGAACTGGCGGCGCAGCGAGGACGAGGTCTCCGCGCTGATGAGCCTGATGAAGCGGTTCATCCTCAGCGACCTGGAAGAATTCAAAGCCAACAATGTGCGCCTGCGGATCATTGGCGATCATTCGGCTTTCCCGCCCGATGTCGCGGCGTTGGTCGACAAGGCGCTGGCGGAAACCGCGCAGAACACCGGGGTAATCCTTGCCGTGGCGCTGAATTACGGCGCCCAGGACGAAATTGCCCGCGCGGCCACCCGTGCTGCAGCCAAGGGGCCGATTACGCCCGAGGCGATTGAGGCCGAACTCGATACCGCTGGCATGCCGCCACTCGACCTGCTGATCCGCACTTCCGGCGAACAGCGCCTGTCGAACTTCCTGCTGTGGCAGGCTGCCTATGCCGAGCTCTATTTTGCCGAAGTGCTCTGGCCCGATTTCACCCCGGAACACCTGCAAGCCGCGCTGGAAGCGTTCGCACAGAGGGAGCGGCGCTATGGGGGTCGGTAAAGCAGAGAAGTCCGATCTCCCCGCACGCACTGCATCTGCAATTGTTATGTTGGCGGTTGCGGGCATGGCGCTCTGGCTTGGCGGACTCATCTGGACGATTTTTGTCGCAGCCGTCGCGCTTGGCGTCCTGGCGGAGTGGACGCGCCTCTACCTTGCGGTGACTTCGACCCTGGCTGGCAGGCTAGCCTGGGCTATCGCCGGCGCCGTCTATGTCGGGCTGTCGCTGGCGACATTGGCTGACTTGCGAGCGAGGGACAGCGGCCTGTTGGCGATATGTGCTGTTTTGCTGACGGTCATTGCGGTTGATATCGGGGCCTATTTCGCCGGGCGGGCGATCGGCGGACCCAAAATTGCACCTGCCATCAGTCCTTCGAAAACTTGGGCGGGGCTGGGCGGTGGCATTGCCGGCGCGGTGGCTGTGATCGCGGCAGTCCTGTTTCTTCTGCGCCGCTCGCCAGCCTGCGACCTGGGCGCGGCCTTTTGCACTTCCAACGCGGCGCTCTTGCTGATGGCCCTGCCCGCAGGGGCGCTGCTCGCCATAGTTGCCCAAGTCGGTGACTTCTTCGAAAGCTGGATGAAGCGCCGCGCAGGCGTGAAGGATTCCAGCCGACTAATCCCTGGCCATGGCGGACTTTTCGACAGAGTCGACGGTCTGCTGGCCGTGCTCTTTGTGATTGGCCTTATTTCGGCCATCCGGCTATGACGAAAAGCTGACCATGCGGACTATATCCATCCTCGGCGCAACCGGCTCGATTGGCGCATCCACGCTCGATCTGGTGCGGCGCAACCAGGACCAGTGGCGCGTCGTCGCGCTGACGGCCAATGGCAATGCTGCCGAGCTGGCCAAGCTGGCGCGCGAGTTTTCTGCTGAGATCGCGGTTGTTGCCGACGAGAGCCAGCTTGGCGCATTGCGCGAAGCACTGGCGGGCACGAACATTCACGTGGCAGGCGGAGCGCAGGCGCTGGTCGAAGCCGCATCGCGCCCAGCCGACATGACCATTGCCGCGATTGTCGGCTGCGCGGGGCTCGCCCCGGTGATGGCTGCAGTCGAGCAGGGCGGCACTATCGGTCTGGCCAACAAGGAAGCGCTGGTGTCCGCCGGGGATGTGCTGATGGAAGCCGTCCAGCGCCACGGGGCCACGCTGCTGCCGGTCGATTCTGAACATAACGCGATTTTTCAGTGCCTTGCGGCTGGCGATCTGGACCACGTCCGCTGGATCACACTGACGGCCAGCGGCGGCCCGTTCCGCGACTGGACTCTTGATCAGCTCAAGGCCGCCACCCCTGCGCAGGCCGTCAAGCATCCCAATTGGGACATGGGCGCGAAGATCAGCGTCGATTCGGCCACCATGTTCAACAAGGGCCTGGAACTGATCGAGGCCTGGCACCTGTTTCCAGTCGGGCTCGACAAGATCAGGATCATTGTCCACCCGCAAAGCATCGTCCATTCGATGGTCGAATACCGCGACGGCTCGACATTGGCGCAGCTGGGTCCGTCGGACATGCGAGTGCCGATAGCCTCGACGCTGGCCTGGCCGAGCCGCATGGACACGCCGTGCGAGCCGCTCGACCTCGCGGCGATCGGCACACTGACATTCCGGGCGCCCGATGAAGTCCGGTTTCCAGCCACGCGCCTTGCGCGCGAGGCTGCACAGGCGGGCGGGGCCGCGCCTGCCGTGCTCAATGCGGCAAACGAAATTGCCGTGGCCGCGTTCCTGGCCGGTCAGATTGCATTCACCCGCATCGCCGATACTGTCGCCGATGTGCTCAGCAGCTATGCCCCGTCCGCGCCAGCCAGCCTTGCCGACGTCATTGCTGTCGATGGCGAGGCGCGCGTCCGCTCCCGCGCCTTGCTCGAGCCTGCCTGATGGCCAGTGAATTCCATGCTTGAAGCGCCCTCACTGCTGCTGACCGTCGGCGCATTCCTGCTGCTGCTGGGGCCGCTGGTTATTGTGCATGAGCTTGGCCATTACCTCGTCGGGCGGCTGTTCGGGATCCACGCGGATGCCTTCGCGGTCGGCTTTGGCAAGGAGCTTGCCGGGTGGACTGACAAGCGCGGCACCCGCTGGAAGCTCTGTGCCTGGCCGCTGGGCGGCTATGTCCAGTTTGCCGGCGATATGAACGCGGCCTCGATGCCCGATCCAGCCGCCGATGCGCTGCCTGCGGGGGAGCGCGCGCGGCTCTTCCAGTTCAAGCCGTTGTGGCAGCGCAGTCTGGTGGTCGCGGCGGGGCCGGTGACCAATCTGCTGTTCGCCGTGCTGATTTTTGCCGCGTTCAATTTTGCTTTCGGCAAAGTCGTCGCTTCAACGGAAATTGCCCGTTTTAGTGAGAATTCCGCGGCCCAGGCGGCAGGGATGAAGCTGGGCGATCGTATCATTGCGATTGATGGCACCCCGGTCGAGAGCTTCATGGATATTCCGGAGATGGTCGCGCCCTATCCGGGGCGGACCATGGATGTTGCCGTGATGCGCGGCGGCGAGGAGCAGACATTCAAGGTGCGTATTGCCGACACGGTCGAGAAGGATCGCTTCGGCAATGAAGGCCGGGTTGGCCGGCTTGGGATTGGTGCGGGAAAAGTGGATATCGCACCTGTCGGTCCAGGCGAAGCAGTTGCGCTGGGTACGCGACAGACTTTCGGCATCATGCGCACGATGGTGGCCGGTCTGGGTCAGATTTTCACCGGGGAACGCTCTGTCAAGGAACTGGGCGGCCCGATCAAGATCGCAAAGTATTCGGGCGAACAGCTCAGCCTCGGTTGGCTTTCGTTCGTCTCGTTCGCGGCAATGATTTCAATTAATTTGGCATTCATCAACCTGCTGCCAATTCCCGCCCTCGACGGCGGGCACCTGGCCTTCTACGCGGCCGAGGCAGTGCGCCGCAAACCGCTGGGTGCGCGCAGTCAGGAATGGGCATTCCGCATGGGATTGGCGCTCGTTCTGGCGCTGATGCTGTTTGTAACGCTGAACGATATTGCCTCGCTGCCGGTTTTCGGGGGCTAGGTGGTGGAGAACTGGGATAGATAGTTTACCTCAATCCGCAGAACCGCTTGATTGGCCTTGCGCCATCGGGCAGAGCGCAGCGTCTGATTGAGGCTTTCAAGCGAGGCTTGGGGGCCTATTCGTTCAAGCGGGGGACGCAGGCTTTCGCCGCAGTGGCGATGGCAGGCAGGATTTTACAGGAATTGCTCGGCGATGACGGGATTGCACATGGTTTACGAGTCTCGATCCCACGCAGTGCGCATTGCTGCCGCGGCCTTGCTGGGAACGACTTTTCTCACGGTCCCGGCCTACGCCCAAACTGCTGCCAGCACACCCGCAGCCGCTACTCCGGCGCCAGCCCCGGAGGCTGCCACACCGGCGCCCGAGCCAGACAAGATCCAGACGATCACAGTCGTGGGCATGCAGCGGCTCGAGCCGGATACGATCCGCAGCTACATCCGTCTGCGCTATGGCGAACCCTATAGCCAGGTCGCGGCTGACCAGGCGCTGAAGGACCTTTACGCCACCGAGCTTTTCTCGGACGTCCAGATCCGCAACGAAGCGGGCAATGTGGTGATCCAGGTCAAGGAAAACCCGGTCATCAACCGCATTGTGCTGGAAGGCAACAAGCGGCTGAAGGAGGAGAAAATCCTCCCAGAAATCAAGCTGGCTCCCCGCCAGATATTCACGCGATCCAAAGTCCGTGCGGATGTCGCCCGCATCATCGAGCTCTACAAGCGCCAGGGCCGCTTTGCCGCCGTGGTCGAGCCGAAAATGGTGATGCTTGAGCAGAACCGTGTCGATATCGTCTACGAGATCAACGAAGGGCCGAAGAGCAAGGTTCGCCAGATCAATATCCTGGGCAACCAGGAATTCTCGGCGAAAAAGCTGCGCGCGCAAATGGTGACCAAGGAAGCGCGCCTCACGCGCTTCCTGAGTTCGGGCACCAGCTATGACCCGGACCGCATGGCCTTTGACCAGCAGAAACTTCGTCAGTTCTATCTGACCGAAGGTTATGCCGATTTCCGCGTTGTCTCGGCCGTCGCCGAACTGACCCCGGACAAGAAGGACTTCATCCTCACTTATGTTGTGGAAGAAGGGAAGCGCTACAAGTTTGGCGATGTCAAAGTCGAAAGCCAGCTTCGTGATTTCGACGGCGAAAAGATGGCCGCCAGCCTGCCGATGAAAAGCGGCGACTGGTACAATGCCAAGACTGTGGAAGACACGATCGAGCGCCTGAACCAGACGGCGGGCACTTTCGGCTATGCCTTCGCCGATGTCCGTCCGGAATACAGCCGCAACAAGGACGATCTGACCATGGGGGTCAAGTTCGTCATTGCCGAGGCGCCGCGCGTCTATGTTGAGCGGATCGACGTCAACGGCAACACGCTGACGCAGGACAAGGTGATCCGCCGCGAGTTCCGCATTGCCGAAGGCGATGCCTTCAATTCGCTGCAGGTCAAGCGTTCGTCGAACCGCATCAAGTCGCTGGGCTATTTCCAGGAAAAATTCGAAGTCGAGCAGAAACCCGGCAGCGCGCCAGACCGGATCATTCTGGAAGCCAATGTCGAGGAAAAGCCGACCGGGCAGCTCCAGCTTTCCGCCGGCTTCTCGTCGATCGAGAATTTCATTTTCCAGGCTTCAGTCCAGCAGCGCAATTTCCGCGGGCGCGGCCAGACGATCGGCCTTTCGGGTTCCTATTCGAAATATTCGAAGAGCGTCGAGGCCAGCTTCATTGAGCCTTACCTGTTTGACCGCAACGTGTCGCTGGGCGTCGATATCTATCGGCGGGACTACAACAGCTTCAGCTTTGCGAATTCCGAGCGCAACAACACCTACCAGCAAGCCACGACCGGCCTGCAACTCCGGCTTGGTCTGCCTCTGACCGAATATCTCACGGCCGTTGCCAGCTACACGCTCAATTTCGACAACATTTCACTCGGCTCGCAGTATTTCTCGGATCGACAGACTCCTGGCACACCGACCTGTGAGCCTTTCATTGCCGGCCGCTACCTCTGCGAAGCGCTTGGTAAGCGGACAAGTTCAATCCTGGGCGTGTCGCTAATCCATGACACGCTCGACAACCGCGCTCGCCCGACGCGAGGCCATCTCGTGTCAGTTAATGGTGATTTCGCAGGTCTCGGCGGCTCGGTGAAGTATGGTCGCCTGCGGTTCAATGCAGCGCAATACTGGGGGATTGGCGGCGGCTTCATTTTCTCGCTTTCAGGCGAAGGCGGTGTGATCAAGTCGTTCGACAACAGCGGCACCGTCGATCCGATCACTGGCGAGGGCACAGATGACGTGCGGCTTACTGATCGCTTCTATCTCGGCGAGCCGCAAATGCGCGGCTTTGACATTCGCGGCATCGGCCCGCGGGTGCTGCGTAAGCAGCTGGAGGTCGGTGCGGATGGCAAGGCAATCTTTGATGCCAATGGCAATGTTGTGCCGGTCGGCACCCGCGATCAGTGGACTGACGATGCGATCGGCGGCAAATATTACTACATGGGCCGGGCAGAGCTGGAAGTTCCGCTTGGTTCTGGCGCGCGCGAACTGGGCATTCGTCCGTCGATCTTCATGGATGTCGGCGCTGTGTGGGGTGTTCGCACTCCCAAGACGCAGACAATTACCAGTCCGTTCCTCATCCAGAGCCGGGATTCGGCTGGCAATTTGCAATACGCTCAGGTCACGGCCGTTGATAACAGCGCCGGCCTATGCACCGTCACTGCCAGCACGATCGTGACTTCGGCGACAAATCCGAGCCCGCCTGATCCATGTGTTTCGCCGACGAACACGGCCGTCGGCACCACGATTTCTCCGTTCACTGAGGAATTCCTTGGCAACACGTGGAAGCCGCGCCTGGCAATCGGCGTCGGATTCAACTGGAATTCGCCTTTTGGCCCCTTCCGCATCGACTTTGCCCATGTGCTGCTCAAGCGCGAGGGTGACGATACAAAGTCATTCACATTCAACGTAGGAACGCAATTCTGATGAGAACTCTCCTCAACTCCGTCGCTGCCGTGGCCCTGATCCTCGGCGGCTCGAACATCGCTCTCGCGCAGCGCGCCGCCCCCGCAAACAATGGCCCGGTCGTGCCTGGCCTCGGCGTGTGGTCAGTCAATGGCGTGATTTCCCAGTCGAATGCCTTCAAGGTCGCGCAGCAGCAGACGCCCGTGACTTACAAGGCGACGATCGACGCGATCCAGGCCCGCAGCCAGCAGATTCAGACACAGCTGCAGACGCTGGCCGAGAAGATCAACCGCGACAAGGACCTGCCCGCCGCCAGGACACCCGCCGGGCAGACGGCACTGCAGCAGCAGGTGCAGTCGTTCCAGTCGATTCAGGCCAATGCCGAACAGGAGCTGGGCAAGATGCGCGAGCCACTCGACCTGTCGAATGCCTATGTCATGGAGCAAATTCAGGACAAACTGACCGATTCGGTCAAGGCCGCCATGGCCAAGCGCAATGTCTCGATCCTGTTGCCGTCCCAGAACGGCCTTGTTGCCGCGAACAACGCTTACAACATGAACCAGTCGATCATCGACGAACTTAATGCCGCGCTGCCTTCGGCGCAGCTCGTCCCGCCTGCTGGCTGGGAGCCGCGTGAAGTTCGCGAGCAGAAGGCCGCGCAGGCGGCCCAGCAGGGCGCTGCTCAGCCGGCCGCACCCCGCCGTTCGACCGACGGCCGCTGATCTCACGGCCAATTGGCAAAAGCCATGAGTGAACAGGGGCAGCCGGCTTACGACATCGCGAAAATCCTCGCGGCGTTGCCACATCGCTATCCGCTGCTGCTGGTCGACCGGGTGGCCTCGCTGACAATCGGCGAGGAAATCCACGCGATCAAGGCAGTGAGTTTCAACGAACAGTTCTTCCAGGGCCATTTCCCCGGAAGGCCGATTATGCCCGGCGTCCTCCAGATCGAGGCGCTGGCGCAGGCGGCTGCGATTCTGGCAATCGAGACGCTGGAACTCGCCGGATCGGGCAAGCTGGTCTATTTCATGGCTATCGAGGACGCGAAATTCCGTGCGCCCGTGGAGCCGGGCGTGCTGCTCGATCTCAATGTCGGCTTCATCCAGAAGCGCGCGCGCGTCTGCAAATTCTGGGGCAAGGCGAGCATCGAAGGCAAAGTGACCTGCGAGGTGAACTTCACTGCCATGGTCGCCGATCCGCCGGAATGACCCCGTCGTCCCGGGCTTGACCCGGGACCGCTGGCCTTATCACGGCGAGCTTGCATAATGATGCCACCGATCCCGGGCCAAGCCCGGGATGACGAGGGAGGTTGCAATCCCGCGCTTCCCCCGTTATGCGCCCCGCTTCCCATTCAGGCCGGTCGGAACCGGCCACAGCGAAAGAATGAGCAAATGAAGAGCGAAGGCCACCCCGACTATCACATGATCTCGGTCCAGATGACTGATGGCACTGTGTTCAAGACCCGCTCCACCTGGGGCAAGGAAGGCGACACGCTGGTGCTCGAAATCGATCCCACGTCGCATCCGGCATGGACTGGCGGCACCCGCCAGCTCGATCAGGGTGGCCGCGTTGCCCAGTTCAACAAGCGTTTCGGAGGCCTTACGCTCAAGAAGAGCTAAGACGGTACGGCTGCGCGCTTCGCAAATGGCGAAGCCGCGAGCCTGCATCCAGACGAACAGATTTGCGAAGGGCGGGGTCATTCCCGCCCTTTTGCTGTCATTTGCCTCGAAATTCGCACTGTCGCGAATTTCGCAACATGCTCTCACATGTCTGCGATTGAATCGATCAGCTCGTGCCAGGTGGTATGTTCGGGAGGCACCGAGCGCATGAATTCGACGCCAGCCGAATCGCCGCGGACCCAGCGCACGATGGCCGTCATCGCTTCGCCCGACCGGAGTGCGACAGTTACGAAGCCGCCGAGCCGCAGCCAGGGCGCGACACCGGAAATGTTGCAGCCATGGATCGAGATGTTGGCAATCGTCATGATGGCTTCATCACCGTGCGATGAGCAGACTTTTGCCGCAACTTCGACGATAGCCCGCGCGGACCGCCGCCGATTCGCTACGGTCTGACCGATTTTTGTGTCCACCATGACCAGCTTGCCCGCCATTGCATGAACCCCCTGTTCCTGCGCCCGGGCATGTCATCCGCCATCGCTGGTTAGGATAGGGTTAAGAGGAATTGCGCTCGTAAGATTAACTATTTGCACATCACGCCCAAGGCCGCTCACGATACCAACGCGTGATGACGTATTTGATCCCGCGCCGGACTGGCAGGCCCTGATGCAAGGTTGCCGGATTCACTTGCCCGTCCGCCGTCCGGTTGTTCCAGGCAAGCAGTGTTCCTTGCTCGGGCATGAATGTACGTCCAAGTTCGCCGAACAAGGTTCCGCCGCCAGCGGAAACGGGGTTGAGATAGACCATGAAAGTCCAGGTGCGCTGACCCGACACGGCGCAGAACTGATCGAAATCGGCGCCGCCCGGCTCGAAATAGTCCGTGTGCGCCTTGAACTCCTGCCCGGGTGCATAGCGTTGTCCTTGCAGCGGTTCGCCAAAGGCCGGGTTGATGCCCGATATCCATGCCAGCTTGGCGTTGAGCGCGGCGACCAGCGGATCGTGGTGATCGAGATCGCAAGTCTCGCTTGTGCGGAAAGCATTGTCGCCATTGGCATCAGCAATGGTCGACGGACGCCGCTGCACATCGATCCGCGCAATCAGCCCTTCGCACTCGTTCCGTGTGAGAAACTGGCGCAGGCCGAACAGCTCGATGGCGTCGCCGGGCATCCGGCGCATGCCGGAAAATGTCATCAGGTGTTCTGCGGAGGATTCACCGGGGTATTGCATCGCTCCACAGATAGGCGAGCTGCGCGCACTTTTCACTTCCCAATTGCTGCCTGCTGTGCAAAGGGCCGCACCCGCATTGCTGCGCTTCAGCGCGCTCTGCATTGGCGCATTTGTGGCGACCGTAGCTCAGTTGGTTAGAGCGCCGGTTTGTGGTACCGGAGGTCGGGGGTTCGAGCCCCCTCGGTCGCCCCATGCGCCCCACTTGCCCTAGGCACCAGTCGCTGCCAAAGCGGGCACCGTGACTTACGAAGCCCTCGATCAATGGCAATTCGTTCTCGCTGCCTATGGCCTTGGCGTGGGGGCAACTCTGGCGCTTGTGGTCTGGAGCTGGATGACGATGCGCCGCGCCGAACGCCGCCGCGACCGGAGCCGGGACAAATGACCGGAGCCGCGCGTCCACAGGGCATGAAGCGCAAGCACCAGCGCCTCGTACTGATTGCGCTCGCGCTCGCCGCGCTGATTGGTGCTGGCCTGCTGGCTGCATGGGCGCTGCGCAATCAGGCCGCCTATTTCTACGTGCCAAGCGAATTTGTCGCCAACCCCCCGGCGCAGGGCCGGGACATCCGCCTTGGCGGCATGGTCGAACGCGGATCGATCAAGCCTCAGGCAGATGGTGTCTCGATCATGTTTATCCTGGCCGATGGCAAGGCGCGCGTGCCAGTGCGCTTCACAGGCATCGTGCCCGATCTGTTTCAGGAAGGCTCGGGTGCGGTTGCCGAGGGGCAACTGGGGGCCGGCGGCACATTCATCGCCGCGCGCGTGCTTGCCAAGCACGATGAGAACTACATGCCGCGCGAAATGAAGGACATGACGCCCGTGGAGGCGCGGCAAGTGGTGGCCGAAACCAAATGAGCCATTCCTCCGGTCTCGCCGACAAGCGGCGCAGGCTCCGGTTATTCGCCAGGTCGGCACTTGCTGCGGCGCTGGCGGCGCTTGCATATGTGATTGACCGGGGCGGCATGCTAGAGATCCTTGCAGCTCTCGCTGCGGCCCTTGCGCTTGGATTTGTCCTGCGATTGCCGCGGCCTCACGAGGCCGGTGCCGACTGGCGGGCCCGGGTAGATGCGGCAGGTCTGGCGGCGGTGCTGCTCGGCCTCGCCATTCTGTTCAGCGCGCTAGCTGCCGCCCACGGGCTGGAGAGACGTGCCCGGATTCCGTCACTTTGCGAAGATCAGCGGGCCGTGCTGGGAGATTGGCAATTGCGCCTGCTACGCACCGTGCCGGTAGCGGGGGACGGATACACAGCCATCGAAGCGCAAGTGGTCGCCAGCCGATTGGGCGCGCCGGCGATCACGATGACGCCGAGGCTGGCACAGTGGCTTGCAGGACGGCCAACGCGTGATGGCAGCGACCACACGCGGCTTTGGGCGGGCGACCTATCTCTGGGGCTGAGGGATTTTGACGCAGCGGCGAACTGCATCACGCTTGAGGCCGCGTGGCGACCGCTGGCTGGCTGGGCAGGGATCGGGGCCGGGCTGGCTTCGCTCGGAGCGCTTGCAATGTCCCTGCTGGCAATGGCGAGCCTCAATTGGCGTGCAAATGCGCGGGTGCGGATTGCGATGCGCCGTGAGGATCTTCCGCTCGCCGGCAGGGTTGCCGTGGCGCAGCCTTCGGCAGCGCCCAGCCGCCTGCTGACCGCCGTTGCGATCGCCTTGGCCGTGGTACTGGCATATCTTCTTGTCCAACCGCGCCCCGCGCCGCCACTGCCGCCGCCCTATCCCGCTGGGGCAGCGCTGATCCGCGCACGCCAGTCGCTGCTCGACGGACCCGCCAACGCCGATCGCTGGATTGTCATTGCCGATGCCATGGCGCGACGCGGCCGCTATGCCGAGGCGGCGGAAATCTTGCTGGGGGCTGTCGAGGCGAGGCCGCAGGCCAGCGAAGGCTGGCTGGCGCTGGGTGATGCGCTCTATGCCCACGCCGGCGGCGTGCTGACCCCGGCGGCGGCGCTGGCCTACGAGCGGGCAGACCGCATTGGTCTGGCGAGCTATAAGGCAAGACCCATCGCCGCCGAGGCCATGGAACGCTCCGGCAGGCCAGTGCTCGCGCGCGAATGGCGGGCACGCGGTCAAACCGGGAAATCGCCGGACAGCCAACCTTGACATTGTGCTGCGTCATCCACGCTGTTAAGCGCCGCCGCCTTGCCCGCCGCTTTGGCGGGTAATAGAGCCTGCAGACCATACCGGGGCGCAAACATGAGTGATTCGGTGCAAACTGCCGCAGATGCCGGCGATCCTGCCGCAGCGGTTGCGTCAGGCGCGCATGACACCAATGCGGGTCACGGCCACGGTCATGGCAACCAGGGACTGGCGAAGCTTGCCCTTGGGGCAATCGGCGTCGTGTTCGGCGACATCGGCACCAGCCCGCTTTACGCCTTCCGCGAAACCTTTGCCTCGCATCACGGAACTCCGGGAATCAAGGTCGATCCGGTCCACATCCATGGCGTGCTCAGCCTGGTATTCTGGTCGATGATGATGGTCGTGACGTTCAAATATGTCATGACCATCATGAAGGCGGACAACAAGGGCGAGGGCGGCAGCCTGGCGCTGCTGGCGCTTATCAACCGCAAGAGCGAAAATGCGCGCTGGGCAGGCCCGTTTATCCTGCTCGGCGTTTTCGCCACGGCGCTGTTTTACGGCGATTCGATGATCACGCCGGCCATTTCGGTACTCTCCGCTACCGAAGGCCTGCAATATGTCCACCCCGGTTTCGGGCCTCTCATAGTTCCTTTGGCCGTGGCCATCCTTGTCGGGCTGTTTTCATTCCAGTCTCGCGGGACCGAGCGCGTCGGCAAATTGTTCGGCCCGATCATGCTCGCCTATTTTGCGACGCTTGCTGTGCTGGGACTGTTTCATCTCACCGAGATGCCGCAAATCGTTCTGGCGACGATCAATCCTCTCAATGCGTTCAATTTCTTTGCCACGGACGGCCTGCGCGCCTTTGTCGCGCTGGGCAGCGTTGTTCTGGCAGTGACGGGCGCAGAGGCGCTCTATGCCGATATGGGCCATTTCGGCCGCAAGCCGATTGGCGTCAGCTGGCTGTTCTTCGTGCTTCCCGCATTAATGCTCAACTACATGGGTCAGGGCGCCATGGTTCTGAGCCAGACGCCGGAAGGCGCGGCCGCCGTGATCAAGGATCCCTTCTTCCTGATGATCCCCGACGCAGTCCGGATACCAGTAATCATTCTGGCGCTGCTGGCCACGATCATTGCCAGCCAGGCAGTGATTTCCGGGGCGTTCTCGCTGACCCAGCAGGCCATCCAGCTCGGCTTCATGCCGCGCATGCAGATCAAGCATACCAGCGCCTCCACGGCGGGACAGATCTACGTGCCCGCGGTGAACTGGCTGCTGATGATCATGGTCATCGTGCTGGTGCTGTTCTTCCGCTCGTCGAGCAATCTCGCCGCGGCCTATGGCATTGCGGTGACGGGCGCCATGTTCATCGACACCTTGCTGCTGGCCGCTGTCCTCATCAGCCTTTGGAGCTGGCCGCTGTGGAAAGCAGTGCCGCTGGTCGCTGCCTTCATCGTGGTCGACATGGCCTATCTCGGCGCCAACCTGATGAAAGTTCCCCAGGGCGGCTGGGTGCCGCTGGCAATGGGGCTGGTGATCTTCACCATGCTGACCACCTGGTCGCGCGGCCGCCTGCTGATGCGCCAAAACATGGCCGAGGGTACGATCCCGGTCGAAGTCTTCGCCAAGAGCGCTCATTCCAGCGCTGCGCGAGTGCCCGGCACGGCGATTTTCATGGCCTCGACCAACAAGGGCGTGCCGTCCGCCCTGCTGCACAACATCAAGCACAACAAGGTGCTGCACGAGCGCGTGGTCGTGCTGACAGTTGCCGTGCAGGACGTGCCTTTCGTCGAGGATGCCGACCGCTATGCCGTCAAGGATCTGGGCAACGGCTTCTACCGCGTGACCATTCGCTGCGGCTTTTTGGAGGACACGCACGTGCCGTCGCTGCTGAAGCAAGTGACGATGTGCGGCGAGCCATTTGAAATGATGAAGACCAGCTTCTTCCTCTCGCGTCAGACGCTGATTGCCTCGTCAAAGCCGGGCATGGCGATTTGGCGGGAAAAGCTTTTTGCCTGGATGCTGCGCAATGCGGCGAGCCCGATGGAATTCTTCCGCCTGCCGACCAATCGCGTCGTCGAACTGGGCAGTCAGCTCGAAATCTGATCAGGCCGCGCCGTTTCTGCGCTAACCAGGCCGACCCCTAGTGCTTCTTGCGCGTCAGCTCGCGCATGGCGCCGTCGAGACCATCCAGCGTCAGGGGAAACATCATCCCGCCCATCAGCTCGTTGATCAGCTTGGTCGATTGCGAATAGGCCCACTGCTTTTCCGGGGTCGGATTGATCCAGACCGTGGCGGGATAGATGTGGCGCACGCGCTCCAGCCAGAGGCCGCCCGCTTCCTCGTTGAAATGTTCGACCGAACCGCCCGGATGGCTGACTTCATAGGGGCTCATCGCCGCATCGCCGACGAAGATCACTTTGTAGTCGTGGCCATACTTGTGGAGGATGTCCCAGGTCGGCGTGCGCTCGGAAAAGCGGCGCTTGTTGTCCTTCCACACGCCTTCATAAAGGCAGTTGTGGAAATAGAAGAACTCCAGGTTCTTGAACTCGGCAGTGGCCGCGCTGAACAGTTCCTCGACCAGCTTGATGAAGGGGTCCATTGAGCCGCCGACATCGAGGAACAGCAGAACTTTGACGGCATTGCGCCGCTCGGCGCGCATGTGGATATCGAGCCAGCCCTGCTTCGCCGTGCCATCGATGGTGGCATCAAGATCGAGTTCCTCAGCCGCGCCTTCACGGGCGAAGCGGCGCAGGCGGCGCAGCGCGATCTTGATGTTGCGCGTGCCCAGCTCGCGCGTGTTGTCGAGGTTCTGGAACTCGCGCTTCTCCCAAACCTTCAGCGCGCGGCCATGCTTGCTCTCGCCGCCAATGCGCACCCCTTCGGGGTTATAGCCTGAATGGCCGAACGGCGAGGTGCCGCCTGTGCCGATCCACTTGCTGCCGCCCTGGTGCCGCCCTTCCTGCTCGGCAATCCGCTGCCGCAGGGTGTCCATGATTTCGGCCCATTCACCCAGCGCCTTGATTTTCTCCATTTCCTCGGGCGAGAAATAGCGCTCGGCCACGGCCTTCAGCCAGTCCTCGGGGATTTCCACCGGGTTCTGGCCATATTGGGTGATGATGCCCTTGAACACTTTCTGGAAAACCTGGTCGAACTTGTCGAGCAGGCCTTCATCCTTCACGAAAGTCGCGCGGGAGAGATAATAGAAGGCCTCGGGAGTCTGTTCGATCACGTTCTTCTCGAGCGCCTCGAGCAGCACGAGATGCTCCTTGAACGAAGCGGGGATGCCGGCGGCGCGCAATTCATCGATGAAGTTGAAGAACATCTGCCTAGCCCCCAATCACCGGCGAATCCGGTCCGCGGCGATGGCGCGGCATCTTGGGGTCGAACGCCGCCCAACCCGGCGCACTATCCACCCAGATTGCCGCCGAGGGCGCGATGAGGCCGGGATTGTCCAGCGTGCCCGCGCGGATGCGGATCGGCAGGCCCTTGGGCTCAGTAGTACGGCTGTACATTTGCGAGCCGCATTCGGGACAGAACCCGCGCTCGACAGTGTTGCCGCTGTCTGCCGTTTTGACGATTGTCGTAATTTCGCCGGTGAAGGTTACCGCCTCGTCCGAAAACAGCGCGTTGACCGTGGCCGAGCCACTGGCGATGTACTGGCAATCGCGGCACCAGCACATGCGGGCGCCCACTGGCTCGGCGTCGATGGAGTATTGGACCTGCCCACAAAAGCAGTGGCCATGATGGGGCATTGCTACCTCCTCAGTTCGTCCGCCGCGCCATGAAGGCCAGCCGCTCGAACAGCATCACGTCCTGTTCGTTCTTCAGCAGCGCGCCGTGCAGCGGCGGGATGGCCTTGGTCGGATCCTTGTTCTGCAGCACATCGAGCGGCATGTCTTCGTTGAGCAGAAGCTTGAGCCAGTCGAGCAATTCGCTGGTGCTGGGCTTCTTCTTCAGCCCGGGCACTTCACGCACTTCATAGAAGATATCCATGGCCTTCGAGACCAAGGTCTTCTGGATCTTGGGGAAATGGACGTCGATGATGGCCTGCATCGTGTCGCGATCGGGGAACTTGATGTAGTGGAAGAAGCAGCGGCGCAGGAAGGCGTCGGGTAGTTCCTTTTCATTGTTCGAAGTGATCACAACGATCGGGCGTTCCCGCGCCTCGATACGCTCGTGCGTTTCATAAACGTCGAAGCTCATCCGGTCGAGTTCCTGCAGCAAGTCGTTGGGGAACTCGATGTCCGCCTTGTCGATCTCGTCGATCAGCAGCACGGGCAATTTGGGGGCCGTGAAGGCTTCCCACAGCTTGCCCTTGCGGATGTAGTTGGAAATGTCGTGAACCCGTTCGTCGCCCAGCTGGCCGTCGCGCAGGCGGGCGACGGCATCGTATTCATAGAGGCCCTGCTGCGCCTTGGTGGTGCTCTTGACGTTCCATTCGATCAGCGGCGCACCCACGGCCTTGGCAATTTCGTGAGCCAACACTGTCTTGCCGGTTCCGGGTTCGCCCTTCACCAGCAGCGGGCGGCGCAGCAGCACTGCGGCGTTGACAGCGACCTTGAGATCATCGGTCGCGACGTAGTTGGAAGTCCCTTCGAAACGCTGCATTTTCCATTCCCGTGCGTATTGCTGACAGGAATGTCGTTAGGTCGTGCCAGAAAGGCTGGCAAGCGCGAAGGGCAGGGGATTCTACCCCGCGAGCGTGCGGGCAAGACCTAACAGGTCGCTCTGCCCTGCGGATCCGGCGGCCCCTGCAACGCCCGCCTCGAGCGCGCTGGCGACGGCCCGGCTGGCAGCAATTCGGCTGACTTGTGCCAGTGACGCAAGCACGGCCTCGCTGGCATCTCGCTGGATGCGCAGCAGCACGCCTGCCTCCTCGTCGCTAACTTCGCCGCGGAGCAGCAGGCCGCCAATGCGGCCGAGCGCATGGGCGAGTGCCTCACCTTCGGCCCGGGCAAGCGCCGCGACCTGGCGGCTCTCGCCTTGCAATGCATGCTGCAGCTCAAGCGCGAAACTATGGGCGATGTCGGTAATCACTTCCTGCATCATTCGGCTCCCTGGCTGTTTGCGGAAAAAATTGCCGCCGCCGCACGGGCGAGGGCATCGGCGTTGAGCGCAATCGCCTGCGGGGCCATGCACGGACCATGCTGGTCATCCAGCCGCGCGGAGGCTGTTTGATGGCTGGCACGCACATCGTTGCTCAGGCGCAGCATTGCCTCGCCCGCCCGCTGCGCGGCCGGCGAGGCGCCGCGCTGGGCAAGATGGTCGCGCAATGCCGCAGCCTCTCGGTGCAGCCGGTCATAGAAATTCTCGTTCGCCGCATAGGCACATTGCGGCGCAGGCGCGGCGGCGAGTTGGGCGTAGAATTGGCGGGCATTATTATCGATGCCACGGGCAAGTTCCGCTGCCGCCGGATCGGGCGCAGTGAGGGGCAGCAGGCAGCCGGCCAGCGTGAAGGACGCAAGCAAAACGAGCACGCGAAGGCGCGATGCGAACATGATGACAGTCTCCTTGGGAAGCGACTCGCTTATACCTGTGCGGGCGGGATGTAGGAAAGCCGCGCGTTGCAGAGCGGGGCTTGGTATCGCGCCCAAGCCGTGGCACTAGGCCGGTCGACTCAAATGCCGAGGCTCACCTGCCATGAAATTCTTTGCCGACACTGCCGAAATCGCCGACATCAAGGAGCTTGCCGCCACTGGCCTGCTCGACGGCGTGACCACCAATCCGTCGCTGATCATGAAGTCGGGCCGCGATTTCATGGAAGTGACCAAGGAAATCTGCGGCATTGTCGACGGCCCGGTCAGCGCCGAAGTCGTCGCGCTGGATCATGAAGGCATGATGCGCGAGGCCGAAGTGCTGCGCAAGATCGCCGACAATGTCTGCATCAAGGTGCCGCTGACGATCGATGGCCTCAAGACCTGCAAGGCGCTGACTTCGGACGGCAGCATGGTCAACGTCACGCTGTGTTTTTCCGCCAATCAGGCCCTGCTTGCCGCCAAGGCCGGCGCGACATTCGTCTCGCCTTTCGTCGGCCGCCACGACGACAATGGCTTCGACGGGATGGAGCTGATCAGCGACATTCGCCTGATCTACGACAATTATGATTTCGGGACCGAAATCCTCGTAGCCTCGGTGCGCCACGGCATGCATGTGTTTGAGGCTGCCAAGATCGGTGCCGACGTGATGACGGCGCCGCCCGCCGTGATCAAGGGGCTGGTCAAGCACGTGCTGACCGACAAGGGCATCGAGGGCTTTCTTGCCGACTGGGCGAAGACCGGCCAGAAGATTTGAGATTGATTTAGCCCGTCATCCCCGCGAAAGCGGGGATCGCTGGCCACTTGGCCAGACCTGGCGGCCAGCGGTCCCGGGTCAAGCCCGGGACGACGCAAGGCACCATGTCCGACGAATCTCCTCTCGACCGCTTCAAGAGCGCCCTGACTGGCGCATCGCGCGCGCTGGCGCACGATCCCGAAGTCGAAGTCGCCTGGACAGCCGACAATCCCGCCCAGACCGGCAATACCTTCCGCGTGCCCATGCCGGCGCGCAGCCTGCCGCGCGCGCAGGCGATGGAGGCGCGCGGGTTCGCAGACAGTTTCGCGCTGAAGAAACGCCACCACAACGAAGCCTTGCATGCCCGCCATGCACCGTCCGAACCTGCCGCGCGCGCCTGCTATGACGCGGTCGAGATGGTGCGTTACGAGGCACTGGGTTCGACCGCCTATGCCGGCATTCGCAACAATCTCGATGCCGCGCTCGGCATGCGGATGGGCGGCGATCCGATTTCCCGCGCCGCCCGACCAGAAGAAGTGCCGGTACAGGCGGCGTTATCGTTACTCCTGCGCGAGCATCTGACCGGTCAGTCCATTCCCGAAGGCGCACGCGCCGGGGTGGACATGCTGCGCGGCTGGATCGAGGAAAAGGCGCTTGCCGACTTCGACGCCCTGGCTCTGTCGCTGGACGATCAGTCGGCATTTCAAAGCGCCGCACTCGATATGCTTTGCCACCTCGATCTCACGCAGGTCCAGCCGCCCGACCAAACGCCCGAGGACAATGAGGACGAGGGCGGCGACGAAGAGACCGAGGAGGACGAGCAGGGCGACAATGCCGGGCAGGACCAGGAAAGCCTGGAAATGGCCGC
>Ga0075362_10000098_pt1 | contig 24688 bp, 17 predicted proteins | sample EndMetdeltDD1762_FD_71397 | JGI IMG/M metagenome (GOLD analysis project Ga0075362, IMG submission 71397) | Populus endosphere microbial communities from Tennessee, USA - Endosphere MetaG P. deltoides DD176-2 | ecosystem: Host-associated > Plants > Roots > Endosphere | place: USA: Tennessee...
GAGCGCTTTTTACGCTTTTCTCCTCAGAAATATTCACGAATATTCCCTCGTCGAAAATCGCAAAAATCATCTCAAAATCTCTTCTCACCTTTTTCATCCTACATTACGGATAGGCTCATGGAGATTCTAAGTCTGTTGTGTAAAAACGGCAAGATGCTTTCTTTATTGGATTCTTCTCTGATTTTAAAGATGAGGCGTTTCAAAGCGTCCTCGATTTTTCTGGGTTTCTAGGTTTTTTCTACGGGGGACAAGGAGTAAGGCTGGAGCAGGATTGGACGGGATCAATGGCCCCGGACGTATTGATCGTCCCAACGTTGACCGAGTCTACATTGCAAGGGCTAAGACGGAAGATTCCGTCGCCGGGGTTGGTCAGAAGATAATCTGCACTGTTGTTGCCGGTAAGAGTTAGGCAGGCCGTAGGGGCAGTGAGGGTCGAACCTATGACAACTGCTGTGCCTGTGTTATCTGAAAGGGTATTATTCGTTATAGAACCTTCAAGGTTTGTGTATTGTTCTATGTCAAGGCCTGCTGCAGCGTTCGAGGAGAGGTTTTGACAATGGGCGATTGTATTTCCCGAAATATTCAATAGGAAAGACCCGATCCCGGTAGGGGCGTAACTGACGATTCCTGTTCCTTCGCATCCATTAATTTCGTTGTTCGATATTGTTAGATTAATATTTGAGAAGTCTTGGTTTATAGCAATTCCGTTTGATGCATTTCCAATTTCTGTAATCTTGTTGTTGTTGATTGTTAGAGTTCCAGTTGTAGTAGATCCGCCGCTGATTATAGCGATCCCGTTATCATTGCTTTCTGCGATCGTATTGCCTGTTACAAGCAATGTGAGGGTATCGACTGGGGTTGCAAGGACGAGGGCAGAGCCTCCATTATTAGACATTGTGTTTGTAGATGCTGTGACATCAAGAGTTGTAATTTCTCCAGAAGTATGTAGGTAAACAGAGTTCGATGTGTTTCCGGAGAATTCATTGCCTGTTAATAGGATCGAACAACGATCGGTAGTCCCGGTTGAAAGGATCACAAAGCTCGATCCCAAGCTTGACTGGGATCCCGTTCCGTTATTCGTAATCGTGTTGTTGAGCAAGCTGATATTGGCATCGACGACGCTAGTGAGGCCGAACCGCACGCTGCCAGTGGTATTGCCGTCAAAGAGATTATTTTCAATTTGGTTAGTAAAGATGTTGCTATTTGCTGATATCTCGAGCGGTACGCTAGAAACGGAAGTTTGGTTTTTAAATGCATTATCTGAACAGACAAAAGTGGATGTCCCATTCAGATTCAAAAAGATCCCATTGACGTTGCTCAAAAACTGATTGTTCGTTACGGAGATAGAGGCATTGCCTGGAAAAGAAGCTTCGACTGCATACGTGGTGGTGTTTTCGATCGTGCAAGAAGAGACATCCAAGCTTTGAAGGTCGGTTCCGTAGATGGCGTCGTTCAGTGCAGATGCAATGGTAAAGCCGCTGATGGCGTTATTGGCAGCCAGGGTGATCGCATTGCCCTCCGTATCAATATTGGTATTTGTAATTGTAGGCGACGAGCTGCTTTGCGCAGGGATAGAAATGGAACCGGTAGAGGTTTGGAGTGAGTGGCTGACGCCCGATCCCCAAAACTTCTGATTCGCCTTTAAAAAGATCCCTGAATCCATTCCTGTCGTTGTTCCGTCTCCTGGAAATACGTAGATGATGTCATTCGGCGACGAGTTGGTTTGCGCTTGGGCCAGGCTGTGGTAGGGGCTTTCATAGGTGCCATTAGAACTGCTTGTATTGTCGACGAACACGAAGAAATAGGGGAGCCCTGTGGCAGGATCAATGGCGATGGCGTTCTTTTTTGTGTTGTTAACAACGATGATTTCTTGTCTATCCACGGGCTGGAGCATTCGATCATTGAGCGTGTTTGCCACGTTGCAAGTGCGTCCTTGTTCTTTGACTTTTGATTTGGGACCGAAAGAAAAACTTAAACCGATCTGCCCTTGGAATTTATTATGGAAGGTCCTGTCATACGAATCGCTGATTTCTAGGGTTAAAATGTCTTTGAATGTGCCAGAGACCCTCGCTTTTCCACCCCAGGTGGCGGGAGTCTTTTCTCCTATGAAATAATAAGGGCCTGCCGCCGCATAGAATTCAAAGGATTCAGTTTTTCCAAAGTGAACGCCAAACTCTGCATTGGCCCCTTTCATTGCAGATTGAATCTTTTGCGATAAAATCAGGGAGTTGCCGGAAAAGGTTCCAAAGACGGAATCGTAAGGATCGCTGGTTTTTGTGCTAATAGGCAGATAGCCGTTGATGCGAAAATCAAGTCGTTCGCCGAGAGTTTCAAGGCCTGCCCCGATTTGATTCGAGTGGAAGCGGCCTGTGTTCCTATAGTCATAGTAAGTGTTGATCCCATAAGCCCTGCTGCCCCATAAAGCTCTGAGTCCAACGCCTGCGTTGGCTGCCCATTTTCCGTTATCAAAAATGTGGCCCCTGAGATCTAAAAAGGGGGTGGCTTTCCATTGGCTGGGATCTGAAGCAAGAAATGCTTCGAGGGTCGTATACCCTTTGCTATAGCCGATACCGCCGCTCTCAATGTGTCGGAGGGCGATTCGATAGTGTTGCTTGCCGTTAGGGCAAATCTCTTCCTCTTTGTGTGCGTCTGCAAAGCCGCTTAAGGGAAGAATTGCTGCCAAAAAAACAAAACGGAACATCTATATCCCTTCCAGTCGTTTCGGTATATCTTAAAGAGGTTTTGGGATCAAATTATTTTTAGAAGTTTATTGAGGTATTCTTGGACGGCGGCGATGAAATTGCCGTGGCTCCAGGTGAGGGGAGAGACAGAGATCGGTCGATGTGTGAAAGGGTCGATCTGTTCCGCTAAGACGCCGCTTGGAAGAGCGTGGTCGGCGACCCATTCGAGAATTTCAAGGGCGTTGTCCAATTCCTTTTTCGTTTGAGCGGCCGCGATCCGGTATTGGGCGATCCAAAGAGTTGTGATGAACCAAGAGTTCCCAGGTCCTTTGCCGCGATTTTCCTCATCCCGGTAGTAGGAATCGTTCTCATAACGGGCGATGCCGCCTCCGTTTCGATTCCAAAGCGATTTGTAGATTTGAGCCATGGTTGATTGGACGCGAGGATCGTCGGGAGCGTAAACGCCAAAATAAAAGATCGCGTAGAGGCTGGAGTCGATCGCAGGGTCGACTTCCCAAGAGCCTTCTTTTAAAAACCGGACGCTTCGGGCGAACCGTTTTTCTTTTTCGAGATATAAATAGCGGTCCATTCCTTGTTTCAAGTAGGCGGCGCCTTGCCGGTATTCTTCGGCATTTGTTGTTTCCCCGAAGGCGTCTGCGAAATAGGAAGCTGCCATGAGTCCCCCATAGACGGTGGAGGCGGTATAGGTGAAAACGCCCTGCCGCTCTTCCCATAAATCGTAGCTTTGAAGGGGCAGTCCCGTCTTCATATCTCGATACTCCATCATAAAATCTGCCGCTTTTTTAACGAGTGATTGATAAAGGGGCATGATGAACTCAATGTCTTTGAACCGTTTGTAGTGGTTCCAAAGGGCCCAAACGACAAGCGCTGTTTCATCTTCCTGGATCGGGAGTTGGATTTTTTTGTTTTTGATCCAGGGATGCCAAGAGCTGGCCAATGAGCCTGTTGGGGTGTATTTATGGAGAAAATACCCCTCTTTCGTGAGGATGCTGGAACAAAATTGGAAAAAAGATCGGGTGATGTCATAACCGGCGAGGTCTAAAGCATAAGCGACGAAAGATCCATCGCGCGGCCACATGTAGCTGTAAGTGTCCCGGTTGAAATCGACCGCGTCTGAATCATTGCTTGCGATAATGCTTCCGCAGTTGTTGATTTGCGTTCGACAGATCAGGAGGCTTCTTTGATAGAGGCGGAAAATTTTCTCAGGCAGCAAACGGCTATCGAGATTTTCTTTTTCGACCCAAAGTTTCCAATAGTTAAACGTCCTGCGGAAAAGCTCATCGGGAGTTTTCAATCGGACGAGGGCGTCTAAGGCGGCGACCTCTTCCCAGCGTTTTCCTGCGGAAATCCAATAATAGAAAGTCTCTTTTCCTTTCCCTTCGATTTGGAAGGGGATGCCGAGAACCGAATCGACGGAGCCTTGGGCGATCGGGTTTTGTTCCAAGACTCCGTCTTCCGCGTCTTTCCAGGTTCCTTCATAGGAGCCGCTTTTTTTGGCTCCGGTCGAATAGAGATCGATTCCATATTTTTTATTCGCATAAAGGCCGACGAGAAAATACCGCTCTCCTTTGTAGTGGAGCAAGCCGTTGGTTTCCGGTTTAAAGGCGGCTGTGTCCCCAATATCGGTTCCATAAATATGAAAATCCTGGCCTAAAAAAAGACGGCCCTCTTTTGGTTCATCCGAGAGGTTTTCGAGGGTGATTTTTTTTAAATAGATGTTCTCATGATAATCGACGAGATCGTTGGATTGAATCTGCAAGCCCAAACGTTCATGGGTCAAAATGACATTTGTGACTAAAGAGTGGTCGAGATAATCGTTGATCACGTTCCAACCATCCGGAATCCAGTTGAGGGCCCCATCCAGCCAGACTCCCATTCGGAACGGCTCCCCGCGGGTATGGTTTTCTTCCCCCACATGAGGGAAATAAAACTCCCGCAAAATCGAATCTCCGTCAAAGGCTACGAGTAGATTTCCGTTCCCTACAGGAATGTCTCTCATGCTTCGAATTCCTCGGCGAGGCGCTTCGCTTCCCTCTTCGCTTGTTCAAGGGCAGATTTCCGTTTTTCATCTCCCTGATCCGTCGGTTGGGCGTTGATAAAGGTGATGTTATGAATTCCAACGAACCCGAAAATCGCTCTCAAATAGGGCTCTTGGAAGTCCAATCCTTGCGTTGTTTCGGTATCGTAGTTTCCTCCGCGGCTGGTGATGACGATCATTTTTTTATTTTTAGCCAGACCTTCAACTCCAGCCACTCCGGTTTTTGTGTAATGGAAGAGATACTTCGGTTGAACGATCAGATCGATGTAGTGTTTGAACATATAGGGGATATTGAAGTTCCACATAGGGGAACTGATCAAATAAAGATCGGCTGAAAGAAATTGCTCGATGTAAAGGAGAATCTCTTCCCAATGCTCTTTGATGCCGCCATAGAGGTTTTCTCCAGCCAAAAGCAAATATTTCCCATCGACCCGTTTTTGGCTTAGTGAGGGGAGGTTTTCTTTTGTAAGATTCAGTTCTTCAAAGACATAATTGTCATGCTGCTTTAAAAATGCCTCTAAAAAGACCTCGGAGATTTGCAAGGTCCTCGAATCTTCTTCACGGGGGGTGGCTACGATATGGAGCAATTTTTTCATGGGCGCCCTCGAAATGGATCTTAAGGCACTTGCGTATTAAAAAAAACTAGGCATGATGTCTTAAATTTGGTACTTGTAAATTTAAGAAACCCCTCGGGAGACTCAAATGCAGTTCATCGTTCTTATTGGAAGAATCTTTTTTTCGGCTTATTTTATTTTAGCCAGTTTAGGCAATTTCTCACCGGACACAATTGATATGGCGGCCCAGCAGGGGATGCCGATGGCGAAAGTCCTCGTGCCTCTCTTTGGCGTTATGGCCTTGCTCGGCGGCTTGAGCGTCTTGCTCGGTCTAAAAGCCCGTTGGGGAGTTTGGCTGCTCGTCATCCTTCTGACCATCGTCACTTTTGTCATGCACCCTTTCTGGAAATACGATGGGGATACGATGATGATGCAAAGAGCGATGTTCTTGACCAGTTTATCCATGCTTGGAAGCTCCTTGATCATTGCCTATTTTGGCAGCGGTCCATTGAGCTTGGACAACCACCATTGGATGCACCGGTTCAAAAAATAGCATTTTTTATCGTGGGCCTGAAAAGGCCCACGAAATTCGCCCTCCAAATCTATCGATAACTATTTCCTCTGTTTTTTCGCCGCGAAAAAACCTCCGCGTTCTCCGCGCCGATCTCCCTCGCTGCGTTTCGCGGCGTCTCCGCGCTGATGAAAAAAAAATAGGCTTGGGGCATCCAGAGCGTTTCTCTGTTTTCTTAACTTGAGGTAAAAGGCGCCGCTCGAAAAGTCTTCTTTCGCGCTGATTTTAATTCAAAAGTGGAGGGCCATATTGTTTGCTGTAAAAAAAACATTGGATTATAGCTCAAATTATTATGCGGCTTTGCAAAAGAGAATTCTATTTTCTAATTTTATTAGGGGCCTCGGGCTGTATCAAAATTCCCGAACATGATCTGGCTCCGCTCTTTACGTCTGCGGAAGTCGGGTCTGAGATCGCTCAGGCGGTGGATAGCGGGATTTTTGCGTATGGGGATTGGCCGAGCCGAACTTGGTGGAAAGAGTTGGATGATTCCATTTTGACCGATTTGATTGAGGCGGGTTTGAAGAACAATCCCGATCTTTTGGCCGCAGATATGCGGGTTAAAAAGGCAGCTCAAGTGGCGTTGCAAAAACGGGCGGCTCTTTTCCCTGAGATCGATTTATATACGACGGACAATTGGGAACATTTGGCGCGGCAAGGGTTTTTCCGCGCGTTTGCTCCGATGATCCCTGCGGTTGTCAATGACTTCAATTTCGATTTTACGTTCAATTATCAGGTCGATTTCTGGGGCAAATACCGAGATCTTTTCAATGCGGCGATGGGGGAGGCGGCAGCTCAAGCTGCGGAAAAACTGCAGGCGGAATTGCTTCTTTCCACAGCGATTGCCTATGAGTATTCCCAGTTGCAGTTCCTATTGAAAGAAAAAGAGATTTTGTTGGCGAGGGACGCAAATCGGCAGGCGATCTTGGGAGTGAGGGAGAGGAGAACGGAAAACGCTTTGGATACGTCGATCCAGCAGTTGCAATCGAAAGCAAGTACTCTCAATGTTCAGTCGACGATTGTAGAGATTGATCCGCAGATCGCCGAGCAGATCCATAAATTGAAAATGCTTTCGGCTTTGGGTCAAGATGCGGTTTTGGAGATCCCTTATCGGCCTTTGAATGCCCTGCAGATTGCTTTGCCTGAGAATTTATCCCTGGACCTGATTTCCAGGCGGCCTGACCTGATTGCTCAAAGATCTCGGGTTGAGGCGGCTGCGAACCGGATCGATGCAGCAAAGACCGATTTTTATCCAAACGTCAATTTGAGCGCTTTTATCGGATTAGAGAGTGTCTTTTGGTCCAAGCTGCTCAGAAAAGAAAATTATAGCAGTTCTTTGGAGCCGGCGCTCAACTTGCCTATTTTTACAGCGGGCCGTCTGAAAGCTCAGCTTGTGGAAAGGGTGGTCGAATTCAATGAGGCGGTATTCGTTTATGACAACCTTATCTTGTTGGCAGCCAGGGAAGTGGCTGATAGTTTGACGGCGATTTCTTTCCTCCAAAAAGAGATCGAGATTCGAGAGGTGTCTTTGCAGGTTGCAAAAAGGCAGGAGTATTTAACGCGGCGGCGGCTGGAGCATGCGTTGGATAACAAGATCGGTTATTTGGAAGCGCAAAACCAGGTACTTGAAACGGAGCTTTTAGTTGCAACTCTCGAGTATGGAAAGCAGTTGGCGGGGATTTTGTTGATCCGAGCCCTTGGCGGCGGATACGACGGAGGAGGGGTGAATGGCTGTCCGTAAAAAACCCTCGTCGCGCAAAAAACAACGCCTTTCGGCGCAGGCTGTAAAAAGGGCAATGGAAAGCCATGCGAGCTGTAGATTGAGTTGTCCGACAGATGTGGCGGATCCAGCGCCGCAGATTCCAGCGCCGGATCGTTCTCAGAGGAAGCATAAGCTCTTTTTTTGGGGGGCTCTGTTTTTCTTTGTTCTATGCGGGCTTGTTTGGTTTATGTATTGGCTGATTTGGGGCCAATTTTACGAAAGCACGGAAGATGCCTACGTCACGGGCAACATGATCATGGTGACTCCGCAAGAATGGGGGATCATTACTTCGATTTTAGTCGATAACGCGCAGCTTGTCGACGCCGGGCAGCCCATCCTTGAGATCGACCGGCATGATTATGAGATCGCTCTGGAAGGGGCAAAGGCCGATTTGGGCGACGCAGTGCGAAAGTCTACCCAAATGTTCATCCAAGTAGAACAGCTCAAAGCAAAAAAAGAGGCGAGCAAAGCCGATCTTGTCAGAGCGGTTTTAGATTACGAGCACCGCAAAGCGTTGGTGAGCGACGCAAGCGTTTCGGTGGAGGACTTTCAACATAGCGAAACGACTTTGGCTGCTGCATGGGCGACTTATATAGGAACGGATAAAATGCTCGCTGGAGCGATCGCTCAGGTCGAAAATACAACGGTTGCAACCCATCCCATTGTCGAACAGGCAAAAGCATCGCTTAAGAAAGCTTTCCTCTCTTTGCACAGGTGTACGGTGCTGGCTCCTGCGCGGGGGATCATCACGCAAAGAAGGGCCCAGGTAGGCCAATGGGTGAATGCAAGCGATCCTTTGATGGCCCTTGTTCCGCTCGACCAGATTTGGGTCGATGCGAATTTCCGTGAAGTGAGTTTAAAAAACCTTCGGATCGGCCAGCCGATTGAAATGCATGCCGATATGTACGGCAGGGGAGTCCATTTCCATGGAAAGGTCGTCGGCCTCAATCCCGGGACGGGTGCCGTTTTCTCGATTTTGCCTCCTCAGAACGCGACGGGAAACTGGATCAAAATCATCCAAAGGGTCCCCGTCAAAATCGGTTTGGAACTGAAAGAAATCGAACAGTATCCGCTGATGTTGGGGCTGTCTACCACAGTGACTGTCGATACGCACGACCGCAGCGGGGACCGGCTCCCTGGAGCCGCTCCCGTCGAGGCGGTCTATTCGACCGATGTCTATGCGGATGAATTGAGCGGCGTCGATGAGATGATCGATCAAATCATTGCGGACAATTCTCAATATCCCGCCGAGCCCGAATCATGAGCCCTCTTTCACCGCTAGAGAGGATCTTTCTTCTTTTAAGCGCAGGTCTTGCGACGTTCATGATTGTTCTCGACTATTCCATTGCAAACATTTCTATTCCCTACATTGCGGGCGATCTTGGAGTCAGCAACGATCAGGGAACCTATGTCATCACTTCATTTGCGGTGGGCAATGCCATCGGGTTGGCTGGCACAGGATGGGTTACGAAAAGGGTGGGGCCGGTGCGGCTCATCATCCTTTCCATCCTCTTATTTACTTTGTTTTCTTGGACCTGCGGACTCTCCACGAATTTAACGATGCTGGTCATCAGCCGTTTTATTCAGGGATTGGTTGCGGGACCTGTGATCCCTTTAAGCCAAAGTTTGATCGTTACGTTCGCAACTGAAAAGAGCAGATCTCGAGACATCGCGATCTGGTCGACCATCATCATTACGGCACCCGTCATCGGTCCGATCTTCGGCGGGTACATTTCTGATTGGTATTCTTGGACGTGGATTTTCTACATCAATATTCCTGTGGGACTTCTCTGCGCTGGCGTCCTCTGGCTGATCATGAGGCCCCATGAGACGAAAACGGACAAAACCCCGATCGATATCGCGGGCTTTATCCTTTTGACTATTGGAGTGGCCTGCCTGCAGATCCTTTTGGATAAGGGGCAACAGTGGGACTGGTGGAATTCGTATCGGATCCGGGCTTTTTCGATCGGGTCGGTCGTCTCCTTCACTTTTCTGGCCATCCGTGAAGTATGGCACCCGAATCCTTTCCTCAATTTGCGCCTTTTGTCGATCCCGTCTTATGCCGTATCCATTGTTTGCCTGATGGTCTCCTATGGCATTTACTTCGGGACGATCGTCATCGTCCCTCTTTGGCTGCAAGAATACATGAATTATCACGTTGAATGGGCAGGGATTGCTGTTTCCGCTCTCGGGATCGCTCCGATTCTTCTCGGAATGTCCTCGCCTTGGATCATGAGAAAAATTGGGCCTGTCCCGACTCTTGCAGTGGGATTTCTCTGTTTTGCCGCGGGCTGTTTTTATTCGATGTTCTTTACAACGGATATCGATATCCAGCACGTCGCTTTTGGAAGGTTCCTTTTCGGCTTTGGGTTTATCTGCTATTTGAACCCTTTGGTCAATTTAAGCATCCAGGGAATTTCCTCTGCGCAGTTGCCGAACGCGACGGGCATGTTCCATTTCGTCCGGGCCATGGTGGGGGCGATCGGCACTTCTGTTTTTACAACCTTTTGGGTGCGCCGGACGATTTTCTATCACTTCCGGACAGGGGAGCTCCTGACCCCTTACAATCCCTTCACTCCGCAGGCCCGCGACCCAAAGTCATTGGCTATGATCAACGACCTGATGGACCAGCAGGCAGCAATGCTCGCCATCAACGACGCCTTTTATATGATGGGCTGGCTTTTCATCGGTTTGATCGTGCTTTTGATGATCTGGCTGTTCCTTTCCCGAAAAAAAACGGTTTCCCCAACGCCGCTCGCACCTGTTATAAGCGACTAGTTATTTCTGCCAGAGGATTTGGGAGGCGGCCAGAGGTACGTGGACATCCGGAAAGTAGGGGATGATCCGAGCCGTAAAATCAGTTGCGGGACGCGATGCGGGCACAGAGGTCCGATATAAATAGATGTGTTCTCTCTGTTTCGAGTCTCTTTCGAGATCTTGTAAAAAAAATGAATTCCCGTTCAATCCATTCGCATAAAGTTGCACTTTAACGCTTTCTGGATCGAGGCCGTCCAGATAGATCGAGTAGGTGAATTGGTGTTTCCCGTCTCTGGTTTCGATTTTTTGTTCCATGAACTGCAATTGGTCCCAGTGTTTTTTGAGAGCTTTTTGCCAGGCTGCGATTTGTTTGCCGATTTCCCCTTGGTTTGCCGCCCGTTTCCTGTAGGATTCCGCGCCGTGGAGGTAGTAATTTTCGGTGTATTCCCTCACAGCCCGGTTTGCTGAATAGGTGGGAGTCAGGCGGGCCATGCTTTCGCGGACCTTTGCAAGCCAAGCGGTCGGGATTCCCTCTTGATTGCGGTTGTAAAATGCGGGGACGATCTCCTGTTCCAAAAGATCGTAAAGGTCGTTTGCCTCTTTCGCATCCCACGCAGGATCGTTTCCATGTTCCTGTCCATCCCCAAGCGCCCAACCTACTTCAGGGCAATAAGCTTCCGCCCACCAACCATCCAGCTCTGAAAGATTGACCCCTCCATTAACGAGCACTTTCATTCCGCTCGTTCCACAAGCTTCCCAGGGTCTTCTCGGCGTGTTGATCCAAAGGTCGACGCCTTTCACAAGGCGCACTGTGATGAGCATATCGTAATCGGGAATGAACGCGACATGGCGCCTTACGCCGGGCCGGCGGATGAATTGCATCCATTGTTTAATCATCGCTTGCCCCCCTCCATCGGCCGGATGGGCCTTTCCCGATAAGACGAGCTGGACCGGGCGGTCTGGATTCATCAAAATACGGAGCAGCCGTTCGGGGTCGTGGAGCAGCATGTTGGGGCGTTTGTACGTGGCAAAACGGCGGGCGAACCCGAGGGTCAATGTATTGAAATCGTAGAGTTTTTTCGCATCGGCGATCTCCTCTTCCGGAGCGCCTCTTGCTTGAAGGATGCGGACCAACCGACCCCTTCCATTTTCGATCATTTCCTTGCGCCCGGCATTGCGCATGTCCCAAAGCCTTTTGTCGGAAACTTTTCGGAAATCTTTTTCGATCTCTTCCATTTCTCCGAGCCAACGTTCTTTCCCGCAAAATTCGGTCCAAAGATCGTCGGCCATTTCAGAATCCCAACTGGAAGTGTGGATTCCGTTTGTTACGTATCCGACAGGGACCTCGTCAGCCGGCCACCGAGGGAAAAAAGGTTCGAAAATACAACGGCTTACCTCTCCATGAAGCTTGCTGACTCCATTGACAGCGTGACTTCCCCGAAGGGCAAGGCAAGCCATATTGAACCAATCGTCGTTTGGGTTCACTCTCCCTAAAGCCATCAAATCGTCCAGTTCAATCCCGAGGGCTTGTTTTGCATATTTCCCCAAATATTCTTCGATGAGAAAGCGGGAAAACCGGTCGAATCCGGCAGCGACCGCCGTATGGGTCGTAAAGAGGTTTCCTGCGCGAGTGGCCGCAAGGGCCTCATCGAAGGAAACTTGGTTGTCTATCATGAAAGCGCGGGCCCGTTCTAAAATTGCAAACGCCGCATGGCCCTCATTCAAATGGCAAACTTCCGGTTTGATATTCAGGGCCTCTAACAGTTTCCATCCTCCAATCCCAAGAACAATTTCTTGTTTGAGGCGCAGCTCCGAATCCCCTCCGTAAAGCTCGCTTGTAATCCCTCGCTGGACAGGAACATTGGAAGCATCGTTGCTATCTAAAAGATAAAGCGTAATCCGGCCGATTTTCACTTCCCAAATTCTTAAACGGACAGACCATCCGGGAAAGGCGAGTTCAACATGGAGCCATTCCCCATTTTTTGTCCGCAAGGGAACAATGGGGAGTTGCTCGGGGGAATTGAAAGGATAAAGCGCATGCTGGTTTCCATCGTTATCGATCATCTGCCGGAAATAGCCCTGGCTGTAAAGCAACCCGATTCCGACAACAGGAACCCCGAGATCGTTCGCCGCTTTCAATTGATCGCCCGCAACATTGCCCAACCCTCCTGAATAGATAGGGAGGGCCTCGCTCAACATAAATTCCATACTGAAATAAGCAAGGCAGGTGAGGGGGCTATTCGCATGTTTGATCTGAAACCAGGCCGGCGCTTCGTTTTTTTTCTTCGATAGCGCGAGAAGGTCTTTGATGATTTTAAGAAAGGCTGGATCCGCCAACGTTTTTTCGAGTTTTTCTTTGGAAACCGTTTGGAGAATAACCCAAGGGTTGCGGGTTAAAAGCCAAAGATCTTTATCGAGCTCTGCCCAAATTTTGTCCGCGCTCCGATTCCAGCACCAGATCAAGTCCAGAGCCAATTCCTCCAATAAATCGAAGCCCTCAATGTCGTGGCGGTGGCTATGCTCTCTCAGGCTCATGCTTTTCCTTTTATTTCAGTGCAGTGTTTACAATCGATTGAGCTTCGTCGAAAATCTTTTGGAGATGGTCTTTCCCAAGGAAGCTTTCCGCATAAATTTTATAAATATCCTCCGTCCCGGAGGGCCTTGCGGCAAACCAGCCATTTTTCGTGGCAGCTTTTACCCCTCCGATAGGCGCGCCATTGCCCGGGGCTTCCGTTAAAATCGATTCAATTTTTTCTCCGGCCAGATCTTTTGAGGGGATTTGTGCAGACGATAAGTGTTTGAGTTTTTCTTTTTGTTCACGCGTCGCAGCCGCCTCGATCCGGCCATAGACAGGATCGCCGAATTCACGGGTCAAATCGCGGTAAAGCTCACCTGGGTCTTTGCCCATTTTAGCGGTGATCTCAGCGGCGAGAAGAGAGGGGATGATCCCATCCTTATCGGTTGTCCAGACAGTCCCGTCGAGGCGTAAGAAAGAGGCTCCCGCGCTCTCTTCTCCACCGAATCCTAAGGAACCATTGAGCAAACCGTCGACGAACCATTTGAACCCGACGGGAACTTCCGTAAGTTTCCTGCCTGTTTTTTCCGCCACCCGGTCGATCATGCGGCTGCTGACAACAGTTTTTCCCACGGCCGCGTCTTTCCGCCAATGGGGCCGGTGTTTGAAGAGATAAAAAATTGCCGCTGCTAAATAATGGTTGGGAGGAAGAAGCCCTGAGCTGCGCGTGACGATCCCATGCCGGTCGTGGTCTGTATCGCAAGCAAACGAGATGTCGAAACGGTCTTTCAATCCGATCATTTTTTGCATTGCATAAGGGGAGGAAGGGTCCATCCGGATCTGCCCATCCCAATCGACCGTCATGAATCGGAACGTCGGGTCGACGGTTTCGTTAACCACTGTTAAATCCAACCCGAACCGATTTGCGATCGGCTTCCAATAATGGACCCCCGCGCCGCCGAGCGGATCGACTCCGAGCTTGATTTTTGAAGAACGGATCAGTTCGAGATCGATCACGCTTCCCAAATCGGAGATGTATTTCTCAAGAAATGGATAGCGGTGGGTCGTCTCCGCTTTCAACGCGGTTTTACCATCGACTCTTTTGACCCCTGCCATTTTTTTAGCGAGATAATCATTCGAACGATTTTGAATCCAATCGGTGACCTTTACATCGGCAGGCCCCCCGTTCGGAGGATTGTATTTGAATCCTCCTTCTTGCGGAGGGTTATGGGACGGGGTGATTACAATTCCATCGGCCAAATGTTCCTTTCGGTTCCGGTTGTACCCTAAAATTGCGTGGGAAACGGCTGGCGTCGGAGTGAATTCGTCTTTTTCAGAAAGCATCACCGAGACCTCGTTGGCAGCCAGCACCTCGATCGCGCTTTCTAAAGCAGGACGGGAGAGGGCATGCGTATCCGCTCCTAAAAAGAGAGGCCCGTCGATCTTGTGGTTTTTCCGGTAATCGCAAATCGATTGGGTAATTGCGAGAATGTGAGCTTCATTGAACTGCCTTTTAAGTGAGCTCCCCCGATGCCCCGAGGTGCCGAAAGAAACTTTTTGAGAGGCGACGGAAGGATCCGGCGTTTCATCGTAGTAGGCCGCGATGAGTTTATCTGTGTCAATGAGGATAGAAGAGGGAGCGGGCTTGCCTGCAAGCGGACTGATTTTCATTCATCCCGGGAGCTTTTCCTCTACTCTTAAAGCATAGAAAAGAATAATGCAATCATCTTTAAGTGAAATTCTTATAGGTTAAAATTTTCAAGGATATTGCCATAAATTAAAACAAAAGATAAAGCGAAATTAAAAGGGAATGGTTTTATGCTGAATCAAATTCGCTACAAATTTTATCGAGTCTCTACGATCCTTCGTTCCATCAAAGCATTGTATACATTGCCGCCTGACAAGGTGAAAGCCTTTGTCGATTCCTATGATGTCTATAATTACGACTGGAAAGATGAAGCGACACTGATCCGTTCTTTTGGGCCAGATTATTACAAGGAAGTTAAAAAGCGCGTAATCGATTTTTATAGCGTCCTCAATCTTCTTTGTTCCATTGGACAGGTGGAGAAAATGTACATTCCTGCTGCTATGGACCTTTCTAAGTCATTCAGCGTGAACCAGAAGCTGTTTGAGCAGAAGATGTGCAAGGATCTCGAAATCGGCAAAGGATCTAAAGTCTTGGATATCGGATGCGGAAGAGGCCGGATCGCAAGCTATGTCTCTACATTGACGAACGCGCATGTGACAGGAATCAATATCGATGCGGTCCAGTTGGAAAGCGCTCATCGATTTATCTTAGGCAATGGGCTTTCTGAGCGATGCGCGTTCAAAATGGCTGACCTCAATGATTTACCTCTTCCTTTTCCGGACGCCTCTTTTGACGCTGTCTATGACGTAGGCGTATTCACTTATTCGAAGGATATCAGAAAGCTTTTCAAAGAGGTCCGGAGGGTTTTGAAACCGGGGGGGAAATTTGCAGCTCTCGAATGGATCCGCCTTCCCGCCTTTGATGAATCGAACGCCCATCACATCGACTTATTAAGACGGATCAAGCCCCTTGTGGGAGCGATCGGCACGCCCTCCATGGAAGAATTTACCGGGGGCCTTCAAGAAGCAGGGTTCCGCCTCCTCATCAATGAAAATGCCAGCATCGATGGACTGCAAGCGCCCCTTATCGAAAATGCCGACCAGTTTTTTAGCCGCGTCACAAAGGGAGTCGATTTCCTGGTCCGATGCAAAGTTTTGCCCGCCCATTTCAAAGCGCTCTTCGACCGTTTAACAAAGGACGGTGAAGCCTTTGTTGAAGCGGACAGGCTGAGAATCGTCACAAGCGGTCATTACATAGTAGGGACTGTACCGTAAGATTTTCATGAAACCCCCGATCTCTTCGCGGGTATCGGCTCCCTGAGCCCATTCGACAGGCCCATCTAGCTGCTAATGCGTATCGCATCCAATTCTTAAGGCAAGATATTGAGTAAGACTATATACATAGGATTAGGGTTAAGCGGGCTGGATCTTCAGCGATAAACTGCTTAGAGAGAGAGGAAGAAAAATGTCTGAAGCCGAGCTGTTTTTCATCAAGAGGTGGGGTGCTGGATACTTCGATACAAACGAGAAGGGGAATATTGTCGTAAAACCCAATCGCCAAAATGCTGGAGGCGATCTTTATGAGTTAATCCAATCGGTGATCGCGCAAGGGATTGAGGCGCCCATTTTAGTCCGTTTCAATGGGATTATCCGAGATCGGATTCAACAGATGAATGCGGCTTTTCAAGCGGCGATCAAGAAGTATCATTATCGCGGCGCCTATCAGATGGTTTATCCTATTAAAGCCAATCCTCAAAGACACGTTGTCGATATCATCCAGCAATCGGGACAAGAGTTTGGTTTAGGCCTCGAAGTAGGCAGTAAACCGGAATTGATTGCTGTGCTTTCGATGGAATGCCAGCCGAACATGCTCATGCTTTGCAACGGGTATAAAGATCGGGAATATATTCTGCTTGCGCTCATGGCAGTGCAGCTTGGAATGCGGGTGATCATTACGATAGAGCAGCCCTATGAATTGAATCTTGTTCTTAAAACAGCGGCAGAGCTCGGTGTTGAAGCGGAGATTGGAATTCGCATGAAGCTCTCTGCCAAAGGGACCGGGAAATGGGAATCCTCTGGCGGAGAGCATTCAAAATTTGGACTTTTTTGCCATGAAATCGTCGCCTGTCTAGAGCGATTGAAAGCAGAGGGAAAATCCTACTGGTTAAAACTTGTCCATTTTCATCTGGGGAGCCAGATTACGACGATCAAATCGATCAAGAAAGCGATGGTCGAAGCAGCTTGCATGTATACAGAGATTGCTAGAGAGCATCCTTCTTTGACTTTTTTCGATGTGGGAGGCGGCGTTGCAGTCGATTACGATGGAACGAAGAGCAGGTCAGATTCATCGATGAACTACACTCTTGAGGAGTATGCCCGGGATGTGGTCTCCCATATCGGAGAGGCCTGTTTAGCTGCAGGGATTCCCGATCCAACGATCATTACTGAATCGGGTAGAGCGACGGTCGCGCATCATTCGGTCCTGGTTACTGAAGTCATTGATGTGACCTCTCCAATGCTCATCACGGAAAGCGCGCTGAGTCCTTGTTCGGATCATGAAATATTGACAGCTCTCAGTTCTCTAAAAAAAGATCTTTCCTTGAAAAATTGCCGGGAATCTTTCCACGATGTCATGGATTTAAAAGAGAGAATTTTAGAGGAATTTGTTCACGGCAAGTTGACATTGAATGAAAGGGCGTGCGCAGAGCTGCTTTGCCGTTCTTTATTTGTGGACATTCGCAATCTCTATCGCCAGCTTCCGGAGGGCGGCGAGGAGATTGAGACTTTAGATAAGATTTTACTGGCCACTTACTTTTGCAATTTTTCAGTTTTTCAATCCTTGCCAGATTCATGGGCCATTGGGCAACTTTTTCCTGTAGCTCCGATTCATCGCTTGAATGAAAAGCCAACGCATGACGCCATTTTATCCGATTTAAGCTGCGATAGCGACGGGAAGATCAGTACATTTATTGGGAACAAACGGCCCACTCATGTTCTCAAACTGCATGAGTACACAGGGGTTCCTTATTACATCGGGATCTTTCTTGTAGGGGCCTATCAAGAAATTTTGGGCGGACTGCACAATCTTTTTGGGGACACCAATGTGGTCCACGCCGAACTCGATGAAAAGGGAGGATGGGCGCTTTCCCGGCTTGTCGAAGGGGATACGATTGAAGAGGTCCTCGTCCATGTGCAATACAACATCGAAAAACAAAAAGACCAATTGAATGCATTGGTAGAGCAGTCGATCAAAAAAGGGAGAATCTCTTTAGCTGAATCAGCTCACATAAAAAAGAAATTCAAAGAAGCTCTCGAAAGCTACACTTACTTGGTTGTCTAGATATGGATATTGGAGAAGGGCATGGAAACAAGGGGAGATATGGCGGTCTGCCAGACCCTTACGGCTCGAAGGATTATGCAAAAATAGTGCTTCTTCCTGTTCCTTTTGACAAAACAACGACTTATCAAAAAGGGACCGATAAAGGTCCTGCAGCTTTGATCGAAGCTTCCAGACATCTAGAGCTTTATGATATCGAAACAGACTCTCAAGTTTACCTCGAGGGAATTTATACAGCGCCTTTGATAAAGGCGAAAACGTCAAAGCAGATGCTCGAGACGGTTTACCGCCGCACCAAACAATTGATTGATCAAGATAAATTCGTAGTGACGCTTGGCGGAGAGCATTCGATTTCTTATGCCCCCATTCGAGCCCATGCTGAGCACTATAAAAAAATAACCATTCTTCAATTCGATGCTCATGCCGATCTCGCGGCAAGCTATGAAGGCAATCCCTGGAGCCATGCATCCGCGATGTCGAGAGTCAGAGAGTTGAAAGGCGTTGAAAAGATCGTCTCCGTTGGGATTCGGAGCATGAGCTATCAGGAGCTTGCCTCTCTCGACCGCCCCCATACTTTTTTCGCTCATCAGATCCTCGATGATCCCCATTGGATCGATCGGGTCGCCGACCAGTTGTCGGGCCTTGTCTACATTACTTTTGATCTCGACGTATTCGATCCCTCCATCATGCCATCGACCGGAACTCCTGAGCCAGGGGGGCTTTTTTGGTATGATGTCCTTAAACTTTTAAGACTCGTGATCGAGAGGAAAAAACTGGTAGGTTTCGACGTGGTCGAACTCCTTCCAAAAGCTGCGAACCGAGCTCCCGATTTCCTCGCAGCGAAGCTCATTTACAAAATCCTTTCCTATCAATTTCAATCCAAGAAGAAAAAATGAAAATTCGCGAATTCATGAAGACAAACTATAAACATTTCAACGCAGCCGTTTGTGTCGATGCCGCGGAAGGGTGGATTGATCTTTTAAAGAAAAAAGGAAAGATGCTGGTCACTCTTGCGGGGGCCATGAGCACAGCCGAACTTGGAATTTCACTCGCCGAGATGATTCGCAAGGATAAGGTCCATGCGATTTGTTGCACGGGCGCCAATTTAGAGGAAGATATCTTCAATTTAGTCGCCCACAACCATTATCAAAGAATCCCTGATTACCGATCGTTGACCAAAGCAGATGAATTCAAACTTCTGAAAAAGGGGATGAACCGGGTAACCGACACTTGCATTCCTGAAGAGAAGGCATTTCGCCGCATTGAAAAGGAGATTCTCTCTCTCTGGATGAAGGCTGATCAAGAAGAAAAAAGTTATTTCCCTTATGAATTCATGTACCAGCTTTTGGATCTTCCCTCCATTCAAAAAACATTTGAGATCGATCCCAAAAATTCTTGGGTATTAGCTGCAAAAAAGAAAAAACTTCCCATTCTTTCCCCGGGTTGGGAAGACTCTACTTTAGGCAATATTTTTGTCTCTCATATCATCTCGAAAGATCTGACGCGATTCAACATTGTGAAGTCGGGCTTAGAGCAAATGGCCTTCTTTGTCGAATGGTACAAAAAACAATCCCGCCGCTCAAAAATCGGATTTTTCCAGATAGGCGGAGGAATTGCCGGCGATTTCCCTATCTGCGCAGTTCCTCTCATTCGGCAAGATCTCGGACAAAATGTCCCGTATTGGGCCTATTTCTGCCAAATTAGCGATAGCGTTACTTCCTTTGGTTCTTACAGCGGCGCCGTCCCTAACGAAAAAATCACATGGGGGAAACTCAATGCCGACACTCCCAGTTTTGTGATTGAATCGGACGCTTCGATTGTAGCCCCGCTGGTGTTCCATTACGTTTTAGACCGCTAAACCACAAAAGGCCCGGAATTTTCCGGGCCTTTATGATTTAGAATCAAAATTTTGATCATTGATTGAGAACTTTTTTCTCAATCTCTTCCAAATGATTCCTTACGGTTTTTTTCCCCTCTTCATAGATTTCTGGATTGACGCTATCGTCAGTTGGGGAACCGATCTCTTCAAAATTCATCTTTAGCAAAATATCAGCTTCTTGTTGAGAGACATAAGCAAGACGTTGATAAGCCACTTCAAAGGATTTGCGAACGACCTGCATGACATTGTCTGTGTCAAACCCATCTAATGAAGGACTAATATCCGATGCGATCACGATCCCCTCTTTCCATGTACGAGCAAATTGCACAGGCAACGGATCGCATACTCCGCCATCTACATACAAAAGCTCTTCCATTTGATACGGAGGAAAAAGCCCTGGCAATGCTGCGCTAGCGAGCACGGCTGAATGGAGATCTCCTTCTTGCAAATAGACCGGTTCTCCCTTGTGTAAATCTGTGGCGACAGCGACAAAGGGGATTTGCAAAGCTGAAAAATCAGTTGCGATTAAGTGTTCTTTTAGAAAATTTTCTAATTTTTCTCTCGTGGAAAGGGCATATTTTTGAAAAAAACTGAAATCGACAAGATCGTCTTGTTTCAGGTTGATAAGCATCTCTTTGACTTTTGCAATATCTCGATGTTGCGCATAAAGAGCCCCAACGATGGCGCCTGAGCTGCATCCGACGATAGCATCAGGTACGATTCCTAAACTTTCCAGTTCTTCAATAGCGCCCACATGAGCAAGGCCCCTGCTGCCCCCGCTTCCTAAAACTAAAATGACCTTCTTCGTTTTATGCTCAGTTTCAGCAGGCGTATTTGCGAAAAGAGGACTAATGCTTAGGGTCAAAAGTAATAATAAAGTTCTAGCCTTGAAATTTTTCATGATTATTCCGTGTTAAAAAAAGGAAATTATCGTCGAATCTTACATATTAATCAAAGCCTGTATTAAGAATGACAATTTCTGATTCGCGCACCCGCCCAAAAGCCAATTCTTCAGATTATTTCGGTATACGAACGGTATAAAAAACTAAGCGCTGTTTTTTAGGGTCAGGCCGTTTAAAATGAGATTACTTGCTATTAAAAAAAGTGTTCCCTATGACAAGAAAGGAATGGGATTCATTTTAATATCCAGTTTATCTCCCAAAAGGGCTCTGGTTTTATATAAACCTATTTCGGAATTTTTGAGCGCTTTTTGGCAGATTTTTTTGTTCAGTAAAAGCATCTCAAACCTTCTCGAAAATCTTTATTGAGATAGGGTGATGGAAAATTTACATGCAGGAGTCTTATGGAAAAAGGAATCAAAGATTTATTAATCGATGAATTACACGACATGCTAAATGCGGAAGGACAGATTGTCGCATCCTTGCCAAAAATGGTTGCCGCGGCTGAATCTGCGGATCTTAAAAAGGCGTTTTCATCTCACTTGAAAGAAACGAAAGAACAAGTGAACCGCCTTAAAAAAGTGTTTAAACTCATGAAGGTGGGAAAAAAAGCGAAACTTTGCAAAGCGATGAAAGGTTTAATTCAAGAATGCAAAGAAGTTCTTAAAGACTATAAAAAATCAGCGGTAAGAGATGCTGCTCTTATTTCTAAAGCGCAGCGTATTGAACACTATGAAATCGCAGCTTACGGAACCTTGCGCACATTTGCAAAAGAATTAAATTTAAGCGAAGTGGCTGAATTGTTGCAGGACAGTTTGGATGAAGAAGGGGGAGCTAATAAAAAACTCACCTCGATTGCTGAAGGGGGCCTTTTGGCAACAGGAGTCAACCACGAAGCCAATCAAGTAAGATTTAAGAAAAAACCTTCGAAATCAAAACGTTAATTGAGATGAAGCGCACGGGATTTTTTCGAGGAAATTCGGGCTTTTTCAATAGAGCCGCTGAGACCATCAAATCAGCGGCGTTCATCGGCTGAACGAGTGATTGTTTTTATCAGAGGTTAACTCGAAGTTTGCCCCAATTTCTGCTGAATATAGGGAATTGCTCGCTTGATCATTTCTGACTCGTCGGCGTCTGCCCGGTGTTGAAATCGGACTCCTTGTCGTTCCATTAATGAGATTAAGACATCTGGTTCGAGCCATTCGATTGTGCTGCCAGCCTCTGGATCGGTAAGATCCCGATCTTCTGGATTCCATTGCATCAGCTGACAAGCAATATACAAAGTCGTTTTTTCAAAAGAGAGGCGTGGATCGGGGAGATATCCAGATAAACCGCCCAAGAAAGCCACAGGTTGGGCGACAGCTCCAAATTCCTCTTTCAGGCCTCGATGTAGGGTTATAAGAGGTGATTCATTGTCCTCCATACTTTCTCGCATCAGTATGTAAATATCCTTGTGCCCTAGGACCTCATTGAAATGATGGCAAGCAATCCGACCCTTTTGATCAAAGAGGACGGCTCCTATGGAGAGATGGTAGGGTTGTTGGTGGCTTGCTTGAAAGAAGGGCTTATCCTGCTGAGGTTTTCTTTCTGTGGAGAAAAGAGGGGAGGTCGAAACCATAAGAAAAGCTATTGTTATTTTTAGAATGCCCATAAAAATTCCTCTGGAACGTTAACGGGAAATGCTAGACCTAATTTCTTTAAATTTCCATCGAAAACCAGGTTTCTTTAATTGCGTAATTTAGAGAGTGTCTTCAAATTCAGCTTCTGTCGATTTTCAGGTTCTTTTGAGCCGATTTTTGATTCAAATTTGGGGAGCAATATCGATAAAGTATATAGCTCCCCAAATTTGAATCAAAAATCGGCCAAAACAATCCAGAAAAGCGACGAAGCCTGAAATTGAAGACACTCTCTTATTGGACAGCTTCAACGACAGTCTTTTAAAAAGAATATCCGATTTTTCCGTAGAATTGGTTGGAATTGTAACCGCTTCCAAATTCTCCATCATAGCTAATCGATCCGTAAACGTTCCCGTTTGTTTGCCAAAAGAGTTCGATGGCGGGAGAAAAGAGGTGTTGCTCTGTGGTAAAAGCCTCGACAACAAAAGATGCGGGAGCGCTAACAATGGCCGCATTGAGATGACCTACGTGATGGGGCTTTTTGTAGACGTAGCTCAACTTCGCTTGCACGATAAAAACTCCCCAATCGTAAGTAGCCGTATTATATCCGTTGAGCCCTGTTTCGAATCGCAGCATCCACGAAGTTCTAGAGGGAAACTGCATATTGTAAGGAGCCGCTCCTGTCTCCGAATAGCTCGGTTCCCAATCAACGACCCAGTCTAATAACCCAAAGGGTTCGATAGTTCCTGTATTTATATTGAAATCATACCCTGTGCCAAAATGGAGATCGATTTGTCCTGCATTGTAAGAACTTTCTGCAGTTTGGTTGAATCTTGGAAAAGAGACGGTGCGCGTTTGATCGACGCCCATATATTGGCCCCAAACGGCAGCATCGATGAAGAAATCGGAAAAAGATCTGGTCCCATAAACGCTGAGATAACCGGCATTGAGCTGGCTATTTCCCCTAGATTGCTGCTGCTGAATCGATGAATGGGCGTATCCTGCGAGGATCCCGATGCATCCTTGAACTAGATTGCCATAATCGTAGGCTGCGAAAAGACCGCCGCTATTGAAATCAAAAGAGGGGGTTTGATCTTGAGAATTTTGATGGCCGAACTGTCCAAAACCCATTGCCCAAATTTGAGAATCCGTGTTTTCTGGCGGATTGTGCATCGTGTTATGAGGAGATTGGTTGATTGTCAAAAATTCATTTTCTGCTAAGAGCGCTGTTTCTCCTGCAGAGCGATTTTTTCCCTGATTGCGAGCCAGACGTCTTTTGGTAAAATGGGAATCGAGCGATCCAGAAAACATGAAGATTATGTTTTGCGCAGCAAAGGTGGAAATGGAATTTCTGGAGGGACTAATGGCCTCAAGGGCTTTTTCGTACTGAGGAAAAGAAAGATTGTTTAAAAGATCGAATTGATCTGTCAATCCCAGCGAATCGGCATTGGGGGCCAGAATGTTGAGGTAATTGGCCACCCTTAAATTGTTGCCTCGGAGCCCTTGCGTAGAAAGAAAGAGAGTGGAAGGAGAAGGACCCGAGAAAGCAAATTGCACAAACGTAGGAGTCCCGATGGGTAGATAAGAAAGGGAATAACTCGTCGGGGTTGTTCCGCTAAATGCGACGGAATCAAAGGCGCCTGTAAGGCCGGATGAAGTGAGAAGCGTGTATGTTCCGGGCAGAGCGGTTGGATCCAAGTCGATTTCCAGGATGCCGGCTAACGACGCGGCTCCCATAACGGAGACTAAAGATGTGCCGCTGGAATTGATTTCGATATGCACCAGGCTTCCAATAGCGCCCATCATCGCTGGACTGAGGTTCAAGCTGCCCAGCGTGAGCGTTCCTCCAGCGTCTGGAGAAATTGTTCCGGAATTGACAGAGACACTTCCCGTCAAGACCCCAATCCCGCTCAACATCCCTCGTTGCGGGCTAAACCCACTATTTCTACAGACTTGAAGGGTTGCTTCATTGATTTGTCCATTCACTTTGAAATTCGCATTATTGATCGTGATTGTCCCTTGATAATCCGTTGTTCCGTTGTAAACAACAGTTCCGTTTCCTCTGACTGAAACGGTTGTTCCTCCTCCGCCGAAAAAGGTATCATCCGTAAACGAGACTTGGTCGCCTAGCGTCAAAAGATCATCCGCATCGTTCGCTAAAAATGTGAGAGCAGAACCGGAGCGCAGAAAAATATTATTTCCCAATGCAAATCCATCCGTGCCATCTGTGCCTCCAGGGCCGCCAGTCCCACGGGTCCCAGCTTGCGTCGTATTGTTGGATGTATTGAAGGTAGTTGGAATCCCTTGAAACGCCTGGATCGTGAAATTCAACCCGCTATCCACAAAGATGGCCCCTCCAAGACCGCTGCCTCCGCCGCCGCCTCCTCCGCCGCCAGAGCCAAGGGAATTGGCCCCCTCTCCTCCAGATCCTCCGCCAAGATTTCCTATATCCGAGCCACCGAGGGCATTTAGGC
>Ga0075362_10000100_pt1 | contig 24483 bp, 24 predicted proteins | sample EndMetdeltDD1762_FD_71397 | JGI IMG/M metagenome (GOLD analysis project Ga0075362, IMG submission 71397) | Populus endosphere microbial communities from Tennessee, USA - Endosphere MetaG P. deltoides DD176-2 | ecosystem: Host-associated > Plants > Roots > Endosphere | place: USA: Tennessee...
GATTGGCAAGAAGGGCATTTGCATTCCATGACTGGCTCCAGTGTAAAAAACTGGGCGATTATAGACATGAAAAAACATTTTTTCACACTCTCAGCCTTACTTGTTTAGCACTACCGAAAATTCCCAAAATCAGGGTTCTAGCAGAAATATTATGGCCAAAAGACCAGCGCTCACGATTGCTTCAATAAAAAAGAAGATATTGCCTATCTTGAAGAGACATGCGGTGAAGAGGGCTGCGCTCTTTGGTTCTGTCGCCCGTGGAGAAGCAAAATCGAAAAGCGATGTCGACCTTCTCATAGAGTACAGGACTAAAAAGAAGTCTCTTTTTGATTTGGTAGATTTGAAAGCAGATCTGGAAGAATCTCTAAAGAGGAAAGTGGACATCATCACCTACAATTCGATCTATTGGAGAATTCGCGATCAAATCCTCTCGGAACAGGTAATTATCCTGTGAAAAAAAATCCCAAAGTGTTTCTTGAGCATATCCTAGAATCGATTGATTTGATCGAGCAGTATTCGAAAGGAGTTACTCAAGCTCAATTTTTTAAGAGCCGTCCAGTACAAGATGCAATTATCCGGCGCCTTGAAATCATTGGAGAAGCTGTTAAAAATCTTCCGAGCTCATTTAGAGCGCAAAATGAGGGAATTCCCTGGAAGCAGATTGCTGGAATGCGAGATATCTTGATTCATGAATATTTTGATGTTGACCTTGTTTTGACTTAGCGAGTCGTAAAAGAAGAGATCCCTCGGATCAAAAAACGTCTTGCCGAACTCATCGAACAACTCTAGCAATATGAATAAATGGTTCATATCGGACACTCACTTTTCTCACACAAACATCATTCGTTATACTGGACGACCCTTTCAATCGGTTGATGAAATGAACGAGAAGATGATCGAAAACTGGAATGCTCACGTTAAGCCGGAAGACACGGTTTTCTTTCTCGGAGATTTCGGCCTTGGGACAACCGAATTTCTCACAGACCTTTGCTCTAAGCTTCACGGCAATAAGATTTGCATCCGCGGAAATCACGATGGCACTCCCGCAAAAATGCACAAGATAGGGTTTTCGCGCGTCCTAGAGTCGGCCTTTATTAAAATCGGCAGACATCCAGTCGAATTGGTTCATATTCCTACCGATCCTCCAGCCCATTTCCAGCTTCACGGCCATGTTCATGAAAAGCGGCCTAACAAGCTCATCGATCGCCAATTGAACCTTTCCGTCGAAGTCTGGGATTATAAGCCTGTTGCGGAAAAAACAATCGTTGCTCTGCTTGATCGGGCAGAGACTTTTTAAGATTTGGGGCAAACTGACTTGAACTAGGGAGCGATGGGTTATGAGGGTGAGCGATTCTCCCACCAACGACCGCAATCCAGCCTTTATATCTTCAACTATAAGAACCTTACACCAAAAAGAGCAAGTCGTTTCGGGCGGTCATTGGTCGTTAAAATTCCGACCTGTTGCACCTTTTTTGCACCGGACTAATCTGGTTCCAATCTGATTATGGAAGTCTTGCAGGAACGGCGCAAAATATGAATTCCAAGGAAAAACTGGAATTTTTTGCGGAGAGTACACATTGTCCGCATCAGAATTTGCCGTTACCCAATTTATCGCCTGGGCCGTGCAATAATCTATTTTGCTATACGGTGGAAGGGGTGACCAAGATCCTATAAGAGCTAGACAAGGAGTTAGGGGAAACACGATCATGCTAAAGAGGGTACCAAAGCCTGGAACAAACGGAGGAAAAAGGCCTGTAGGTTCGTTATATGGAATGTAGCTTGCTGAGATTGTCGGATGAGAGGCAAAAATTTTCGGATCAAGGAATGGTATTTTTCCTCGTAAGGAAAAAGAATGGCTAAGCGTCCAGAATGGATTTACGGGTTTACTAGATGTTATCAAAAGAGGCGCGGGAGCTTCCACAACCATCCAATTTCTTAAATGAAGCAGGTCCGTAATCGAATCTGCGCTTTTGAATATTGTCTGCAATACCCACATGGGATCGTGTTTGATAGAATATTGCTCGCTCTGATGGAAAGCGAGCATTTTCTCATATGGAGGGATTTCATTTAAATAACCATCTTTATGAGCTTTTTCCATTTGAGCAGTATAGGTCGCCTTATCCTTTAGGATGAGCCCCATAGTTTTTTTCATGCCTTCAGTAGCAAATTGCTTAAAACGTTCACGCACTCTAGGAATGCGTATAGCAAATAATCCCATGATCGATAGAAATGTACCAACCTCTGCTGGCCCCTGCGGAAAACGGCGTGTCTGTTCGATTTTTCGAATGGTAGTTTTAAAGTTCCCCTCAAATGGAGCAAAATACGTTTCTAAGGCATCGGACTTATTCCCATCCTCGTCTATTAGTGACTGAAAATCGTTTTCAAAACCCTCGCTTTCCGGTCGCGATGCTCTCCAGTTTCCTTGACTATCACGTACCCACAGCAGATCTTTCTTTTGGGTAGGTAGGCTGAATCCCTGTAAATAGGTTCGGCTAATGTAGTGTTGTTTTTTTACTCTAACAGTCATGAATTCCTTTGTTGAGTTGTTCCTTTGACCTGATGTTGAAAGCGAGTCCTGAGATTAGAGGTATATCAGCGCTTTTCATCTATGGCGATCCATGAAATAGGATCGCCAACTGAGTCCAGAAAAAGAATTATGCGGTTTTCAGGCTAAAGAAAGTTTTCCCTTTACCATATTTCCAGGGGCATTCTGGTCTGGAAACTCGTCTTTGCATCCATGCTTGGACAGTCCCTCTAGGTAGAGCAAGGCTATTGGCGATTGCAGAAACATTGATGTCTCTGCCTCCCAGACTATTGATGGTGTGGCAAATTTTTTTTGTTCTTTCTTGCTCTCCTTCCGGGCTTAATGGACCGAATTTTCTTGAGAGTTCTCCAACAGGCTCTTTCTTGGGACTGGTATCTGAGTTAACCACTTTCAGTTTTTTTAGAATCGTTTCGAATTGACTGATCTTATCTTTAAGAATTTCAGCAATAACGATTTTTTCTTCAGTCGTATACAATTCCATTGTAGTTTTTCCTTTTTTAAGAGTGGTTTTTTTAATGCAAAGCAACGTAGCACACGTTGCGGGATTATGTCAAGACCATATCTGATACATAATCCGATACATATCGAAATCATCCTGTGTGCATGGGCTAAATAAATTGCCACTTTATTCGAATTGTGGGTGCACGTCCGCATACATCATAGAATGAGAAATGATAGCAGACTTTAGATTGCGTAGGTGAAGATATGAGAGAGACGTAGTATAGAGGACTTACCTTGGACTTAGATATTATGGCCGAGTCAGAAGAGGAAGAATCCTTCTTTTAGACTAGTTCAAAAGTGATATGACAGAGACGTGATTGTCATAATGAAGATGTCGGAGAGTGTCGATAGTTGATCTATCGCTTACGATCATTGGTCGAGAAACTGAGAGAAGATATAAAGTTGTTTATGTTGATTGAATGCGAGCCCAATTTTCTGCTTAGGGTTTTCTTCGAACGTTCTCAGACCATGGGAAGCTTTTGATGCCGAAGACTGTTTTCCAATCGTTGCCGTCTTTATCTTTACCGTATTCCAAAATGGAGGGCGGAACAAGTAGAGATTTGGGGCAATCTGGGTTTGAACCAGAGATTAATGGGTTATGAGTTCATTGTTCGTTCTGCTTCTATCTGCTTTTTAGGAGTTTTGTTTTTGGGTGTTTCTTTTTGCTGAAGCGCTTTTGGTAGGCGAGTTTGATGGTTTCTTGGAGGGTTTCGAAGTAGTAGAAGAGGACGGGGGTGAGAAGGAGGGTCAGGATTTGGGAGATGATGAGGCCGCCGACGATGCAGAGGCCGAGCGAGATGCGGCTTTGGGCGATGGCTCCGCCGATGCCGAGGGCGATGGGGACTGCGCCCATGAGGGCGGCGATGGTGGTCATCATGATGGGTCGGAAGCGGATGAGGGCGGCTTCAATAATGGCGTCGTAGGGTTTTTTGTGCTCTTTCTCGACGGCTTCGTTGGCAAAGTCGACCATCATGATGCCGTTTTTAAGGACGATTCCGATGAGGAGGATGAGTCCTACGAAGGAGTAGAGGGAGAGGGTTTGTCGGAAGATGAAGAGGGTGAAGAGGCCGCCGAAGAGGACGGGGGGAAGGGCGCTCATGACGGTAATGGGGTGGACGAAATTCTCATAGAGGATGCCGAGGACGACGTAGATGACGAAAAAGGCGAGGAGGAGAAGGAAGCCGAGGCTGGCGAAGGAGGATTTAAAAATATCGGCGGTTCCTACGACTTGTCCGAAGATTTGGGGCGGGGTTTCTTGGGTGAGCTGAGTGAGGTTTTTTAGTGCGGTGCCGAGGGGGACCCCGTCGCCGAGGTTGAAGGAGATGCCGACAGCGGTGAGGCCGTTGATGTGGTTGACGGTGAGGGGGCCTGCGACTTCGGAGACTTGGACGATTTCCGAGAGGGGGACGAGGGCGCCGGTGAGGGAGCGGATGTAGAGTTTGGAGAGGACGCGGGGGTCTCGGTAGAACTCGGGAAGGGTTTCGATGAGGACGTTGTATTGGTTGATGTCGGCGTTGATCTGGGAGATTTTGTTGTCGGAGTAGGCGTATTGGAAGAAGTTTTCAACGGCGGCGGCATCGACGTTGTAGTTGGAGGCTTTGTCGCGGAGAATGTGGACTTGCCATTGGGGTTGGTGGTCGCGGAGGTCGCTTGAGACTTGGGTGAAGTTGGGGTTGGCTTTCATTTTTTGGACGAGTTTGGGGGCGTAGTCGTAGAGGCTTTTCCGGTCGATGCTGGTGAGGGAATATTGGTAGAGGGCTTGGGCGGTGGTCCCTACTTGGAGATTGATGAGGGGGAGCGGGGAGAGGAAGACGTTGATGCCGGGAAGGTTTTTGAGTTTGGCGGAGAGCTCTTTGATGACGGTGTTCATCGGCTGGCGCTGTTTAAAGGGTTTGAGTTTGAGGAAGAGGACTCCTTCATTGGCGTTTGAATAGGAGCTGACCGAAATGATCGAGTCGATGTTGGGGTCTTTAATGGCGATGTCGTTGATTTCCTTGTGGTATTTTTCCATGAGGAAGGGGGAGGTCCCGTCGCGGGCGAGGGTATAGCCGTCGAGAAAGCCGATGTCGTCCGGGGGGAGGAAATCTTTCGGGACGAGGATGAAGAGGAAGAGAGAGAAAAGGATGCTTAAGAGTCCGATTCCGAGCATTGTTAGCCGGTGGGTCATGGCCCAGTGAAGAGAGGGTTTATAAATGTTTTTCATCCGTTCATTGATCGAGTCGGCGAATTGTTCCATGCGGGGTTTGGGGGCTTTTTTGTGCCCTTTTGCATAGGGTTGGATAAATCGGCTGGAGAGCATGGGTGTGAGGGTGAGCGAGACGAAACCTGAAATGAGCACGGCGATGATGATGGTGACAGCGAATTCGCGGAAAAGTTTTCCGACGATGCCTCCCATAAACAGCATGGGGATGAAAGCGGCGATCAAGCAGAGGGTCATGCTGACGACGGTGACGCTGATTTCCCGGGAGCCATTGAGGGAAGCCTCCAAAGGATCTTCGCCCATTTGCACGTGGCGGACGTTATTTTCTAAAACGACGATCGCATCGTCGATCAAAAATCCGATGGAGAGGGTGATGGCGAGCAGAGAGAGGACGTCGATGCTGAATCCAAGGAGGAACATGGCGCCGAAGGTCCCAAACACGGTGATGGGAAGGGTGACCGCGGGGATGATCGTATTGAGCGCTTTGCCTAAAGATAGATAGATGATGGCGACTACGAGGAGGAATGCGATAAAGAGGGTGAGTTCTACGTCGTGCACACTGTCGATGATCGCATGGGACTCGTCGTAGATCGATTCGATTTTCAACGTGTCGGGGAGCTGGAGTTTTAGCTTTTCCATGGCTGCGTTGATCCCTTGGACGATTTTCACGGTGTTCATTCCGGGGAGCCGTTGGATCGCTAGGATGATGCAGATGTCATCGCTATCTTTAGTGATGTAATGCTGGAAAAATTTGTCGTTCTGGACGCTGTCAAGGGCGCGCCCTATTTCTTTGATTTTAACGAGGCCGCCGTCTTGGTTTTTGATGATCAGTTCGGCGTAGCCGGGAGCTCTCATGATCTGCCCGTCGACGTCGACGGTGTAGTCGTCCCTTTCTCCGTAGAGGGTTCCCAGAGGAAGGTTGACGTTGCCGGCGCGGATCGTATTGGTGACTTGATCGAGGCCAATGTTTTTTGCTGCCAGTTTTTCAGGGTCGACTTGGATGCGGACGGCGTAAGGAGAACCGTAGGTGAGGACTTGGGCGACTCCTTCGACCATCGCGAGCCGTTCCCCAATGAAGGTATTCCCATAATCGTAGAGTTGGGAGAGGGTCATGTTTTTAGAGACGATCGCGTAGTAAAGGATCGGGGTCGCGGCCGGATTGACTTTTTGGTAGGTGGGATTGTTCGGTAAATTGGAGGGGAGGTTTGGTTGGGCACGGCTGATCGCGGCTTGCACGTCGGTTGATGCGGAGTCGATGTCCCTTTCCAAAACAAACTGGAGGAGGATGGTCGTGGAACCGGTATTGCTGGTTGAAAAAACCGTTTGGATTCCCTCGATCGTCATGAATTGCTGTTCGAGGGGGGTCGCAACGGAATTGGCCATGGTCTCGGGGCTGGCTCCGGGGTAACTGACGGAGACTTGAATGGTGGGCATGTCGACGTTTGGTAAATCGCTGACGGGCATTTTGCGGAAGGCCATGATGCCGAAAATAAAAATAGAGGCCATGACGAGCAGGGTCATTACGGGGCGCCGGATGAAAGGCTCTGAAAGGTTCATAAGCCCTCATTCGGGACATAGACGTGGGCGCCGGTATAGAGGTTGAGCTGCCCTTCGACGGCGACCTGTTCGTTGGCTTTAACTCCTTCCAAGACGATGACCTGGTCGTCTTCCCTTTGGCCTAATTTCACAGATCGTTGTTCAACGGTGAAATTGTCTTTGACGATGAAGACGATGGGGCCTGTTTGGGTGAGTTGGATCGCTGTATAGGGGATTTGGACGGCGTCGGGAATGACGGAAAGAATGAGGCGGTTTCGGATGAATTGTCCGGGCCAAAGCTGGCGGTTGGCGTTTTCAAAAAGGGCGCGGAGTTTGATCATTCCGGTGGCGGGATCGACGCCGTTATCGATCATGAAGAGTTTTCCTTCAAACACATCTTGAGAGAAATTTTCATAGGCAGCGAGGACTTTCAAGGACTTTTGCCGATCGGCTTTTTGGATTTGGGGCAGTTGGAATTCAGGGATTGAAAAGGTGACGAAGATCGGGTCCATTTGATTGAGGGTGACGAGAGGCTCGCTCGGTTGGCCTCCGGCAGCTCCGACTAAATTGCCGAAATCGACTTGCAAAATTCCGGTCATGCTGTCGATGGGCGCGTAGATCCAACAATAGTCGAGATTGATGAGGGCTCTGTCGATTTGCGCCTGGTTTTGTTTGACGGCGGCTGAGGCGGCGGCATAATTCGATTGGAGGGTTTCGTAGTCCATTTGGGAATAGTATTCGTCTTTGGCTAAAATCCGGTATCGCTTCACTTTTTCTTCAGCAAGGGTCATGACGGCTAAATTTTCTTCGAGAGCCGCTTGCGCCTCTCTTAAAGCGGCTTCATAAGGGCGTGGGTCGATCGTGAAAAGAAGATCGTCTTTTTTGACCTCCTGTCCTTGAGTGAAAAAGACTCCGGTCAATTCCCCTTCAACTCGGGAACGGATTTCGATCGAAGTGATCGAATCGACGTGGCCGAGGGCTTCTAAAAAGATCGGAGCTTCTTTTGCCACGGCCGTTGCAATGCGTACGGGATAAGAAGGGGGCGTGGGGGCAACTGGTTTTTTATGGCATGCTGAGAGGCAAAGAATTAAAAAGAGGGCGCAGATTTTTTTCAAAATGCCTCTTCGTTGGGGGTCGCGCAAAGGGAGCCGGTTGCGAAAGCGAGCATTGCGAGCGAGGTGTACCAATTTCTTTGGGCGCCTGCTTTTTTTGAACGGGCATCGGCTACGGAGCTTTGGGCGGAGATCACATCGAGGATTGTCATCGTTCCGGCTTTATAACTGCTGAGAGCGATATTGAATTCCAATTCCGCCGCTTTCAGATATTCTGCTGAATCGTTGAGGTTTTGGGCCGCGGTTTTCACGCCCATGTGAGAGGTCGTGACGTGTTGGACGATAGAAAGTTCGGTTTGCATGAGCTGAGCGCGTGAAAGTTCTACATTCGCCTCTGCATTCCGCACTTGGTTGCGGTAATAATAGCCGTTGAAAATGGGGAAGGAAAGGCTGACGATGGCCGTCCAATGGTAATCTTCATGCTGGCCGTGGGAAAAATAGTAGCGGCCGACATCGAGAGAAGAGCCGATGACGGGACGTGTGGCTCTTTGAGCGCCGAGTAAAGAGGCCTCTTTGGAGCGAATGTTGGCCTGAGCTGCTAAAAAATCCTGTCTTTGGTATTGCGCAAGGCAAACGAGCTGTTCCACGCTTTCTAAAACGGGGTTCGCGATGACTTGTTCGGGAAGCGGCTGCACTTTAAAGGGGACATTCGCAGGAAGCCCGAGATCTACAGCAAGCTGCGCAAATGCATTTTCGACGGCTTGTTTTTGCGAAGTGAGATTGATCTTATTTTGTAGATATTGCGTGCGGGCTTGAGCCACGTCTCCGAGAGCGGCAAGTCCCAAAGCGAATTTTTGGTTTGCCGCATCGAGGGAGCTTTCCGCATTGGCTAAGTTCGCCTCGTTCGCCCGCAGAGCGGCGATCTGGAAGAGATAGTCATAGTAGTCGGCCATGACGGTTTCAAGGACGATTTGAATTTGCTGGTTGTGGTTCAGGTCGGCGTAATAGAGGGCCTCGCGCGCAGCCATGCTCGCCGCAGTCCTCTGTCCAAAATCGAAGAGCGTATAAGAGAGCGTAAGATCAGGGCCCGCTTCAGTAAAATAAGAGGGTTGGACGCCGCCTGTGCCGGAGCCTCCAAAGAAGATCCCTCCTCCTGTATTCACTCCTCCCGCTCCAGGTGAAGGAGAGGCGGCCGAGGGGATCGAAGTGTTGGGAAAGCCGGCCCTTTGCCTGAAATAGAAGCTTGAAAATTCCAATTCAGGAAAAAAAGCGCTCAGCGATTCGCCATATTGAGCGGCAGACGCCCTCGCCATGGCCCAGGTCTGTTTGGTCGAAGGATTGTTCTGGAGAGCGATGTCTAAAAGCTGGGCAAGAGACAATTCATGCGTATCGAAAGTGGGCGGGAGCAGCGTTTGGCAAAAACGGGAAGAGACCAGATTGTTGCCTCGCATCGGCGTCCAACTCGAATTGGGCGAACTGGGCGAGAGCGCGAACGGATCGACCGCATCGTGAAGACAGCCGGCTAAGAGGAAGGGGAGAAAAAGGGTGAGATAACGACTCAAGCAACCCGCCTTTTAATCGGTAAATAGACCCTCTCTGGTTTTTGTTCAATAGATTCATGAGCCGCCCAGCTGTTAGAGACTGTTAACGGATTCAGTTTCTGTCGATTTTTAGGTTCTTTTGAGCCGATTTTCGATTCAAAATATTGGGGGTCATGAAGTCGAAAATCGGCCAAAATAATCCAAAAACTCGACGAAATCTGAATCCGTTAACAGTCTCTTATAAAATTTTTTGTATGTTGATTTTTAAAATTTGTGTTTATAATATTTTTTTTAAAAAAAAGAGGTTTGTTTTATGGTTATAAGGACCGATTCTCCTGTTAGAGTTACTAGTTATGTTAGTTTTTTTGATGTTGAATCTGGTCGTTATTACTACAAGAAAAAAATAGAATATATTTTCTGTTCAAATATAAAAGTAGAATCAAAAGTTCCGAAAGAGTTTCCGAGAAAGCCTTGGAAATACAAAGTCTCTGCCAGAGACTTAGATCGTTTCTCAAATAACAAGATGCCAAGTCCTGGAATTTCTACGGGTAGTTTATGAATAAAAAATAAGCCAATTCCAGAAGATGAGAGACTGTTAGCGGATTAAGTTTCTATCGATTTTTAGGTTCTTTATCGACAAACAGGCCTTCTCTCATTTTTATTCATCAAAATATCTTTACATTTTCGGATTGGAAGTGCGGCTCATTTTTTAAATAAATTGCTGTATTTGTATTTTTTGTTTTAATTGATTTTTGTTTTGTTTTTGTTTATAATTAACTTATATTTTATTTAAAAATGGTTTGTTTTTATGTCTTCAGGAATAGAATCTAATCCTAGATATTTATTGGTTGAAAGTGGTTTGTCTTATAATTTTAAGAAACAAAATGTTTTATTTAAAAAAGTAAAATCTTTTTTTTCTTCATTTAAACCAAGTTTAGATTGTTTTTCTTGTAGTCAGAATCCAAGAAATCCTGATAGAAAAAATCAATTTAGAGGGATCGACCCAGATTATTTAGAAGTAGTGTTTCTGGATCAGAAGCATTTAAAACAAGACTGGGAGTATTCTGTCTCTAGTAGAGATTTAAACCGTTTCTCAAACGATAACATTCCAAGTCCCCAAATTTCTAAAGGCAAACAACAAAAAAATAAATCGACGGATCCAGAAGTTGAGATTTTTGAGGTTTAACAAAGAAGGTATTTTATGACATCTATTTCAAATAGCGTTTCACTTCAAAGAAAAAGCGGTTCTGTTCCGCCTGCGGCAAAAGAACCCCGTTTTTCTTTAAAAGGAATTATAAATATAAAAAACAAAATTAGGTATGTTTTTTCATCCAATCTGAGTTTGCAAGCTAGTCAAATCACTCTAAAAGAAAAAAAAATCGAGCAAATTACGACTGTTGAAGATTTTGAAGATGGAGATTTTGCTATCTTCCCCGAAGATGATTTTGTTGATGGGGATCGTCCAATCTTTTCTTAAGAATTTTCCATTTTCTTTCGCAGCAGGCTATTGACTATTTGAGGATCGGCTTTTCCTCGGGTCTGCTTCATCACTTGGCCGACGAGGAAGCCGAAGGCTTTCTCGCGTCCCGCTTTGAAGTCAATGATGGACTGGGGATTGGCGGCTAGGATTTCATCGACGATGGGCTCGATCGAGCCGATGTCGCCGACAGGCTGGTAGTCGGGGTTTTGGGCGACGATCGTTTCTGGATCGAGGCCCGGAGTGGCAACCATGTCGTCTGCGACGGACTTGGCGATCCGGCCCGTGATTTTGTTTTGCTCGATCATCTGGACGAGTCGGGCGAGATGGACAGGGAGGATCCCGATGTTGAGAAGCGTTTTTCCTGTATCTTTTAACCGGCCGGCGAATTCAACGGTAATCCAATTACAAAGCATCCGCGGGTGATTGCAGATCGCAAGAGCTTGCTCAAAATAGTCGGAAAGTTGTTTCTCATTGATGAGGGTCGATGCGGCGTATTCGGTGAGCCCTAAATCCGAGACATAGCGGCGGAAACGATCGTGCGGCAGTTCGGGAAGGGTGGCACGGAGGTTGTCGAGATAGGCTTGAGAGAGGACGACAGGGACGAGATCTGGCTCGGGAAAGTAGCGGTAGTCGTCGGCGTTCTCTTTTTGGCGCATGAGGACGGTTTGTCTTTGCTCAGGATCCCAGCGGTAAGTGCCAGGAGGGATGAGTTCGAGCGGCTGGCGATGGGGATGGTTTGTATAAAGGGAAATTTGGCGGCTGACTTCCGCTTCGATCGCCATTTCCATGAAGGTGAAGGAATTCATATTTTTGATCTCGATTCGAGGACGAAGCCCTTTTTCCCCTTTGGGTCGAACAGAAATGTTGGCGTCGATCCTCAAGCTTCCCTCTTCCATATTCCCATCTGAGGCGTCGAGATAGAGCATGATGGCGCGGACGGCCATCGCATAGGCGGAAGCTTGTTTAGAGGAGTGGATGCAAGGTTCTGAGACGATCTCAATCAGAGGCGCCCCGGCGCGGTTGTAGTCGACCCCTGCGAAGGAGGAGAAATGTTTCAGCATTCCTGCATCGTCTTCGAGATGGGCGCGGTTGACCTGAAAGGTCATGGAAGTTCCGCCTACATCTGCAATGATGGTCCCGCCGCGGACTAGGGGAGTTTCGTATTGGGTGATTTGGAAATTACGGGGACTGTCTGGGTAAAAGTAGGATTTCCTGTCGAATGTACTGACAGGCGAGATTTCCGCGCCGATCGCCAAACCGAATTGGACCGCTTTTTTTACAGCTTCCTTGTTTAATACGGGAAGCGCGCCTGGTTGTCCGGTGCAAACCACAGAGATGTTCGTATTCGGTTCATCGCCAAAATGGTTAGGGGCTGGACTGAACAGCTTCGATTGAGTATTGAGCTGAGCGTGGATCTCAAGTCCAATGACCGGTTCCCAAAGTTCGTAAGGCAGATCTCCCTTCATCCTCTTTCCTTTTTATACATAGTTTGGGGGGATTTGGGTGTGTTTCGTAGACTGCTCATAGGCGTAGGCGTATTGAAGGACGGAGACATCGCAAAGCTGAGGGCCGATAAACTGGACCCCAAGCGGCATGTTGCGCTTGTCGTATCCAGAAGGGACGCTGATTGCGGGCAGGCCGGCGAGATTCGCGGGGATGGTAAAGATGTCTTGGAGATACATTTGGAGCGGGTCGTGGAATGATCGATGTTCAAAAGCGCCAGACGGTGCGACCGGCATCATAATGGTATCGCAAATAGCGAATGCCTTTTCAAAGGCTTCCACCATTAATGTTCTTACTTTCTGCGCTTTTTTATAATAGGCGTCCTGATAGCCGGAGGAAAGGACATAAGTGCCTAGCATGATCCGTTTTTTTACCTCTCTGCCAAACCCTTCTTGTCGGGAAAATTCGTAAATCTCATCGAGGTTTTTTGCGTTTTTGGAACGGACCCCATAGCGGATTCCATCGAATCGGGCCAAATTGGTCGATGCTTCGGCGGTTGCGAGAATGTAATAGACGGCGATTGAATATTTAAGCACTTCTAAGTCGATATCGACCACATGAGCGCCGAGCTGCTTCATCGCATCGACAGACGCCATGAAATTGGCTTTCATCTCCGGCTGGAGGTCTTGGAGGAATTGCCAGGGAACTCCAATGACTGTTCCCGGCTCAAGTTCGGGCGAGAGGGGATAAGACTCGGCGGGAAGGTCTAAAGAGGTGGCGTCATGAGGACAGTAGCGTCCAATGACTTCCATAGTGAGAGCGGCATCGGCTACGGTTGCCGTCATAGGGCCGATTTGATCGAGAGAGGAGGCGAAGGCAACCAATCCGTACCGGGAAACTCTTCCATAAGTGGGCTTGTATCCGACGATTCCGCAAAATCCAGCAGGCTGGCGGATAGAGCCTCCCGTATCGCTTCCTGTGGCGATCAGGGCGAGGCGAGCGCTGACCGCGGCCGAAGAACCTCCCGAAGAGCCTCCGGGAACACATTTCAGGTTCCAAGGATTGTGAGCTGGGAAATAGGCCGAGTTTTCATTGGAAGAGCCCATCGCGAATTCATCGAGATTGGTTTTCCCGATCAAAATCGCGTCTTCTTCTTCCAGGAGCCGGGAGACCGTCGCATCAAAGGGAGCTTTGTAATTGTTTAAAAAATGGGAGGCGCACGTCGTGATCTCTCCCGAGATGTGCATGTTGTCCTTGATCGCAATCGGGACTCCGGCCATTTTTCCTAAGGGTTTATTTTGGGCCCGCTTTTTATCGAGAGCTTCCGCTTTGAAAAGGGCCCGGGACTCTAAAATGGAGAGGAAAGCGCCTAAAGGCTTGTTGTTCTTCTGGATCCGCTTGAGGAAGAAATCTGCAATTTCGACCGCTTTGACCTCTCCGTTGAGGAATGCGTTGCGCAATTCGAGGGCCGATAGATGGTGGAGGCGTTTCATGGGTTTTTCATAACGGGCGGAACGCGGATCATTCCCCCGATTTGGTCTGGAGCGTTAGCGAGAAATTGTTCCCTAGAGAGGAGGTCCTTCACCTCGTCGTCCCTCATTTGATTCTTCATCATTCCTTGCAAGACGTATCTGCAAGGCTTTACGTTGTCTGTGTCGATGCCGTCGAGCTGGGTAATGTACTCTAAAATCCGGGTCAGGCTCTCGAGGATGTTCTGATCTTCCTCAGGAGAACATTCGAGCTTGCACAATTTCTTCAGATGGTCGAGCGTCTGGTTGTTAAAGGACATAAAACCGTTATAAAACTCAGATTATCAGCACGAGAAAATATCATTTTTTCTCTAAGGAAGTCAACGGGATACTGATCGGCGGCAAAAGGAAACTTGGGTTCCTCGTGACAATCATTTAAAAATATTTTAATATGAAGGTTAAGGATATGGGGAGCTGTTTCCCCCTATGGGAGGATGTTTCATGAAAATCGTACGTTTTATTGTTTTACTCTTGATGGTCATCGGTTCGTTGAACTGGGGTCTTGTTGGCTTTTTCCAGTATGACTTAGTGGCGGATTTGTTTGGCGGAATGGATATGATGGGAGCCCGCGTTATTTATGCGGTCGTCGGCTTGGCTGGCTTATATGGCATTGGATTTCTTTGCCGTTGCTGTGGATGCGGATGCAAATGCGGCCCGAACTGCCACTGCTGCCATAAAAAAGACTAATTTTTTTCTTATAAATTAGAGCGCAAAACTTTTTTGCGCTCTTCTATTTTATAGATCTTCTCATGAAAGTTCTCATTTCTGGCGCTCGCGGATTTATTGGGCGGCCGCTCGCTGAATTCTTTTCCGCTCAAGGACATACAGTTGTCAAATTGATCCGTTCTGAAACCGCTCAGAAAGAATCCGAACCCTTTAAGTCGATTTTTTGGAACCCTGAAGAGGGAAGAACTTTCTCCAGCGATTTCGAAGGTTTCGATGCGGTGATTCATTTAGCAGGAGAGCCTCTTTCTTTAGGGCGATGGACTCGGGGAAAAAAGGAGAAGATCCTCTTAAGCCGCACTGTGGGCACTCGAGCTTTATCTCAGGTTTTGGCGCAGCTTTCTCGGCCGCCTCAAATTTTTCTTTCCGCTTCGGCCATCGGATATTATGGAAACCGAGGGGAAGAAGAGTTGACGGAAGAGAGTTCTTCGGGAGAGGGATTTTTAGCGGACGTCTGCCGCGAATGGGAGGAGGCAAGCCAGTCGTTGGAAGATCGAGGTGTGCGAGTTGTTTCCGCCCGTTTTGGGATGGTGATCGGTCCCGATGGAGGGGCGGTCCAAAAAATGATTTTTCCTTACAAATTAGGCCTTGGCGGACGTCTTGGGTCCGGAAAGCAATGGGTGAGTTGGATCGACCGGGAAGATTTGATGAGGGCGATCGACCACATTCTTCAACACTCTTCTTTAAAAAGTGCGGTCAATATCGTAACTCCCTATCCTGTAAGACAGAAAGAGTTTGCTGAAATGCTGGCGGGGCTTCTCCACCGGCCCGCACTCGGATCGATGCCGGGTTGGCTGCTCCGGCTGCTTTTCGGACAAATGGCCGATGAAATGCTTTTGTCAAGCGCCAAGGTTTACCCTTCCCAACTTCTCGACTCGGGATTTGTGTTCCGCTTTCCCCACCTCATCGACTCTCTGAACAAAGTTTTAGCGGGATAGGTTCTTTACTAAAAGCGTTGCAATAAATTAAATTATGCTTTTTAAAGGAGAAACCTATGCTTCTGTTTTCAGCCGTTTTGATGCTTGCAGCTTTCAATCTCTCAGGTCCCTCGCTGCCCACTTCCCATAGGGCAGGAGCGCTGGAAGAAATCTTGGCCGAGGAATCCGAAGAACTTGCCTTTGAGGAGGAGGACCTCATCGACGTACAAGAGATCGTTTTTGAGGAGGAAAATGAAGGGGAATCCGATTCCGGGTTTGAAAGCGAAGAATAAGCGAGAGGAGGAACTATGTCATACGGGTCTCATCGGATGCATCCTTGGATTTCGATGTGGTTTAACCCACGCCGGACAACGCGTCAGGTGATTGCCTCCCGTCCGTCCTACGGAGTTTTTTGGCTTGTTTTCATCTTCGCCTTACAGAACCTCCTCTTTTATGCAAACTGGTGGTCGCTGGGCCTGCGCTATTCATGGAGCGCGATCTTAGCGATGTCTGTCCTTTTAGCCCCTTTGATCGGCTTGGTTTGGGTGTATTTTGCGGGATGGATCTTTTATTTCACGGGACGCTGGCTTGGAGGTTCAGCTCCGGCTTCCCATTTACGCGCGTGCCTTGCCTGGTCTAAAATCCCGGCTGTTCTTGGCCTCGTTCTTTGGGTAGCGTTTTTGACGGCCCAAGCGAAAACGGCTTTTATCCAGGACGGCAATCTAACGTCCGGTTGGTTTTCCTCTCTAGTTATCAATCTTACAGTCTTAATTGTAGGGATTTGGTCTTTTGTCCTCCTGGTTCAAGCAATCCGTGAAATCCAGAGTTTTTCTTTGGGCCGTTCGATCGCTAATATTGCGATGGGATGGACGATTTATTTTCTTTCTTTCATGATTTTCAGTATTCTTTTTAGATATATTTATTTGTTAAGTTTTTAACTGTCTTTGTTTTGAATTTATTTTTTTTATTCTCTTTAAATAATTATTTTTAAATTTTAGAATTAACTTGTGGGTGTTGAGCATTCCGGTGCCTCCAGCTACTCACTGAGCTACGGGTGTTAGGGATTTCCCTACCGCACGAGAGTAGCCGGAGGCACCCGAATCCTTGAACCTGAGACTCTAAGCGTATGAGTGAGCACCCTTCTCCGATCAATCCGTGGTTCGCAATTTGGCTAAAGCCGCGGGCCACCATCGCGCGGATCGTTGCTTCAAATCCAAACCGCTCTCTTTGGGTTTTGGCTGCTATTTACGGGTTTACTTCTCTTTTGAATTTTTTCCAGACGGGCTCTTTAGGTTCCTATTTCGGTCCGGCTGGAATTCTTCTTTCGGCTGCGGTCCTCGCTCCTTTTTGGGGATATCTTTTATTTGCGATTTGGGGCGGACTCACCTTCTGGACGGGACGGTGGTTCAAGGGGAAGGCGCATTTTACAGCGGTACGCGCAGCTTATGCATGGTCTTGTGTGCCGTTTGTTTTTCATATTCCCCTTTGGTTTTTAATGGCCATTTTGTTCGGGAAACAATTGTTCATCCATTTTCCTGAAGGCACTGCTTTAACACAGTCCCAAGTGACTTTGTTATTTGCGATTTTGATTTTTAAAGTGACTTTGGCGATTTGGTCTGTCGTCATTTATATCAATGCCCTTGCCGAGGTGCAGCGCTATTCGGTTTTTCGGGCGATTTTGAATCTCGTAACTGCAGGAATTATCGCTGCGATTTTTTTCGGAATCTTATGGAGTCTGCTTTTTTATTTTGCAGGTTCTTCAGCTCCTCATTCGATGGCCGTTTTCCCTTTGCTGTATGAGGGCTCATCGATTGTTTCTTTAAGTGAATTCATGAGCCAATAGGAGAGGGTATGAAAAAAGAAAAAATTAAAAAGTTCGGGATTTGGATGTTGGCGATCGCTCTCTTTGCGGCCCATTTGTTTTTTCGTACCGTAGCTCATGCTGAGACGGATTCGGGCCCAGGATGGAAACAGATGTTTGCCAAACACGGCGAATGCAAAATCGATTTTCCCGCTCCTCCCCAAATCATCGAGCAGTCATTTCCTCTCGCAGATGGAGTGAGCCAGCTCAAATACGATGTTTATGTTTCTCCTTTTGAAGACCGCGGTGTTTTTTTGTTGCTCATTGCCACTTATCCAATGCCTCTTTCCGGAGGGCATGAAGTGGCTGGCCTTGAAGGTCTCTTAAAAGGGATTGTAGGCCATCATCCAGAAAACAAACTCGTCTTTGCCGATCTAGGAGATTTGTTTGGCCATGCAGCCATCAATTTCTTAGTCGAGGGGAAATCGACCTATTTCCGAGGCCATGCCTTGATGGTTGGGAACAAACTGTTTTTGATTGCCATGGAAGGGGTCAAAGGCAACTTGGATGAACCGGCCTTCATGAGATTCCTCAAGTCCTTTAAACTGAGTAATTGAGCTAAAAGTTTTTTGTGTTAAAAGTCTTTGCTCAGTTTCGCCATGCCTTCATGGGACATATATTGGCTGCCCATTTGACCGTCGTAAACAAGGGAAAAATCAATCGGTTTTCTCTTGCCAAAGCGCCAGAGAAATTCAAGGCCTGCGGAACCTAGGTTCTGGGTTCCTCGAAAGGATTCGACGGTAAAGAAGCCCGAGCTGCCGACGATCGATGAAGTGACAGTGCCCGTGTTGAATGTTTTTAAGTTTACATAGCTGATTTTTTCCATGATTCTCCAAGCGCCCCAGTCAGTTTCTTTCGATTGGTAGAAGCGCAGTCCAGCCTCGCTGCGGAGCAGCTCGGATGTTTGGCTTTGCTGGCTCATATTGAAGGGCCCAGCGCCGTGCTCTTGATAGGATTCTTGCCAATTGATTGCGCAATCGAACTGGGCGAAAGGTTCGATATCGGTCCCCGAAAGCCTGCCTAGATATCCGAAACCGAGGTGAGGAACGATCTGCCAGCCATGGAAGGTTGCGCTTGCTGTTGCATCGAACCCGGGAAAAGAAACATGGCGGTAGTTATGGATTTGCGTGTAGACGCCCCACAAACCGAATTCAACGTAGCCTCTTGGAAAATAGACTGTATCGTAGAGGTTGACGATGTAATAATTGATGTTTTGATGGCCCGCATTCTGATTTTCGGACAGATGCGTATATCCATAGCCGGCCCCAAGGCCGAAGAGGTTATGCTCTGAACCATGAAAATCGAATCCCAAAAGGGCAGCTCCGGAATAGGCGTTGAACGAGGGATTTTGATCTTCGGATTTCAAGTGGTTGTATTCCCCAAAAGCATGGACCCAGAAAGAATAAGGATCTTGCGGAGAAGCGCAGTTCTCAGCGGCAACCGTGTCGCTATTGTCCGCCAGTAGCGCTGCTAATTGAGGCTGTTGGGTCTTTTGGGAAAGGAAATATCTTTGGTCGATCAGGTGGGAACTGATCGTCTGGCTGACCCCGAAGAGAATGTTTTGAGTGATGAAAGTTCCAAATGCGTTTCTGGCTGGAGAGGCGCTATTCAATGCGTTTTGCAACGAAGAGCCTGTTAAACGAGCGAGAAGGCTTGTGGCTGGAGAATCAAGCGCGGAACTGTTCAGATAATTTGCGAATGTAAGCGCATTGCCCGAGAGGCCCGATGTAGGGATGGCCAGAGAAGAAATGTACGCCAGCACTACTAAATTCGCATTTTGAATGAGGCTGAATTGGAATCCAGGCAATCCCCCAAGGACGGTTGGATTGAAGGATGAAGTGATGCTGCCTGCGGTCAAAAAGGTGTATTGTTTGGATGGAGAATAACTCGCAGCAGCCCCATTTTGGACAACGAAGATGTCTCCTCCCAAAGTTGCATTATTCGTAACAACATAGAGAGAGTTGGTCGTCGGATCGATCTCGACTTGAGTTGTCGCGCTCCCATTTGCAGAAAAAGAGGTCATTTGGAGTGTGCCGATGGAGTTTCCCGCTGCAATTGTGCCGCCATTGACCACAACAGCTTGAAGAGAACCGTTCCCTCCGAGGGTAGCTCCGCTATTGACGGTTGTCGTTGGACTGGCAAGAGAACTATTGACATTCAGCCTGCCTTGGCTGACCGTTGTATTTCCCGTATAGCCATGGGAGTTGGAGAAGGTGAGCAGGCCGCCTCCCGTTTTTTGCAAGGCTCCGGTTCCTGTTATGTTGTCTGGATAGGCGCCAGTCGTTGTTTGGTCAAAGATCAAAATGCCATTATTTAAAATATCGCCTTGCAAGCTCGTTGTATTTCCCTGCAGCGTGCCTCTTAACACTGTAGTGCCGCCTGAGTAGTTATTTGCTGCGGTTAAGATCAGTGTGCCTTCATCGCTAAGCGAGTTTACTTCAAGGGTTCCCGGTCCTGTAATTTGTCCGCTGATTGTCGCCGTAAAACCGGATGAAACTCTGATTCTTCCATTGACCATGTTGTTGATGGTGAATGAGTTCGTTATGAGCGGGATGGATGCGGTTATAGAAAGATTGCTGTTTCCTGTAAAAGTGACTGGACCTGGCAAGTTGGAGGCTGCATTGATGAGGACGGAGCCTGCATTGATGTTTGTTGCGCTATAAGTGTTGGTTGCCTCTAAAAATAAAACCCCAGCGATCACGTTGTTATTGACAGTAAGACTTGAGCCGCTGATATTTCCAGCGAGATGCATGAGTCCTGAGAAGGTTATGGCAAGAGGATCGATTAAATTAACCGGGGAATTCACGTTAAGAGATCCGGTAGGCGGCATATTGATGGTAGCGCTTCCGCCGTTTGAAAAGGTTAAAAGGTTCGAGTCTCCAATAATAATTGTGGCGCCGGTGAGAATGTTAAGGGTGCCAATAGTAATGGGCTGTCCCAATGTAATCGGATTGTTAACGAGCGCGCTGAATTGGGCGACATCGCCTGCAAGATGGGGAAAATCAGTGCTTGGATTCCAGTTTGTGGCGACATTCCAGACGCTGCTGGTATTTCCTGTCCAAGTGTAGGTGGCTGCATTCAACTCTGATACAGCCCCCGCAAGACAGAGGAGCGCTGTGAAATAATGATGTTTTCCTAAGTTCTTCATTTTTTATCCTGTTTCCCATTCTAGAACCCAAAATTCAGGCTAGCCCCTCCGTAAGGCGCTCCTCCGAAATTTGTATAAAGAGCGTTTTTCCCATTGTGATCTTTGATGTAAAGAGTGCCGCCCCAGTTGTATCCGGCAAAGGCTTCGATTTCGATGCGTAAAAATTGTTCGTAGTGGACGTTGAATTCCGTTCCGATCGACGAATAATTAAAAATCGAACGGGGACGCGGTTCTTCAGGCCCGACGCGGAAACGCTCTTTTAAGGGGCGCGCTTTTAAAGAGAGCCGCCAGCGCTCTCCGATTGAATATTGGATCGAATAATCGATTGGAAAGATCGCTTGGAATCGCCAGGCCTTGTTCAGCGCATAATCAAGCCCGATCACAGGGTAAACCCATCCGCCGCGCAATCCCGTATATCCGAGAAAACCGACATGATAATGCCACTGTTCGTTCAATTCGTAAGCTCCCCAGGCAAGCGCTGAAAAAAGCCCGTATTCCATCGCTGTGTGCTTTTGGTTCATGTTGTAGTCGGCCCTTAAAATCCATCGCCACTTCTCGACGCCGGTCGTATAAAAAGTCAGGGCATATTGAACGTATTTAAAGCGAGTCTCCTTGAATCTTGGATTTTGGTTCCAATCCATCTTAAAAGTATTCCATTCGATCCGAGGAATAAAATAAGACTCGCGGCTGATGGGGAGCAGCATATAAAGGTAGGCATTCTCCTTATTAAAGACCAGATCGCCCGGCTCATCGCTGAGATCTGCGCTCCCATTCCACAGGCCATTTCCGCCCATGTGGACAGGATGGAAGTCCCAGTACGATTTCGACTCCCAATCTTCTTCCGCGCATAAATAAATGGCGCTCAATGTGAATAAATTTAAAAGCGCTCTTTTTATTTTCTCAGTCGTTTTCGTAGCACACCCAGCACAAAAGGGTGAACTTATCTCTTTAAAATATAAATTTCAAGATTTGTAAAAAGAGAAACTCCCTGAGAGAGCCAGGGACAGGATGAACAGGATCAACGGATGAAGAGGATGAAAATAGAATATCTTATTTTGAACTCATCTTTTTCATCCTGTCGCAAGTTATACCGAAAGAACTTGAAGAATCAGACTTTGTCGCTATTTAATGATGTTTTTTTTGGAAAAAAACTTTTCTATTGTGTGTGCAGATTGGGTTAATTCATTCGGGTCTACATACGTCTTTTTAATCCCATTTTGGTGTTTAATTTGAGATACGACATACCATTGGTTGACTTGTTGATAAACCGAGACCAATTCAGAGGCTTCTTGTTCTGATAAATCCAAGATCTTTTTTTCCTGCAAGAATGCAATTTTTTCAGCGACTGGTTTCGGAGCTGCTAGTAAAATAGAACTGAGAATTTTTCCAGCTTGAACGGCTTCGATTAATGCATAGGCCAATTTGTATTGGATACATCTGAGGAGTCCATATTTTACCGATTTGAGTCTCTTATCTGGATCGTAAGTCAGTTCTCCCGTTTTTAGATTCACAGATGCGGATTGGCCATTTAAACAAGATTGAAGTTCGATTTCCGCAGGCTTGACTTGGTCTGTGTAGAATTTCTTTTTTTCTCTCGCATTTGTTTTAAGTAATTTTTCGCTAGCTTCTTTTTGGTATCGGGTAAATGCACTGTCATCTCCGAAAATGGGAATAGCATCAATTGCGCGCGTTGGTATGAATCGTGTTTTAGGGTCCTTTTCATTCACGAAAGTGAGTGGATTGGCGCGATTTTCTAAGTCTTTTATTTCAATTCTTGGATCGAATTGTTCTGGAAATTGCTCTAACACAGCCTTTACGGTTTTGATTGAAGAAGAAAGAGGAGGTTTTGCTGAAAAATGAACCGGTTTGCTTTCTTTGGACTCATCCTCGGAAGAATTAATTACGATAATTTCCATGGGTGAATCGCGATCCGCCTTTTCCGCCCTTGCGTCGCTGCCGGTGGTCGCAAGGCAAATTCCTGAAGGTAGGTCTTTTAAATGTTCTTGAAATAAATTTTTAGTTCTTTCCTGAATGGTTTTTTGGATGCTAGTCAAGATCTCGGGAAGCCGATCGATTTGGATGTTAGAAATGAAATCCCCTAAAAATCCATTGCCGGACTGGACAGCCCGAGTCATTAAAGATGTCTGTGAGCTAGCAGTCGGCGATGAAATTGACATAATAAAAAACCTTTTTAAAAAATAGCTGAATGATTTTAGCAGGATTGATCTAATACAAAAATATAAAATATTTTTTTAATTTTCTATTTTTCCGAGCATCCGGCTGTATTCGGTTTGCCGGTCCACTTCTTTGATGAGCGGGCTGATGTGGGTTGAGGCGATGCCGTTTTCTTGGCTTTTTGAGACGAGAAAATGGTGGGAGGCGCAGCGGGCGACCTGGACGAAATGGGTGACGCAGATCACTTGCCGCGAAGAGCCGAGATTTTTGAGCCGATCTCCGAGGATGGCGGCTGTTTGTCCGCCGACGTTGCTGTCGATTTCATCGAAGATCAGACAGCCGTTTTTTTCATTTTCAGAGAGAGTTGTTTTGATCGCAAGCAGAAGGCGGGACAATTCTCCGCCGCTTGCGCATTGGTCTAAAGGCAAGGGAGGGAGGCCTGGATTGGCGGAAAAAAGAAACTGGATTTCATCGATTCCCTGAGAGGCCATCGGCCTTTCTTGGAGATCGATTGCAAGTTGGACATGGGGAAGGTTGAGGCTTTTTAGCTGGAATAAGAGGTCGAATTGGAAATTTTGCGCTGCTCTCTTTCTTTTGCCGCTGATCTCTTCGGCGAGGGTTTTATTTTTGGCTCGGATCTGTTCGAGTTCTTGTTTTTTCGTTGCGAGTTCGTCGTCTAGACGGACGAGTTTGTCGATTTGAGCTGTGAGAGTTTCTTTGAGCTGGTCGATTCCTTTCTGGTCAGTCCCAAAACGTCTTTTGAGGGCTTCGATTGCGGCGATCCGCTCTTCGATAGCGGAGAGGCGCCGCGGGTCGGTTTCAAGGCCGTCTGTATAGGATTGAAGGGAAGATCCAACCTCTTGCAATTCGAGAAAGGCGCTTTTTAAGGCATCGGCCAAGGGTTGCAATTTCGCATCGAACCGGATGCAGCTTTCTAAAGAAAGATGACACCTTTTTAAGGAGGGGAGAAAGGGAAGGTCCCCTTCGTTTAGAAGAAAAGAGGCAGATCCGATTTTTTCGGCAAGTTCTTGGGAATGGATCAAACGATGGTGTTCTTGGGCTAAACTTTCTTCCTCTTCGGGTTTCCAATCGATTTCTTGGATGAGGGTTAAATCGCGATTCGCCCATTCGAGAGTTTTTTCTTTTTGCATTTGGGCTTGGATCAGGCCCTCCAGTTCGGCAACTTTGGCCTGCTCTTCTGCATAGGCGCGTGCAAAAGAAGTTATTTCATCCCCGATTTGGGCGTAGATGTCGAGAAGCCTTCTTTGCTCGTCGGAAGAAGAGAGGGAATGGGAGCTGCTTTGATCGACTCTTTCGATCGAGCTGCCAACGCATTTTTTAAGGAAAGAGAGACTGGTTTGCTGATCTTCAATAAAGCAGCGGTTTTTCCCCGAGAGGTGGATTTCCCGCCGAACTCGAAGAGGTTGTCCCGTTTCAGGAAGCGAGATCCCTTCTTCGGCAAGAAGCTCGGGAGAGAAAAAAGAAAGGGAGGCTTCGACGATTGCTAGAGAGGCGCCTTTGCGGATTTGTTGAGGGTCCGCTCTTTCTCCGCAAAGAAGCCGGATCGCAGAAAGGAAGGCCGATTTGCCCGATCCGGTCTCTCCTGTGATGATATTTAAACCGGGGCCAAAAAAGATCTCCGCTTTTTGAACCAAAACCAGATTTTCGATCTTTAAAAAGGCAAGCATGAGCCTATCCGTAATGTAGGATGGAAAAGGTGAGAAGAGATTTTGAGATGATTTTTGCGATTTTCGACGAGGGAATATTCGTGAATATTTCTGAGGAGAAAAGCGTAAAAAGCGCTCAAAAGATCCTCAGATTTTTCTTCATAC